>Ga0187850_10003363_pt1 | contig 13625 bp, 6 predicted proteins | sample June2016WEW_4_15_FD_132436 | JGI IMG/M metagenome (GOLD analysis project Ga0187850, IMG submission 132436) | Peatland microbial communities from SPRUCE experiment site at the Marcell Experimental Forest, Minnesota, USA - June2016WEW_4_150 | ecosystem: Environmental > Terrestrial > Soil >... | reverse complement strand
TGCGCTGCGCTCCGGCGGGCCTTGCCCTGGGCTGGTATGAATCAGGCCTTCGGCCTGAAGGCCAGCGTGCCGACGCCATGGCTGCCATCAGGGGGAGAGCCAAGCAGTGTACTATATATGGGCCTCATATACAAAAGCTCCTCAAAACCTCGCAAATCGCAGGGTCCGAAGAATTCCGTCGCGCGCCCCCTACGGTTTGGCTTGGGACTGCGGACTTCGGACTTCCTCCGTCTGGCCTACAATTTAGGGCTGACCCAGTTCAGGCCATGCGCCTGGGCCACGGCCTTGTGCGTGAGCTGGCCATCCATCAGGTTGATGCCGCTCACCAGCGCCGGCTGGCGCCGGCAGGCCTCGGCCAGGCCGTAGTCGGCCAGCCACTCGATGAAGCAGTAGGTCACGTTGGTCAGGGCCTGCGTGGCCGTCCGGGCGTAGGCCCCCGGCATGTTGGCCACGCAATAGTGATACACCCCTTCCTCGACGAAGACGGGGTTGTCATGGGTGGTCGGGCGCGAAGTTTCGGCGCAGCCGCCCTGGTCAATGGCGATGTCCACCAGCACGCTGCCGGGCCGCATGCGCCGCAGCATGTCGCGCCGGATGAGCTTGGGGGCCTTGGCGCCGGGCACGAGCACCGCGCCGACGAGCAAATCGACCGACGGCAGCAGTTCGAGCAGATGCGCCTCGTTCGAGTAGAGCGTGTGGGCGGTGTGCAGCGTGATGTCCAGGAACCGCATCCGCTCCAGGTCCACTTCCAGCACGGTCACATCGGCGCCCAGGCCCTGGGCCATGCGCGCCGCGTTGATGCCGGAGGTGCCGCCCCCAAGCACCACCACCCGGCCCGGCAGCACCCCCGGCACGCCGCCCAGCAGCACGCCGTTGCCGCCCAAATGCTTGGCCAGAAAGTAGCCGCCGACCAGGATGGACATCCGCCCGGCGATCTCGCTCATCGGCTCGAGCAAGGGCAGCCGGCGGTTCACTTCCACCGTCTCGTAAGCCAGGCCCGTCACGCGCGATTTCAACAGCGCCTCCGTTAGCGGGCGGCTGGCCGCCAGGTGCAGGTAAGTGAACAGGAGCTGGCCAGGCCGCAGCAGCCCGTACTCGACCGGCAGCGGCTCCTTGACCTTGACCACCAGCTCCGCCTTATCGAACGGCACGGCGTGGTCCTCCACTAGCGTGGCGCCCGCCAGGGCATAATCCTCGTCCGGATAGCCCGCGCCCGCCCCGGCATTGCGCTCAACCAACACTTGATGGCCACGCTGAATAAGTTGATACGCTGCCGAGGGCAATAACGCCACCCGGTATTCCTGGTCTTTGATTTCCTTGGGTACGCCGATGATCATAATCTCACCCACTCACTTGTTCGCTTGCTCACTCCCCTGGCCCAGTTCTGCCCTGGGCTCGTGGCCCAGGGCTTGGTCCTGGGCGCGGTTGGCCAAAGCCAGCAGCGTAACCGAAGCGGCGGTCTGGCGCTCGGCTTCCATAATCCGCTGGAACTCGCCGTACACTTCCGCGCGCATCGGTTCGTCGCGCGTGGCCAATTCCTGCCCCTGGCTGGCGCGCAGGGCCAGCAGGACATCGTAGCAGGTGATGCTCGCCAGCGGCCGGGCCGGGAGGTAGGCCGCATCCGCGCCGGCCGTTTCCACCACCAGGCGCGCGCCGGCCAGCGTTTGCAGGATTTGCTGCGCCAGGCGCGTCGGCACGGCCAGCCCCTCGGCCAGTTCGCCAATGGTGGGCGGCACTTCACCCCGGCCGAAGCGCCGGCCGATGAAGGTCATCAGCCGCAAGGCGATAAATTCCCGCCCGCGCTGGTTGATGTTCTCGATCTGCTTTTCCTCGAGGTAGATGGCGCGGTTTTGAAACGCATAGGCCACCTGCGCGCCGAACAGCACGATCAGCCAGCCAAAGTAGAGCCCAATCATGAAGACCGGCACCAGGGCGAGGCTGCCGTAAATCCTGCTGTTGGAAACGACCCGCGAGACATAGAGCACGCTGGCCAGGTTGTTGAGATGAAAGAGAACCCCGCTCACCAAACCGCCCGCCAGCGCCGCCCGCCAATGCACCTTGGTGTTGGGCATCAGCATGTAGAACAGCGCGAAGGTCAGGCACAAAACCACAATCGGCAGCAATCGGAAAAGGAAACTGCCCATGAACGGCATCATGGTCAGCAGCCGCTTGGTGCCTTCCAGGTGCGGCCCGGTGGCCAGGCCCAGCGCCACCACCAGCAGCAGCGGCGCCAGGCTCAACACGCCCCAGTAAAGCACCACCCGCATGAACCAACTCCGGCCCCGGGCCACGCCCCAGATGTCGTTGAAAGTGTCCTCGATCCGGCTCAACATCGAGATCGCCGCGAAGATCAGCAGCACGCTCCCGGTCAGGCCCAGCGCGCCGCTCCGTGTGTTTTGAATGAACTGGTGAATCTCCCGCGCCACTTGCCGCCGCGCCCGCACGGCGTCCTCGGCCTGGGCGAAGGCCGGCAGCGCCGCCGAGCCCGTTTCTGCGCCTGAGGCCAGCACCGGTCCGCTGGCCGCGCCGGCGGCGGCATTGCTGGCGGTGGCCAACGGGTTGGGCGGCGGGCGGTTCGTCTCCGCCCCGGTGGCGGCGGGCGCCGCGCCCGCGCCGTTGGTGCTCAGCGTGGCCGGCGGAGTCAGGGTGGCCACGAACTTCACGATGAACTGGTCGATGCGCTCCTCCCCCTCCCTCTTCAAAAAAGTGCTGGTGACGCTCATCACCACGGCCAGCAGCGGGATGAACGCCAGCAGCGTCGTGTAGGCCAGCGCCGAGGCCCGCACCGGGCAACGGTTGCGCGTGAAGCTTTGCCACACCAACACCCAGAAGTGCAAAAACCGGTGCAGCCTCGAAGCGGAGGCCTCCGAGCGCAGCGTGGTCTCGTCCAGCAGCGCCTGGGCGTCCGCCCGAATCTTCCCCAGCCTTGAATTCCTTTTCACGATTATATCAGTTCCAGCGGGCAGACCCCCGCGTGAGCGGGAAAAATCTTTTCGCGCGCCACCGGAAACTCGCGCCGGCGCAACTCTTCGTTGGCTAAGCCTTCGGTCAAGGTCACCGCCTGAGCCTAAACAATGCCGGCGAAAGTTCAACCTCCTTCGCACCGGCCCGCGGCTCAGCGCCCCGCGCTAACTCATAAACAGCATTTTTTCATTGAGAACTTTGCCCAAAGAGATAGAACTGGCCGACACGATGAAAACGCATCCCCTCTTTCGGTTTTCAAAGCCAGGCCCTCATGCTTCCAACGTCTCTCCGCCTGCCCCGGCCACGTCCGCACACCCGCCGCTGGGCCGGCGGGAATTCCTCAGCCGAGCCGCCCTGGCCTGCGGCGCGCTGGCCGTGCCCCAGCTCGTTCCCGGCTCGGCGCTGGGCCTGGGCGGCGCCGCGGCGCCCAGCGAGCGCATCATCATGGCCGGCATCGGCCTCGGCGGGCGCGGCAGCTACGACCTGTCGGCGCTGCTGCAATACCCCGAGGTGCAGTTGGTCGCGGTCTGCGAAGTGCAGCAGGCGCGCCGCGAGGCTGCCAGGCAGATGGTGGACGGCAAATATGGGAACAAAGCTTGCGCCGTTTACCGTGATCTGCGCGACTTGCTTTTCGAGCGGACGGACCTGGAGGCCGTCCTCATTGCCACGGGCGATCGCTGGCATACTCCGGCCTCCCTGATGGCCATGAAGACGGGCAGGGACGTTTTTTGCGAGAAGCCTTGCACCATGACCGTCGCCCAGGGCCAGGCCCTGGTGGAAACCGCCCGGCGCCAGGGCCGGATTTTCCAGGCGGGCATGCAGCGGCTCAGCGAAGCGAATTTCGTCTTTTGCGACGAACTTGCCCGCTCTGGCAAACTGGGCAAGATACACACCGTCCGGGCCCATATCCTGCCCTGGAAGATGAGCGCCGCGAGGCTACCGGCGGAACCGGAGCCGGAGCGGGAGATAGTCGATTGGGAGCTCTGGCTTGGGCCGGCGCCCTGGCGGCCATACAACAAAGGCTACCTGGATGGCTGCGGGGCCTGGCTGGATTACTACGATTTCGGCACGGGCGTGGCCGGTTGGGGCAGTCACACCATTTGCCAGTGCCAGTCCGCTTTGGGGGCAAAACTCACCTCGGCCGTGGAATACGAGTATTCCAACAATGACAATGCCGAGGGTTTCGTGGCCCAATATGCCGGGGGCGTGAAGTTGGTGCTCTCGGCCAACGGCTGGCGCGGCTCTTGCGGGGTTCGCTACGAGGGCAGCGAAGGTTGGGTCTCTGTCGCCGATGGCTACCAAAAGCCGGACGTGTCGCCGCCCTCCCTGCTCGAGCAATTCGACCAGGTCGTGCGCGATTACCAGGCGCGAACCCAGCGGCCCCTCAACCACATCCGTGACTTCCTCGACTCTGTCCGCCGGCGACGCCCCTGCGTGGCCAGCGAAGTGGTGGCCCACCGAACCATGACCACCAATCATGTCATCAACCTCTCCATGCTGCTCAAGCGAAATCTGAGGTGGGACCCACAGAAAGAACAGTGCGTGGATGATCCCGAAGCCAACCGGCTGCTCTCTCGGGCCATGCGGCCGCCATGGCACTTGTAGGACAATCGACCGAAACTGCACAACCCAGGAGAAGCTATGAAGCGTGATAAGGATGCCCGTCAGGCGCCTTGGGAAAGCTCCGCTCGGAGCGGAACTTCCGCCCTTGGCTGTTGCTGTGAAATTTTCAGGTCAGGAGCTCGGACTTTGCGCTGTGCACTTCGACCTTCGGACTTTGGGCTTCGGACTTCGGACTTGGCCCAGCGGCTTGCGCCCTTCCTTCTTAGCGCCTTGTTTTTCCTCCCCGCCACGCAATGCCTGGCCCAGCCCACCGCCGCCATGAACCAACGGCTGCTTCTGGACGTGCTCAGTTCCGACATGCCTTTGGCCCAGAAGTGGGTGGCTGCTCACCACCTGGCTCAGGCCGCGACGCGGGAAGCCGTGTCTCCACTCGCCGCTTTGCTCGCCGACGATCAGCTCGCTGACTTGGCCCGTTTCGCGCTGGAGCCCATGCCCGAGCCAGCGGTGGACGACGCGCTGCGCCAGGCCCTGGGCAAACTCGAAGGACGCCGCCTGGCCGGCGTGATCACCAGCCTTGGGGTGCGGCGCGATGCCCGGGCGGTCGAGCCGCTGAGCAAGTTTCTGCGGGGGTCCGATGCGGCGGTCGCCTCCGCCTCGGCCGCCGCCCTCGGCAGCCTCGGCACGGGGCCCGCCGCCCAGGCGCTCGAAGCCGCCCTGCCCACCGCCCCGCCCAGCCTCCGGCTCGAACTCTACGCCGCCCTAATCCAATGCGCCGAGGCCCTGCGCGTGCGCGGCCGCGGCGCCGAGGCCATCGAGGTCTGCAACTGGATTGGCGCGGCCAAGGCCCCCGCGCCATTCCGGGCGGCCGCGCTTCGGGGCGCCATCCTGGCGGATGAGGGTGGCCGATTAGAGCTTCTGGCCCGCCAATTGCAGGGCGAAGACCCGGCCATGTTCGCAGCCGTGCTGGGCCTGGTCCAACAGGAATTGCCCGGGGTTGAGGTGACCGAGGCCCTGGCCGCCGAACTGGGCAAACTCCCCGCAGAAAGACAGCTTTTGCTGCTCCAAGCGCTGAGTGCCCGGGGTGATGCCGCGGCCGTCGCGGCCTTGATCACTGCCTCCCGGAGCGGCCAAGACTCAGTTCGCCTTGCCGCCATTCGGGAGATGGCCGGCAATCCCGCATTCGTCCCCGTCCTGGTTGAGTTGTCAGCCCAGGCGGAGGCCGCGCTGGCCCAGGCGGCCCAAGACAGCCTCGCGAGCCTACCCGGGCCCGAGGCGGATGCGGCCGTCCTGGCGATGCTCGACCATAACGAAGCCGGCCCGCGCCTGGCGGCCATCCAGATGGCCAGCCGCCGCCGCCTGCGCGCCGCCCTGCCGCGGCTGTGGAAAACCGCCAACTCCCCGGATTCGGCGCTCCGGGTGGCCGCCCTCAACGCCGCCGGGGAATTGGCGGTCGAAGCCGACCTGCCGGCCCTGCTGGCCCTGTTGTCCAGCGCCCAAGGGGTTTGCGACCTCGACGCTCTCGAACGGGCGCTCGTGGCCGTCTGCGCCCGGGCGGAATACCCCGACGCCTGCGCGGAGAGGCTGGTCGGGCAGTTGACCGGCGCCCCGCCAGCCGCCAAGTGTCTGCTGCTGCGCGTGCTGGGCGAGGTGGGCGGCCCCAGGGCCTTGCAGGCGGTGCGCGGGGCGGTTGCGAACAACGAAATCAAGCGCACGGCCATTCACACCCTGGCGCAATGGCGGAACGCCGAGGCGGCGCCAGACCTGCTGGAACTGGCCAAGACCCTGCCCGACCCCGCCGACAAGCTGCTTTGTCTGCGCGGCTGCCTCAACCTCGCCGGCAACCAGGAGGTGTCCGCCGCCCAGCGTCTCGCCCTGTGTCAGCAAGCCGCGCCCCTAGTCCGGGGCGTCGAGGAAAAGAAGTTGTGGCTCAGCCGTCTAGGCGGCCTCGCCACCCCCGAGTCACTCGCGCTGATTCTGCCCTCGCTGGACCACGCGGCCACCAGCCAGGAAGCCGGCGCTGCCATTTTGGCCGTGGCCGGCGCTCTCCTCCAAGGTCCGCCGGCGGCTGCCAATGCGCCCGCGGTGATAGACCCGCTCTATCAAGTCGAGCGGACCGCCGCGACTCCCGACCTGGCTGGCCGGGCCAAGGCCCTGTTGCAACAGGCCCTGCAAGCCCAAGGCCCCAGGGGCGCGGGCGTTGGTCCCGTAAAGTTCGCCCTGCACCGCCTCGGCAACTTCCGCAGCGAGGCCTGTGGCGTGGCCGACTTCAACGGCGATGGCAAGCTGGACGTGGTCGCCGGAGAGTATCTCTATCTGGCGCCGGATTGGAAACCCGTGAAGGTCCGCACCCTCAAGGGCAGCGTCGATGAACAGGGCAAGGGCTACCGCTGGGACTTCGCCAACCTGCCGCTCGAGATCGACAGCCCCGGCAAGCCCGACCTCGTCAGCGTCGATTGGTTCGACAAGCACGCCGTCTGGTTCCGCAATACCGGCCTCGCCAATGGACCCTGGCCGGAGACCCTCATCGAGACTAACGGCAACTATGAGACCGCCGATTTGTACGATGTCATCGGTGACGGCAAGGCCAAAGCAGTCGTGCCGGCCGTGGCGCAGACGCTCTGGTATGAAGTCCTCAAAGGACCGGCGGGCCAGGGTGCCTTCGTCAAACATGTCGTCTCGGAAAAAACCATGAACTGGGGTGTGGGCGTCGGCGACCTCAACGGCGACGGCCGGCCTGATTTCATCCGCCCCGACGCCTGGTTCGAGGCCCCCGCCGACCCGCGCCACGGCAAGTGGACCGAGCATCCCCTGGCCCTGGGCGGCCTGGATGGCAAGGCCGACCATACACCGCAGATTCTGGTCTATGATGTCAACGGCGACGGTCTCAACGACATCGTCACCTCCTCCGCCCACGGCTACGGCATCTTCTGGTACGAGCAGGTCCGCCAGGGCAACGACATCACCTTCAAACAACACCTGATCGACGCCTCCTGGACCCAGGCCCACAGCCTCGTGCTCGCCGACCTCGACGGCTGCGGCCTGCCGGAACTGATCACCGGCAAGCGATTCATGGCCCATAACGGCGGCGACCCCGACGAGAACGGGCCGCTGGGCGTCTATTACTACAAGCTCAATCGCAAGCCCCTGCCCGTCTGGACCAAGCATGTCATTTCCTACGACCAAGGCATCGGCTCCGGCATCAACATCATTGCGGCGGACCTCGACGGCGACGGCGACCTGGACATCATCGTGACCGGCAAATGGGGTGGCCCCGTTTGGTTCGAGAACCTGCGGCTCGTCCAGCCCGCCTCCCCCAACCCGACCAACGCCGCCCAACCGCGACCCTTTGCCTTCTTTCCCTTTTGCATCGATTGGCATGACGCCCGAAAACGCTCCTTCCAGGAACAGGCCGCCATGCTTAAAGAACTCGGCTATGACGGCGTCGGCCATGTCTGGCTGGACGGCGTCGCCGAGCGGCTCAAGACCCTCGACCAGGCCGGGCTGCGCCTCTTCCAAATCACCATGACCGTGGACGTCGCCCCCGGCAAAGCGCCCTACGATCCACGGTTCAAGGACGTTCTGGCCCTGGTCAAAGGACGCCACGTCCAGTTCGACCTCCTGCTCAACGGCATGACCCCCTCGGACCCATCAGTGGACCCGCGCGCCGTGGCCATCCTCCGCGAAATGTCAGATTTGGCCCGCGACTCCGGCGCCCAACTGCTCCTTTATCCCCATGTCGGTTCCTGGGTCGAGCGCATTGAAGACTCGGTGCGCGTGGCGGACAAGGTGGACCGCCCGAACGTGGGCGTGATGTTCAACTTGTGCCACTGGCTGCGCGTGGACAAAGGGCGCAACTACAAACCGCTCCTGCGGCAGGCCCGGCCGCGGTTGTGGGCCGTCTCGATCAACGGCGCCGACGAGTTCGACGCCGGCCCCGGCTGGGAACATTATATCCAGCCGCTGGACAAAGGCTCGTTTGACCTGGCCGGCCTGCTCCAGACCCTCAAGGAGGTTGGCTACCAGGGCCCCATTGGCCTCCAGTGCTACGGCATTGGGGGTGACGCCCGGGAGCACCTGGCCCGCTCCATCACCGCCTGGCGCAAACTCAGCGAGAACCTCAAGGACTAAACTGTTCCGATGGTTGCGGTCTGGGCGGGGGAGCGATTACGGGGATTGGAGGCGGTAAAAGCCCTGCGCGGCGGTGGCGGGATTGGTGATGGATTGGAGCGAGCCGTCGCCGGTGAAGGATTGGACGGTGATCCAGGCGGCGTTGGTGAGATTGTCCTTGAACTGGAGAGAGTAGCTTTGGCCGGGCGTGGTTTGGAAGGAGAAGGTGAAATTGCCGCCGCCGGTCTGGGGATTCAGGAGCGCCGGCGGCACCAAAGGCACAACACAGCAGGCATAGGAGCCGTCGCTGATGGACACGCTGTCAATGTACCAGCCGGCGCCGCCGAAGTAGTTGCCGGTGTCCGTCCCGAGCCGCCATTTCAAGCAGAGGCTCTGGCCCGCGGCGGCGGCCGGGAGGTTGACGGTGGTGGTGATGAAGCCGCTGGTCTGGCCGGTCCAGGCAAGTCGCCCAGACAGTGGGTTGTCCGTATCCGTAACGTCGATGATTCCCGTATAACCCCCGCCGGCAAAACTGCCGCCGGCAGCCAGGATATCGGTGAATAAGCCGCTGCCGATCTGGACTTCCAGGACGCCGCCGTCATAACCGACCGTGACATCGTCAGGGCTGGTCTCGAAGCTGTATTGGTTTCTGAAAGAGAGCTGGGCCGAGGATGAGAGGATGGGCATGGCGGGCGAAACCAGCTCGCCCACGCCGGGATAAGGTGGTTCAGCCCCAAATGCCGAGTTGGGCGGCGAGTCGCTGGCGGCGGCGGTGGTGACCCAGTTGGAGGCGCCGCCGCTGACGGTCGTGGTCCAAGCCGGGGGCAGCCCGGGGGCCGTCACGCCATCAAAACTCTCGGCGAAGGTGGTCCAGGCCGTGAACTTGCCCAGGGGCAGGGTGAAGCTGGCGGTTCCGAGATCGGCCGGGCCGTCCTGGAGTTGCAGGACGGTCGTAATGGTCGAGCCGCAGGCCCCAATGGGGGTGAAGGTGAAGGGCTGGCTGGCGGCCGGGCCGCCGGCGGCCAGCACCCCATAGCTTTGCGGCGCACCGGGGGCGAGCACCCCATTGGTGGCCAGGAGGGTCGCGACCAGGTTCGTTGTATTGGCTAACCCGCTATTCTGCAAGGCAAAGCTCACCGTCACCATTTCGCCGGGATCAACCGCGCCGTTAGTGGGCAAGCAGCTCTCGGCCAGCAGCTTCAAGCCGGCGGCGGCGATGACGGGCACGTAAACCGGCGACACCAGGGCGTTGATCAGGTTGCTCCCGGTGGGCGTGCCCCAGCCCGTGCAAAGGTCGTAGCCCGCGACGGCGAAGAATTTGCTGGGGCTCAAGCGGCTGGTATTGTTGCCGGCGGTAATGTCATGGAAACAGTTGGTGTAATTGGCCCCCTTGCCGATGGCATAGAGGGCGCGGTTGAGGAAGCCAACGGGCGGCTGGCCGCCGGCCGCGGCCTGTTGGTTGACCAGGGCCGCAAAACCCGCCCACAAGGGCGTCGCGCAACTGGTGCCCCCGATGCCGGAGGACGTTTGCCCATTGTCGGATATCTCGAAGACGTTATCCGCCACCATGGCGACGTCGGGGATATTGCGCTGGCTGGTCGAGCCCTGGTTGGCAGACATGCTGATGCCCTGCTGCCAGGGGGGCAGGCTGTAGGTGGTGCTGATGCCGCCGCCGGTGCCCTGGCCGCCACCCCAATTCCAGGCGGCCTCCGTAACCCAGGCCCCGCCCGGACCGGTGGTGGCCAGGGTGGTGCCGCCCACAATCGTGATGTACGGGCTGTCGGCCGGGGTATCAATCGCCCCGGTATAGGCGTCGTCGTCGCCGGAAGCATTGAAGAAGGACTGTCCCTGTGCGGCCAACTGCTGGAAGATCTGGGGCGTGGTGGCATCGGTGGGGAAGGTCCAGGATGAGCTGAGTTGTTTGGCGAGGTTGTCGGTGGCCATGCGGTTAAGGAGATCATTGCCGGCACCCAGCGGTCCGCCCTCATAGACGATGACCTTGGCGAGTCCGGGCGCCATCGAGATCGTCATCTCAATGTCCAGCGCCACCTCGTCATTGCCGCTGCCGGGCTTCCCGCTGAACCCATCCAGCAGCACCGTTTGCAGAGGCACCTTCGGCAGGCCGGCCTGGGTTTCATAAGCCGTGATGTCCCCGGCGTAAAAGCCGTCGAATTCCAGCAGGCCAACCGCCTGGCCGGCGCCGGTCAGCGAGACCCCCGGCAGGTAGGCCGCCCGGAAGTCGCTGCCCAGGTAAGAGCCGTCTGGCCCCGAGCCGAGGTTGGGCCTCGGGCGGGGCGGGCCGGCCACAGGTCTAAGGAGGGCCGGGCGCGGCAGGCGGTAGTTGTCCAGGCCGCTGAGGTGCAGCACGGGCACCGCCAGGTCCAGTGCCGGCTCCGTATCCGGCGCATAAAAGGTGCGGTCCTCCTCGGGGTGCCGATACACTCGGAGCGCGAGGTGGAAAACTCTTTCGATGTCCGCCACGGTTCCGTTCACATCGAGCAGGAGGCGATTAGGATAGCGGGCGGTCACGGTCAAGCCGTTGGTCCGCATCCAGGCGGCCAGGGCTTCGTAATCCTGTTCGGAAGGGCCAAAATTGCCCGCGAATTGTTCCGGGGTCAGGTAGTGGCGGAAGCGGGGGCTGGCCGGGTCATAAAGGGCCTCCAGCAAATTGGTGAGCGCCTGGCGGTTGCGCAGCGGCAGCCCGAGCGCCAGGTCCAAGTGCCTGGCTTGGTCGAGCCGGCCGACCGGCTGGAGCCGGGCCACCACGGCGGGGACGTGGTTGTGCAAGACCTGTCTGTCCGCCCGGGCGGAGGGTGTCAACAGGAGGAGGAGGCAGGCGCCTGGCACGGCCAGCGGGCATCCTTTGAACCGTCGCTGGGCTGCTGGGAGGGAAGTCTTGGCTCTCATAACGGGGTGCCGGGCGTTGCAACTGGAGTTTGGGAAACCGCCTGCCGGGCGTCTCCCGGCCCGCCAGGCACCGGGCGAATCCGCCCACACAGATGGCCACTGCGGCCAATTCGGTTCTTCTTCATAACCGGAGTATGAATTATGCCACATTAAGCTCGGATGAAGCAAGGCGCCACAGAAAACAGGCCAGAGCTGGCGGGCCTGAGACGCCAGACGCAGCGCCGTGGCGCCGGGCACTAAGGGTCAATTCCCGGTCAGTTTCTTAATCTTCTCTTAAGGTGGTTCGTGGCAGCATGGGCGCCGTGGGTCAGAGCCGTCGGTCAATGCGGCGGAAGCGGTGGTCCCGAGTCGTTGGTTTCTTCGGGCGCCGCCAGGCCTGCACGCCTCGGGCGCATTTGCTCTGGCCCGCGCCTGTTGCCTGCGCTACGGGGCCGGAGTGTGCCCGCTTCTCGAGTTGACGGGCGCACTCCGTGGCCGCCGCCCGGCAGACGCAGTGAGTCGGTCAGTGGGAGCCCAAGGGGCGTCGCCCGACGCGTCGGGATGGGCGCCGGCCAGGATTTCCGGTTTGCCTGCAATTTCTATTTTTGGTGCAATGGCGCAGAGAAAAATCGAAGACAGCCAATGAGAGTGCTGGTGGTTGAGGATGAACCGGACCTGCTGGACAGCCTGAGCAAGGCCTTGCGGGAGGATGGTTACGCCGTGGACGGCGCGGCCGAGGGCGAGGAGGGCCTCTACAAGGCGGAAAACTACGAATACGACGCAGTCGTGCTGGACATCATGTTGCCCCGGATAGACGGCTGGGAACTGCTGCGGCGGTTGCGCCAGACCCGGAAGACGCCGGTGCTGATGCTGACGGCGCGGGACGCGGTGCGGGACCGCGTGCGGGGCCTGGATACCGGGGCGGATGATTATCTGGTCAAGCCCTTCGATCTGTCGGAACTGCTCGCGCGGCTGCGCGCGCTCATTCGGCGTTGCGCCAGCGAGGCGGAGCCCCGGCTCGAGCTTGGCGACGTGGTGATCGACACCGCCGCGCGCACGGTCTCGCGGCAGGGGGAGCCGGTGGCACTCACGGCCCGGGAGTATGCCCTGGTCCAGTACCTGGCGCTGCACCGTGGGAAAGTGGTCACCCGGACCATGCTCTACGATCACCTGTTTGACGAGAACGACGACACGCTTTCCAACCTGCTTGACGTGCATGTGTCGAACATCCGCAAGAAGCTCGGGCACGACTTCATCCTGACGCGGCGCGGCCACGGCTACTGCATCGCCGCCCCGCCATGATCTTCAATTCCATCCGCTGGCGGCTGCAGGCCTGGCACGGGTTGATTCTCGTGCTGGTGCTGGCGGGCTTTGGCCTCACGGCCTACCAGGTCGCGCGCGACAACCAGTTGCGGGGCATCGACCAGGAACTTGGGCGGCGCCTCATGCTCTCCCTGTTTGGCCCGGGGCCGCCTGGGCGGCCGCCCGAGCGGGGGCCGGACCAGCCGCCGGGCGACCGGCCCGGCGAGGGGCGCCGCCGCTTTGAGCCGGCCGAATTCCGGCTGAGGATGCGCGAGGCGATCGAAAAGGCCGGCTCGCTGGATGCCGGCCAAACCAATGCCTTTTACTACGTGCTGTGGCAGGAAGACGGCACGGTGCTGGCGCAGTCGGCCGGCGCGCCGAAGGACGTGCCCCTGCCCGAGCGCATTGCGCCCGCCGAGCCGCAGGCGCCTCCCGGAAACGACGCGGTCGGGGGACCCATGCGCCCCCGGCCCGGTCCGCCGCCGTTCCCGCCCGCGCGCACGCGCACGCGCGGCGAGCGCCGGGAGGCCTTTCGCAATCTGCCGGGTGGCGAAACGCTCCTGGTCGGGCGCTCGATCACTCGGGACCTGGCGGCCATGCGGCGCCTGGCGTTCCGGCTGGTGGTGGCCGGGGCCGGGGTGCTGCTCCTTGGGCTGGCGGGGGGATGGTGGCTGGCCACGCGCGCCATCCGCCCGATCGAGGACATCAGCGCCACGGCGTTGAAGATCGCCGCCGGCGACCTTTCGCAACGCATCAACGCGGCGGACACCGACAGCGAGTTGGGGCGCCTGGCGGGTGTGCTC
>Ga0187850_10003361_pt1 | contig 13630 bp, 10 predicted proteins | sample June2016WEW_4_15_FD_132436 | JGI IMG/M metagenome (GOLD analysis project Ga0187850, IMG submission 132436) | Peatland microbial communities from SPRUCE experiment site at the Marcell Experimental Forest, Minnesota, USA - June2016WEW_4_150 | ecosystem: Environmental > Terrestrial > Soil >... | reverse complement strand
TCTCGCCTGGGCAATCAGAGCTGATCTACCCCAGCCCAGATGCTGGTTCGCACGCGGGCCGTCCGGCCGACTTGTCCTCGAGCATCCCACCGTCGGCGCGGGTGGCGCGTCCCCCGAGAGGCATCCGGAGCACGAATTGAAGGTGGCAGGTCGCTCAGGCGATGAGTCTGTGAGGGGCTCTCACGCGCCGGACGACAAGACCGACGAGACGGGGCTCGAGCTGCCCGTCGCAGTTGCCGACACGACCTCGCCCCAGCTCGAGAACTTCACGACAGAGGTGCCGGACTGCGCGCCTTGACGTGCGTGGGCCACACCATGGTCACAAGTCGAGGGCGCCGAACCTGACGCCCGTGAGCTTCTCGGACACCTCCCACAGGCGCCGGGCGGTCTCGGGGTCTCTGGCAGCTCGTACGAACGGTATCTGTCTCGGGTGTCCACGCATGGCGAAGAGGCGGTCGGGGCCGAAGTACTGACCGCCACGAACTCCCGGGACCGTCGCGCCGTAGAGGATCGAGAGTGCCCCGACGGCGGCCGGCTGGGCGAACACCGAGTTCCCGAGGTCGTTGAGTCTCTCCAAGGTCTTCGACCCGCTCATCCGCGGGCCGACGGCCTGCAGGTTGGTGGCCGCGTAGCCGGGGTGGGCCGCGACGCTTGAGAGGTCCACGCCTCGCTGTGTCGCCCTCCGGTCCAGCTCGAGCGCGAACAGCTGGTTCGACAGCTTTGCCTGGCAGTAGGCGGCCCACTTGCCGTAGCGGCGTGAACCCTGGAGGTCGTTGAATTTGATGCGACCCATCCTCGCCATCGGGCTGCTGACGGTGACGACTCTGGCGCCGGGGCGGGCGAGCAGGCTGTCGAGCAGCAACCCGGTGAGAGCGAAGTGACCGAGGTGGTTGGTGCCGAACTGCATCTCGAAGCCGTCGGCGGTCTCTCGACGGGGGATCGCCATCACCCCGGCGTTGTTGACGAGGATGTCCAGACCATCGTGTTCGGTGGAGAAGTCAGCCACGGACTTGCGCACTGACGCAAGGTCGGCGAGGTCGAGCTGGTCGAGCCTCACGTCGGCGCCGGGCACGGCCTGGCGGATACGTTCGATGGCATCGGCACCCTTGCGCTTGTCCCGGCATGCGAGCACGACATGGGCGCCCGCTCCGGCCAGCGCCAGCGCGGTCTCGAAGCCCAGACCGCTGTTGGCCCCCGTGACGACAGCGACGCGACCGACGAGGTGCGGGATGTCTTGTGCCGTCCACCGTGCCACGAACGAGACCCTATGCGGAACCAGCGGGACCCTGCCGGTTGACGTCTGTCTTCAGGTGCTTGCCGGGCGCGCGAGCCCGGTCACGCGCTGTTGCGTCGCGGTCACCGGGTGCTAGTGGTGTACGGACGATACGAGGAGGAAGAGATCGAGAAGCGCGAATCCAGCTGTCGCGAGGATGATGGAGCGGAGAATCCATGCGGAGAAGCCCCTTGCGATGTCGGCTCTGACCGGTCGTCGTGTGATGCTGAGGACGTTCGAGAAGTGCAGAACGACGCGTGGATCGCGAAGCCCTACCGTAGTACCGCTCGATCCGGGGCCTTCATGGATCCGATCGGTCATCGTTCACCGCCCCAGGAACACGGTGTCGGAATCGGGATCACGGGAGCGCGAAATCATCTCTGCTGGATCGACTTGGTGGCGTTGTGGTCGGATCAGGACCGTCTGGGTCGAAAAGCGCAGTGCTTCGCGGCCGAGGACAAGCACGACGAGCACGAACGCCAAGATCCAGCCGACGGCGTCGACGTGTCGGCCGCGCAAGAGCTCGACCGCGGTCACCGCGAGCACGACCAGCACGGGAACATAAGGAGCCACCAGCGACGTCGTCGATACGTCGCCCTGCTTCGCCTCGCGTGAGGGTGCCGTGATCGTCCACAACGCTCCCAGACCGATCAACAGGTAGCCGGCGACCCAGCCGGTGTCCAGGAACGTGCCGTTGCCGTACTTGTTGACGACCGTCAGATAGAAGAAGGAGCTGTCGGCTACGGCGAAGGCGACGACTCCGGCCATCACCATGCCCAAGCTTGTCCGTCCCCTCTGTCCGGCCCGTGCGATCAGGATGATGACCAAGGACACCATGACCACGTCACTCGTGGGGTATGCGAGCGAAAGAACGGGCTTGAGCACGCTGCCTCCATGGGAGTGGTACAGGGGTCCTAGGATGGTTGCCCAACTGGCGAAGAGCAGCGACATCGCGATGATGCAACCATCGAGGAATCCCTGGATGCGATGCGTGACTCGTCGCGGGGAGCTGGGGAAGGACAAGAGCCCGACACACGTCAGGGGAACCGCGGTGAGGAACCCGACATCGGCGAACGACGGGAACGGCACCTGTATTCCGTCGATGAGGGCGTAGTAGCACCACAGGGCCTGTCCTACTGCCCACGCGAAGCTCGACATGGCAAGAAGCGTCCAACCCCACCGGCCCGGTGATGCACGCCGGGCTGCCGCGCCGCATAAGACGGTGGCGCACAACGGCGCGAGCAGTTGTCCGATGTCGTCGACCCAAACCGTCGCTCGCGCCCCGTCGATGCCGACGATGGTCCACAGCAAGAAGACGAGGATCGTCGATCCAGTCAGCACCGATCCGACGAGGAATTTCTGTCTCGATCCGGCCTCGAGGACTAGGCGAGCCTCACGGTGAGCCACCGCAACTGTATCGGCGAAATCGCCAGGGAATTTGAGCTATAGGTGCCGAACAACCCATGCACAGGTCCTGGGAACGTGCTCAGTCGGGACTCGGCGTGGCGCCGGCAAGTCGGATCTCCTCCACCAGGGCGGCGAGGCGGTCGTAGTGCGAACCCTGCCAGTAGACCCGGTGGCAGCCCGGGCACGTCCGAAAGTCGTCATAGTCCCGTCGTGTCCGGGGCGGTAGACGGTGTTCCACCGCCTCTTTCGCCACGGGCTCGAGCACGCCGTTGCACTTGAGGCATCGGCCGAACGGGGCGATGGTCCCGAACAGGTCGAACCGGCGCAGGATCTCGACGACCTGGCGACGGCGGTCGGTCTCGTGGACGAGATAGCCGTGTGTGACCCTGGCGCGTTTCAAGATGCCACGGTCCCTGGTGAGAAGGATGCGCCTTTCGTCAACCGAGATCGCGGCCAGCTCGTCATCGGTGATGTCGTTTCGCCACACGGAATCGAAGCCGAGGAGCCGCAGCGTCCGCGCGAGTCGGCCGAGATGGATGTCGAGCACGAACCGTGGCTCGCGCAGCGGTCTCGTGTGCAGTCGCACGAGCGGTGAGACATCGAGCGCCTCGAACACCGGGTACACGCTCACGCGGTCGCCTTCGCTCACCTTGTGCCCGAAGTCCACGGACTCGCCGTTCACCAAGATCACGTCGATCTCGGCGTGCGGCACCCCGAAGGACTCTGCCAGGTCTTTGACGGTGGTGCCGGCGCCCACCTCGAGCGTGATCGGTCGGCCACGCCGTCGCGGTGGCAGCAGGTCGTTCAACTCGGCGTAGAAGCGGACTTCGACGTGATCGGGCATCCGAGCGCAGCGTAGGGTCTGGACGCGGGTTCTCGAGTAGTTCCCGCGACGGCCAACCAGCTCACCCTGCCGAGGCATCGGCCGTCGATCGCCGAATCGAAGCTAAGGTCAGGGTCACCGGCACGAAGCGCACCGTGCGAACCGTGTGAGAGAAGAAGAACAAGATGTACGACTTTCTTCTGACCAGCGAGCAGCGCGAGCTCAAGGACGAGGTGCGCGACCTCGTGCACTGGGTCCCTCGCGAGATGATCGTGAAGATGGACAGGGACGAGATCCGCTTCCCGCGCGAGTTTCTTCACGAGGCCGGAAGACGCAACCTGCTCGGGATTCGTTACCCCAAGGTGTGGGGCGGTCGGGACCTCGATTGGGTGTCGAGTTGCATGGCCATCGAGGAGATCGGGACCCTCGGCTACATCTTCGCTTGCACTTTTGGGGTGGGGGCCGAGCTCGTCTGCGACGCCATCATCCAGCACGGGACCGACGCCCAGAAAGAGAGGTACGTGCAGCCGTTGCTACGCGGCGAGCTCTTCGCCGCCGAGGCCCTTACCGAGCCTCGAGGCGGCTCGGACTTCTTCGGCGCGACGACGAAGGCGGAGGAGAAGGGCGACCTCTTCATCCTGAACGGCCAGAAGCGCTTCATCGTCGGTGCCGAGGGCGCGGACTTCTTCCTCGTCTACGCTCGCAGCAACCCCGACGCGAAGCCGCACGAGGCGATCACCTCTTTCATCGTCGACCGGGGCCCTGGCGTGACCGTGGAGTACCTCTATGGCCTGATGGGCTCCCGAGGCGGTGGCACCGGCCGAGTCAGGTTCAAAGACGTCGAGGTCCCGAGGGAGAACGTCGTCGGCCGGGTGAACGGCGGTGTGGACGTCTTCAACACCATGATGGTTCCCGAGCGCCTCGGGACCGCGGCCATGACGATCGGGCCTGCTGTGGCCGCGCTCGAAGTCGCCGGCGGCTACACGACGCGCCGCAAGGCCTTCGGACACCACATCAACCGTTTCGAGGGCGTGAGCTTCCAGGTCGCGGAAGCGTCGATGCTCCTCGACGCCTCCAGGTCGATCGTCTACACGACGGCAAGAGCCGTCGACGCAGGCGAGGATCCTGCGACGACCCGGCGTTACATCAGCGAGACCAAGAAGTTCGTCACCGAGTCGTGCGAGAAGGTGGTTCACAACGCCATGCAGGTCATGGGCGGCATCGGCTACACCGACGTCTACCCGGTGGAGCGTCACTACCGCGACCTGCGTCTCGCGCCCATCTGGACCGGTACCAACGAGGTGATGAGCATGATCATCGCCCACGAGTGGTACAGGGAGTACGCCGAGCAGGTGACCAGGCGTCGCGCCGCGCGGACCCGCCAGCGCGACCTCGAGGCAGACGCGGTGAACGCCGAGGCGACCGAAGAGAAGGTCTACGAATAGCAGCTTCCGGTAGGGATTCCCCGAGGCGACGCCTTCCGGTACCGGACAGCGGTGCACTGAAAGTCTTCTGCGTTGACGCAAGGAGCTCGAGGATCAACCCCTGGAGCGCGATCGTTGGTCCTGTGCCCGCCTCAGAACGCCTGGTGCAGCAGTTCGAGAACCTCCGCCGGGTCGCTGACGGGACGTGCGTTGAACAATGTGGCGGTGTCGGCGAGCGCGTGCATAGCGTCGGCTTCGAGCGCCTCCTCGGGGATGCCGAGCTCGCGCAGGGTCATAGGGTGCTTGATCTCGCGCATCAGAGCCTCGACCGCGTCGGCGGCAGCTAGCGCCGCGTCGTGATCGGTCATGTCGGTGGTGTCGACTCCCAGCGCTTGTGCCGCCATGGCGAGCTTGTCGGCGGCGTGCTCGGCGTTGAAGCGCATCACCTTGGGCAGCACGATCCCACACACCGTGCCGTGGTGGGCGTGGTGCAGTGTCCCTATGGTGTGCGCCATCGAGTGCGCGAGGCCGACCTGTGCCGTCGAGAAGGCCCATCCCGCCATGCATGCAGCCACCGACACCTGAATGCGTGCCGGCTCGTCCTCGCCGTTGGTCACGGCCCGCGGCAGGAACTCCTTCATGAGGCGGAGCGCGTGTAAGGCCTGCCCGTCGCACACGGTCTCCGCCAGCGTGCTCGTCAGGGCTTCGACCGCGTGAGTGACCGCGTCCATGCCCGTCGCCGCGGTCAGGCGCGGGGGAAGCGTCACCGTCATGCGCGGGTCGAGGATGGCGACGTTCGGGATGATGTTCGGGTCGACGATGTAGACTTTCCGGTCAAGCTTCGCGTCATGGATGACCGCGACGTTGGTCACCTCGCTGCCCGTTCCGGCAGTGGTCGGGATCGCGATGTGCGGCGTCTGGGGCTCGGTCAGGCGCATGAGAGCGATGTAGTCGTTGGCTTCGCCTCCGTTCTTGAGGGTCACACAGACCGCCTTCGCGGTGTCGATGACACTCCCGCCTCCGACACTGACAATGCAGTCGGCACCGAGCTCGCGGGCTTTCGCCGTGGCCGCGTCGACCGTGGCCAGATCGCTGTCCGCCGGGACGTCTTCGAATACTCCCACGTAGAAGTCGCAAAGCGCGTCCTGCACTAGTTGGGCGAGCCCAGCCTTGCGGACGCCGGCGTCGGTCACGATCATCGCCCGGCGACAGCCGAGGCCGACCATCGCCTGCGGGAGCCCGGCGAGCATGCCGTGCCCGGCCAGGACGTTGGTCGGAGCCTTGTACTGCAGCATCTCCAAGCGAGGGTTGTCCGAGAAGATGTTCATCATCTGGAAGTTGGCCTTGCGCGAGGCGGCGCTGTTGATGTGAATGCGTTTGACCTCTGTGTACTCTTCCAGGCCCACGCCGCCGAACTCGCGGCCGACACCGGATTGCTTGTAGCCGCCGAACGGAGCAAAGTCACCGAAGACGTGGAAGTTGTTGATCCACACTGTGCCTGTGCGGACCTGGCGGGCTATACGCTCCGCTCTGGTGTTGTTCTTCGAGAATACGCCGCCCGCCAACCCGTACGTGGAGTCATTGGCGATGGCGATGGCTTCTTCGTCTGAGTCGAAGCGCTCCAAGCAGACCACCGGCCCGAAGATCTCCTCCTGGGCTATACGCATGTCATTTCGCACGTTGGCAAAGATGGTCGGCGCGTAGTAGTAGCCGCCTTCGATACCCGGTGGCTGGACCCGTGAGCCGCCGGTGACGAGCTCGGCACCCTCTTCGATCCCGAGCCGGACATAGCCTTCGACGGTTTCCAGTTGGTCAGCGCTGACCAATGGTCCCTGCTGCGTGCTCGGGAGGAGTTGGTAACCGACCTGCAGCTCCCCGGCGCGCTTGCGCATGCGATCTACGAACTCGTCGTAGATCTTCCCGGCCACCAGGACACGGGTGCCTGATTCGCAGACCTGTCCCTGGTGGAAGAACGTGCCGAACACGGCTCCTTCCACGGCCAGCTCCAAGTCGGCGTCGTCGAGGATGATGTTGGCGGACTTGCCACCTAGTTCGAGGGTGACCTTCTTCACTGTGCCCGACGCCATCCGCATGATGTCGGAGCCGACCACGGTGCTGCCGGTGAAGGCGATCTTGTCGACGTCGGGGTGGGTACAAAGCGTGTTGCCCAACTCGGAGCCCGGGCCGGGCAGGACGTTGATGACGCCCGGCGGGATGCCGGCCGACTGGGCGGCTTCGGCCATGATGAGCGCGGTCAGGGGGGTGAGCGACGCCGGCTTCAAGACGATCGTGTTTCCCATGACGATGGCATGTGCGATCTTCCAGGTCGCCATGCTGATCGGGAAGTTCCAAGGAATGATGCCGACGCAGACCCCGACCGGTTCGCGACGGATGTACTCGCGGGCGGGTGCGAAGACGTTGCCGGAGAAGGGGATCTCCTCCTCCCATGAGAACTTCGTGGCGGCGTAAAAGCCGAGATTTCGCAGCGTTCCAGAGGCGAGCATTCCCCAGAACTTGCTCAGCCCTATGATCTGGCCGGAGTCCATCGATTCCGTCACGGCCAGTCGAATGCTCTGGAGCCCGATCTGGTCGGCGAAGTCGTAGCACTTGCGTGCTCGGACTTCCGGCGCGAGGCCGCTCCACACCCCGCTGTCGAAGGCACGGCGCGCCGCGGCAATTGCCGCTTCGGCGTCGGCCGTGCCCGCCCGCGCCACACGCGCGATTGCAGTTCCGGTGCCCGGGTCGATCGACTCGAAGGTCTCGCCGCTCTGCGCGTCGACGAACTTGCCGTCTATGAACAGCTTGTACGCATCCATGCCGTCCTCCAGTCAGTGTCCGGCCGGTCTACCTTGTGTCGAACCTCCGAAACGGTCAGAGTGAGAGCCCTCTTGGCTCGATGTGTCTCCGGTTTGTGTCGATTGACCGTATGTTGTGAACGCCGCTCCAATCCAGAGCGCGCCGGCAAAACGGCCGCGCGGTGGTCAAAAGCTACTTGGTGGGTCGAGCCTCGTCCACATGCCTCGCCAACCTCGGTGTTCTGAGGTGAACCGGTCGTCGAAGGACACCGCCGCCCACGCTTGGCCGACCAGGTCCTCCTGCATGCTCGGCGTCATCAGGTCCGACTCGGCTCCGTATTGCACGTCACCGGTCGTCGTGGACCCGAAGCCACGGCCGTCTTCCACACAGGCGAGAGTGCAACGATCGATCGGTTCTCCACCGCATGAGGCACGCTGCCGGCGTAGGAGGGACGTCATCCGAGTTGTCACGCGAACACCGGCGCTCGATCCGGCACTTCGCACTTCGGGGGTGACATGCGAGCATTCGTCCGTTCGGTTCGAAGCGGAGCTGACCGCCGGCGTCGGCACCTTCGGAGCCCCCGGCCCTGGTTGCGTCGCCCATGGTCAACTCCCTAGTCAGCCGGCCGGACAGCCATGAACTGTCGAGATCGGGCGTTTGGGGCAAACATGGCGATATGGATGCGAACGCGGGGCCCATTCGGTGTCCAGCACGCCCGAGCAAAGGAGTGGCAAATGCCAGACGGCGTTTACCGTGTTTCCGAGATCGTGGGGTCGTCGGCCGACGGAGTGACCGAGGCGATCAAGGTGGGGGCAACTAGAGCCGCCCGGACGCTCCATCACCTGGACTGGTTCGAGGTGACCGAGATCCGTGGGCACTTCGAGAACGATGCCATCGCGCATTATCAGGTGACGATGAAGGTCGGGTTCCGCCTGGAGGACACGATCGGCTGACGGTGGCGGGCCGTTGCGTCGAGGGTCTCGGTCACGCCCACCCCAGCTCCTCCAGGCGAGGATCGCCGATTCCGAAGTGGTGGGCGACTTCGTGGATCACAGTCTTGCGAACCTGGGCGATTACCTCCGTTTCGGTGGAGCAAACCTGGCAAATGGTCTGTCGATACAAGGTGATACGGTCCGGCATCACTCCCTTGTAACTCTCGGGACCTCGTTTGGTCAGGGGGATGCCTTCGTAGAGCCCGAACAACGAGCGCCCCTCGGCCCGGTCCTCGACGAGTACCGCGACGTTCTGCATCGCCGTACCGAGCTCAGGTGGGAGCGAGTCGAGCGCCTCGGCCACGAGCTGCTCGAATCGCTCCGTGGGCACGACGAACATGACGGTACCGTAACGCCTTGACCGTAACGTGCCCGGGGCGCCCGGCCGAGTTACGAGGCGTAGACGGCCTGAGGCTCTCGCCGGTCGCGTTCATAAGGCGCGCTTAGGTTCCTCACAGCCTTTTGACAGGAACGAGTGGTACAACCCCTGCGGATGGTGGCGAATCCCCTGTGAGGGGAGCGACAAGAAAAGAGGGTCGCCCCCATGGTCTCGATCGGTTATGTGTGGCATGAGCTACGGCGCCGCTGGAGCCGCACCCTCGTCACCGCCCTCGGGTTGGCGGCCGGCGTCGGCCTGGTCATGGGCATCGTGGGGGTCTCCAACGGGCTGTCCAACGCCCAGGGCCAGGTCCTGTCTCCCTTGTCGTCGGTAGGCACCGACATCGTCGTCGAGCGGACGGTGGGAGTGGCCAACACGTCGTCGACGTCGTCGACTACGACGACCACGACCCCTGCCGGTGGGTTCGGTGGCCGTGGTGGTAGTAGTGGTGGTGGCTTCTTCGCCGGTGGCGTCAATTCCAGTGCCAACGCCTCGGACCGGACGGCGCTAGCCAACAACAACTCCTCCATCCTCACCGACCTCTCCAAGCTCGGGCCTCCGGGCACCCAGTACAGCAATGACTTCTTCGTGAACGGGACGCTCATCACCTTCCCGCAGCAGGCCGTCACCGACGTGGCCAAGATCAAGGGTATCGAGGCCGCGGTGCCCGCACTGTCGCTGCAAGCGCTCCACGAGACGGGCACCGTGCCCACGATCACGGACACCGTTACGACCGGCGGGCAGACCGTCACGCAGACCGTGAGGCCACCCCCGCTCACCGCCGCCCAGGAGGCGGCGGTCCGTAGCTGCCTCGAGGCCAGCGGCGTGTCCTCGGGAGGACCTTCAGGGACGAACAGCACCGGAGGCGGCGGCGGTGGATTCGGTGGTGGTGGTGGTGCGGGCTTCGGCGCCGCGTTCACGAAATGTCTCCCGGCGAGCTACCAGCAGTACGAAGCCCAGGTCGTCGTGCCCCAGCAGACCATCACCCGGGTGCTCAACCCACCGACGACCAACACGCAGACCTCGAGCTACACGGTGGCCGGGGTCGACCCGTCGAACTCGACCTCGGGGCTGATCACCAAGGCGCAGCTCGTTTCGGGCACCTGGTTCACGTCCAGTCCAACCAACGAGATCCTGGTCTCGGCGGCCTACGCCAGCAGCAACAACATCAAGGCCGGCCAGACGTGGACGATCAACAAGACGCCCTACAAGGTCGTCGGGCTGGTGAACCCCACCCTCACGGGCGACACCTCGGACATCTACTTCGACATCAACACCTTGCAGTCGGCGTCGTCACAGCCCGGTCGGGTGAACGAGGTGCTGGTCAAGGTGAACAAGTCGTCCAACGTGGACGCCGTGGCCGCCGCCATCAAGAAGGAGCTGCCGGGCGCGACGGTGCTCACGTCCAAGCAACTAGCCGGCCAGGTCAACGGTAGCCTGGCGAACGCCAAGAAGCTGGCCTCCGACCTCGGCGTGGCGCTCGGCATCATCATCCTCATCGCTGCTCTCCTCATCGCCGCCTTGCTCACCTTGTCGAACATCGCCAAGCGCGTCCGGGAGATCGGGACGTTACGTGCCATCGGATGGTCCCGGGGCCGGGTGGTCAGCCAGATCCTGGCCGAGATGCTAGGTATCGGTCTGGTCGGTGCTGCCGTCGGAGTAGTGGTCGGTCTAGGTGTGTGTGGCTTGGTGGACGCGTTCGGTCCGACCTTGTCCTACAGCATCGCCGGGGCCGTAGTGGGGTCCTCGTCGGCCAGTGGGCTCGTGCATCAGGCGACTGCCACTGCCGCCTCGGCTACCAAGAGCATCCAGTTGCACACATCGCTCTCGGTACTGACAGTGCTCGTAGCGGCGGTCATCGCCATCCTCGGCGCATTGTTGGCCGGTCTCGCCGGCGCCTGGCGTGCCGCGCGATTGTCACCCACATCGGCCCTGCGAGATCTCGGATGACCCCATACGGCAATCCCGAAGACATAGGGCGAGACGCCAGACGACCAAGAAAGAGCAGGACAATGGCTGACCCGATGACGCCAGTGTCAGTCGAGACCCCGCCTCTCTATCGGTTGCGCGGCGTCGAGCGTCGCTACTTGAAGGGCGAGGCAGAGGTCGCAGCACTTCGCGGCGTCGACGTCGACATCACGGCAGGCGGGTTCGTCTGCATCGAGGGGCCGAGCGGCTCGGGCAAGAGCACGCTGCTGCAGTTGCTCGGCGCTCTCGACACGGCCACCGCTGGGACGGTGGAGATGGACGGCCAGCAGCTCGGCTCGGTCGGCGACGGCGTGCTCACCGGAATCCGGTCGAGGCGCATCGGTTTTGTATTCCAGCAGTTCAACCTCATCCCGACCCTTAGCGCGTCGGAGAACGTGGCCCTGGCCATGGCCCCACAGCACTCGTCGAAGGCCGAGCGCGAGGAACGGGCCGAGGAGTTGCTGACCCGGGTAGGGCTCGGCCATCGTCTCGAGCACCTGCCCTCATCGCTGTCGGGTGGCGAGCAACAGCGCGTCGCCATAGCGCGGGCGCTGGCTAATCGCCCCGAAGTGATCGTGGCCGACGAGCCCACGGGCAACCTGGACTCGGAGAGCGCGGGCGAAGTGATGGCGCTTCTGATCGAGCTCCAGGAGAGGGACGGTGTGACCGTTATCGTTGCCACCCACGACCCCGAGGTGGGGCAACACGCGACCCGTCTCGTCAAGTTGCGAGACGGACTCGTCGTCGAGGACGTTGACGCGTAGCGCCACCCACTCACCGTCACAGGCCCGAAACGATTTCGCGAAACGCCCTGGCCAGGGTCTAAGTGGTGACGTCGGGGCAGCCTCCACGACCTAAGGAGGTGAGTCTCCACGACCTCCTGGTCAGAGCCCGTGGATGGGATTCTCGGCACTGGGTCAGTTTGCTTCAATCTGACCCGCTACCGTTTCCTTCAATTCAACGATAATCCTGAGGAATGACGGCACTCGTGGAGGAACGCATCGAGAAGCTTTCTGTCGCCTCGCTACGGCGGGTCATCGAGCCCGATACCGACGTCGTCGGATGCGTAGGCCCGGGAATGGTCCTACCGCACGAGCTGCTCAGCGTGAGCGATCTCGACCTCGAGCTCACCGAGGACCAGTGGACGGTGCTCTCTCGTGAGGAGGTCGCGTCGGTATTCGACTCAGGCATCCGCTTCGAATCGATGCTGATGGCTGGATTCGGGCTGATGCTCGCGCACCGGCGCGACCTCGTCGACCCCAGGGTCACATACATCCTTCACGAGGTCGGAGAGGAGACGCGCCATTCGCGCTTGTTCGTTCGGGTGATCGAGCAGCTCGATCCCACCGCTGAGAACGTGCTCACCCGTGGAATTCTGCGATCCCTCGCCCGCTTTTTGAGCTCTCGTGTCATAAAGCTCGAGGCGTTGTTCTGCGTCATGGTGCTCACCGGTGAAGAAGGGCCCGATCTCATTCAGAAGCGCTCGAGCGAGCATCCTCAGACCGACCCCTTCATCCGCGAAGTCAATCGCTATCACCGCTTGGAAGAGGCTCGACACCTGTCGTTCGCTCGAGCCGTCTTGCCCGAGCTGTGGGACCAAGCCTCAGCGTTCGAACGCGTGCTCGTGCGTCACTTCGCGCCCCTGCTCATGGCCAGCATGTTCGACAGCCTTGTCCAGCCCGGGGTGTACCGAACCGTCGGGCTGCCCGGTTGGCGCACCTGGAACTCCGTCCGCAAGAGCGAAGCTCGCCGCCAGCTGAGAGCGGACGCCTTCCGGCCCGTCATGGAAGCACTTCGCGTGGCCGGTGCCTTCGGCCGACGTAATCACCTACCTCGGTCGTGGCGTCGTGCCTGTCGTGTCGACGCTACGGGGAACCCGGTCACATTCGAGCCTGCCTGACGACCCGATCTACCCAGAGCAGAACAAGTCTGTCGAGACGGTGATCTGCCTCTGCGGCTCGCCTCGCTACCTCGCCGTCCAGGCGGTCGACGCTGGCGGCAATGTGCTGGGGGTCTCGAAGACGACGACCGTCTGAACAAAGATTCGCCGGGCGAACGGGCGCCCTGTGTCCACACCCTGCCTCGAACAAGAGCGGCCCTGCGCAGTGCTGTCACCTCAGGCCCTCACGACGACTCCCGTGGACGAGTTCGTCGACGATCCGCTTGGTGCAGCTGCTGATCGTTCACCGTTGTTCGCACTCGTTCTCGCCCTCGCCTCTGCCGTCGGGCTCGAGAGCTTCCTCGCCCAGATCCTGTGGAAGATGCGGGCTCGGTGCCGTGGGGGTCTTTGTCGTAGGACAGGATCGGAGTCACGCTCCTCGACGCCAACTGCGAAAGCACCTATTACGGGTCCCGGATCGGCTGCTGGGCATCCAGCTGCGGGCAGCAATTAGATGTGTGGTGACGTCCTAGCCTCCCTGTAAATCGAAGCGACCTGAACCACCCTGTCGTAGCGCTAACAACGACAAGGAGGCCCAGGCCATGAGGAGAGTACCGCCGTCCGTGATCGTTCGCGAGGAACTCGACCGCCTACTCAACGGCAATGTCGACGGGGACACGAACATCATC
>Ga0187850_10003355_pt1 | contig 13643 bp, 11 predicted proteins | sample June2016WEW_4_15_FD_132436 | JGI IMG/M metagenome (GOLD analysis project Ga0187850, IMG submission 132436) | Peatland microbial communities from SPRUCE experiment site at the Marcell Experimental Forest, Minnesota, USA - June2016WEW_4_150 | ecosystem: Environmental > Terrestrial > Soil >... | reverse complement strand
TTTCGCTCACATTGCTCATCGGCGCGGCGTTGCTCGCCGAGACTCTCTACAATCTCCGCAGCGAAAAGCTCGGCTTCGACCCGGCGAACGTAATTACAATGACCACGCCCGGTCCGCAAGTGAAGCCTCTCACCATCGCGCGCGTTTGGGGTTTTGACCGGCAGTTGCTCGATCGAATCCAATCCCTTCCCGGTGTCAGTTCCGCTGCAGTGGTGTCGGTCGCCCCCCTGACCGGCCAGGGAAATCTCCCCACGCAGGTCGAGGGCTATAACGACAGCAGCCGCAGTTTCGGCGGCACCGAAGTGCGTGCCGTCAGCAGCCGCTATTTCGAGACGATGCGGATTCCGATCCTGCAGGGCCGCGGAATACAGCAGAGCGACGCCGCGAGCGCGTCGTTCGTGCATTTGAGTTGCTATTCCAGGGAGACAGGCATTACAAATGTCTCATTCATGAACGAACCCTCTCGCAAGGAGAAGAGCTGTGAAAAATGCCAAATCGTCGCGAGGTATGGGGCGCCGCGTATTCGTTCAGGCAGCGCTAGGAACTACGGTCGCTGGTGTTTGCTCGGCATTTCAAGGCAGCGCGCCCCGACAGGTGGCTGGCGCAAAAAAGAGCTACCATGAAATGTTCGAAACTCCCATTGTGGCACGCCATCAGGTCGTTGTGGCCGGCGGTGGACCCAGCGGCGTTATTGCCGCGCTTGCGGCTGCACGCAGCGGCGCGGACACGCTTCTGGTGGAGCGATACGCATTCCTGGGCGGCAACGGCACGGCCGGGTTGATGACCTGTTACAACGGATTCCGCAACCAGAGGCCGCCGGAAGCGCTTCAAACTGTGAAGGGAATCCCTGCCGAGTATATTGCTGAGCTGGTCAGGCTTGGCGGGGTTGCGGACAGTGATACCTACGAAAGATCGGTTCAGCATGACGTCACAAAAGGGGACATCCCCTACACGGTCCCGTTTGACGCCGAGGCTGCCAAGGTCGCCTGCCTGAATCTGCTCAAAAAGGAAGGGGTCAAGCTCCGACTGCACAGTTGGGTGGTTGCGCCCATGCTCGACGGATCACGGGTGACAGGGATTGTCGTGTATTCCAAGTCCGGCCGGCAGGCGATCGCCGCGGATATCGTGATCGACTGCACCGGAGATGGTGACGTTGCGGCAGCCGCGGGTGCGCCGTTCATGAGCCCGGCCGCAACGGGCGATCGCATGGGGATGAGTTTGATGTACAGTCTCGGCGGCGTCCCCGCCAGCATTCAAGGTCCGTTCGGCGGCATGCGGAAAGGGGACCATGTCGTGCGGTGGGGCCCGAGTATTGCGGGCGACGGCATTGATGTCGAAACTCTGACGAAGGCAGAGGTCGATGGGCGCTTGAAACTCTGGGATGACGTGCAGGCGCTGCGGAAAAAATCGGGAGAGAACATTTATCTTGCGCAGACGGCTACCACCATCGGAGTCAGAGAGACCCGCAGAATCCTGGGCGAGTACGTCGTTACGGAAAAAGATGCGATCGATGGAACGCGTTTTCCCGATGCCATAGCCATCAGTTCAAACCCCATGCCCGAGTACCATGGCCAGCGTTATTTCTTCAAACACGAAGGTTTCGATATTCCCTACCGTTCGCTGGTGCCGAAGAGTGTGGATGGACTGGTGCTGTCGGGGCGCTGCATATCCTGCGAGCAGGGGCCGTTTCAATCGGCGCGCTCCATGGCCCCGGCCATGGCGATAGGCCATGCATCGGGATGTGCGGCCGCGCTGGCCGCCATCAAGGCGGTGCCGCCCCGCAAACTGGACGTGAAGGAGCTTCAAAAACTACTCAAGAGTCAAAACGCCGAACTGCGCATATAGCAAACCGCGCAGGTGCCACCGCGCAATCGCAAGGCGTGACCGTGTAGTGGATAAATTCCATAAGAACGCCGCTCTGGAGGAACGTATGATACTTGTTCTCTTATTACTGTTGCTGTTACCCGCGCCGGCTCTGGCTCAACTCGCGCCTGAGCAGGTCCTCAATATCCGCCAGATCTCGGAGCTGAACATGTCGTCGGACGGCAAGCGTGTGGCCTTCACGGTGACGGAACCGGTAAAGGGCATCGACCGCAATCGCGACATCTGGATGCTGGATGCCGCAACCCGCAAGGTGCGCCAGCTCACGTTTTCGCCGAAGTCCGAGAGCCAGCCGCGCTGGAACCCGCGCAAAAACGAACTGGCGTTTCTCTCGAATCGGGATGGCGCCGCACAGATTTACGTTCTTCCGATGGAGGGGGGCGAAGCCTCTGCTTTGACGCAAGGGAAGAGCGGCATCCAGTCTTTCGATTGGTCTCCGGACGGGACGCAAATCGCCTACCTCGCGCCCGATCCCAAGGTCAGCGAGGAGGATCAAAAGGAGAAAGACCGGGACGACGCGCGTGTCGTCGATCGCGACGAGAGTTTCGCGCGTCTTTGGGTCATGGACGTCGAGTCCAATAAGACGCATCCGCTCACGGCCGGAAACTGGCGCATTTCAGAAATGAAGTGGTTCCCTTCGGGTGACAAGCTGCTCATCGTGGCCACCGACCATCCTGAATCCGATAAGGACACGGAGCGGATCTTCTCGATTCCCGCTGCCGGCGGCCAGATGACACAGATTGCCGCGCCCGCAGGCCCATTCGGCCAGGCAAGCATCTCTCGTGACGGCAAGTTCCTGACTTTTCTGGCGGCGCGTGTCGACGGTCCTTCTCCTCACGACCTCTATCTTCAAACGCTCGATGGCGGACCTGCGCGCAACATCACCGGCAACAATCTGGATCGGCCCATCGGGGCCTATGCCTGGCTTGCCGATGGTTCAATCCTGGGTTTAGTGCAGACTGGATTCAAAACAGGCTTTTACAGAATCGCACGCGATGGAAGCGCCAGGGAAGCGCCGTTGCCCGATCAAGCTGGCAATCCCGGTTCGTTCGTGGCGGCAGATTCAGGCGCAATCGCCTTCGTGGCGCAGTCCACAACCAAGATCGCAGAGCTTTGGTTTTACGACGGGAAGAATCCGGCGGAAAGAGTCAGTCACTTCAATGAAAGCTGGGACAAGATCCCGTTGATCGAGCCGGAGTTCCTTCATTACAAGAGCTTTGATGGGACCGAAATCGAAGGCGAGCTTCTGACTCCCATGGGAAGCCAAGGCAAACGGCTGCCGCTGATCACGCTGATTCATGGTGGTCCGACCGGCCGCTGGGGCGATTCCTTCGAGTCATGGGGCCAGCTGTTGGTGTCGCGTGGCTACGCCGTCTTCTACCCCAACGTTCGTGGCTCGACGGGCTACGGCTGGAAGTTCGTGGAAGCCAATCGCGCCGACTGGGGTGGCGCGGATTTTAAGGATGTCATGGCCGGTGTGGATTTTCTGATCCGGCGCGGCACTGCGGACCCGGACCACCTCGGCATCGGCGGCTGGTCGTACGGCGGCTATATGGCGATGTGGGCGGTTACGCAGACCAACCGCTTCAAGGCTTCCGTGGCCGGCGCAGGCCTGTCAGACTTGGCAAGTGAATATGGAACAGAGGCAGGACCGTCCTACGATGAGTGGTTTTATGGCGTACCTTACGAGAAGCCTGAGGGCTTCATCAAAAGCTCGCCCATCACGTACATCCAGAACGCGCACACGCCGACCCTTATTCTCCAGGGCGAGGCGGACACCACGGATCCGATCGGCCAGAGCCAGCAGTTTTATCGCGGCCTCAAGCGTTATGGCGTGAAGAGCGATCTTGCTCTTTATCCCCGCGAGGGGCACGGATTCCGCGAAGAGAAGCACGTGCTTGATATGTACCGCCGCATCCTGGCCTGGTACGATCAGTATGTGAAACCTTAGGCGCCAAAACGCCAGCTTATTCTTGAGCGATACCTATTTCTTGTCTTTCAGCAAAGAATCCAATCCGGCGAACGGCTTGTACGTAGAAACCGGTTGTTGCCGGCTGCCGGGCGTTGGCGCTTCAGACCACTCGGCGACCGAGTATCGCGAGTGCTCATTGTCGTGGCAGTAAAGGCACAACAACTCCCAGTTGCTGCCGTCCGGAGGATTGTTGTCGTGGTCGTGGTCCTTGTGATGGACGGTGAGTTCCCGCAGTCGCTTGCCTTCGAATTCCCGACCACAGCGCCCGCAAACTGGCGGGAATAACTTGAGCGCCCTCTCGCGATAACCGTTCATCCGGAGCTCGCGTTCTCGCCGTATGTCGGCAATCCATTGATCGCTCTTGTCGCCTTTGGATTTCGGATCATTCGCTGACATCTGCTTTATCCCAGGGCTCGATTCGCGGCCTTGATGCCCGGCCGAATCGAGTGATCATGATTGAGTATAACTCAGCCGCCTATCAATGCGAACTTCGATAAGATCCTATTCACGGCCCCGGCAAAGGCGCGCTCAGGAGGGAAAAGGGTCGCGAAATTGGTGACAGTCACCAATTTCGCCGCTAGTCCTGCGACTTTGCCGGGGCCGTGTTCGGGTTCACTTCGATGTTGCGATAGCGATATCAATTCTATAGGCTTATGGAAAGAGAGAGGATATAAAGCATGCAAGAGAGTGAAAAAACAACCTGCAGGGCGTGTCAGGGCACAGGGAAATGCTCAAGGTGCGGCGGGGCGGGAAATGTGGTATCGAACCTGCCGACCCCAATTGCCGTTGTTTCAGGAGAAGTGGGAGGCAAGTCACAATCATCGAGGACCTGCAATAGCTGCTATGGAAGCGGCGTTTGCCAGGTTTGCAAAGGCTCAAAGAACGCCTCTTGATGGAACGCTCATTTTGAGTGAAACGATTGTGTGCTTTGGGTAGAAGATTTCCTCACATGGCGCAGGATAACGGGCGGTCTGCTTCGAGCTTGGCGTGAATCCCGCGGATCGGGAACTTCGGAACATGCGTACCTCACTTACTATTGGCTTGTTTTTGACAGTTTTCACCATGGCTGTCGCGGCTCAGCCCGTACCACAATCCACGCCGCCGGCTCAGTCTCATGATCTGCAAGCCGCGGCGGAAGCAGTGGCGAAGTATTTCCGCGAGGATCCGTCCGGGATCGACCAACTCTTTGCACCGGAATTCCTGGCCCAAGTCCCGGCCGCTCGACTGGTAGCGGTCATGAAGCAGTTCTACACCCAGTTCGGACGCTGTACGGGTGTGAAGTTAGAAAAGCAAGCCAGCCCGACGGTGGGTCAGTTCCAGTTCGCCTTTGAAAAAGGATTCACCGCGCCCGTCAACCTGGCAATCAACGATACCTCTGCACACTCCATAATCGGGTTCCAGATCGGAGCGCCGGTGTCGACGAGTGAGACGCTATCCGCGGTTGTCGATAAGATGAAGGCGTTACCGGGGCAGGTCAGCTTTCTCGCCCAGCGCCTGGATGCAAGCGGTCCGGTGGGATTAGCGGAATGGCAACCGGCACAGGCATTGGGCATTGGATCGGCCTTCAAGCTTTACATCCTGGGGGCGCTGACGAATCAGATCAGCGCGGGGCGACGCCACTGGAATGACGTGATCCAGCTCGAAATGCTATCCTTGCCCTCGGGCATTCTCCAGAAATGGCCGCTCGGCACACCGTTTACGTTGCAGAGCCTAGCATCGCTGATGATTTCGATCAGCGACAACACTGCCACCGACACGTTGCTGAGGGCTGTTGGCCGCGAGCAGGTGGAGGCGATGCTGCCGGTAATGGAGCACAGCCAGCCGGCGTTGGATCAGCCGTTTCTTTCCACCATCGAGATGTTTCAATTGAAGTGGGGGATCCTGGACGATCAGTTAAAGACGTACATCGCCGATGACACCGCAGCCCGGCGGGCGTTTTTGCAAACGATGAAGCCTCCAGCCTCCTTGGCAGCGTTGACCGCGGCAGCCACCGGTACCACCACCCCAAAAATGATTGACCAGGTGGAATGGTTTGGTTCCGCCACCGACCTCTGCCATGCCATGGCTTGGTTTCGAGCGGATGATAATGCGCGGAATACCGCTCGCCAGGTTTTGGCTATTAATCCCGGCATTCCACTCTCCTCAACCCGCTGGGCCTACATCGGATTCAAAGGCGGATCCGAACCTGGAGTCATTAGCCTGAATTTCCTGCTGCGCTCGCAGAGCGGCCAATGGTACGCCGTCAGCGCGATTTGGAATGATCCCAAGGGCGCGGTGAGCGAGACTGAGTGGGTCAGCCTGGTCAGCCGCGCGATCGAACTGCTGCCGTAGCCGCTTGGATCTTTATCCCATCCTTTTCTCTTTTCCTCAGGCTTGGAGCTAGATTCGAGATTCGAAATTCGAGATTGAGAATTTCGAATCTCGAATCTCGAATCACCCAGTCTATTTGGCCGTGAGGCTGACCTTGCCTGAAATCGTGCTCAAATGCAGGTTATAATCCGCGCGTGTTCCCACGGTGCCGCGCGCGGAGCGCCCCGGTCTGAATCCCTTCGCCTTCACCTCGATCGGGAAGTTGGTTTCCAACGCTCCGCTCAATGTGGACATCTCGATGTCGGCGCCCATGGCTCCGGGTGCGGTGACAATCACGTTGCCGCTCACTGGCAGGGAGTTAAATCAGAGGAGCAGCGTGACCGCTTAGCCCCAATGCCGTTAACTTGAGGCCGACGCCGTGCTCATGGGCAAAAAAACCTGCCACAGATTTCACAGATTCAAAAGCGAAAATGCCCAAGTGGCGGGAAAGGACATTCAGTGAAATCTGTGTAATCTGTGGCGAGTTTTTCAGATTATGCTTAAGTTAAAAGCATTGCGCTCAGGGCAACAAGGGATGACTCAGGTGTCACGCCGCAACGAGAGTGATCCCTCAAAAGATGTGGTCAGATCTGAGAAGCTTGATGGTTACCAGCGCGGCTCGCGACGATGGGATCCTTTGCCGCCGCCACCGCTCCCTCCGCGACGCTCCGGCTTGGGCCGGGCTTCATTCACCGTCAAGTTGCGCCCACTCACGGAGTAGGCATTCAGTTCGGCAATAGCCTTTTTGGCGCCTTCCTCCGAAGCCATCTCCACGAATGCGAAACCCCGCGACCGTCCCGTGTCATTGTCGCGCATCACGGTAACGGAATCTACTGGGCCTTTGCCCTCGAAAAGATCCTTGAGTTCGGTTTCTCCCATGTCAAACGGCAGGTTGCCAACAAACAGCTTACGACCCATGTTTACCATCTCCTTTGCGCCGCCAGCCCAAAGCGCCGCGAGATTTATGCCCGACAGGCGAAATGATCCCGTGGGACCGAATACGATGGATTCGGCTCAGTGCCATGCAGGATTCGTAGAGATGAGTCAGCGTGCAGAATCTATTCGCCTCCTCGCGCCGCGTAGCAGAGGGCAGTCTTCCACCAGACAGGCGGATACTAACACCATCGGCGACCCGCCACAAGCCCTTTGCTGACGTCATCCTTTGCCGGCAGGTCGTCAACAAGCTGCTGCCGCGGCAATCTGGGACATTCCTTTCTTAGCTATCCTTTCTTAATTATTCTTGCTCCCACGGCCCTCTTGGGATAAAAAGAGCGGCATGTCGCTGCTCGGCACCAGCCCAACCTGTGCAACACGCACAGGCGAGGTCAGTAACTCTGCGGCCGCGCGCAATCCAAACCACGTGGCTAATCAGGAGGAAGTATGAAGTTCACGAATCGATTGTTATCCGCCCTGTTCCTGGCGGTCGCGATCCTGGGCCTGAATTTATCCCTGACGACCGCGGCTCAGGCGCAAGGTACCCAGGCAGATTATCAGCGGGCACAAGATCTTGGAAACAGGTTCCGGGGTTTGGTAGTGAATGTTCCCGGAACGGCAAACTGGATCACCGGCACCAACCATTTCTGGTATTCGAAGTCGGTTAAGGGCGGCACGGAATTCGTGCTGGTAGACGCAGAAGCAGCGACGAAAAAACCCGCCTTTGACCATGATAAGCTCGCGGCGGCTATCAATGCGGCCTCCGGCGGTAAATACACGGCGCTCGCACTGCCGTTTGCACCTCCGGCCGGAGGCCGCGGCGGCGGAGGTGGCGGCGCAGCCGGATTCGGAGGCGGCGGCGCGGCAGGTGCGCTCACCTTCGTCGATCAGGAGCATGCCATTGAATTCGGCGCCGCGGGTTTTATGTACAAGTGCACTCTGACCGATTACACCTGCACCAAAGGCGCTGCAATACCTCCACCCGCGGCTGGAGGCCGTGGAGGCCGCGGCGGGGCGCCCGGAGATGAATCTCTGACCGCGGATGACGACCTGCTCGCCTCCCCACCGGAAGTGGGCGGCGACCCGGTGGACGGGCTCGAGTACCTCGCGCCTCCTCTGGTACAAGGCGGCGGTCAAGGTGGAGGTTTCGGCCGTGGTCAAAGCGGATGCGCCCCTCGACCGCAGGCCCAAGCGGCGCAAGGACAGGGCCGTGGTGGTGCCGCCGGCGGGCGCGGCACTGGCGGCCAGGCACCCGCCGAACCCCAGGTGTGCGGCTCCTTCGACGGTAAGTGGGACGCACTCATCCAGAACTTCAACGTATTTCTGAGGCCAGCGAACTCGAACGAGCCGGCTACCCCTCTGAGCTTCGACGGTTCGGAAGGCAATTACTACACGATCCGGTCCGTCGCCTGGTCGCCGGACTCCAAAAAGCTTGTGGCATATCACACACGCCCGGGTTATCGCCGCGAGGTTCACTACGTCGAATCATCGCCCACAGACCAGCTACAGCCAAAGCACTCGATAAATGTTTACGCCAAACCAGGGGACGCGCTGGATATTGCCTATCCGGCCCTATTCGATGTTGCCACCAAGAAGGAAATCGAGATCGATCAGGCGCTCTTCCCGAATGCGTTCGACCTCACGACTCCAGTCTGGTGGAAGGACAGCCGCGCCTTCACTTTCGAGTACAACCAGCGTGGACACCAGGTGTACCGCGTGATCGAAGTGGATGCGCAGACCGGCAAGGCACGCGCGCTCATCTCCGAAGAGAGCAAGACGTTCATCTACTACAACCTTTTGGGGACGGGCCTCTCCGCGGGCAGGAGGTACCGCCACGACTTGAGTGACGGCAAAGAGATCATCTGGGCCTCGGAACGCGACGGTTGGGAGCACCTGTATCTCTACGACGGCGTCACCGGCAGGGTGAAGAACCAGATCACCAAAGGCGACTGGGTGGTGCGTAATGTCGACCGCGTGGATGAAGACACGCGACAGATCTGGTTCGAGGCTGGAGGGATGAATCCCGGACAGGATCCTTATTTCACCCACTGTTACCGCATCAATTTTGACGGCACGGGACTGACCAAACTCACGGATGCTGACGGCACCCATACCCTGACGTTTTCTCCCGACCGCAAGTATTACGTCGATGCCTGGCAGCGGATCGATCTGCCGCCGATCGCGCAACTTCGCCGCACCGAGGACCAGAAAGTAGTTATGGATCTGGAGAAGGGCGACACCACAGCACAGGTCGCGGCCGGCTTCAAAATGCCTGAAGTCTTCGTGGCCAAGGGCCGCGACGGTAAGACCGACATCTGGGGAATCATCACCAGGCCAACGAATTTCGACCCCGCGAAGAAGTATCCGGTAATCGAGAATATCTATGCGGGACCCCAGGGATCATTCGTGCCAAAAACATGGAACGGCGCCGCGAGCATGCAGGCGCTGGCGGAACTGGGATTCATCGTGGTGCAGATCGACGGCATGGGAACCAACAACAGGTCGAAGGCATTCCATGATGTTGCCTTTAAAAATCTGGGCGACGCCGGCTTCCCGGACCGCATCTTGTGGCATAAGGCCGTGGCGGCGAAATACCCCTGGTACGACATCACTCGCGTTGGCATCTACGGCACTTCCGCCGGCGGACAGAGCGCCATGGGGGCCATGCTGTTCCACCCGGAGTTTTACAGGGTCTCTGTCTCCAATAGCGGCTGTCACGACAACCGCATGGACAAGATCTGGTGGAACGAGCAATGGATGGGCTGGCCGCTGGGACCAGAGTACGCAGCCTCATCCAACGTAGACAATGCCTCCAAGTTGGTGGGCAAGGTGCTGCTGATTGTCGGCGAAATGGATACCAACGTTGATCCGTCTTCTACCATGCAGGTGGTAAACGCTCTGGTCAAGGCCAACAAGCATTTCGATATGCTTTACATCCCCGGCCAGAACCACGGAGTGGGCGTACTTGGCAACCAGCATTACCTGCAGGACTACTTTGTTCACAACCTGCTGGGCGTCGAGCCGCCGGATTGGAACCGCGTTTCGTTGACCGCCGCGGAAAGGGACCCCGGAAACTGAGAGCCGGTGCAGTGCAATTCGAGATTCGAGATTCGAAATTGGAAAATAGGGAAATTCTATTTCGGTGAGGTCACTTACCTTGCTGTACGGGCGGGACCTGTGCCCGCCCGTTCTACACAACGGGCGCCCACAGGTGGCGCCCCTACAGACATTCGAAATTGGATACCATCCCGATTTCAATATCAAATTCGTGTAATTCGTGTAATTCGTGTCATCTTCTTGGGTTTCGTCGACTGAGATTGGATCGTTCCATCCGCGGCAAGCACAACTTTCAGGATTTCTTTTTTATTGTCCAAATGAATCTCGTAGGACATGCGCGCGTCGTTGTAAAGTTGAAGGTTCTGGGTTTCGACAATCTTGTACCCCACAAACTTCTTGGTGAGAGCATCGACGACGGCTTTGGGAACCTGCACGGAAGAGATTTGAGATTCGGTCTCCAGCCATTTCCCCGCCGGGTCGAATTTGACCGTGATTGAGATACCTTTCAGAGTGAATTCAGCTTCGAGGTTGTTATCCTTTGCTACTTTCCATTCCACGCTCTTGACGCCCGGGAATTTGCTTTGGAGCGCCTGAATCACAGGGGCTGGTATCTTGTCCGCCGGAACGACTTGAGACAATGCCAGTGCAACCGGGAATCCGATCAATAGAAGCAAACATACGGCTTTCTGCATGAGTCCTCTCCGAAATTCGAGATTCGAAATTCGAGATTCGAAATTCAAAATTGAGGTTATTCCGGCGAAACAGGTTTGTTCCCCCAATTTCGAATCTCGAATCTCGAATCTCGAATAGTATTATTTCTTGGCCTTGGGCGGAGGCACTTTTCCGTCAGGCCCCAGAGAGACCTCTACCTTCTTGCCTCCTTTTTCCACCACTGCTTCGTATCCTGAAAAGACACCGTTTGTAGTGACCGATTCAAATCTATCAACCTTGTTCTGCCCCAGGCTCTTTTTTACTTCTGCTTGCACCGCGGGCGGAAGCGAGTCAATATCAGTCTGCTCCTCCAACTCCGTCACCTTGCCGGTGGCATCGATCAACATGTCTCTGGAGCGGCCGTTTACCTTCGTTTCGATTTCATAAACCGTCTTTCCACCTTCTTTTTCCGAGGAAATGCCGACGATCGTGGCGCCCTTGGTCTGCTCCTGGACCGTTTTTTGGACGGCCGCGGGGAGGTCTTTCATCTGTAGTTTCTTCTCGCCTTCCTCCTTCTTGGCACTTTCCTTTTTCGGCGGTGCTTTCGTTGTTGCCTGCTGTGCGAAAACAGTTCCGAAGCACAACAGACATAAACTCAGAACAAAAAATACAAAGTTGCTTTTCTTGACTGACGTCATTTCAATTCTCCTATTCAAAGAAATGTGTTCAGGCGATCCCACCTGCCATCCGCGCGTTCTGCGATGACACACGACAGCGCGGATGCCGCATGTTACATGACCAAAGATGAGAGAATGATGAGAGGCAACATCAAGGTTGGACTGATGGGCCATCGCAAGGTGGTTAAGTCGCGAAGCATCTTCTCCTCTGCCCCGGGCAGCAAGAGAGTAGCCCCGGCTAAGCGCTGCGCAGCCCGGGGTTAGGGAACGCAGGCAGCCGAGCCCTGAAGGGGCGCGTGAGCCGTAGGGTTCATGAGCTAAGTCAACTGTAATAAACGGTGAGATCAATGGAAACAAAGATCAAATCCTACCCGTGCGAGTCCGTACTTGTGCGGAAGGGGTTGTCAAAACCCCTGATCGTGTATCAGGGGGAACGTAGCCAGGACGGGGCAGTAATGCACCGCCGCGACGAGGCCGGACAATCCTACTTCGGGGGGTGTCGTGTCGGCCCGACTGCTGCGCGAGTCTCCGCCCTTTGGACGAAGCGCGAGTCCCTCGCCTCTATGGGACTCCCGGAGAGAGCCATACGGATACCCTCTCCGGCTGTCGCTGGTACTTGGCGATGTCACCCGGAGAAAATGGCTCGTGAGTCTGACCGCTGAAGTCCTACTTCGTCCCCGCCCATGCGGGGTAACGACGGTCTATAAGGCATCGTCCGAAAGGATCGTCTGATGCGATGGCTGAGGAGAAGAGTTTCCCTAATCGCCTCCTCTTTGAGGATAGCAGCAGATCCGGAGTACCTTCCTCGGAAGGGAAAGGTGAAACTACAGAGAGTAAAGAAGGAGTTTCGTTCTCATGGAACAAGCTAGCCCTTGCCCTGAAGCCACCCTGTGGCCCGTCCGGTCCTCTTCCCGGCCAACGGCACGGACTGCTAAGAAACAGTTTCGAACAGCTCGAATCCTCTTTCCTTACAGTTGTTGATGCTTATAGGGAATCACGGATGAAGAAACAGAAAGTTCACTCGCTCACTGGAAGAATCACCCCCGATGTAATGCTGGCCGCCTTCAAAACGGTCAAACGTAATCGGGGCGCCGCGGGCGTCGACAAGGTCAGCATTCAGACTAAGACTCGTCGAGAAGTTCCTCAGGTCCGGGGTAATGGAATACGGTGTCCGTAAGCCGACTACTATCGGCACCCCGCAAGGTGGGGTGGTTTCACCCCTGCTGGCTAACATCGTGCTCAATCGCCTGGACTGGCAGCTTCACCAGGCCGGCTTCGCCTTCGTGCGTTATGCCGACGATTTCGTGGTGGTCTGTCCGTCCACTAAACGGGCCGAAGAGGCACGGGCCTTCGTCGAAAGCGTACTGGCAGATCTCGGCTTAACGCTGAGCCCCTCCAAAACGAAAATCGTCTCCTATGGAAAAGGCTACCCCTTCCTGGGTTTCATGATTTCGTCCCGCTCTCGGCGCATGCGCTCCAAGTCGCTGAAGAAGTTCAAAGACAAAATCCGGGAATTGACCCGTCGCAAGCATAACTTTGAGGCAGAGGTCATTGTGAAACTAAACCGAGTCATCGGAGGCACTGCGCGCTACTTCGCAACCAGCTTCTTTACCGGACGATCAAGCTTTCATAAGCTCGACTCTTGGATACGCATGCGGCTCCGCTGCATGAAATTCAAAAGAAAATCACGCCACGATAATCACAAGCTGCGAGTGAAGAAATTTACCAAACTCGGTTTGCTCACCCTGGAGTCTTTCTGTCATGACCATCCGGCAAAGCGAGCATCAGCGATTCCTCGCAAGGGGCAATCTCTGGTGGGGTCGCCCAGTGACTGAAACAGTCATGCTGGTAAATATGGGGAATCAACCCCATTGCGACTACGGGGAGGGGCTGGCTCTGCGCCTGCCCCTTACCCGCTGACAGATAAGTGTGCGTATAAAGGCCTTTCGCCCCTGCCGGGACTCCTGCAAAACTCCTGTTAGCCGGGGGCCGCGCGCTTCGCGCTAGCCTGTGACTACTTCCTAGAAGAGCAAAGGATTAGGTACCAGCGACTAATTCATATCCCAGTTCTTTCGCTTTGGCTTTTAGCGACTTGATCCTGATCTCCCGGTAGCGCTTTTCAT
>Ga0187850_10003349_pt1 | contig 13653 bp, 10 predicted proteins | sample June2016WEW_4_15_FD_132436 | JGI IMG/M metagenome (GOLD analysis project Ga0187850, IMG submission 132436) | Peatland microbial communities from SPRUCE experiment site at the Marcell Experimental Forest, Minnesota, USA - June2016WEW_4_150 | ecosystem: Environmental > Terrestrial > Soil >... | reverse complement strand
CTGTACGAATCCAACAGCCTTCTCGTCTTCCAATGCCAGGTATATTACGGACTCTTTTCTGTTCAGTCGTTCAGCGAGGAACTGTCGAGCCCCTTCCATGTCTCTCGATTGTCCGTAGAACTGCCTGTATGAATCGAACAACGGAACGATGTCGTCAACGTGGTCTATGAGGGCTTGAATGATCTGCAAATTTGCCAACTCCAGCTCGGCACAAGCAAGCTTGTCTTCTTGCAAATAACGTTCTTCGCGTTCCTCAATGTTCGCGACCTGAGAGCTTCTCATTCGGCGGTCCTAGCTCGACCCACTTCGTTTTACAAGCGACTACTCAATAAGTGAAGGGATGCTGGAATCGGCGGTGAAGGGCGAAACGTACGAGTGCACCTCAATGGAACCTGACTTCGCGAAAGTAGCCAGAGAAGAAGGCTGGTCTGTATAGTTGGCCGCGCTCAGTGCGTTCTTAGGTGATCGAAGCAATCCTAAAGAAAGCTACAATACTTTCATGAAACTATGATTGCGCGTTCCCGCATACAAGGTAGAGAACACTCAAAATGACCTCGGCCAATTCTCCGCGACCAGCCACGCGCCTGGTTGCAGTCGTGGCAACTTTCGCCGTGGTCTACTTCATCTTCCGAATGATCCCAACTTTTGCAATGGTTGGTGTTTCTGGCGGAACATTCTCCCTTGCCGATGTTGTCGCACCACTTTACGGTATAATTCTGGGTCCATATGCAGGTGCATTAAGCGTTACCCTAGGTACTATCTTAGCAATCGCGTTTGGTCGTCCTATGGTTTTCCTCGGCTTGGACTTTCTCCCTGGTGCAGTGGACGCGTTGACGGTGGGCCTTCTGTTGCGAGGGAAACGGCTTGCTGCCACAGCACTCTATGTTGCCTTATTCATTGCGTTTCTGTTTCACCCTTATACTGCGGTCTTCGTTCCGGTTCCAATCCGGATCCTGAATCTTGATTCCTTCTTCTATCCTTGGCTGCATTTGATCGCGGTTCTAGTATTGGTCTCGCCTTTAAGCAAGAAAGCAGCGGAATGGGTGAAGGGAGCTTCACTGGTTAATCTCGCCCCCGGCATTCTGACACTGACTTTCATCGGGACACTCGCTCAACATCTAATGGGCGGACTGCTTTACGAGACAATACTAGGCATGTTCGTTGGAAAAGCGCCGGAAGCATTTCGGTTGTTCTGGAACACCGTGTTCTGGCTGTATCCTTTCGAGAGGACATTCATCGTCGGTGTGGCAACTATCATTGGTGTTCCTTTGGTCAGAGCATTGAAATCGTCGGGATTTCTCATCAGCTCACAATAGAATAAGTGGACGGGGCTAGACCGTAAGAGCTTAGAGAGGCAACCCGCTAGCCTCGATCCAGTGACTAAATTTGACATCGCCGAAGGAGTCCCACGATCAGGTTCTGCAGCTGCTGCAGGAACATCATAAGTGGTTTTCTGAATCAATTCCTCTAATCGCATCAGAGAACGTTCCCAGCCCGGCGGTTCGCGAAGCAATCGTCTCAGATTTCGGGAATCGCTACGCGGAAGGATGGGTTGGGGAACGGGTGTATGCTGGCTGCGTTTACATTGACAAAGTTGAAAGCCTATGCATTGAATTGGCGAAGCAACTTTTCCGCGCCGAGTTTGTGGATGTTAGACCCGTTTCAGGCGTTTGTTCAAATCTCGTAGTCTACACAGCCTTTACGAACCCCGGTGACCGCATACTCACTTTAGCAATCCCGAATGGAGGACACATCTCATCGGGACGGAAGGAATTCAATGGAACGGCGGGGTCCGTTCACGGCTTGGACGTAGACTACTTTGCCTTCAACCGGGAAGAAATGAACATCGACGTCGACAAGACCAAGCAGAAAGTCGAGAAGATGGTGAGCGAGGAAAAGAGACCCCCGAAACTAGCCATGTTCGGAGGGAGCCTCTTCCTCTTCCCACACCCAATGAAGGAATTGGTTGACACTTTCCGCAACATTGGTGCCAAGGTTGTCTACGATGCTGCACACGTAGCAGGACTCATTGCGGGAGGCAAGTTCCAAGACCCATTACGAGAAGGTGCAGACGCAGTCTGCCTAAGCACGCACAAAACACTCTTTGGACCACAAGGGGGAACCGTACTCTCGTGGGACAAGTATGGAGAGGATATCAAGAAATCCACTTTCCCTTCGAACACGAGTAACCACCACCTCAACAACCTAGCCGGGAAGGCAATTGCCTTTGCTGAAATGCTGGAGTTCGGGAAACAATACGCCGAGCAGGTCATAACGAATGCCAAGGCATTGGGACAAGCACTGTATGAGCGTGACCTAAACGTGCTCATGGAGCACAAAGGGTTCACTGAATCGCACCAAATTGTGGTCGATGTTACAAAGTACGGCTTGGGCGGTGACGTGGAGAGGGCGCTGGAAACAGCTAACATTATCGTGAACCGGCAGCTAATACCTGGCGACATTCAAGGTGGAAGACACTACATGAACCCTGGAGGTCTGCGTATAGGAACCTCTGAGATTACCCGCCTAGGCATGAAGAAAAACGATATGACGGATGTTGCGGAGTTTATCAAACGGATAATTGTCGGCAAGGAAGACCCGAAGAAACTCAAACAAGACGTTGTAACTTTCAGGCAGAACTTCCAAGAAGTACACTACTGTTTTGAGAACGCTTACAGAGCATACGAATACATCAAACTTCGATGACGGCATAGTGGTAATGTCTTTCAATCGCCGGATGACTTACTCAAACTCAATTCAACTATACGAAGGCCAGCACGCGTCTTTGCTATTCTGCCTCAAGTTCCACTGATTCCTCCACGCACTTGTTACCGAAAAGAGGAAGGGAAGATGACTCAGGATCTTAATTCATGTTCAATTGCTGGATAGAACGAATCTACGAAATCTCGCAAGCGCTTCCTTCAGATAATCCTCCCCAGTCGAGAATGACATCCGGACATATCCTTCCCCTAGTTCTCCAAAGAGTGATCCTGGGAGCAGGCCGACCTTTTCTCTTTCGATGAGCTTCGAAGAGAACTGCTCTGCCGACATTCCGGTTCCTGTGATGTCAATCCACGTATAGAATGCTCCTTGGGGAGGATACACTTTGATTCTTGGAAGGTTGGTTAGCGCTTCCAAGACCATTTCTCTCCTCTTCGTGTATCGCTCAACCATAGCTGTGATTGCGGCATCTATTCTTGGGTCTGTCATACCAGTTAACGCGGCACGTTGTGATACGGAGCTTGGGCCGAGAAGTGTGTATCCGTTTAGTGCTGCGACTTTCTCCATGATCTCTGGCATACCTGCTATGTAGCCGACTCGCCACCCTGTCATGGCGTAGGCTTTGGAGAAGCCGTTGCTCGTTAGCGTTCGGTCCTTAAGTCCTGGGAGAGATGCGGGGCTGACGTGCGTGTTGCCAGGGTACACGATCTTTTCGTAGACTTCGTCTGAAACAATGAATAGGTTGTGTTTCTCTGCAAACTCTCCCACTTCTTTGAGGACGTCTTTTGAGAGCATCAATCCGGTCGGATTGCTTGGGCTGTTCAGGATGAGTATCTTCGTCTTGCTAGTGATGCGGCGTTTTGCCTCTTTGAAATCCAGTGATGAAGTATCATTCTCGAATTTCACTGGCATACCTACAGGCTTTGCGCCGCATAGTCGAATGAGCGTCCTATAGTGGAACCATGCGGGATCTGGAACCAAAACCTCGTCGTTGGGATCGAGCAGGGTAAGCATTGCTAGGTATATCCCTGAGGATGAACCTGGAGTTATCACTATCTCCGTTTCATGGTTGTAGGTGATTCCATTCTCGCGCCGTAGCTTCTCTGCAACAGCTTCTCTCAGGTCTTCGTATCCTGAGGCTGGACTATAGTGAGTGAATCCATCATCAATGGCCTTCTTAGCGGCCTCTCGAATGAAGTCGGGAGTATCGAAATCCGGCTCCCCAACACTAAGGCGAATGACATCCTTCGGAAGGGCAAGGGCAAGCCTAAACGGTTCCAATGACACTTCTCTTGCGCGTGCAGACATGGATTTCATTACTTGCATCCCGAAGCACATGGGGGATGTTCATTGTTTTATTTTTATTCCTCCGGAAATAGAATATGGACCAGCAAGTAGTTTATGCACCGCAGATCTAGCATCCTGGGAAACCTATTGAATTCATTATAAACTCCTTTTGAAACTGCGTTTACGGTATGTTCGAGCTCTCCAAATGGATGGCCATTCAGAGCTCCGATGCTACGCCACTCACGAAGAAGCAAATGAACTGGCATGGGCTTTTGATTTGACAGTTGTGGAGTAATCTCATCTCGAATCAGGACTTCGTTGTACCGACATATACCTGAGTCTGAACCCAAACTCGCGTAGGAGGTGCAGTGAAGCTGCGGTGTCTATCAGCCCAGATGTGGAGTTGTCCTCGAAGAAAGATGAGGTGGGGAAGTAGTGTCAGGTTCAGAGATGTCTGAGTTCCTTCTCCACATTCGCTGTAAGGGCTTGCAGTCCTTGGCGGAATATGACCATGTCAACGCTTAGGGCGATCATTAGTGCTCCTCTCTTTATTGATTCCGCGGCCGATTTAATGTCCCAGCAGAGGTTTGCTACTGGAAGGCCTTTTGCTTTGCAAAGCTTGACTGTGTCGTCCAATCCCTTCCATATGGTTGTGTGATCGGTTACACCGTCCAGTCCCATGGTCATTGACAGGTCGAATGGGCCGTAGAAGATTACGTCAAGGCCTTTGACTTCTATGATTTTGCTCAGGTCTTGTAATGCTTCCTTCTCCTCGATGATTGGAATGACCATGGTTTCCTTGTTTTGTTGCTTCCAGAACTCCGTAAACGGAGTGAAACCGTACTTTGCTGCGCGAACCGGTGGGGCTGCAGACCGTCTTCCCTCCGGGGCGAATCTACAGAATCGAGCCAGTTTCTCTGCGTCTTCTTTGGTATTGATGTGGGGCGCTATGACTCCTTTTGCGCCAAAGTTGAGTGCCTTTAGTGCCATTCCCTTGCTGTTTTCAGTAATTCTCACTAGAGGCGTAATGTCAGCTGCGTAAGCTGCTCTGACGCATTCTTCGAGTTCTGTTCCCCAAGCACTCAGCGCGGCGTGTTCGCAGTCTATGATGACAAAGTCAAGTCCACTGTAGCCTATGGCCTCAACCATGGCAGGGCTCGCAGTTACTGCAAAGATACCTATGCATGGCTTCCCAGCTTTCATCATTGCACGTAGGTCTTTCATGATGATTTCACCTCGCTCCCGCAGTGGCGGGAATAGTCTCTCGAGCTTGCTTCACGTAGTTCGTGCTCGCCTTCAGCAGTATTGCTGCGTCGACGTCCAAGGAAACATAGAGGACACCTTGCTTAACCCATTCCCTGGCGGCTTCGGGCGTTTCTACGAAGAGACCGGCAGCTGCTCCGGCCTTCTTAGACATAGCAGCGATTTCTCGGACTTTATCGACAACCTTCGGATGTGTGACCTGACCCGGTACGCCTAGTGACTGCGAGAGGTCATATGGACCAACGAAGACAACGTCAATGCCCTTTACTTTCAAGATTTCTCCTAGGTTATCAATCCCTTCAGTGCCCTCGATCGCGACTATGACCATCGTTTCTGTGTTGGCTTTGTTATAGTAAATTGTCTTGTCCGCAGAATATCTTGCCGCTCGGACGAAAGGGCAGACTCCGCGTCCGCCAAGAGGAAAGAATTTGCTGGCGAAGACGGCTTGCTTAGCTTCCTCGGAAGTAGAAATATGCGGTATGTGTACACCGGCTGCGCCAATGTTCAGTGCTTGACCGATTAGTTCCGGTCTATTGAACGCCACTCGGACTATTGGTACTATTCCAGCGGCGATTGAAGCTCTGACCATGTTCTCGGCTGTATCGACATGAATGACGCCATGTTCGAGATCAATGATGCAGTAATCGAATCCGGCATGGGCTAGGATTTCGCAGATTCCTGGAGAGTTGAGTTGTACGAATGGGCCAAATGCTGGTGTTCCCTGTCTCCACATAGCTCTAAGATCTTTCAAGATTGCCACAGCTCTGTCGGTTTAGGTGCTACGATAAGAGCTTCACCTCTATAGAAACCGAATTCAATATTGAAAACATCGAAGGTATATACATGGCTAGTCCTGCGATGAACTCGTTCGTGGTCTGATATACTTCCGATTTCTGTGAGATGTTGAGGGTTTCTAGGAATTCTAGCCTTCTTTGAAGAAGGTTTTCACTTTGTTCATTCCTTCTTCAATGGTTTCCGGGGCCATTGAGAATGAGAATCTCAGGTGGTTTTCGCCTGCATCACCGAAGCTTGCGCCTGCCAAGACAGCGATACCATATTTATCGAGCAACACCTTAACAAGCTCACGAGACCGCATTTTCTTTGCATATCGAGGGAATGCGTAGAATGCTCCCTCAGTCTTGAAGGGATCCAATGCGTCTATTTCGCCAATCTTCTTCTCCATGAGTCTCTTCCTGTTTTCCAATTCATTTCGGAATTCGGAAATGTATCTGTCGCCGTTGTCCAGTGCGTATGCAGAGGCCTTTTGGATGAAAGGTGGAAAACAGGTAACAGTATTTTCAAGGAATTTGTTGATCAGGTAGATGATGCGTTCGCTCGCCACGACATAGCCAGCACGCCAACCCGTCATTGCATAACTCTTGGACAAACTGAATAGAGATATCACGAATTCCGGTTTCGCTTCTTGTGAACCGACGCAGAAATGTTGTCCCTCGTAGACAAGATCCTCATAGGCTTCATCACTGATAATGAAGATCTTTCGATCTCTGCAAAATTCGTAGAGTTCCTCAAGCTCACTTCGCTTGAGCACTTTCCCGGTGGGATTTGAGGGTGAGTTCACCAGGATTACTTTAGTCTTTCGCGTCGTCTTCTTCTTAATCTCATCGATGTCGAGCGAGAAATCGTGCTTCAGTGTGTAGAAGACCTGGCGTCCTCCAGAGAGAACTACGGGTTCCCAGTAGAAGTAGCCAGGGTTAGGCAGCAGCGCTTCATACGCTTTGTCGGAGGCGGCCGCAAGAGCAGCGTAAACTGAATACTTGGTTGTGCAAAATATCGTATTGGCAATCTCAGCATGAATTCCATTCTTCTTGGCAACTTTTCTCTTGATCGCCTCTCTGACCTCCATTGTACCGTAGGAAGAAGTGTAGTGAACATTTCCGGACCGCATGCTCTGACAAGCTACTTCAACTATCTCGGCCGGAGTATTGAAAGAGGGCTCCCCTATTGCAAGACTGACTACTTTCTCGCCTTTCGCGATTTTTTGCAGTACTAAGTTGACCATTTCAAGAGAAGGTGAATTTTCAACTTCCTCAAGAAACATGACTGTCGTTTCATCCCGTAAAGTGTTTCGTGAGACGTGAGTTGTCTTTACTTCTCCGCAAATAGAGTATAGACCGACAATTAGATTATGCATTCTATACGCTTCATGTCACCCTTCCTACACGTTGCACGAATTATGCGTACAACAAATATGTGGTCTCTCGAATCAAGTTATATCACAACCTGCGAATACTGGGCTGCTAACTCGAGGTTGCGGCAGAATGGGGGAGCTTCTCTGGACGCCATCACAGGAACGGACAAGTCACGCCAATATGACTCGTTTCGTCGATTTCGTAAACCGAAAATATTCGCTCCACCTACAGTCCTACTGGTCGCTGTACGACTGGTCCAGCGAGAACCTGCGGGACTTTTGGGCTGCAATGTGGGAATTCGCAGACATAATCTCTTCACACCCGTATGAAAAAGTAGTTGATGATCTTAAGATGTTCCCTGGAACGAAGTGGTTCCCAGGTGCGCGATTGAACTTTGCTGAGAATCTCCTTAGACAAAGAGATGATCGTCCGGCTTTCGTGTTCGTCGGAGAATCGCAGAAGAGGGCCAATCTGAACTACTCACAAGTCCATGATCAAGCTGCGCGTATCGCCCGGTCACTTCGCGAGATTGGTGTGCGACCGGGTGATCGTGTGGGTGCGTATATGCCGAACATGATCGAGACGGTTGTAGCAATGCTGGCCGCAACAAGCATCGGCGCTACTTGGGCTTCATGCGGTGCCGAACTAGGCCCATCAGCTGTACTAGATCGATTGGGTCAAATTCAACCGAAAGTTCTCTTCACGGCCGATGGATACTTCTACAAAGGAAAAGCGGTCGATACCCTTCCTGCTGCGCAAAAGGTTGCCCAAGAAATCTCCTCTCTTGAGAAAGTTGTTGTGACTTCGTATCGTGAAGGGAAACACAATGTCATGAGTAATAGTAACTTTGTCAGTTATGATGAATTTCTCGGGGCAGAAGAGCGACTTAGAATCAAATTCGAGCAATTGCCCTTCGATCACCCTGTCTACATCATGTTTTCTTCCGGAACGACTGGGAAACCAAAGTGCATGGTACAGGGGGTTGGTGTACTTCTCAATCAGCTGAGAGACCTTGTCTTACATAATGATCTGAAACGAGAAGATAGGATTACGTACATAACCACTGCAAGCTGGATGATGTGGAACTGGTTGGTAAGTTCACTGGCCGTCGGGGCGACGATAATTCTCTATGACGGAAATCCCAATTATCCAGATTGGGGCAACATGTGGAGACTGATTCAGGACGAAAGAATCTCAATTTTCGGTTGTAGCGCGTCGTACATTAACTATCTCAAGAGCGTCGATGCCAAACCAGGGAAGTATTACGATCTTTCATCATTGCGAGAAATATCTCAGACCGGTTCGCCGCTGTCTGCGGAAGGATTTGAGTGGATATATCGAGAAATCAAGCAAGATCTGCACTTCAATTCGATCTCGGGCGGGACGGATCTCAATAGTGGTTTTGCTTGCGGAAATCCAACACTGCCGGTCTACGCTGGCGAAGTCAGTGCTCCATCGCTAGGGATGAAGATCTGCGCGTACGATGAGAACGGCAGGTCAGTGGTCGACCAAGAGGGTGAGCTGGTCTGTGAGACGCCTTTCCCATCCATGCCACTATATTTCTGGAACGACCCCAAATTCGAAAAGTACAACGAGGCCTACTTCAATTTCTACCGGGATGTTGGAAAGAATGTTTGGAGACACGGCGATTACATCATAATGCACAGTGACACTAAAGGAATCACTTTCCTTGGGCGTTCAGACAGTGTTCTAAAACCTTCTGGAGTTCGCATTGGAACAGCTGAAATCTACACTATTGTTGAAAAGTTCCCTGAGGTTGCTGACAGTCTAGTAATAGGCCAGAACTGGAAGGGGGATCAACGCATTATCCTCTTCGTTCAACTTGCACGCGAACATAGCCTAACAGAGGAATTGAAAGACAAGATTCGAAGGGCGTTGCGTGAGAATGCCTCGCCAAGACATGTCCCCGCAATGATCCTCGAAGCACCCAGTATCCCATATACGTTCAATATGAAGAAAGTTGAGAGTGCGGTTAGAAATGTTGTGAATGGCAAACCAGTTACAAATAGAGATGCCTTGGTCAACCCAGAATCATTGACTTACTTCGAGCGAATTCTTCCACAACTAAATGAGAGTGGATCCTGACATCTGAGAAGACTCAGCCGGAGCCGTCTTTGTCGAGTCAGCCGCGTGTCGGAAAGCGAGTTCATAATGACAATAAGAAGATTATAGTGGAAGAGCTTAACTGCGCAGCTTTCCTAATGCAGGCTTGATTTCTTATGGTCAGGCAAGTAATTGATCTTTCGTGCCCAATTGAAAGCCTATCCACGCCGGTCTTTCCAGGTTACCCGCAGCCACTCAAGTCGGCCTTCACCACGATTCAAGATAACGGATACCGCTCGTACGTCTGGTCATTCGTTGAACACACGAGCACACATGTTGATTCCCCAGCCCACTTCCTCCAGGATGGCCCGACTATCGACAAGATTCCGATCTCACGATATGTGAGCGACGGAGTTGTACTCGATTTCTCGAAGAAGCCCGCAAACTACGCAATCGGCAAACAGGATATCGTAGAAGCACTTCAATCAGCTGGGAAAAACAATGTAGGGCCAGGTTGGGTCTTACTCTTCTACACAGGATACACGGCGAAGGCAGGCACACCAGAATGGTTGAAGCATCCGGAAATCAAAGAGGATGCAGCCAAATTCATTGCTGACAAAAACGTTAACGCGATCGGCTTCGACGCTCCCAGTCCTGATCACGGAGAAATATCTGCCTCCGGACAACTATCCGGATTCGCAGCTCACAGAATCCTGCTTCCCAAGGACATAGCGGTGTACGAAAATCTGAACAATTTGGACAAATTAGTGAACAAAGAATTCCTCTTTGTCGGGGCGCCGCTTCGATTGATCGGCGGTTCAGCTAGCCCCGTAAGAGCGCTAGCAGTGATACTCTCCTAGTTGTCCTACTGGCTCGGCCGACGGCTTCGCGGGTCGAACCTAAGTCACCCATTTGGTTTGGACCCGTTTACTTTCTTGTTAGGCTAGGGTTGTTCCCTCAGTGAGAGTTTGGGCAGTCTAGCCGCTTTGACTTAAGTCCTCCGCCGGAGCATAATTACCCTTCAGTCATCTGACCAACAATAACGAAAGCCACTGGCTGAAAAGAAAAAAGGGAAAAAGGGAGTTGGAGAGGTTGTCGGTTTCTATTCTGGTGGAAGTTCTGTCCTTGCTAGGTTGACTGGTATGCCCCGTGATCTCTGGTAGAAGTACGATATCGCGTAAAGGACTAGTAATGCTACCATCACAAAGAGCATGCTGACGACGTAGATTGGGTTGATTGGAAAGCCAGCGAATGACGGCAAGATCGTTGAGTAGGATACGAACAGCGATGCGAAGATGCCAATTGTGCCCACTATTGTCAGGACCGGGATCGACCCGATCTTGGCAGTGACTATCTTGGGCGAGCTTGAGAAGATGTCCCTTCGTCTGAATGGAAAGATTGCTGCGGCGAACATGACTACAGCAACCGCGATCCACCATCCGAAGTTGGCGTAGTACAAGTAGTTGAACCAACTTGTGTAGACTGTGACGTAGACCGAGAAGAAGGCGATAATGGCGTAGACTATGACTGCGTAGAAGGGGACTCCTCGTCTGTCTACAGTTGCGAACTTGACTGGAATGACTCGGTCAAAGGCCCATGCGAAAATGTTTCTCGTAGGTACAAAGAAGTACACCATGGCGAATCCAAAATTGTTGAGAACTAACGCCAACGGTATTAGCATTGCAAGTATTGGATTGCTGGTAATGTAGCTGATTAGGAAAGCTGGGCTTGGTATTGACGGTAAGGGTGACTTGCCGTTTACCCACAAGACCGAGGACGCGACTAGGAAATCATGCCCGAATACGTTGTAGAGGGATGCGTAGAGGACATAGATTAGTACTGAGAAGAGGATGGGGGTTGCAAATATCGCCATTCCTTGAGATTTCCTTGCATCGCCCTTTACCTCACCCGCAAAGTAAGCACTATTGGCATATCCGATGTAACTCGTCATCGTGTAGACCAACCCTATCGCAGTTTGCTCAGCTGTGAAGGTGATAGGCGAACCGAGGAGATCCGTTCCACTCTTCACGATTGCGTCCACAGTCGTTCCTGACTTCGCATTGAAACCCGCGACAAACGCGGCGTGGTTGGTTGTCACCATCATGCCCATGAAAACCACGTATATCACGGCCTGCAATGCGAATAGGGCAATCACAATTCGGAAGATGTTCTTAGTGGAAAGGAGCATTGTCAAAACGACGAGTGCTACTGTCGCCATCGAGACTACGAAAATGGTATTGGTGTCAGTAAGAGCTGTAGCCATTCCAGTGAACGCTGCATTTCCAGTTGCCATACCAAGATTCGTGAAGAGAATCTGCAAATTGTAAGCCGAGTTGAAGAATGGGAAGACGCCGGCCCATGTTACCATTAGGACGACAAACATTGCATTGACCATGAATGCTACTCCCGGGTGAATGATTCTTCCAACCCAGACGTAATCTCCACCCGTTCTTGGCATTGAGGTCGATAGCATCCAGTAGACATAAGCGACCAACAGGTTGACTGCCAGGCCCGTAAACACGGTGGCCGTGAGGTCTGCGCCCGGATATGACGCTGATGCAAACACAACCCAGAAAATGTTGATCAGTATACCCATTCCGACTAGATTTGAGATAAACGCGTCTCTTGCAGTGACAGTTTTGACTAGCCCTGAGCTTTTTCTTACAAACAGTTCGGAAGCTTTGCTCAATTTTATCGTTCGAAGTTCATGCTGACAGAATTTATGTGAATCCTCTATACAATAACGTGGGTATATACAAGAACTGAACGCAAATATATATTCTAACAGCGCTTAGACGCACCAGAAAGTTGTGGGCGAGTTGACAAAGACACGAGTTTTCTTCGTGACAGATATTCACGGATCCGAAAGGCTTCTTCTCAAGTTTCTGAACGCCGCCAAAGTGTACAAAGCGAACGTGCTCATTTATGGTGGCGACATAACAGGCAAGACAATAACACCGATCATGGATGAGAATGGATCTTGGAAAGCAGAGTATGTCGGGAGTCAGAGGACAGCAAGCACAGAAATAGAGCTTGATAATCTTGAGCGGGAAATTCGAGCGTTAGGCAGTTACCCATTCCGCACAACAAGGGACGAATGGGATACCCTTCGGCAAAGCGAAGAAAAAATGGAACAAGTGTTTGCTCAACTCATGATCGACAGTCTTAGACATTGGACGCAGATCGCGACTGAACGCCTCAAACCGATGGGGGTCAAGGTCATCTTCAATGCAGGTAACGACGACCTGCCCGTAGTGCGAGAAGTCCTCGCGGAGTCTGATTTTGTAATTTATCCAGAGGAAAAGATCGTTTTCATCGACGACCGACACGAAATGCCAAGCGTTGGATACTCCAATATGACTCCATGGAATTGTCCCGGGGATCTATCCGAAGAAGAATTAGCTTCGAGACTTGAGAAAGCCACGTCAGGCTTGGCGGATCCTGCGAATAGCCTCTTCAACTTTCATTGCCCACCATACGATACCCAAATTGATGTTGCGCCAAAGCTCGACAAGGAATTAAGACCCGTGCTCACTCCTGGAGGAGAACCGGAGATGGCCCATGTGGGGTCAACTGCCGTGAGGCAGATGATCGAGAAACTTCAACCGTTAGCTGGCCTTCATGGTCATATTCATGAGTCAAGAGGCTTTTCGAAAATCGGCAAAACTGTCTGTTTCAATCCGGGAAGCGAGTACACAACAGGGGTCTTAAGAGGGCTCATAATCAACCTATCCGATAAGAAACTTGACAACTACGTCTTCACTGAAGGATAGCGAATGGACTTAACTAACTGACAGGCTCCTTCGGGCCCTTCACCGATCGAATGTGGTCATTTTAGCATCTTCAGTAGCTTAGCGTATTCCTCGTCGGTGATGGTGAAGTAATTGTCACGTTGCGGGAATGTGCGGGCCGTCACTTCTTGGACGTATTGCTTCAGCCCATTCAGTATAACTTCTCCAGCATTGCCGAACACCTTGGCCATGCGAGGCTTGAACTTCGGATAGAGGCCGAACATGTCGTGATAGATGAGAAGTTGGCCGTGGGCATGCGGGCCGGACCCTAGGCTCATGATTATGCAGTTTTCAGCTCGCTCGGTGATGATTTTGCAAATTCTGTCAGGAACCATTTCGAGGAGGATTGTGAAAGCGCCGGCTTCCTCAAGCGCCTT
>Ga0187850_10003346_pt1 | contig 13677 bp, 5 predicted proteins | sample June2016WEW_4_15_FD_132436 | JGI IMG/M metagenome (GOLD analysis project Ga0187850, IMG submission 132436) | Peatland microbial communities from SPRUCE experiment site at the Marcell Experimental Forest, Minnesota, USA - June2016WEW_4_150 | ecosystem: Environmental > Terrestrial > Soil >... | reverse complement strand
GCTCACCGCGGCCTGCACCTCCCCAAGAGCTTCTGCGGGCTGGCCCTGCTGGGCGAGCAACTGGCCCAACTCGGCATGCGCGCTGGCGAAGTACGGGCGTATGCGAACCGTCTCACGGAGTTGCGCTACAGCCTCGGCGGTGCTGCCCCGCGCTTCCATAACAGACGCCAGGTTGAAGCGCGCCACATAGTTGTCCAATGTCACGTCGATGGCATGTTGATACAGCGAAATACTATCCCGCCAGTAACCTACCTGGAGCCAGGTGAGCACTAAGCACGCCGAGCACACCGCCGCCGCCAGCGCAAGCCTGGTGCGGGGCCGGGCTTCCAGGGCATCCGACGCGCCCCAAACCAGGGCAATTGAGATCCCGATCATGGGGATGTAGGTATACCGGTCGGCTCGCGCCAGGGCGCCGGCCTGGATCAGGCCGATGACCGGCAAGAGGGTCACTAAATACCAGAGCCATCCAACGGCCAGGTACGGCCACCGAGGGAGCACGCGTATCACCAGGACGGTGATCGTGCCGATAGCAATACCCGCGATCACGGCAGGCGCCACAAGCGATCCCTGCGAGTAGGGGTAAAACACTGCCAGGTTTGCGGGCCAAACCATTTTGAGAATATAGACAGCGTAGGAAACCAGCGCGTTTTCGAAACGCGCGGTAAGCGGGACCAGCTCGAATGAGGCGATCGCCCCCGCCGTCTGATGTACGAGATACGTCACCACCGACACCGCGATGGACGCAGCGAAGAATGGAAGCTTTTCAAGGATTCTGACGCCCCGCCTGAAGGGCCAGCGGTCCAGCAAGAGCAGCACAATCGGCAAGGTCACCAGCATCGGCTTGGCCATCAGGCCGAGGCAGAACAGGAACAGGGTCAGCATATACCGGCCGCGTCCAGGCCGCCCAACATAGCCGGCATAGGCCCACAGCGTCAACACCCAGAACAGCGCGCTCAACACGTCCTTCCGCTCCGAGACCCACGCGACGCTCTCGACATGCAGGGGGTGCAGCGCGAACAAGAAAGCCACCAGGGCGCTCTTCCAGCGGGCTCCGGTGATGCGCTTGAGCACCGTAAACCACAGTAGCGTGCTAAGGGCATGCATCCATACGTTGGTGAAGTGATGCCATCCGCTCGCCAGGCCGAAAAGCTCGCAGTCCAGCATATGGGAGAGCCACGTTAGCGGAAACCAGTTGCCGGCGAACGAAGAACCGAAGGCCCACGCCGCGCCTGCCAGGCTCAGTCCCGCCTGAACGTGCGGGTTCTCGGTGACGTATTCCGGGTCGTCAAAGGTAATGAAGTCGAAGTGCAGCACCCGGCTGTACGTCAGGAAAACAGCAGCTACCAACAGCAGATATATCCAGAGGTCGCTGCGCAGCCTGAGCGGCTGGTCAGTGTAGGATTTTCGCCTTGGCATGTGCGCCTCGAAGTATACATCGAGTTGTCTCGGTTGTGGGCTGGGTTTTGACACTGGTGTTTTGACACTGGGTTTTGACACAGGGGAGGCTAGTTCCCAGGCAGGCTTGCGGAAAGCTCACGCTATTCTCTTTTCCCGCCCCAAAAGGAGCGAACAAAAAGAGAACATTCTCTTGACATGGCTACAGAGATGTGCTATACGTCACCAGGACTAATCTACTTGGCACGGTACACGGGGGTGAGCGTGCGAGTTCTTTGTCTCAAGGAGGAAAAGTCGTGAACGAGAGCTATACGGTTAGCTATAAGTGTGTGTCCAGGTGTTTCCTGGGGCTGTTGATCGTGTGCGTGGGGGTGTGGCTCGGGCTTAGCTCGATGCCGGCGTGGGCACAAACAACCTCAACCGGTACCGTCTCAGGCCGGGTGCTGGATCAGCAGGAGGCCATGGTGCCGGGCGCCGAGGTGACGTTGCTTGACGTCGCCACGAACACCCAACGAACGGCCACTACCAACGAGGCCGGGCGATACATCTTCGTCAGTGTTCCGCCGGGCACGTACGATATCCTGGTCAGCCGGCCGGGTTTCCAGACAGCCAGAGTGTCCGCGCAGAAGGTAACCGTGGGGCAGGAACTGACGATCGACCTGGTGCTGACGGTCGGCGGGGTGGCCCAGGCGGTCGAAGTGGTGGCATCGGCGGCGGCCCAGTTGCAGACCACAAGCGCCACCGTGGGAGCGACGATCACCGGCAATTCGGTGATCTTGCTGCCGAACCTTTCCCGCGACGCCTACGCGCTGCAAACGCTGAATGTGGGCGTCACACCGGCCGGCGAAGTAGCCGGAACGCGGAACGACCAGAACACTTACGTGATCGACGGGGCCAACGTGACGGACGACAATTCCGGCAATCTGAGCTACAACACGTTGCCCAATCTCACCACCGTCGCCACAGGTGTGATACCGACTCCGGTGGAGAGCATCGAGGAATTCAAGATGGCGACCAGCAACCAGACGGCCGACTTCGCCAACTCCGCCGGCAGCCAGGTCCAGATGATCACCAAGCGCGGGAGCAATCAATGGCACGGCTCGGGCTACGAGTACTACTTTGGCAGCAACGTCGGAGCCGCCAACACGTGGAAGAACAACCACACGAAGTCGGGCAGCCTGGCCTATACCCCGCTGCCCTCGAGCCATTACAACCGCTTTGGCGCCTCGATCGGGGGGCCCGTCGCGCCGGACTTCCTGGGCGGGAAGTGGTTCATTTTCGGCAACTACGAGGGGTATCGGTTCCCCAACAACACCACCTTTGAGGCCACCGTGCCGACGGCCTTGATGCGGGCCGGGGTCATCCAGGCACTGGACAAGAGCGGCAAGTACGCGGCATACAACCTCAATCCTTTCCCGGTTACCGTCGGCGGCGTGACGTATCAGCCGGCGACGTGCGGCGCCAACAATATTCCGTGCGATCCGCGTGGGGTTGGGCTGAATCCGGTTGTCAACCAGCTCTGGTCGAAGTACATGCCCTTGCCGAACGACCCGCAATACGCCAGCGGCGATGCGTACAATACCCAGGGCTATGTGTCGGCGATTCGAATCCCCGAGAGTGCCAACACCGTGGTGGCGAGGCTGGATCACGACTTTGGTCCGAAGTGGCATTTCATGGCCTCCTACCGCTACTACAAGGACAAAGCTTATGGGACCAGCCAGGTAGACATCGGCGGTGTGCTGCCGGGCTGCATCTTCGGACAAGCATGCTCGGTGTACACCACGCCCAACGAGCCCTGGAGCATGGTCGCCGGGCTCACGACGATTATCACCAATCACCTGACCAATGACTTTCGCCTCGCCTACGTTCGTAACCTGTGGGCGTATGGTTCCGCCATGGCTCCGGCGCAACTGCCCGGCCTGACCGGCGCGATCGAGATCGGCGGCGAAACCGCGAACGCGCTGATCCCCTACAACGTGAACAACCAGAGCGTGCGCGCGAGGGAGTGGAACGGCCAGGACAAGCAGCTCAAGGATGATATGAGCTACCTTCGCGGCAATCATCTGTTCCAGTTCGGAGGCAGTTATCAGCGCAACTTCGACCAGATGTACCGCACCGACAACGGGGCGGGAATCATGTCGGCGCTGGTTTACCAGATTTACGACACGGGCATCAACATCGATACCAGGTATCAGCCCAGCACCATTGCCACCTCTTCGGCCACTGCCTGGAACCACCTTTATGCGGAAGTGTTGGGCATGGTCAACCAGCCGCAGGCGCTGTTCACGCGCAAGCTCCCCAGCCTGAACCTGAACCCGATAGGGGTCCCGATGTTCCCTCGGGCCGTTGTCCCGTATTACAACGCGTATTTGACGGACACGTGGCACGTGCGGCCGAGAGTCACGCTGACATACGGTCTCGGATATATGCTGGAGCGGCCACCCTATGAGCTCACGGGGCAACAAGTCATCACCGTGGATCCCAACAACAATCCGATCAGCGTCGCCGACTACCTGGATGCCAGGAAACAAGCCGCTCTCTCCGGGAAAGTCTACAATCCCACGATTGGGATGTCGATGGTCAGGAACGTCGCCGGGGGAGGCTGGAAGTACCCCTACCATGACTTCTTCGCCGGGCTGAGCCCGCGAGTGGCCGTGGCGTGGAACCCGAGCTTCAGCGGCGGCATTCTGGGCAAGATCTTCGGCAATGGCGACCTGGTTATTCGCGGCGGATACAGCCGGATCTTCGGCCGGCTGAACGGCGTCAAGCAGGTCATGTCCCTGGTGAACAACACCGGTGTGGGGCAGCCTATCTCCTGCGTGGGCGCGAGCAAGGACGGCGGCTGCCTGGGCAACCTCGGCGTAGATCCGACCACGGCCTTCCGTATTGGGACGGATGGTATGACCGCGCCGATGCCCACCCTGACGCCGACGCTGGCCCAGCCCTATTTCCCCGGTGTAGGCGTAAATCCCGCGGCCGGCGATGGCGCGGGAATCGACCCGGACTTTAAGCCCAACCGTTCCGACCAGGTCACCTTTTCGATTCAGCGGGCGCTTTCCAAGAGGTTCCTGGTTGAGGCCGGATATATCGGGCGAATCATCCGAAACGAGTTTCTGCCGGTCAACCTGGATGCGGTGCCCTACATGCTGACCTTGAACGGGCAGAGCTTCTCCGGCGCCTGGGCCAGTCTGTACACGGCTGTCTCGTCCAACGCGACGCCGGCCACGCTCCCGTGGTTTGAAGCGGCCATGGGCGGCGCGAGTTCCGCTTACTGCACCGGCTACGGCAGTTGCACGGCCGCCGTAGCTTCCAAGCAGAAAACCAACATTACCGGCACGCGGGTCTACGACTTCTGGGCCGCTCTGGCGAAAGACGCATCGTGGACTTTGGGCCGGACGCAGCCGAGTTCCAGTCCCGCGCAGGTCACCTCGTTGATTCAGTACACCAGCCAGGGGTACGGGAATTACAACGCCGGCTTTGTCTCCTTCACCGCGAGCGACTGGCACGGCCTGGTGGCCCGTTCCAACTTCACCTGGGGCCGGGCCTTGGGCACGGGATTCCTGAACCAGTCGAACACGCAAAGAACGGTCCTCGATCAGTGGGACTTCCACGCCAACTACGGGGTGCAGCCCATGGACATCAAGTTCATCTACAACCTGTCGATGACGTACCAGCCCCCGTTCCACGGGAACCAGCGGGGAATCCTGGGCCACCTGGTGGGCGGATGGACTATTGCGCCCATCTTCACGGCGCAGAGCGGTGCCGCGCTTCGGGTGACCACCTCGTCGGGCAACTCCGGGGCCTTCGGGGAGATCTTCTCGAGCAGCGGCAGCGCCGATTGTGAAGGAGCGGCGTTGGCGGCCCCGTTTACCGGCGGCAGCTCCGTGCACTACAACGTCACGGTGGCAAGCGGCGCCGGCATCAACGGCAATGCAGCCACAGGCGGTTCGGGCATCAACATGTTTACCGACCCGGTGGCCGTCGCAGCCGAGTTCCGGCGGTTGACATTGGGCATCGACCACAATGCCGGGGGCTGGGGCATACTCCGCGGCTTCCCCACCTGGAACCTCGATACGACCCTTTCCAAAGAGATTCGCGCCACGGAACGGGTGGGCGCCACTCTGATGTTCCAGTTCACCAATATCCTGAACCACTTCCAGCCGTCGAACCCGACTGTGAGCATCGACAGCCCGGCATCATTCGGCGTGGTGACCGGCGCGGCCAACACCCCGCGGCGCATGCAATTTGGCCTGCGGCTCCGCTTCTGAGCGACTTTCTACGCGAGGGGGACCGAGCGATGGTCCCCCTCGCGGCTTTTCCTTCCTCTTCCCCCACCACCTTTCCACGTAAATTATTGTAATTCCCTGTCACATCAGTATCTTACCCTTCTGACTGTGCGAAACTTGAGATAGAGCAACCGGTATTAATAGGTATGATCCTGGATGCCGACTTTCTGAAAGAAATCGCCAAGGGGCCGGTGGCAAAGCGCGCCATCACCAACCCGCGGGTCCTGAACGAGGCCTATGACTACCCCAAGCCCAGTTCTTTTTCGCGTGGGATGCGCATTGACCTGAACGGGCTGGCCATCCTGTTGATCTCGGGAACGGCCAGCATCGACGAGCATGGGCGCAGCGTTCACATCGGCGATCTCCGGGCGCAGACCCGCCGCACTTTCCAAAACATTACCGGCCTGCTGGAGTCGGAAGGCGCCACGTGGAAGGACGTGGTCCGGACCACCTGCTACCTGCGCGACATCGAACGCGATTACGCCGCCTTCAACGAAGAGCGCACCGCCTTTTATGAGGAGCAGGAGCTCGACCCACTGCCGGCCTCGACGGGGGTACAGGCGATTCTCTGCCGGCCCGAGCTGCTGGTTGAAATCGAAGCCATCGCCATGTTCCGGACCGAACGGGACCCGGCGGACGCACCATAAGAGACCGTAGTGCCATGCGTGGCGCGGCAATTCTGAGCAGTGGAGCAGGACGGTACCCCGCGAGCCGATTAGCGGTGCCCTCTGGGCGCGGCGCAAGAGAGTTTCTACATTTCGGGGCCGAGTATCGCAGAACATTAGCCCCGCAGGGGCGAAGGAAAATAGCCCATGGCACGAGCTATGGGTGCAAAGCGCTCATCCCGGAAGCCCCGGTAGGGGCGAAAGAACCGCTTCCGAGTGCTGGCCTGATTTCCGCGAACGAAACGGCTTTCTTACGCCCCTCCGGGGCTGGTGTGCGGCCTGGCCGGTTCCACAGGGCTGACGCCCTGGGCTACTGTCTCGCGCCCCTGTGGGGCTTTGGCATCACGCAGGCATTGAGGGAAGATTCCGCGGCCTGCGGCGTCGAAATCCAGGGGCCGGTCGAGGATGGAGAAGCTCCTGCGCGCCGATTGAGGGCGGCCTCCGGGCCCGGCGCGGGCGGCGGGTTAGCAACCCGCCGGCAGGTTTCCAAGCTGCCCCACACGCGGGGACTGACCCGCTACTTAGTTCTGCTGGTAGCGCTGACTGCTTTCGCCAAGGAGCCCAAGCTCAAGGTGAACTGGGTGCAAGTGGCGCCGGGCGATTTCGTCCTGAACGGCAAGTGGGAATCTCAGCACATCCTGGTCACCGGCCGGCTGGCGGATGGAACCCTGCGTGATGTCACCCCGCAAACGCAGTTCAAATCGGGCAATTCCAAAATCGCGGCCGTCAGCAAGACGGGTGTGGTGACGCCCGTTGCCGACGGTTCCACCACCATCGACATCTCGGTTTCCGGGGCCGGCTCCAAAGGGAAGCAGAAGCTTTACATCACTGTGCATGACGCAAGCGACACTTCGTCGTCCTTCGTGAACCGCATCGAGCCGCTGCTCGGCAAACTCGGCTGCAACTCGACGCCATGCCATGGCGCGCAGCGCGGCAAGGGGGGGCTGAAGCTGTCGTTGTTCGGCGGCGACCCGCAGTCGGACTTCGAAGCCCTCACCAAAACCGCCGGCGGGCGGCGCATCAACCGCGCCGAGCCGCGCGAAAGCCTGGTTTTTCTCAAGGCGACTGGCGGTATTGCGCACCGGGGCGAGGCGAAGATCCAGCCCGGCACGGCCGAATACGAGATGTTGCTTTCCTGGGTGACGCGCGGCGCGCCCTGGAGCGATGAGCACGAGCCGCGGATCGCCGCGCTGAAACTGTACCCGGACGAGCGGCTGCTCGAGAAAGGCGCAACCCAGCGGCTGCTGGCCACCGCGGTCTTCTCCGACGGCAGCCAGAGAGACGTGACCGCGGACGCCCGGTTCCACTCCTCCGATCCAAAGATCGCGATGGTTTCGCCGGACGGCGTGGTGAAGGCGGCGGACTGCGGCGATGCCGCGGTCGTGGCGACATGGCTGGGTAAATCGGGCGTGTTTCGCGTGGCCGTGCCTCAGCCGGGACCCAAACCGTTTCCCAAGCTCGAAGCCAACAACCGCATCGATGAGCTGGTATACGCCAAGCTCAAGACCATGGGGATTCCGCCATCGGGACTGGCCACCGACGCGGAGTTTCTGCGGCGCGTTTACCTCGACGCCATCGGCATTCTGCCCACCGCCGATGAGGCGCGGGCGTTCCTCGGCGACCGCGATCCGCGCAAGCGAGCAAAGCTGATCGACCAACTGCTGGAGCGCGACGAGTTCAACGATTTCTGGGCGCTCAAGTGGGGCGACCTGCTGCGCATCAAGAGCGAGTACCCGGTGCGCGTGTGGCCCAAGGCGGTGGCGGTCTACTACCAGTGGGTGCACGAAAGCCTGGCCCGGAACAAGCCGTACGACCAGTTCGCGCGCGAGCTGATCGCCTCCAACGGCAGCAACTTCCGGGAGGGTCCCACGAACTTCGTGCGCGCCGTGCCGAGCAAGGACGCGCGCACGCTGGGCGAGACGGCCGCGCTGGTATTCATGGGCGCGCGCATGGGCTGCGCGCGCTGCCACAGCCATCCGCTGGAAGGCTGGACGCTCGACGACGACCTGGCTTTGGGCGCGTTCTTCGCCAAGGTCAATTACAAATCGACGCTCGAGTGGAAGGAAGAGATTGTCTATCCCGATTTCAAGCTGAGCCTGCGCGACCCGCGCACGCGGCAGGTGGTCGAGCCCCGCCTTCCCGACGGCACGGCCGTCGAGGTGGGACCGGAAGAAGACCCGCGCCTCGAATTCGCCAACTGGCTGACCGCGCCGGACAATCCCTGGTTCGCCAGGAACATCGTCAACCGGATCTGGTTTTGGCTGCTGGGCAGCGGGATTGTGAACCAGCCCGACGATCTGCGCGCCACCAATCCGCCCACCAATCCCGAGCTGCTGGCGTACCTGGAGCAGGAGCTGACCAGCCACCATTACGATCTGAGGCGCATCTACCGGCTGATTTTGAACTCGCGCACCTACCAGCTTTCCTCGGGGCCGAACCAGTGGAACGCCAAGGACGCCACGCACTTCTCGCATTACGCGGTGAAACGGCTCACCGCCGAGCAGATGCTGGATGCCGTTTCGCAGTTCACCGAGACCTCCGAAAAGTTCCGCAGCATCATTCCCGAGCCGTATTCCAACTGGCCCACCAACTATCGGGCCACGCAGATTTCGGACGGCAACACCGAATGTCCGTTCCTCGACCTGTTTGGCCGGCCGCCGCGCGACACGCCATACGAAGAGGAGCGCGATTCGGACCTCACGCTGCGGCAGACGCTGTACTTTCTGAACTCCGAGCAGCTTGAAGGAAAAGTGTCGGGCAGCCCTCGCCTGAAGCGGCTGCTGAGCAGGAGCGACGCGGAGATTCTGGACGAGATTTACCTCACGACACTTTCGCGTCTTCCCTCCGTGGACGAAAAAAAGCGATTACTGGATTATCTGGCGGGCAAGAAGGCCGCGCGCCCGCAGGCCGTGCAGGATGTGGCGTGGGCGGTCTTGAACGCCAAGGAGTTTGTCTTTAACCATTGAGGCGGAGAAAAGAACCGGCGGCAAGACCCGCATCGGGCGTTCCGCCGCCGGCGCTACTGAGGCGGAGTTGAAGCCATGTTGGACGTCATAGGACGCAGAGGTTTCCTACGGGTCGGATCGGCCAGCTTGGTCGGCCTGAGTGTGGCGGACTGGTTTCGATTGCGGTCTGAGCCGGCCAAGGCGAAGTCGGTCATCCAGCTTTGGATGGCCGGCGGGCCTTCGCAGACCGACACCTTCGACCCCAAGCCGCAAGCGGGCGAAGATTACACCGGCCCGTTGCGCAGAGCCATTCCGACCAACGTGCCCGGAATCAGCATCGGCGAGCTGCTGCCGCTGATGGCCAAGCAGGCGGACAAGTACACCATCATCCGCAGCATCACCCATAACAACTACGCGCACGAAACCGCCGCCTACATCATGCAAACCGGGACCATGCCCAGCTCCGACCTGGTGTACCCGGCCACCGGCGCCATTGTCGCGCTGAAGAAGACCGAATCGGGATATGCCAGCAGCCTGCCGCCTTACATTACGCTCACCAACCCGCTGGGGCGGTTTTCCGAGGCCGGGTTTCTGGGCAACAACTACAAGACGTTCGCCCCGGGAGGCGACCCCAACTCACCGGGGTTCCGGGTGCAGGGCCTCGTGCCGCCGCGCGGCATGACCGAGCAACGCATCGCGGAACGGCGCTCGCTGCTCCAGGCGGTGGACGCGCTGGCCTCGCAGGCCGACCAGCAGGACGCCTACCGGGACATGAACGAATTCCAACAGAAAGCCTACGCCCTGATTTTGGGCGACGCCAAGAAGGCGTTCGATCTCTCGCAGGAGAAAGACGCGGTGCGCGAGCGGTACGGCCGCAACCAGTTCGGCCAATCGTGCCTGCTGGCGCGCCGGCTGGTGGAGGCCGGCGTGCCGTTCATTACCATCAACGACGGCGGCTGGGACACCCACAAGCAGAATTTTGAAACGATGCGCAAGAAGCTGCCGATTCAGGACGCGGCTTTTTCGGCGCTGCTCGAAGACCTGGCGCAGCGCGGGCTGCTGGCGAGCACGATTGTCACCTGGTACGGCGAATTCGGGCGGACGCCGCGCGTAGCCAACGAGGCGCCCTGGTTCGGCGGCCGGCACCATTGGGGACAAGCCTTCTCGGCAGTGGTGGCGGGCGGTGGCTTCAAGGGCGGCGCGGTGGTAGGCTCGACCGACGCCCGCGGCGAGACCTTGCGCGACAGGCCGGTCTATCCGTGGGACCTGGCGGCCAGCATTTACAAACTGCTGGGCATCGACCCCCAGGGCAAGTTGCCGCATCCGCAGGGCTGCGTGGCTTATGTCAGCCCCCTCGCCGGCGGCGGCGTCGAGAGCGGCGGCCTGCTGGCGGAGATCATGGCGTGAGGGTGCTGGCCCTGCTCTGCCTGGGGCTGTGTGTGCGCGGCGCGGCGCGGAGGCCGGGGCCTCCCGTTACCGCGCTGGCCTTTCATCCGGACGGGAAAACCCTCATCTCGGGCGGGTACCAGCAGGCCCTGGTTTGGGACCTCAACAACGCAAAACTTGCCAGGAGAATCGGCCCGTTAGCCGGGCAGGTGCGCGCGTTGGCGTTCAGCGCGGATGGACGCACACTGGCGGTCGCGGTGGGTGTGCCGGGACGCTCGGGCGCCGTCACCTTGCTGGATTTTGAGACCGGCGCCGCCACCACACTGGAAGAGACCAAGGATGAGGTGCTGGCGGTGGCCCTCAGTCCCGACGGCAGATTCCTGGCGGCGGGCGGGACGGACGCCGTGGTGCGGGTCTGGGACCTCGCCGATAAGCAGCCTGCCACAGATTTGAAGGCGCACAGCGATTGGATTTCCGGGCTGGCCTTCAGTCCCGATGGAAAGCTGCTGGCGACGGGCAGCGCCGACAAGACCGTGCGCGTCTGGGACACGGCCAGTTGGAAACAGCGCGTGCAATTGCCGCAGACGCTGACAGACGTGGTGAATGGCGTGGCCTTCAGCCCGGAGGGAGATCTGCTGGCGTTCGCGGTGGGTGGATTGGAAGAGCGGGCGGTGCGGATCTGGCGCACGGCCAACGCATTTGTGGAGCCGGATCCCGCGCGGCCGGCGCAGCGTAATTCCCTGGTGCAGACCCGTCCGCTGGACATGGGCGCCTGCCTGCCGCTGGCGGTGACTTTTCTGAGCGCGCCGGCTGGAACCAAGCCGCCCGCGGGGCAGCCCCCGCCCCATTCCCGCATGGTGGTGGCTTGCGCGGACAAGACCGTGAAGGTGGTGGGCATTGGCGGGAACGTCTCCAACACGCTCACCGGCCACTCCGACTGGGTTTATGCCGTGGCGGCCAGCTCCGACGGCCTGCGATTCGCTTCCGGCAGCGGGGACGGCTCGGTCAAAGTCTGGGGCGCGGGAGGCCGGTTGCTGAACACTCTCACCGATGAGGTTCACCCGTGAAGCGCATCCTCCCGCTGCTGCTGATCCCGGTAGTCCTGGCGATGGTCATTGGTGCGCAACAGGCCAAGAAAGCTGCACCAGCGCCGAAGGCTCCGCCGGCGCCGCAGGTCCTCGAACCGCCGCAACCGGTGCTCGCCTGGATCTATCCGGCAGGAGGACAGCGGGGAACCACGGTGGAAGTCACGGCCTCCGGAACTGCCATCGCGCCGGAGACAGTCCTCATCACCGGCGGCGGCGTCACGGCGCGCGTCGTCGACGCCAAGGATCCCGCCAAGGTCCGCATCGCCGTCGCCATTGCGGCCGACGCCGAACCAGGCGTGCGCGAATTCCGCATCTTGAATGCCGGCGGGGTTTCCAACCGGTCCCGCTTTGTAGTGGGGCAGCTTCCCGAGATCAACGAAGTGGAACCCAACTCGGAGAAGAGCCAGCCGCAAAACATCGCGGCGCTGCCGGTGGTGGTGAACGGCCAGATCCTGGAGGGCGACCGCGACTATTTCCGGTTCAGCGCCAAGGCCAATGAGACCCTGGTCTGCGCCGTCGAGGCGCGCAGCCTGCTGCCATACATCGCCGACGCCGTGCCCGGCTGGTTCGACCCGGTGCTGGCGATCTACGACGCCGGCGGAAAACAACTGGAATTTGCCGACGACTTCCGCTTCAAGCCTGATCCCGTGATTTTCTTTCGCCCGCCCAAGGACGGAGACTACACCTTGGAGCTGCGCGACGTCATTTACCGCGGCCGGGGCGATTTCGTCTACCGGCTGACTATCGGCGCTGTGCCCTACGTCACGGATATCTTTCCGCTGGGCGGGCAGCGCAATACCGAGGTCCCGGTGGAGTTGCGCGGCGTCAACCTGCCGGTGCAGAGCCTGAAGGTGGCGGTTCCCGCGGAGGGGCCGCACGTCTTGCGCGTCACCGGCAATTCCCTGCCCTTCGCGGCCAGCGATCTTGCGGCGGTGCGCGAGGCCGAGCCCAACGATACGCCGGCCCAGGCGCAGCGAATCGCACCGCCGGTGGCAATCGACGGGCGCATCCAAAGACCCGGCGATTCCGATTATTTCGTGTTCAGCGCCAAACCAGGCGAGAAGCTCAGAATGGAAGTACAGGCGCGGCGGCTGGATTCGCCGCTCGATTCCATCCTGACGCTGTACAACGCCAAGAACCAGCAACTGGCGGAGAACGACGACTGGAACGATCCGCTGGAAGCGCTCATCACGCACCAGGCCGATTCACGCCTCCTGTACACTTTCCCCGCGGCGGGCGATTACTTCCTGCGATTGCGCGACGTGCAGGGCAAGGGCGGCGATGCCTACGCTTACCGCCTCAGCATCGCTCCGCCGCAGCCCGATTTCACTTTGCGCATCACGCCGGACAACCCCCGCCTGGGGCAAGGCGACACGGCCGCGATCACGGTGAGCGCGGTTCGCAAGGACGATTTCAACGGCGATATCAAGCTCTCAGTGGAAGGGCTTCCCGCGGGCTACGAGGCCAGCGAAGCGCTGATTCCGGCCGGCCAGGCGGAAGGCCGGCTCACCATCACGGCGCCGCCGGACGCGCCGCTTGGCATTCTGTCACCCACCGTGATGGGGATGGCCACCATTGGCAACGAGACCGTCATGCGCACCGCGGAATCCGCGGAATCCCTGATGCAGGCCTTCGCCTATACTCACATCCTGCCCACCAAACAGCTTTTCCTGGCGGTGATTCCACCGGCGGCATTCACGCTGGCGGCGGATGTTCCGCCGGGGAAAGTGGTCGAGGTCAAGCAGGATAGCGACACGCCCGTCGTTATCAAGATCCTGCGCCAGCCGAACGCCAAAGCAGGCGTGAGCTTCGGGCCGATACGGATCGCCAACGGGTTGATCACCAGCAAATCGGTATTCGTGGCGGCGGATAAGGACGAAGCCACCATCACCCTCACCGTGACCAAGGACGC
>Ga0187850_10003333_pt1 | contig 13733 bp, 9 predicted proteins | sample June2016WEW_4_15_FD_132436 | JGI IMG/M metagenome (GOLD analysis project Ga0187850, IMG submission 132436) | Peatland microbial communities from SPRUCE experiment site at the Marcell Experimental Forest, Minnesota, USA - June2016WEW_4_150 | ecosystem: Environmental > Terrestrial > Soil >... | reverse complement strand
GGCTGGGCATTCGTCGGCATTGCATCCGGAACAAAGGCGCCCCGGCTGCGCGCGTTGGGCGCCCGGCACGTTTTCCCGGACTATTTGAAATCGGAGGCCATCCTCTCGGCCCTCGACGCCGCCCGGGCGCCGGAATGACGCGTCCGCCTTGTTGCCAGTGCCGCGCGATTCGCATTTATCTTCGCCTCCTTGGCGATCTTCGTAATCAATCATCGCCGCTCATGTTGTGGCCGGTAGCGTCCGTCCTGCCGTCCACGCGGATGAACCGCCAAAACCATGGGCAAAGTCTGCCAGCAACGCCTGTTAATGCCATGAAACCGCCCACCACTCCCCAACCGTCATTCACGTTTCCCGAGCCATTCCAGCACGACCATCCGCCGGTCCAGGATGTCAACCGCATGTTCACTGAGCGAATGACGCTCGCCCAGCGGTCCGCCGACACACTGGCCGCAACCGTGGGTTCCTGGAAGTTCATCGTCATACAGAGTGTTTTCCTTGTCGGCTGGGTGGTCCTCAATGTCACCGCTTGGATGAGCCGCTGGGATCCCTATCCGTTCATTCTGATGAACCTCGCCTTGTCGCTGCAGGCCGCGTACGCGGCGCCCATCATCATGATGAGCCAGAACCGCCAGGCGGACCGCGACCGGCTGGAGGCGCACAACGATTACGAGCTCAATCAAAAGACCGAGGTCGAGATTCGCGCCGTGCTGGATCATCTGGCGGCGCAGGACCGGGCGCTGGCCGATATCCACACCGTTCTCGGGGAATTAAGGAATGGCTGGCAGCCACCTTCCGCCCGCGACTGACCCGCCGCTCTCGCCCAAGGCTGCATCAGCCACACCCCGCTGGACTATACCAAGCTGGGGCGCGTCTAATCACCACCCGTCGGACGCCGAGTCCATCGGATTCTATATTTGCCTTCGTGTGCTCCGTGTCCTTCGTGGTTGGTTGTTCCACCTTACGTTGATCCCTGGCGCCGCCTGCGCGGCTGATTATTCTGGCTCCTGTCTCCTCGCTCCTGAATTCTTTCCGCGATGATTGAAGTCGAAAACCTCACGCGGGTGTTCCGCACCTACAAGAAGCAGCCCGGCTTCTGGGGCGGCGTGAAGGGGCTGTTCCGGCGCGAGTTCGAGGAGGTGCGCGCGGCCGACCAGATCAGCTTCACCATTGCCAAGAACGAGTTCGTCGGCTTCCTCGGGCCCAACGGGGCGGGCAAGACCACCACGCTCAAGATGCTCTCCGGTCTCATCTACCCCACCTCGGGCCGGGCGCGCGTGGCCGGCTTCGATCCGACCAAGCGTGAGAACGCCTACCGCCGGCTCTTCGCCCTCGTGCTCGGCCAGAAAAACCAGCTCTGGTGGGACCTGCCCGCCATCGAGTCTTTCCTGCTCCTGCGGCACATCTACGGTCTCGACGACAAGCAGTACCAGCAGACGCTCGACGAGCTCATCGCGCTGCTCGACGTCGGCCACAAGCTCAACGTCATGGTCCGCGAGCTCTCGCTCGGCGAGCGGATGAAGATGGAGCTGATCGCCGCCCTGCTCCACCGCCCGCGCGTGCTGTTTCTCGACGAGCCCACCATCGGCCTCGACGTCGTTTCGCAGAAGGCCGTGCGCTCCTTCCTGCGCGACTACAACCGCCGCCACCGCACCACCATCCTGCTCACCAGTCACTACATGGCCGACATCAAGGAGCTATGCGAGCGGGTCATCGTCATTCACAAGGGACGCAAGATCCACGACGGCGACATCGACCGCCTCGATGCCACCGGCAGCCGCCAGAAGATCATCAAGTTCCGGCCCGCCGACGGCGTGCTCTCGCCGGGTGCGTTCAGTCCGCAGTCTGGCAGGACCGAGCCCGCCGAAAACGGCGAATATGTGCTGCACGTGCCCAGCGATCAGGCCGTGGCGGTGTCGCAGCAAATTCTCGCCGCCGGACCCGTGGCCGACATCACCATCGAGGACGTGCCGCTCGAGGACATCATTGCCGAGCTGTTCGGCAAGCAGGCGTGATCGTGGCGGAGCAGGAACTCCGCCGCCCACCTCACACGCCGAGCTTTTCGCGCACGGCCTGTGCCAGCGCCAGCGCGTTAAAGGGCTTCTGGAAAACGACGGCGTCCGCCAGCTCCGGAGTCCGGGCCTCCCTGGCCGGCAGCTCCGAGATCGTGGTGAAAAAGGGTCGGATGCCCGGCTGCAGTTCCTGCGCCAGCCGCGCCAGCTCCAGTCCGCTCGCGCCACGCAGCTCCACCTCGGTGATGAGCGCATCGAAGCTCCGCGTCCGCAGCAGCTGCCGGGTGTGCTCCATGCTCGTGCTCTTCACCAGATCGAAATCGCCGCCCAGCACGTAGGCGAGCGTGTCGTTGACCGCCGGATTGTCGTCGTGCAACAGCAGCGCGGGCCGCATCGCCTCGCCGAACGGCCGCAAGCCGGCCAGCGCCGCCTGCAGCAGGGCCTCGGGTTCGCCGCCCTCCCGCCCCAACTCGGCCACGCCGACGCGCACGGGAGCGTCGGCCAGCAGCGGCTTGAATCGACGCAATTGCGCCATGACCGTGTTGCGCCCGCACTCGGGAAAAACCAGCCCCACGCGGTTCGCGTCGTAGGGTCCCGCTGCGGCGGCGGCCGGCAGACGCGCACGGAGCTCGGGCAGCTGCTGCAAAAGGCCGCCGGCGATCCGCGGCGATTCCAGCAGGGCGAAGCCCAGTCGCAGCTGCCGCCACTGGCAGCGGTAGGTCTCGCGGCGCAGCGCGTCGAGCAGGCGCGCCTGCTCGGGCGTGAGGTCGGTCATCACCACCACGCACACGCCGCCCGCGTCTTCGCTGCCGGCGGTCGTGCGCAATTCGCCAAACACCAGGCGGCCCTCGATGCGCAGATGAAAACAGGCCCGCGGCACCTGTTTATTCATGCGTACGTCTTCCGGCAGCGCCGCCTGCAGGGCGCCCCAGAGGTCGCCCCCCCCGCCCAGCCAGCGCCGGGCGAGGTCGTTGCCTGCGGCGACGCGGTGCCGCTCGTCGAACGCCAGGATGCCAACCGGCGCCTGGTTGAGGAGAAATCCCAGCATCTGCCGCTGGCGCTCCACCTCCCGCCACTCGCGCGCCCGATCGAGCACGGCCGCCAGAAAATCGGCCAGGCCCGCCAGGAGATGCAAATCCTCGGGTCCAAAGATTCGGAGTTCGTCGCGGCCGGCCGCGCGCAGTACGCCGTGTGCACCCGTCGTGCCGTGCACGGGCAGCGTCATTTCACCGATGACAAATTGTGCCTCCTCGCTAGACCGGCCCTCCAACTCCAGCGTGACGCGGCCAAACAAGTCGGTCTGGTTGAGCGCAGCCCGCAATCCGCCGACGAACCGGTCGAAATCTTGGAGGTGGGCAAACGCGGCAGCCAAGGCGCGCAGCGCCGCGGGACCGTTCAGGACCCGGGGTCCGGACAACTGCTGGGTCGGCGGGATGCTGGCTTCCTCCTGGCTCATGGCAGGTGGGCGTGGGCGGGCAGGTGGACGTGGAACGTCGTGCCTTTGCCGAGTTCGCTCGTCACCTCAATCGCGCCTTGGTGGTACTGGATGATGCGGCGCACGATCGCGAGTCCCAATCCCATGCCGCGCCGGCTGTGCTGATCGCCGGTGGATTTCGTGGTCGTAAACGGCTCGAACACGCGGAGCAGCAGCGCCGGGTCGATGCCGGGGCCGTTGTCCGCGACGGTGATGTAGAGCATGGGCTTGCGCACGTTTTCCACCCGCACCGTCACCGCCACGGTGATGCGGCCGTCCGCCCGGCCCTCGAGCGCATGGATGGCGTTCTGCAGAAGATTGAGGAACACCTGCAACAACTGGCTGTAATTGCCATGCACGGGCGGCAGGTCGCTTTTCTTGTCCACCTGGAGCTGCACGCCGGTGCGCAAAAGCTCGGGCCGGGCGATTTCGGCGACCCCGGCGATGACCTCCTCGATTTTTATCGGAGTGAACGGCACCGTGCTGTTTTCGGCGAACGCGGCGACATTTTCCACAATGCTGGCGATCCGCCCCACGTCGCGCTGCATGATGGCGCCGAATTCCTGCTGGAACTCCGGCTCATGGCCGCGCTCCCTGAGTAGCGCCGAGAAGGTCTGGATCGAGACCAGCGGATTGCGCAGTTCGTGCGCCAGGCCGGCCGCCAGCGTGCCGAGCGAGATGAGTTTCTCAGACTGATTGGCCTGACGCTCGAGCTGGCGTGCACGCAGGGTCAATCCGACGTGGAAGGCGAGGGTCTCGAGGAGCGAGATGTCGAAGCTAGAATAGATTTGACGCCCCCCGCGCAGTCCAAGGACAAAAAAACCATAGAGCAGATCCTCCACCCGAACTGGCACAACCAAATCGTCCGGTTCGAACACCCGGCGGAGGTCCGGGGCGACCTCACGCAGTCCGATGCGTTCCTCGATCACGAAGGCGTCGGGAGCAAGCTCAAGCTGGGCTCGTACGAAATCGAACGCCTTCTGGTGGACCGCGGAATCGATCGCAGGCTCAAATCCCTCCTGAGCCTTCACTTGAAAGCGATGATCGAATTCACTCCGGAAGAAGATCGCTACACGGCGGAGCCCCAGCTGCTCGCGCAGTGTTTTGAGAGCCTCAGAGAAGATGGCGTCCTCTTCGTGGATAGATGAGAGACGCGCGGCGAGCTCGCGCAGACCAGCCCGATAGTCGTGTCTGCGGTTGGTGAGGCGGGATTCGAGAAAGGTATCGACCAGCCACGACACGAGCTGCTGAATCGGCACGATCAGCACCGCGGCCACAGCAAACAGCATCCACAAGAGGTAGAAATCCGGCAGCCCCATTTCGGGGCGCAGTAATCCCAAGAGCCAACGGGTGAGAGTCGCACCGGCTCCCGACAACATCAGAAGGCTCGTGACAAAGCTGGCCACGCGGAAAGCCATCTGGTTGAATTCCATTAATCGGAATTTTACAATTGCGTAGGCAATACCGAGGATATAGAAAATGCAAAGCCCTTGGCCGAATGGCAGCAGGGGGATATTGAGCCAGAGCGGAAAGTTGGTGCCGCCCCCAGCGAACCCGAGAGCCGTGCCCCAAATGAGGTACTTGATCTGGTTACGACCCTGGGCCGACGACTGTCGATATTTTCTGAGCAGAAAGACGAAACTAAGCACGACAAAGATCCCAAAGTTCGCCAAGTAGCACAGGAACAGGCGTCCAGGCATTGGCCAAAAGGACATACCCAAGCGCGGCTCCACGCCACAGACGATCCACGACCCCCAGTTGGCCGCCGCTAACAGCACCGCAATCACGCTGGCCAAAAGCAGCAGGCGCCGCATTTTGATCCCCGTCAGCGCCGAGACGAAATTGAGGTAGGTAACAGGGATGAACGTCGAACCCCACACGAGCCACCGGCACCAGTAAAGGGCGTCCTCCGCCGTTGTGCTAAGCTGCCAGAGCAGGTATGGCACGCACCAAACCAGCACGCTGACGGCGAACCACACGAAGGCCATGCTGCGCCGATCCAAAAGGCGCCGCCAGACCACGGCCACGATGGTGCACACCGTGAACAGGTCGAGCATTAGCGAGCTGATTATGAGGTAGTATCTCACCGCCGTGCGGATACCACGTTGGCCTGGTTGCCGAACGAACGAAACAACTGCACCTCCCGGAAGCCTGCGCGGTGTATCAACTCCGCAAGTTCCTGGCCGAAGTAGAAAGTATAGTGCCCCTCCTCCTCCCTGAGGCGGATTGCTCCAGCCGCGGTGAGGAGGTCGCGCGCCCGGCCCAGCTCGTCATCGGTCTTCTGTTCGCTGACCAAGTCACGGTAAATAAGGGAGAGATCGCAAAACGGTTTCATGCTCGATACGACGATCGACCCGCCCAGCTTGAGTACGCGGCGGAGCTCAGCCAGCAACGCTTCGGGCTGCTGCAGGTAGGAGATGAGAAGACTGCAGCAGATCTTGTCAAAAGTGCCGTCGGTAAATGGCAGTGGATCCTTCCCACTGCCGGCCCTCAGCGTCTCTACACGCTCCAAGTCATATTGCTGGTAAATCAATCCAAGGGTGGAGCGGCCGGCCCAGGCACGTTCTTCGGTGGCCACATGCCGCTCCAGCGCCGATCCCAATCCTTTGGCTGTAAGGTCGAGACCGATATATATCGGCGGCGGCAGCGACGAAGGAGACTGGCGCGCGAGCAGGTGCCGCAGGCACCAGATTCCGAACAGGCCGTTGCCGCACCCCACATCGAACAGAATGTCCCCGTCATGGATCGGGCCCAGGCATTCGCCAATCAGATCGAGGTAGCCCTGATAGTCGCCGACATTCTCGAGGATGTCGTATTTGCTGAGGTAATGCTGCCAGAATTCGCGCTCGCTCAGACGCAGCGGCCGGGCCTCCCGCATTCGCTCGCGCTCAAGACGGTTTTGCTGGAGAAAAACCTTCTTCGCAGGAATGACGATCGCTGACAGCTCCGCCGGTGTCGCCAGCCGACCATGGACGCAAGCGAACACGATTTCCTTCAAGACATGCTCGGCCGCCTCGGGGTTCTCCCGCAATTCATGCATGACGCCTTCGATCCGGCGTAAGCAAATGCGCCGCTCCGCGGCCGCCAGACGCCGCACCTCCTCCGAATCGACCCAGATGTCGTTCTCTGCGTAAAAAAAGATGCTATCGGCCCTCATCCCGTGCAGGTCACTCATCGTGCCCTCGAAGTCGTGCAGGTGCTCGCGCGTGCATGAGTCCATGAACGGTATCAGGTCCACTTCATACCCGAGGATGTCGGTCACGCCATGCTGAACGCCCCCTAGATGGTCAGCGACCAAATCGCGCTGATACACCACCCGCAAAGTGCGTTGGAAATTCACCACGCCCACGACGGAGATGAACCGGCGGATGCGAGCATCCAACCGCGCGGCTCGGATGGCGGGTCGCACCGACAGGCTGTTTGCCACCAGAATGACTGACTCCACATCGAATCGGCCAGCCAAGTAGTCGACACTGGCCAAGATGTCATCGATCGCCGATAGAAACGTGAAGTGAACGATTTCACCATCGCTTTCACCCGGATGAAACGTGTGATCAAAACGCAGCACGTTCAGACCGTTCGCCGCTAGGTAATAAGCCAATTGCAGGTTGTTCTTCTTCGTCTCGCCGTATTTCGGGGTAACAATAACAAAAGGACGACCGCAATAATCGCCCTCCCGGTGGTCGAGATAAGCGACAATCCTCCGGCCCTGGCGACTCGGATATATGACCAAGTCGCTCTGGATCAGACCTGCCTGCAGCTGTTGAGTTGGTTGCGTCGTCATCACGCTTGGCAAGCTCCACACCAACTAACATAGAAGAGACTTTAATCCATGGCGCAATGCTTAACTCGCGAGCGAGGAAGCCGTTGGAAGGCTGCCGCCGCGGAGGCTCTGGCGCCCAAAAATCTCGTGAACACCGAGCCGGACTACTTTGGTCCGTCCATCCGAGAGCACCTATAAGCCCCACTTTTCCATTGCCTTAATATTCACGTCCGCCACTTAGTTGCACAGATTGGTTATACGTCTCTATCGACACGCTTGGGGTCCGGAATTCTTGCAGTGACTCACCTTCTCATTATCGCCGAGGACAAAGTCGTCTTTCCGCCACTCGCGGCCCTCTCCACCTCCGTCGACTTCAAACTCCTTCGCAAACCAAACCTTGCTGCCGCCCGGCCACTGTTGGAAACCGGCATGTTCGACGCATGCCTGCTGGCTGTCGATGTGTTGTCGGAGGAAACGCGTCGTACGGTCGCGGAATTCCGCACCCTGGCTCCCCACTGTCCGCTCGTCGTGGCTCCGCGGCAGGTTTCATCCGAGGATGAACGCGCTGCCTATCTTGCCGGTGCCGACGTGGTGCTGGCCCCGCCGTTTGACCAGGCCACCTGTCTGGCCGTGATCCAGAGGCTGGCGGCGCGGAATGAAAGGCCGGTTCAAGCCGCCGCCCTGCCGGCGTTTGCGCCGCTGGTGCCGCCCGGCGCGGCCTTCGCTTCCGCCTTCACACCCCCGGCGCTCGCGGTGATGCGTGACTTCTCACAGATCTTCAGCTACTCGCTCGATTACAAGCAATTCACGCGGCATTTTGTCCTCAAGCTCCGCGAGATCATCGGGACGGCGCGCATCGCCATCTTTCTCGAGCCTCCGCCTTCCGCCGGCTCCCTTGGTCCGCCCGTGGCGCGCCATGAAACCCGCCTGGTGTGTGCCGGTGCCGTGGGCTTGCCGGCGGACTTGATCGACTGCTTCGAGCTTTCCCGCGAGAACGGCTTGGGCGGGCGCATCCTGCAAACGGGCCAGATCTTCCGTCTCGGCGCCGAGAGCGCCGCCCCTTTCTTCACGAGTGACCCACGGCTGCGGCGCGAGTTCGAGATTCTCGGCTGCGAAATCGCGCTGCCCGTCAACGACCGCGAGCGCACGATCGGCGTGGCGCTGCTCGGCGGCCGTCTCACCGGCACCCCGTTCACCGACGCGGAGTTGCTGCTCGTCTACCACCTGATGGAGGAGCTGGGGCTGGCGGTGAAAAACTCCTGGCTGCACCACCAACTCTCCGCCAGCCACCGCTTGTTCTCCGAAGTGCTCGGGGCCATGACCAGCGGCGCGCTCGTGATTGGTCCTGACCTCACGGTGCTGTTCGCGAATCACGCGCTGCTGCGACTGCTCAAGGGCGACGCGACGCCCGCCGCCGCCCGCCTCGACTTCGCCGAGCTGCCGGCCCCGCTCGGCAAGAGCCTGCACGAGGTGGTCGAACGCGGCCAGAGCGTGGCCCCGTTCTTCTACGAGCATCCGGGCACGCCGCCGAAAGTGCTGCACGTGTCGCTCATCTCCTTCCCGGCCGGCGGGCGCCAGCTGCCGCAGCCGGCGCTGCTGCTGCTGGAGGATTTCACGCAGGTGCGCGCGGCGCAGCGCGCCGAGATCGAAGCCTCCAACCTCAAGCTCATCGGCCTCATCGCGAAACGCTTCGCCCACGAGATCCGCAACTCGCTCGTCCCGCTCACCACCCACCAGCAGCTCTTCGACACCGACTACGCCAACGCCGAGTTTCGCGATTCGCTGAAGGCCGCGCTCACCCGCGAGACGAGCCGGATCCAGCGTTTCACCGAGCAGATGCTTTTCCTCGCGCAGACGGAGAGCGGCACCACCGACGCGCTGCCCCTGGAGGAACTGCTCCGGAAGAGCTTCACCCATTCGCGGGACTTTCTCGGCCAGGAGGCCGGCGAACTCGAGATTCACAGCGAGGTGCCCCACCCGTTCGTGCGCTGCCATCGTCCGAGCCTGCTGCACGCCCTCCAGGAGATCTTCCTCAATGGCCTCCAGTCCGCCGGCGAACCGCCCCGGGTCACCGTCACGGTCGCGTCCGAATCCAGGCCGGACGGACGGCCGGGACTCGCCCTCCGGGTGCGCGACAATGGCCGCGGTTTCACCCCCGACGTGGCCGCCCGCGCCACGGATCCGTTTTTCACCACGCGCAACACGGGCGTCGGTCTCGGTCTCACGGTTGCCAAACGCGTGATCGAGGCGCACGCCGGCCAGCTCGAGGTGCACACCCGCAGCCAGCCGGACGATCCCGACCTCGTCATCCATCTTCCCTCCAACTGATGCTTCCCATGCCACCCTCCGCCTTCGTCCGGCTTCGCCCCCCCCCACGAGCGCACGGACTCGCGATTCTGGCGGTCCGCGTCGGCGCCGGCCTCCTCCTTGCCCTGAGCCCGGCCGTGCTCAGCGCCTCCGGCACGCAGGTGGGCTTCAAGGACGCGTTCGCCACGGCGCGCGGCAACGCCTTCGTGGCGACGGCCGACAATCCGTCCGCCATCTACTACAACCCCGCCGGCCTCACGCAGCTGCAGGGTCAGGAGATCTCGGCGACGGCCTACGTGGTCGACCTCAAAGCCGATTATCGCTCAGCGGCGACGGGCGTCACTGTATCGATGAACCGCGAGGACAAGCTCATCCCGCAGGTCTACTACGCATGGGCCCCGAAAGATAGCCACTGGGCGCTGGGCGTGGGATTCTATGCCCCCTTCGGCTTTTCGACCGACTGGCCCGTCAATTCCGGTTTTCGCACGTTCGCGACGAAAAATGAGGAGACCTACTATACGCTCAATCCGGTCGTCGCCTGGCGCGTGAGCGACTCGCTCTCGCTCGGCGGCGGTCTCACGTTCAACCGCCTCAAGGTCGACCTGCGTCGCGGCATCGGCCTGATGCCGGGTGATGAATTCCGTTTCAACGCTGATGGCAACGATGTCGGTTTCAATCTCGGCCTGCGCTGGCAGCCCGCCGAGCAGCACGCTTTCGGCCTCAGCTACCAGCACCACACGTCGTTTGACGTCAGCGGCACGGCTACTTCCGCGCCCTACTCCCCCAGCGAAGCGGCGTCGACCCAATTCGTGTTCCCCGAGGTGCTGATCGCCGGCTATTCCTACCGGCCCACGCCCCAATGGAACCTGGAGGCGGACATCGACTGGACCAACTGGTCGCGCCTCAACACCATCGTGATCTCCAAGCCGAGTGGCCCGCTGCCCGTGCCGTTCAACTGGACATCGAGCTGCTTCTACGAGCTCGGCGTCACGCGCTACCTGAATGACGGCTGGCAGGTGAGCGCCGGCTACACCCTGAGCGGGAACTCCGTGCCCGACGCCATGTGGAATCCCGCGGTGCCGGACGTGAACCGCAGCTTCTGGTGCGCGGGCGTGGGTTACGCCCGGGACCCGTTGCGGTTCATGCTCACGCTGCAATACGCCACCGCCCCGACCCGGAACATCCACAGCGGCGTGATCAACCCTCTCTCCGGCGAAACCGCCGACGGTTCCTACAGCACGTCTATTGACACGGTGGCCCTTTCGCTGGATTACCGCTTCTAACCCGGTACCATGCCCGCCGCCTCCGACAGCCCGCCGATGAGCCCGGCCTCCTCCCCCGACGCTCCCTCTTTTCCTCCGCCCGCCGCGGATCTGCCGAACATGCTCGTCATCGACGACGAGGAAGGCCCGCGCCTTTCGCTGCGCATGGTCTTCAAAAACGATTTCCGGGTGCACACCGTGGAAAACGGTGACCAGGCGGTCGAGTTTGCACGCCACAATCCCGTGCATGTCGCCATCCTCGACATCCGCATGGCGGGCCGCTCCGGCATCGAGGTGCTGCGCAACCTCAAGGAGATCGATCCCTACATGGAGATCATGATGCTCACGGCCTACGAGACCATCGAGACCGCGCGGCAGTCGCTCCGGCTCGGCGCCTGCGACTACCTGAGCAAGCCTTTCGACCTTCCCACCATCCGCGAAGCCGCCGCGCGCGCCCTGCGGCTGCGCCGCATCTCCGAGACCGTCCTGGCGACGCAGGAGCGCCTCCGCCGGCTCACTGACCAGCTGCACGACGTCACGCTCCGGGAGGAGATGGCCAAAACCACCAGCCAGATCTACGCGGGCGTGCTGCACGACATCAACAATCCGCTCACCATCATCATCGGCTATGTGGAAATGCTCGAGCTCCGCCTCGCCAAGGTCTCTTTCCTCCACGGCGCCGACCTCGACGCCGTGCGCGAGGATCTCGCCATCATCTCGAAACAGGTGAACACCTGTTTCGCCATCGCCACGCGCTACCTGCGCTCGCTGGGCAAAAGCCATTTCTCCAACCGCGAAGTGCGCGTCAATCAGGTGCTCACCGACCTGCAGACGCTGCTCAAGCACCATCCCGCCATCCGGGGAGGACACCTGGCGGTGAAGCTGCTCGACAAGGACACCGCCGCGTTGATCAACGGCACGGAGCTCATCCAGATCCTGCTCAATCTCACCATCAACGCCTTTCAGAGCACCTCCAAGGATCAGACCGTCTGGGTGACGGCCGAGGTCGTGCCCCAGGCCCTGCCGATGGAAACGCTGTGCGATGGCCCGGAGGACATCGTGGTCGGCCGCGAGCCTCTGGCCAACGAACCGCCGCTCGTCGCCCTGTCGGTGCTCGACCAGGGTCCCGGCATCGCGCCTGCGGTGCTCCCGCACATTTTCGAGCCGTATTTCACCACCAAGGCCGAGCAAGGCACCGGGCTGGGCCTCGCCATTGTCGCCCGCCTGGTGCAGGATCACCGCGGACTCCTGCACGTGAAAACCAAATTGCACGAAGGCACGCGCATCACTGTGTATCTCCCCGCGAAGGAACCCTCGGAATCGAACCAGCCCTTCCGGGTGTAGCACCGCCCGCCACCCTGCCGGGATGGCCCGGTGGTTGCCCTGCCTGCTTTTCCTCTTGAGCGGGAACGCGGGCGGGAGCATGAGCAAGTGACTCCACCGTGCCCACCACCCTGCTCGTCCTCGCCTCCGCCGCCATCGCTGCCGCCCTGGTCTGGCTTTGGGCGAAGTCACGCTCCGCCGCGCTGGCCGAGCGCCAGCGCCTGCTGGCCGACCAGTTCGCCAAGGCCGAGGCCGACTTGGCCGCGCTGCGCGCGCACGTTCCCAACCTCGAGGCGGAAAAAGCCCGGCTGGCCACGCTTCTCACCGCCGAGCGCGACGCCCTCCAGCAGGCGCAGGACCGGCTGACCGATACCTTCAAGGCGCTTGCCGCCGACGCCCTCCGGAGCAACAACGACGAATTTCTCAAGCGCGCTGGCGACACCCTGGTCAAACCCGTGGCCGAGTCGCTCAAGGACGTGCGTGACAAGATCACCGAGCTCGAGAAAACCCGCGCCTCGGCCTACGGCTCGCTCTCTGAGCAGCTCAAGTCGCTGGCGCTGGCCCAGGCTTCGCTGCAAACGGAGACGACGAAGCTCTCCACCTCCCTCAGCACCACCAAGACCGCCGGCACCTGGGGCGAGCTGCAGCTCCGCCGCGTGGTCGAGCTGGCCGGCATGATCGAGCACTGCGATTTCACCGAACAGGAGTCGGCCGGCGACCAGCGTCCCGACCTCGTCGTGAACCTGCCGCGCGGCCAGCGCATCGTGGTGGACGCCAAGGCGCCCACCGACGCCTACCGCGAAGCCGCGGGCGCCGCCGATCCGAAGGTGCGCGCGGCCAAATTGCTCGAACACGCCGCCAAAGTCCGCAGCCATGTGGACGCGCTCGTTGCCAAGGCCTACTGGGAGCAGTTCCAGCCTTCGCCGGAATTCGTCGTGTTGTTCCTGCCCGGCGACCAGTTTCTCTCCGCCGCCCTCGAGGCCGACCCGGCGCTCATCGACCGGGCGATCCGCGGCCGGGTGCTGCTTGCCACGCCCTCGACGCTCATCGCACTCCTCAAGGCCTCCGCCTATGGCTGGCGGCAGGAGTCCGTATCGAAGAATGCCGAGGAGATCAGCAACCTCGGCCGGGAGCTCTACGACCGCATCGCCACCTACCTCGAGCATTTCGAAAAGGTGGGCCACGGACTCGAAACCGCCACCAAGTCCTACAACGCCGCGGTCGGCTCCCTTGAGGGCGCGTTGATCCCGGGAGCGCGCAAGTTCGCCGAGCTCGGCGCCAAAGGCTCCAAGGACCTGCCCGAAATCGGGCCCGTCGAGACCACCCCGCGCGACGTCACCAAGCGCGCGTGAGCGGATGCCGGATTCTCTCCCCTCAACTTGTCAACTATCAGTTGACAAGTTCCTGCTCGTGAGCCCCAAGCGGGGTGTGCCATCGGGGGCAGGAGCGGCGGGTGCGGGGCAAGGGTCCGCGTGGCGACCGGCACGCCACCCTCACCGGTCGATCACGTCGAGCTCCGGCCACTGGGCGAGCTTGCGGTGGAGCGTGCGGCGGCTGATGCCCATGAACTGCGCGGCCTTGGTGCGGTTGCCGCG
>Ga0187850_10003331_pt1 | contig 13737 bp, 7 predicted proteins | sample June2016WEW_4_15_FD_132436 | JGI IMG/M metagenome (GOLD analysis project Ga0187850, IMG submission 132436) | Peatland microbial communities from SPRUCE experiment site at the Marcell Experimental Forest, Minnesota, USA - June2016WEW_4_150 | ecosystem: Environmental > Terrestrial > Soil >... | reverse complement strand
GGTGTGTACGGATATTATAAAGTTGATGTTCCGCCGGCCAAACATAAGGGTGCACAGACTCCTTCTGATTCTATCGGACTGGTTGTAATCATCTCGCAGGCGATTACACAAAGTAATTTTAATATTGAAATAAACATGGCTGATTCCAGTGGAAATATCAGCGCGCCTTTTTATCTGCCGGTTGATTTAATAGCAGCCAAGCCCGGCAAACTACAGATTAGCCTTTCATTCGATCAGGCAAACGATTTAGACCTTCATTTAAGGGAGCCTGGAGGTTTTGAAATTTATTACAAGCATCCTGTTTCTCCAAGCGGCGGTTATTTGGTAAATGATGCAAACGCCAGTTGCGTTCCCGATTCAGCGAATATAGAAGAAATTCTTTATCCTGATTCCGTGCCATTAGGTTCGTACAGGGTAAGTGTGAAGTATTATATGCAATGTATTCCGGATGTGAATACGAATTTCTGTGTTACTGCGTTTTATAACGGGCAGCTGGTTTCGCCTTCATACGGAACAAATCCTTATAAAGGGAAATTTTTTAATGGCGATGCCGGAATGATTGCCAATTGCATGGAGTTTAATATAGCAAGCGGTTCAAAAATAGCCCACATGAGATACACTAAGGGAATAAACATTCCTAACCGACCTGCAAGAATTAAAGAAAACAATAAATAAGTGACTAAAGTGCCTTGAGTGACTAGAGTTGAAAGTACTTAAAGTTTAAGGTTGAAGCATACTGCTGCTGCCTACTTTATTACAACCATCTTTTTCCCCTCACTATTCTGGGCTGAGGTTTGCAGTTGGTAATAATAAGTGCCTGCCGCTATATCCTTAGTTGAAATAAGCAATGTATTAAACGTCCTATCCACTTTAAAGCGTTTTACCTTCATGCCTTGCACATTATAGAATACTATATCTCCCTCATTAACACCATCCGGCAGGGTATAATCTATTTTAGCGCTGCCATTGTTTGGGTTTGGATAAGCATTTGAAACATTGCTTTGTGTTTGTATAGCAATTAAATTATTATTTGCTTCTTGTATTCCTGCTGTTAATGTACCCGGCAAGCTGTAAACCCTTGCTGTGTCATCAAACTGATCACTTAATATCATTTTTGCCCCCATAGTGGTATTATAAATTGGGTACTGCTGCTGAAGAACATTCACGGTTATCCAAGGAGCCATGCTATCTGCCCTAAAAAGTAATGTTCCATCCTCATTATAGATTCCTGTATAATAAATAGGTGTACTACCTTTCTCAATAAAGTATATAAAACATATTTTATCATCAGTGCTAAATAAATTCTGGGATAAGTAAAGAATTTCTGCCTGATGACTATTACCTTGAGGAAAACCGGCATAAGAAATTGATTTTACTAACGAATGATTCAGGTTATATATATCAATTGTCTGTCCTGCATCTCTGTTAATTCTTACATATTGTTCGCCGGATACAGGGAAATCAATTATCATTAATTGGGCCCCTAGTGGAGTAAAGTTAGAAGCATTGGCATAAGAGTGCTCTAAAGTTATCTGCGCCTTAACATTTATACTAAATGCTATAAGGGCAAACAATAAAATATTTTTCATCTTTAAATCTTATTTTGTTTATTACAAAGGTATGTATATTACAGAAAAAACAAAAAGCCCATTCAATTTTTAAGAATGAGCTTTTTGCGGTTTCAATGATTATTGTTTAATCATTTTCTTGGTATCTACCACTTTCCCATTCACTATAAGAGAATACGAATAAATGCCGGACGAAAGATTGCTTGAATCAATATTTAATTGCCCCGTTCCGTTTTCTGCTATTTTGAAAGTTTTAAGTTGAGAACCAAATTCATCATAAAAAACAACTTGAGCATCGGCATTAGCAGGTACAAAATATTTAATAGTTGTACCATTGCCAAAGGGATTGGGTGCATTTTGATAAAGAACCGCATTATTAGCCAATTCAATATTATTTATGTTTGTTGCATCGCTTGGCTCTCCGCCATCACTGTTGTTCCTTGTACGCTGGACAGCACCTGTAGTTTTAGCTGCCGCCATCAAACTATCCACCTCTTTACTCAATTCCTGTACAGCTTTTACAAGAGGAACAACAAATTCCGCATAACCTAAAGAATATATGTCTGTGCTATTTTCAGGTCTGTGTACTATTGAAGATGTAAAACCAACAGCATTGGCTGCCGAATCAACCTGCTGTGCAATAAAACCTGAATGAACAACGGCAATTGATGGACTAAAATCAGTATTAGCGTTGGGGTTTTTGTCAACTATAGTATCATAAGTAGTGGTGGTAGTTGTGTGCGTACCAGTGCTGTCGGTAAAAGTATGGGTTTGAGTGTGGGGAACAATTACTGTTTTGTTCCTGCCTGCATTAATATATGCATCAACAGCTTTAGTATTCACCTGGAAAGTAACAGGGCGAAGCTTATTTATAAATGCCAGACCTGGTACATTTTGCTGTATATTAAATTTAAAACGACCATCTGAACCAATTTGCCATGTACTGAAACCCAAAGTACCAACCCATAAAACATTTGAATTTCCAATTGCTACTCTAAGGCGTGCAGGAACTGTTACCCCATTGCCAATGGCGGTGGCATTGAGATAATTCCCGCTTGCCGTAGCCCCATTGCCTATAAAGGTGCAGTTAGTATCGCTGGTATTGGTAGGGTTTGTATTATAACCTAAGGCTGTATTGCCATAGCCTGTGGTGTTGCCGGTCATAGAATTAGAGCCAACGGCGGTATTCTTCTCCCCTGTACTATTTTCAAGAGCTAAATTACCATCGGCAACATTAAATGCACTGGAAGTGTTGGAATAAAGCGCATGATAGCCTGTTGCTGTATTTCCTTCTATATTGTTGTTATAAAGCGCCCCTGAGCCAATGGCAGTGTTAAATCCTTCGGTGTTGGAATAAAGAGCATTGTATCCAATGGCGGTATTATCGGCTCCTGTTGTGTTGGAAAAACCTGCACCGTAACCAATAAAACAATCGTCAGAATAGGAGTTGCTATTGCCCTGTCCTGCATACGAGCCAAGCACGGTATTATAATTCCCCGTTTGATTATAATAAAATGCGTTAGTACCTAAACATACATTATTGCTTCCGGTAGTATTACTAAACCCCGACGATAAACCTAAAAAAGTATTAGAGCCACCACTGGTATTACTTTTCCCTGACGAATAACCCAAAAAAACATTATCCGTTCCTGATGTATTATTAAAACCTGCAGTGTTGCCAATAAAAAGATTATACGAATAGGTGGTATTATTATAACCTGCTTCCAGCCCTATAAAAATATTTTGCGCTCCAGTGGTATTGCTATAACCTGCAGCTGCTCCCAAAAAAGTATTATAGCCTCCTGTAGTATTGGAATAACCAGCTTCATAGCCCAAAAAAGCGCCGTCGATAGCGGATGTATTACTAAAACCTGCATGTTCGCCAAAAAACGAATTGTTAGAAGCTGTATTTGCATTACCAGCATTACAACCAATAAAAGTACAATTAGTACCCGTTATACCAACACTACAATTTGCATTTATTGCACCTGCGCCATGTGTTAGTTGCGCTTTTACCTGATAAATGCTTAAAGTTGCTACAACAATCAGCATAATAAACATTTTTACATAATTTGTTTTCATGATTTTTTCTTTTTTAAGTTAATAATTAATTGTTTTATGGTTGAATTGCTATATAGTCTAAGTTGTTTAGCTTTTGACTGCTTCCGCTATAATTTTTTTATTAATAATTATTTAAAATTCAACAGCTAAATTACAAAATAAAATAAGGCAAAATACATTTAGTCGTTTTTTTTTTTGTTCGTCTATTGTTTATATCAAATAATTGTATAAATTTGCAAATAATTAAAATATTCAAAAATCGTAATTCTCAAATCTTAAATCATAAATCTAAAATAAATAACTATGGCTTCAGCACGTCCTTTTAACTGTGTAATGCACTGCTCGGCAACCGAGTATCATAAGGTAAATGCCTTAGGTATCCGTGTAATCAGCAACGGAATTTACGTAAATACCACATTGTTTCCTGCTCCGCCTATAGCATTAACAGGTACTACAGGTTTTCAGGCAGCGGTAACCAAACTTACCAATTTAATTGCATCGGCAAAGGGCAATAGCAAGAACGTTGACTTGCGCGATGCCCAAAGCGAACTGGTGCATGGCATGTTAGAGCAGTTGATGGCGTATGCAAACCCTATTTGCAACCATGTAATAGCTAACATACAGCTAAGCGGTTTTGATAACAGCAATGTACCCCAGCCAACGGTTAAACCTTTGGCTCCGGTTATTAAAAAAATTACCGAAGATAAACAAGAAGCAGGTTACTATAAAGCCACTTTGGACAAACCAAAAACAGGTGGTGGCGCACTTACTGAAAAAGTAGCTGCGGCGCATCACGCTACTACACGTTGGACAGTTAAAAGTTCACTTGTTGTAACAGGCCCGTTTAACATTCTGTTGCAAGATGCCGCCAGCACCAAGCTTGTTTTTACAGGTTTAACCGTAGGGCAAAAGAACTACATCATTATTTATGGGGTAAACAACAAAGGCAAAGGTCCCGATAGCAAACCCTACCCATTTACTCCGCAAATTCCTTAAAGGCACCTCTAATCAGAATGGTACAATCTGAAATCAGATTGATACAATTTGAAATTAGAACCCGACCAAGTAGGAACGGGAATATATCAAGTACGTTCGACTTTATATCAAGTACGTTCAACTTGATGTCAAGTCCGTTCAACTTGATACCAAGTCGGTTCAACTTTATACCAAGTCCATTCAACTTGATGTCAAGTTTGTTCAATTTTGATCAAAATCTTACTTAACTTGATGTCAAGTCGATTCAACATGATATCAAGTCCGTTCAACTTGATATAAAACTGTTTCTAAAGCATGTATGTTCCATCCGACTTGATACCAAGTCCATTCAACTTGATACCAAGTCCGTTCAACATGATACCAAGTTTGCGGTAATTTGCCTCATTATTCATCTCAAGTCACAATTTCCAAATTCCCTGCCTGTCGGCGAGATAAGCAAGTCCCAGAAAAATACTTTGGGATTTGTCCGCCAGCTAGCGGATTGGGATTTGATTCTTGAAACTGCCTACTTACTTCCTGCTTCTGGAATAAGGCGATATTTTTTGTTTTGCAAAATCGTTTCGCAGGTATTTAAAATATCCGGTAACGGCTATCATGGCAGCATTATCGGTGCAGAATTCAAAGTCGGGGATAAAAACTTTCCAGCCACTTTTCTCTTGTTTCATCAGCAATGCCTTTTGTAAAGCCGAATTAGCCGAAACTCCGCCAGCTATGGCAACCTTTGTAATGCCGGTTTGTTCAACGGCTTTTGTGAGTTTCTTTAACAGTATGTCGACAATAGTATGCTGGATGGAAGCGCAAAGGTCGTGCAGGTTCTGTTCAATAAAATCTGGGTTCTCCGCAGTCTTGTCGCGAAGAAAATAAAGTATGGAAGTCTTTATACCGCTAAAACTGAAATCCAACCCGCTTACCGAAGGATGAGGAAACTTAAACTTATCGGGATTGCCCGGTTTTGCATACTCATCAATCAAAGGACCGCCGGGATATGGCAGCCCCAGTATCTTTGCCGATTTATCAAAGGCTTCGCCTGCGGCATCGTCAATGGTTCCGCCAATAACTTCCATATCGAAATAATCCTTAACAATTATTATTTGGGTATGCCCGCCCGAAATTATCAAACACAGGAAAGGAAACACGGGAACCTCTTTCTTCCCCGTTTTGGGTTGAATAAAATGTGCAAGAATATGAGCGTTTATATGGTCAACTTCAATCAAAGGAATATGAAGTCCCATGGCAAAAGCTTTGGCAAACGAAGCGCCTACAAGCAGCGAGCCAAGCAGCCCTGGACCATTAGTAAATGCTATGGCATTAAGTTGATTTTTGCTTATATTTGCAAGTTTTAGCGATTGATGTATAACAGGGATGATATTTTGCTGATGGGCGCGTGAAGCCAGTTCGGGAACAACGCCGCCAAATTTGCGGTGCACATCCTGACTGGCAGTAACATTTGAAAGGATGCGGGTTCCGTCAATAACGGCAGCCGAAGTATCGTCGCACGAAGATTCGATCCCTAAAATAAAAACGCTCATTATGCCGTTAGATAAGTTGTTTTAATAAATAGTTTTCAAAAGTATCAAAAAAATAAGAAAGATATTGCTGTATATTTTCCTGGCAGTTGTTATTCTGCCGGCATTTCTTATTTCGGCACTGCGTTTCAGTTTTGTTCAGTCATTTTTAACCAACAGGCTTGCCTCATATCTTTCCGGAGAGCTTCACACCAAGGTTTCGGTAGGAGGGGTGGAAGTTACTTTTCTTTTAAATATAGAGCTTGAAGACGTTGTGATAAACGACCTGCACAATAATCCCCTGATCAATGCAAAGTCGATCCTAATTAATATTCACGACATCTACCTGAGGAAAAAACTTATCAGTATTGAAAAGGTTATTCTTGAGAAGACGGATGTAAATATTAGGAAATACAAAGGGGAAAAGGAAGCGAACTTCAAGTTTATTGCGGATTATTTCAGTTCAAAGGATACAACAACCTCAAAGAAAAAGCCGTGGAGAATATGGCTGGGAACGCTGATATTGGCTGATAATCATTTTACCTATCAGAACCAGAATATACCTTTTACCAATAAAGGAATAGATTTTAATAATCTTGATTTCTCGCATCTCAACACATGCATCGATAATTTTGCTATTGATAAAGATACTCTCTATGCCAATATCCGCCTGCTTTCCTTCATCGACAGGAGTGGTTTTACTATCAAATCACTTTCAGCCAAAGCAAAGATTGAAAGTACAGGGATAACGATTGCTGATCTGAAGCTTGAAACCCCCGGTTCTTATGTATCCATGAATTGTGCTTTTAATTTCAAATCTTTCGCCGATTTCAACGACCTGATGAATAAAGTAAAGATTGAAGTTACGTTCAAGCCATCAAGGATTGATATGAAGGACATGGCTTATTTTATACCGGCTTTCAGGGGGATGGATAACATTATTAATGTTTCAGGCGAGATAAAAGGAAAGATTTCGGACCTGAACGGAAAGAATTTTCAGTTGCTGTATGGCAAGTCAACATACTTCATGGGAAACTTTGAATTTACGGGCTTGCCCGATATTGAAGGCACTTATATCCATTTCCATGTAAGGTCTTTTTATACTTCGCAACGCGATTTGCAGGCGTTTAAACTTCCTTCGGAGAAAAGTGTGCAGCATCTTCAGCTTCCCGATGAATTAGTGCGGCTCGGTAATATTAAGTTCAGAGGTGAGTTTACTGGTTTCTACAACGACTTTGTTGCAACCGGTGATTTTTATACTGATATGGGTAAGATATCAACCGACATAACACTCAGGAAAAACAGAACTACTTATCAATTGGAATACGACGGGAAATTAGAAACAACTAACCTTAATATCGGAAATATCCTGGCAATGCCCGATCAATTGGGCTTTATAACTATGAATGCAGATGTTACAGGTTCGGGGTTTGATCCGGATAATGCAACAATAAAAATGAAAGGCACAATTGCTGCTATTGATTACCGTAAATATCATTATTCAAATATTGAAGTCAGAGGCGAACTGGCAAAGAAGAAATTCAATGGTTACGTAAGTGTTAATGATAAGAATGTAAATCTTGATTTTACCGGCACAATTGATTACAGCGGGAAATTACCTGTTGTTAATATAAATTCTAAAATTGAGAACCTGCGCATGTCGAGGCTGCATTTCATGGAACTTACCGGTGATTCTATGTCATCGTTTTCCACTAATCTTGAATTGAATTTTGAAGGCAACAATATTGATAACATTCAGGGAACTATTCATGCAACGAATACTTCATTTATCTATAAAGGAGAAACGTATGAACTGGATAATTTGAAATTTACCAATACTTCCGATAGCAAAGGGAACAAGACCCTGAATATGACATCTGATTACCTGGATGCTGATATATCAGGGAATTTTATGTTCAGGCAACTTTACCGTTCTTCGCTTAAATTCCTGAAAGTATATTTACCGTCATACAGCACATGGATAAAAGATAATCTCGATACCATCCCTGACCAGAATTTTGTTTATTCAGTCAGGTTCAAGAATACAGCTCCTTTATCAAAATTATTGATGCCTGAATTGGCTATATCCGCCAATACTATTTTAAAAGGCACATATAATACCAGGCAGAGCCTTCTCGACATGAATATTACTTCGCCGATGGCTATGTATAAGAAATATATATTAAAAGACTTATATATAAAAGGCAAAACAAAAGATTCAAAAATTATTATCAGTGTAGGTTGCCAGCATTTAAATTTGAGCGATAGCGCCAGGATTGATAATATTACATTGAACAGCATGACAAGGAACGACAGCCTTCATTATCATCTTTCGTGGGACAACAATAATAACCAAGTGAAAAACAGTGGCGATATTAAAGGATTTCTGTCATTTTACAAGAGGCCTCAAATGGAATTAAAATTCAATCAGGCTAAGCTGGTGATAAACGATTCAACATGGAATATAGATAAAGGAAATGATATTACTTTCGACAGTTCTTCAATTAAAATAAATAATCTGGTTTTCACTTCAGGGAATCAACAATTAAGTATCAATGGTGGTGTTTCTCAAAATCCTGAAGATGTTTTGCATATCAGTTTTAGTAAATTTAATGTTTCTTCTGCCAATAGGTTCATTGCTTCATCCGGCTATAATTTCAACGGAAACCTTGATGGAAGTGTTGATGTTTCGAATGTTTATAAATCGCTCAATATAGTTTCCAATGTAGTGATTGATGATTTTTATATAAATAAGGAAAAGTATGGAAAAGCGGTTATGAAAACAGTATGGAACAGTCAGCAGAAAGCAGCTGCAATAAACATGGATATTATTTATGAGGGTAAAACCAAGTCGAGTAAAATTATTTCTGTTTTTGGTAACTTTTACCCTGAAAGAAAAACTGATAACTTCGATATTAACATTAAATTGGACAGCTTCAAACTGCATTTGCTTAATCATTATTTTTCAGGGTTTACTTCCAACTTAAAAGGTTATGCTACGGGAAATCTAAAATTAAGAGGTCCAACTTCCGATCCTGAACTTAGTGGAAGGGTAAAAGCGTTGGTTAAGAACGTAAAATTTGATTACCTTAACGAGACATATTCTTTTAACGACAGTATTACCATTTCTAAAAGTGAAATCTCTTTTGATCATTTGGTGTTGAAAGATACTTATGGTGATACTGCCGTTTGCGATGGAAAGATTATGCATAAAAAGTACAGGGATTTCAGTATTGATATTTTTATACATCCGTATCATTTCCAGTGCCTGAATACTGATGCAGCGCAGAATAGTTTATACTATGGAAAAGCATTTGTAACAGGATTAGTTAGAATGTCGGGCAGTGTTGATAACATAACAATAGATGTAAATGCTACGACAAATAAAAATACTCATCTGTATGTCCCTATAGCCAGCGAATCGGATATTTCGGATAATGACTATATAAAATTTATAAATAAGAAATCGTATGGAATTAGAAAGGACGTGTATAAACCCGACCTTTCAGGAATACAGCTTCACATTAATCTGGATGTTACGCACGATGCCGAAGTGCAGATAATGTATGATTCGAAAAATTATGGAGATATAATTAAAGCCAAAGGAAGCGGCGATATCAGGATGGAGGTTACTACACTGGGCGATTTCAATATGTATGGAAATTATGCAATAGATGAAGGCGATTATCTGTTTTCTTTGAGAAATCTTGTTAATAAAAAATTTATCATTCAGCAGGGTTCAACTATTAAATTTAATGGGAACCCTTATGATGGTATTGCAGATATTAATGCAACTTATCTTGTAAGGACTGATTTATTGCCTTTATTTAAGGAGGAGAACAGTAAAGATAGTGCAACTTATAGTAAAAGAATCGAAGTTAATTGCCTGCTTAGTATGAAGGATAAGATATTAAACCCGACTTTAAGTTTTGATATTGATCTTCCAAACTCTGATGATGATACTAAAACTCTTGTGAAAAGCGCAATTCCAACTGATGAGGATATGAATAAGCAAGTATTTTCGCTGCTGATCATGAATAGTTTTATAGCGCCAAATAATAAAGATTATGGCAGTTATGTCAGCAATGGTTTCAGCAACACTTCCACCGAATTATTGTCAAATCAGCTTAACAACTGGCTCTCGCAGATAAGTAAGAAGTTCGATGTAGGCGTTAATTACCGTCCCGGCACCCAGATGACAAGCGATGAAATTCGGGTTGCTTTAGGTACGCAGTTGTTTAACGATAGGCTGAGCGTTGATGGCAACTTTGGCACTTCGGGTACTTCAAATACTTCACAAGGCAACGCGCAAAAAACCAGCAATATAGTAGGCGATGTGAATCTTGAATATAAGCTCACCAAAGACGGGCATCTGCGCGTTAAAGGGTATAATAAATCGAATACTGTTGACTTGCTTAACTCCAATGCTCCTTATACACAGGGCGTGGGAATTATTTATAGCAGGGAATTTGATGCCCTTATCGATCTTTTCAGGAGAGAGAAGACCACCGATGCTCTTAAGTTAAAAAAATAACTTATTTACCTGGAAATATTATCGAAAACGTTGTTCCATTATCGGAACTTTTAACCTCTAGCCTTCCCTGTATTTGATCTGCCAGTAAACACACCAGTTGCAAACCAAGGCTCTTGGTTTTTTTATAATCTAATTCCGGCGGAAGTCCTTTGCCATTATCTTTTATTGATAGCACAAGGTTTTTCCCATCATACTTTTTCAGGGAAACCTCAATTTTACATTTTGTCCTGTCTGAAAAAGCATATTTGAAAGAGTTTGAAACAAGTTCATTTGTTATCAATCCAAGTGAAATGACAGTGTCAATACAAATGGGGAAAGGATCAGTCAATATTTCGTATTCTACCTTTTGTTTGGGTGATTTGTAAGAATCAAAGAGATATTTGATAAGATTGGTTAAATATTCTGAAAAATTAATGTTTGATAAATCCTTTGTCTGATAAAGCTTTTCGTGTATCAGTGCCATTGTTTTAATACGACTCTGGCTGTCCTGCAGAATATCTAAAACTTTTTTGTCCTTAACAAATGAAGCCTGAAGGTTAAGAATGCTAACAATCACCTGCATATTATTTTTTACCCTGTGGTGAATTTCTTTAAGCAACACTTCTTTTTCCTGCAATTGCTGCTTTATACATTCTTCGGCTTTTAATCTTTCTGCAATTTCATCCTGTAAATTGACATTTGTGTTTTCAAGTTCTAATGTCCGTTCTTTTACAAGTTTTTCAAGATCTTTGTTTAACCTTTTGGTTTCTTCTTCAGCATTTTTTCGTTCTGTTATATCCTGAACTGCGCCATAAATCTCCACCAGGCAGTTTTTATTTTTATTCCATACTGGGTGTGCATAAACTTTCACCCATGCTATTTCTCCACCTTTTTTAATTGTACGTATTTCTGTTACTACTTTTTTATTTACTAAAAGGTTGGCCATATCTTTATTATCAATAACAACATCATCAGGATAAATTGTAGCACGCCAACCTCCTTTTGCCTTGTATTCTTCAATGGTATATCCTGTAATTTCTTCAAATGCACCTGCAACCCACTTCAGGACAAGAGAGCCATCGGGTTTAACAATGGTTGAAAACATATAATCGCTGGATACCGTTGAAATAAGCCTGTACCTTTCTTCACTTATGCGTAGTTTTTCTTCACCTTGTATGCGTTCCTGCCACATTTGTTTTTTTTCAAGAGCATTAAGGACAGCCTGTCTTAACCTGATAATATTCTCTTTTAGAACATAATCAATTGCGCCTGCTTTTACGCTTTCGGCTGCAGTCTCTTCGTCAATGGATCCTGTAAATACGATCACGGGAATATGGGAAGCATGTTGTTGTGTAAGAGAAATAACTGTCATAGCATCAAACTGTGGCATGGTGTAATCTGTAATGATCACATCAGGTTGAAAATTTTGCAGGGAAGCTAAAAAATCTTCCCGTGTTTCAACAGAAGCATATTCACAGGATTTAAGCACATGATTTATTTCCCTTTGTGCAAGTTCAATATCGCTTTTACTGTCTTCTACAATGAGTATTCTAATGGGTACGTTCATATTTTTATTGTTTTGGTGGTTGGTTTACAACAAGCCAGTACATGTCAAGGCTGTTGATTGTTTTTGAAAAGTTTTCAAAATCGACAGGTTTCACTACATAACTGTTTGCTCCAAGCGAATATGCTGCTTTAATATCAGGATCTTCAACAGAAGAAGTGAGCATTACAACCGGAATATAATGTAAACTTTTATCAGATTTAATTGTTTTTAAAACTTCAAGTCCGTTCAGTTTGGGAAGTTTAATATCAAGAAAAATCACTTTGGGAAGATGATTGATACGCTGTGAATACTGCCCTTTGCAATAGAGAAAGTCAAGAGCTTCTTCGCCATCAGTGACAATAAAGATTCTGTTTGCAACATGATTTTTTTTAAGTGTACGCATTGTCAGTTCTGCATCATGTGGATTGTCTTCGACAAGCAATATGTCGATAGTGTTAATGTCGGTCATAATATTTCTTTTTTATCTGGTAATGAAAAATAGAATTTTGCTCCTTTGTTTATTTCGGCTTCTGCCCATACGCGTCCTCCGTGCCTGTGAATAATACGCTGGACAATTGCCAATCCCACGCCTGTTCCCTGGAATTCGTCCAGGTTATGCAGCCGCTGAAATACACCGAAAAGTTTATCAATATATTTCATATCAAATCCTGCGCCTTTATCTTTTATAAAATAGATGATCTCGCCTTTTTCCCTATAACTGCCTGTTTCAATTTCTATGATTTTCTTCCGGGATGAAAATTTAAAAGCATTAGAAAATAAATTTACCCACACCTGCCGCATCAGGCTAATATCAAATATTGTCGGCAAAATATCTCCCTGAATAAAATTTATCTTCTTGTCTTCATATTGTTTTTTCGTTTCATCAAATATTTGTTGCACCAATGACTTCATATCTGTTAGTGAGGTTTGCATTGATGTTCTGCTTAGCCTTGAAAATGTAAGAAGGTCATCAATCAGTTGTCCCATCCGTGAGGTTTCGTTCTGGATAACATTACATATTCGCTGTCCTTCTATTTCAATTTTATCTGAATAATCTTCAATTATAATTTTTGAAAAACCGCTTATTGCGCGTAAAGGAGCACGCAGGTCATGAGAAACGGAATAAGCAAATGCTTCCAGTTCCTTATTCGCATTTTCAAGTTGTATTGTTCGCAAATTAACCCGTTCCTCAAGTTCTTCGTTAAGTTTTTTGATTTTATTCTCTATCAATTTTCGCTCAGTGATATCATGTACCGAACCAACCAGATGTGTACACTTTCCATTGTGATCAAACACCGGTGCTACGCTTACAATTCCGGTCAATGCTCCTGTAGGATATTCAGTTGTTTCTTCCCACCTGACTATAGTTTTTTGTTTAATGGCCTTAATGTAATTCGGCAGTACTATACTCAATGATGGTTCAGGGATAATTTTATTTACTGTTTTTCCTATTACCATTGAAGCATCAAGACCGGTAACAGTTGAAAATGTTTTGTTTACACTGTTAAAACGAAAGTTATTTCCATCTTCCACTGCTAACTGAAAAAT
>Ga0187850_10003324_pt1 | contig 13762 bp, 12 predicted proteins | sample June2016WEW_4_15_FD_132436 | JGI IMG/M metagenome (GOLD analysis project Ga0187850, IMG submission 132436) | Peatland microbial communities from SPRUCE experiment site at the Marcell Experimental Forest, Minnesota, USA - June2016WEW_4_150 | ecosystem: Environmental > Terrestrial > Soil >... | reverse complement strand
GCGGCCGTTTCGCGGGTGCGCTCCGGACGCAGGTCGTAAACGCCCACCAGTTCCGCCCCGGCGACCTGTTTCAGCTCCCGCGCGTGCTTCTTGCCATGCTCGCCGACACCCAGCACGGCAACCGGAATCGTCTCGCTCAATTCTATCCTCGGATTCTTAAATCTCCCTGGGATGGACGCCGCGGCCCGGCGTTTAGTCCTTCATGCCGACGATGGCGATTCCCGCTTGGTTGGCGTCCTCGATCAGGCTCTGGCGGTCGAAGAGCAGAGTCTTGCCCGCATCGACGGCAAGTACCGTGGCTTTGGACCGGTGCATGACCTGAATAGTTTTCCTTCCCACGACAGGAACGTCGAAGCGCATGTCCTGATGAGGCTTGCTGACTTTCACGACCACGAGTCGGCGGTCGTTGCTCAGGCCGGAGGCGCGCTCAATGGTGGCGTCGGTGCCTTCCATGGCCTCGACGGCCACGCAGGCGCGGTCCGCCACCACGATGGTCTGGCCAATGTCGAGTCCCGCAATCTTCTTGGCGATTTCGCGCCCGTAAGCGATGTCCGCCAGCTCCTCAGCATCGGGGGCGCGCGCGGTGAGCTGTCCGGGCTCCGCCAGCAGGGGCTTCAGGAAGAGCGTCGAATCCACCACGTGGATGCCGCGTTCCTCGACCATGCGCACGAACGCACCGATCAGCGCATTCGTGTTCTTCCGGTGGAGCCCTCGCAGCATGCGGCCCACCAGTCCGTCGGGTTTTATGGAGCTGAACAGTTGCGCGTGCCTTACCTGCCCGGCCAACACCACTTTGCTGACCTTTTCGGCGCTCAGCAGGTCGAGACACTTGGCAAATTCACCCAGGCTCAGCCAATGGATTTCCCGCGCCTTCTCCGCCAGCTCGGGCGCGGTTTCTTCCTTGATGGCCACGATCAAGGGTTCCAGGCCCTGGTCCCGAGCCGCGTCCAACACCAGGAAAGGAAAGTTCCCGTTGCCCGCAATGATGGCGTAGCGATCGTGAGAAGTGGAAGATGGATTCATTAGTTCATCGGGGCATTGAAGAGCTGTCCGTGGTCCGTAGCCAGTTGTCCGTCGTGGGAGATTCCGCGGCATCGGGAGTCTGTAGCCAATGACAACGGACCACTGACAACGGACAGGTTTTCGATGGTCCAAGGACCAAATAATTCAATCACCCAATAGCCTCACTTGGCCACGCCACGCTGGGAGGTGCGGATGAACTCCACAAGCACGCGGACGTGAGAAGACTTGAATCCACGGGCTTCAATCGCTTCCAGCGCTTGCGTGGTATTCAACTTCGAGCGCGAGAGCAGCTTGAGGGCGGCCTGCAATTCGCTGATTTCCTCCTTGCTGATGCCGCGGCGTTCCAGCCCGATCGTGTTGGCGCCGTACATGTCCACCGGCCGCGGCGCCGACATCTTCGAGTACGGCAGGATATCCTTGTTGACAACCGAGTAGGCTCCTAGGAACGCATATTTGCCGACCCGGCAGTACTGGTGTATTCCGCAGAAGGGCTCTACGATGGCGAAATCCTGCACCTCGACGTGCCCGGCCAGTGATGCGGCGTTGCCCATGACGACGTGATTGCCGATCATGCAGTCGTGGGCGATATGGACGTAAGCCATCAGCAGGTTGTGGTCGCCGATGCGGGTCACTCCACTCTCTCCCGTCCCGCGATGGATGGTGATGAACTCGCGGAGGGTGTTGCCATCGCCGATTTCGACGCGTGTGGGCTCGCCGCCATACTTCAAATCCTGCGGGGCGAGCCCGATCGAGGCGTAAGGAAAAATCCGGTTGTCCTTGCCGATGCGGGTTTGACCGTCGATCACGGCATGAGACATCACTTCCGTGCCTTCGCCGAGCTCGACGTTCTCACCAATCAGCGAGTACGGTCCAACCGTCACACTGCTGGCGACTTGAGCGCGGGGATGAACGATCGCGGTGGGATGAGCTTTCATTGAGCTGATTGACCGGGCCGATCGGCAATCGCGAACATCACCACGGCTTCCGCCGCGAGTTTGCCATCCACTAAGGCGCGCCCGGCCATCTTGCCGAAGGTGTTACGGCGATTGACCAGCTCCATTTCGATGCGCAACTGGTCTCCCGGCACGACCGGGCGGCGAAACTTAGCGTTCTCGATACCGGTAAAATAGATGAGCTTCCTGCTTTTCTCGTCGTCGGGCATTTCCCGGTAGATCATCACGCCGGCCACCTGCGCCATCGCTTCGAGGATGAGAACTCCCGGCATGACCGGCGCTCCGGGAAAGTGCCCCTGGAAGAACTGCTCGTTCATAGTGACGTTCTTCAGCCCGACGATGCGCTGGGGTGGCTCCAGCTCCACAATCCGGTCGACCAGCAGGAACGGATAGCGGTGCGGGAGGAACTTCATGATCTCCGTCACGCTGTATATGACACGTTTCTCCCTCTCGGGGGCTGTTGTGGGGTCGGCCATACGTCACCCTCCCTGTCGCACGTTGCGCGGCTGGATAGCTCACGATCCGCGTTTCGAAGGCCCACAGCGCGTCGCAGGGAAAGCAGCCGGGGCTGGCAGCCATTATAATCGAAAGCCCCAGCGCTTCCAATCCGCGCAGACTGTGCTGCGCCGGATGGGATCTTTGGCGACACTTCATCCACCGACCCATGTGTATGGACGAATCCCGACCCGTCGGGGGTTACGCTGGCTTTGCGCAGGCATGCCGGAAGCTCCGGTTGTGCTAAACTCGCTGCGCTTCACAAAACCCTGGGGGTATCGCGGTGACAGCTCGCATTCTTGACGGCAATGAAATTCGAGATGAGATCAAATCAGAACTTCTGGAACAGATCGCGGGCCTGAAGCGCTCGGGCGTCACACCGGGCCTGGCGGCGGTGCTGGTGGGCGAAAATCCCGCCTCGCAGAGATACGTCCGAAGCAAAGTGAAGACTTGCGAGACGCTGGGGCTGTTCAGCGAGAAAATCGAGCGGCCCAAGGAAACGACTACCGATGAGCTCCTGAAGCTGGTCAGCCACCTCAACCGGCGCGAGGAGATCGACGGCATCCTGATTCAGCTTCCCTTGCCGCCACAGATTGACACCAAGCGCGTGCTGATGGCAGTGGACCCCGCGAAGGACGTGGACGGCCTCCACCCCGTCAACGTCGGCAACCTGGTGGCGGGACGTGCGGGGTTTGTGCCGTGCACGCCGGCGGGAATTCTGGAAATACTCAAACGCTCCAAGGTCGAGATCAAAGGTGCGTGCGCGGTGGTAATCGGGCGAAGCGATATCGTGGGGAAGCCGGTGGCCATGCTGCTGCTCCGCGAGCACGCCACGGTCACGATCTGCCACTCCCGCACCCGCGACCTGCCTGCGGTGGCGCGCGAGGGCGACATCCTGGTGGCGGCCATGGGCAAAGCGGCTTACATCACCGGTGACTTCATCAAGCCCGGCGCTACCGTGATCGATGTGGGCCAGAACCTCCTGACGTCGGAAGAGGAAGTGCGCAAGATCTTCCACAATGCCAGGGAACCTCTCGAAGCCCTGAAGAAGAGAGGTTCTGTTCTGGTGGGTGATGTGCAACCGGAAGACGTGAGAGAAAAAGCGGGTGCGTATACGCCGGTGCCAGGCGGCGTCGGACCCCTGACCATCATCATGCTGATGTCGAACACCATCGAGGCCGCGCGCCTCCGTCGCGGGTCGCGCGGTGCGGCGCGCTGAATGTCCCAACTCCTGCCCAGTTTCGGCCTTACCGGTGGTGTCGCCTGCGGAAAGAGCACCGTGGCGCGTTTCTTCCAGGACCTGGGCGCAAAAATCATCGACGCGGACCGGATCGGGCATGAGCTGATCGAGCCCGGCCGCGCCGCCTATCAGGAAATCCTTCAGCGCTTTGGGAAAGAGATCCTCGATCCCACCGGCGCCATCGACCGGAGAGAGCTTGGCGCCAGAGTGTTTGCGGACGCGGAAAGGCTGCGCCAGCTCAACGCCATCCTTCACCCGCGCATCATCGCGCGCGTCGATAAGCTGGCACGCGAACACCAGGCACGCGACCCGCACGCGGTCGTGATCCTCGATGCCGCGCTGATCTTCGAGTCGGGCATCGGAGGCACGCTGCGGAAAGTGATTGTGGCGTGGTGCCGGCCGGAACAGCAACTGGAGCGGCTGATGGCCAAGATGGGTGTCTCACGCCAGGAGGCCGAGCGGCGCGTGCGGGCGCAGATGCCCCTCGAGGAAAAGCGTCGCCGCGCCGACTACCTGATCGATTGCTCGGGGAGCAAAGAAGAAACTCGCGGGCAGGTCGAAGCGCTTTTTCCGGAACTGCAAAGGGTCGCCCAGGAGGACTAGGTTTTCACAAGACTGCTGAGAAACCCCCAGGGATCTCATCACGAGGAGTCTGCCCGCCATTAACCCCGATCCCGAAATCGTATAGCTTCCACTGCGACTGTCCCTCTTCCCACCAGTGGGTTGGACTCAACTTCGGGATCGGGATAAAGATCGGCGGACCTTCGGCCACGGCGTGTCACTCGTCACTATGGGTGTTTGGGAGGGAGGATTACTGCGACAACCGCTGTGGTCCAGTCGCCGTGGTTATTGGCGTAGGAAGGGCCTCGCATCCAAACCAACGCCGTCCGCTTATCTTTCCATTTCGGCACCAGGGGACGCAGGTTATTCACGGTGGAGTTTGCGGTAACGGGCTGCCAGCGCCAGTGGGCGCCGCCGTCGTGGGTCTCGCCGCGGAAAAGCTCGTAATGCCGCTGGCTGTCCGCTGCGCTGAGAAGCGGCTTGCCTGTCGTCGGTTCCGCATTGGTGGAGATGAAGACGGTGTTGGGATCCTGCGGGTCGAGCGCCACCAATCCACTGTAATCGTCCTCAAAGGGATAGAGGCGCGTGCCCGCGTAGGCCATTTCGTGGACGTGCCACCGGCGCCCGTCCCAACGGCCGTAATAATAGCGGAGGTCCAATCCGCCCTGCCCCGGCGGGAGCCCACGGCCGTCCTTCTGCGTCGAAAAGGCGATGTACGGGCGGTTATGCTTATCTAACTCAATATCCACAGTCCAGGCAACATTATCAGGGTCACCCTGAAATACCCGGGTCAGGTCCCATGCCGCCAGCGCCGTCTCCGTCGAGACGCTGAGCTTCCCGATCACCCGGCCATCGGAGGCGTGAATCTCCCCGTCGCGCAGAAAGCCGTGGTAGATGCTGTTGTCGTAGTTGCGCGGGTGGTCCTCGGTCGCGATGAAATGGATGGTCCGGTGATGGTCGAAGGCGTATTTTAGATAAGGACTGTAGCCGCCCTTACCCCGCAGTAACCGCCCGCCGTAGGTCCAGGTCTGGCCGTTGTCATCGGAATACATGTAATTGGGGTCGTGACGGAAGCCGCGGTAGAAGTTGTAGATGCGGCCGTCCGGCAGGCGAAACAGGTTCGAGTACGTGACGTTGTCGCCGGCAAACCGCTTGTCCGTCCCGGGCGTTTCAAGAACGCTGGCGTCGCTCCAGGTGAGCGGATCACCCGGCTGCGAAAACCGATAATACACTTTGCGCTCGACAGCATGTTTACTGTAAACAGCCAGGTAGCGGCCGTCGGGGAGCCCCAAGAAAGCCGGGGCATCGTGGTCATCCTGCTCGAAGTGCGGGTGGAGGACGACGTGGCTGGCGTGGCCCGTTTCGAGATCGCAGACCGAGACCTCGACGTTGCCCCAGTCGGGCTTGTCCTGCGTGGCGGCAAAATCGCCGAGCGATCGCACCGACCCCACAATCAGCTTGCCCTTGTCCACGATGGCGCGCTCGTCCATGAACCAGGACCAAGCACCATTGTCATTCAACTGGGCCAGTGAACCGGCCACGTAGTTGGGCGGCAGTTGCCCGGCGCCGGTCGGTCGCTGAAGAATGCCGTCTGCAGTGCCGAGCGGAGCGAAGCATATGCTTTTGCCGATGGGAGGCAGAGGGCTGCGATCCTTCGCTGCACTCAGGATGGCAGGCTCCCAAACGTTCCTGTGCAACCCACCAGCCGCCACTAAAAGGACAGCGAACACAACAAGAGAAAGCTCGAATCGAAAGTGCCGGCTTGTCATTCTGCTCTCCGCGCGGAAGGCCAGCGTCTCGGCAAGGCCACAAGCGGTCAATCGCGCCGCTGCTTTCCCCAGGATCCTACATCCAGCCCTCGCGAAGCTTCCTTCCGCCTTCACTCCTTCTTCTTCAACCATTCCTCGCCGCGCTTGACGAGTCCATCGAGGGTGGCTTGGACTTGCGCGACGTACTTGGCCTGCTCGTCATCATGGATATCTCGGGGAACCTCAATGGGTGGAGCAATAAAGATGGCCGTCCGAGCGAAGGGTTTGGGAACTTCCGTCTGGTCCCAACTCTTGCGGAAGATCCAGGAGCGGCGGGGCACGATGTGAAAGCACAGAATGGAGGCGCCGCTCAGTCGGGCGAGCTGAACGACGCCGGGCTTCGCGAGAAACTTCGGTCCGCGGGGTCCATCGGGAGTGACCGCGGCCTCCAGTCCCTTGCGCAGGGTCCGCACCATTTCCACCAGGACGCGAGAGGCTCGGCGGCTGCTGGAGCCACGCGCCGTCGCGTATCCGTGCCGGTGAATGATGCGCGAAATATATTCGCCGTCGAAATTCTGGCTTACCATGACGACCATTCCGCGTTGACGCCAGTACCAGATGGCGGAAAAAATCTCGCGATGCCAGAAGGTGACGATAAAGCTTTTTCCGCGCCGCACCGCTGCCTCGTAGTTTCCCTTTCCTACGACTTCCCAGCGCAGGCTGCGGCCGATCAACAGCACGGCGAGATACCCGATCCAGCCCGCGAAAAAAATCAGCAGGCGCTGCCAGCGTGTAAAGGGGCGCGGATTCGCTGCTAACAGGAGCTGGGATTCGTCCCCCGAAGCAGGCTCGCTCGCGTCGATCACCGTTCTGCTTTTCCTGCCTTGTACGTTCATGTGAGGGAGGCCACCGCCACAGGGATCAGCATCGCAACGCCGTCGAAGGTCGCCTCAAAGAAGATTGCCATAGGGGAACAGCGACGGCAAGCGGGTTGAGGCGCTTACACCGCAAGCCGCTGCCTCCCGCGCTTCACGGTTCGATGGTGGTTGTCCATCCCCGCCCTGCCCTGCCTGCGGTAGGCAGGCTGCGCAGGCAGGTTTCGCGGGAATGACACGACTTGTGGCGGCGATTTCTCAGCGCCGCGCGCGTGCTGTAGCACGGCCATCTTGGCCGTGTCGAGGGATTCTTTACGCCGCCTTCCGCCGGCGCAACGACGTCAACTTCCGTCAACCGTCAGCCCTTGTCTCGGCGTCATTTGTGCCGCGGTATTCCCTCTTCCTTAGCGTCGTCATCCGGCTTCGGCTGGAGGCTCTTGGCGACGATTTCCGCGAGGTCAAGTATCTCCACGTCATCGCGCTTGAGGTGGTTCGCCGCGTCGCGAAGCATGATGGGACAGTACGGACAAGCCGCTACCACGGTAGAGGCCTTGGTTTCGATGAGCTCGGCGAAGCGAAGTTGGTTTACTCGCTCTTGACCCTGAACCCGCTGGTCGTCAGCCACAAAAAGCTGTGCGCCGCCGGCTCCACAGCATTGGGTGTTTTGGCCATGGTGCGCGGCTTCCGTTACCGAGACCCCGCAGGAGCGGAGGATTTTCCGGGGCGCCGCAGTAATGCCGCGTCCCCTCGCCAGGTAACAGGGGTCATGGTAAGTTGCCATCGCCCTGGATGGCTTAATGGGCAGCCGCGGCAGCAGTTCGGCAATGAATTCCGTATGGTGCACGACCCCCATATGGAGTTTCGCGTAAGAGGCGATTTGCCGGTAGTCCTTATCCAACATCGTCGTGCAGTGCGGACAGCACGATACGATCTTTTTCACCCGCGCTCTCTCGAAGGTCTCGATGAGCTTTTCAGAAAGTTCCAGGAAAAGGTATTCGTTACCAGCTCGCCGCGCCGGTTCGCCGCAGCAGGTTTCACGCGGGAGTACGCCCCAGGAAACGCCGGCGGCGTCCAGAATCTGTTTCATGGCCTGAGCGACCGCCTGGCCGTGCTGATCGAAACTTAATCCGCAGCCCAGCCAGAAGAGCCATTCCTGGCTGCCGTCAAAAACCGGAAATTGCTTCGACTCGATGAGTTTTTGTCGTGTGTCGTGAGCTATGCCCCAGGGATTGTGCGGCGCACGTTCCATCGTCGTAAAGAGTTGGTTCACCTTGTCGTTGGTGATGCGGCCCTCGCTGACGAGTCCGCGCCGGAGGTCGAGAATTTTCCTTCCCACATGCTCGATGCCCACCGGGCATACATACTCGCAGGCGCCACAGGAAAAACATTGGAAGAGATCCTCTTCCGAAACGAAGGTCTTGCCCTGTTCTTTTTCTGCGGGAGTTCCGGCGACGACATCTCCGCCGGAGAGCAGGCCCTTTCGCATGTCCAGGATGATTTCCTTGGGACTCAGCGATCCTCCCGCAAGGTTGGCCGGACAGAACTGGGTGCAGCGACCGCACTCGACGCAAGCATCTACATCGAGGACATCCTTTCGGCCCAAGTCGTGGAAGTGAATCATTCCCAGGTCATCGCCCTCTACCCGTAGCGCGCGCATGGGACTGGTGGTCTCTGCGCGCAGGAATATCGTGACTGGGGCAAGCAGGAGGTGCAGGTGCTTCGATATCGGGATGACCACGAGCAACGAAAAAAACGCCGAGGTATGCATCCACCAGTTTACTTTCCAAGGCATGCTTCCGATCGGAAGCACTCTCCAGCCCAAAAGATACGTGGCCATGAGCGCCGAGATTAAGAAGGCGACAATCCCGGATGTTACGGAGAGTTTACCGAGAGGCTTCGGTCTTAGTACAAATCGCCGGAATGACAGGCCAATCATGGCCACGAGCACGGCCAAAGCCCATGCGGCGACAAACGTGCCATACCAAGTTCGTGTCTCCGTGGCTTTTTCAAGTCCGCGCAAGCCCCATTGGAGGTGTTCTGCGCTTGCCCAGGCGAAGGCGAGAAATCCCCACAAGACTGCGGCGTGGAGGATGCCCACGGCAGGCCGGTCGCGCACCACTCGATATTGCAGGATGACTTCCACAAAAACCCGCCATAGCCGTTTGGGAATATGGTCATGAGGAAGATCACCATGCTTGGGGAACACCGAAAAAAGCCGGCGATTAACTGTTCTGAAGAATAGCCATATGCTTCCTGCCGAGATCGCGACAAATATCGCCCGCGTCGGGCCGCCGAGAATAAAGGTGGCGGATAGTGCGAGCGCGAGGAGTGCAATCATCCAGGAGTCTTCCCTGATTCGTTTTAAGTCCATCCCTTATCCCATAATGCCAAAGGAAGTACCAGCACATCGGTTTCGAGCGTCTCGCGCTCGATTTCCGGTATGAACGAAGCTCCTTCGAGAAAGCTGAAAGGATTCGGTCCGCTCTTTGCGGACCGGCCAAGCGGACGCAAATTCTGGGTGTGCGGCCCTGGAGAAGAACCCCGACCCGGTAGTCGGGCGACCGACGCGTGGGGCGACCTATTGCGCAAGGTTTGCGATCTGCTGCTTGACGGCCTGAGACACCGCAGCGTTGGAGGCGAATTCTTTCTCGACCCGCTCGTAGATCTGCCGTGCCTGTGCAGGCTGCGAAGCGCGATAAGCATCCGCCAGGGCCAGTAACGCGCTCGCCCTCGGCACGGACAGCGTGGGATGGTCCACCAGTTCCTGGTATAGCTTGGCCGCGTCCTGTACCTTTCCGGCCTTCGCCAGCTCACCGGCCAGCGCGAACTTGGCAAGCGAGGCGATTTCCTGGTCGCGGGCTTGGCTGGCTTGCTGCAACGTCTGGATGGCCGCTGCGTGGTCTTCCAGGAACGCCTGGCACACTCCCGCCTGGTAGCGCGCAATCTCGGCCGCCTTCGGTCGCGGAATCATCTTGTATTTGTTGACGATGGCCTGAAACTGCTCGAGCGCTTTCTGGTATTTGTCCTGCGCGGTCGGGAAAGAGGGCCCGCCAAGTTCCATCGCCCCGGGCGAGGGCTGGCCCACGTAAGCGCGGAACGTTTGCAGCGCCCCCCCCAGATCGGCGTTGGCCTGAGCTTCCTGCCGGTCCGTATAGAACTTCAAGCCAACGGCCAGGCCGACCACGACCACCACGATGATCGTGCCGTTCAGGATTTCCTTGTAGTGCCGTTTGAAAAACTCTTCGAATTGCTCGAGGGTGTCGCGAAATTCGTCTTGCTTCAGTTGATGGCGGGTCAGTCGGTCCACAGTCTTCGCTCCTTCCGGATGCTTGTCCTTGCCATCTTAGCAACCTGCCCGAGGGGCGTCAATTGACGAGCGTGGCGCGCAGGCGAGGGGTGCCGAGGTTGACCTGAGGGGATTCGAAGCGTAGGCTTGAGCCACCCGACGGTCATAACCTCTTGGAGAAGGCATATGGCTTCAGAATTGCACACCGCTCTCCCGCTCCCCACCGTGGCCATTGGGTTTCGGCCGGAATTCCTGGATTTCCGCCGGGGCATTCGCGTCGGCAACCTTGAAGACAACGAGCGCATCACGCGCATCCTGAAGCTGGCGTTGGAAGCGCGCTACCAGCAAGGGTTCGTCACAGAGCGCTGGGGCCGTGGTGTCTTCTGGCAATGGATTGCCTTTCTGCCGCGCGCCAACCGCGAGGCCAAGCCCCTTTCCTCGCACGTAAGCTTCGGCTGTGCGAAGTTCTTCATCTCCGTGGAGACGGACGAGAAGCTCTTCAAGTGCGGGTTGCAGATCGAGCGCGGTTACGTCAAGGCGCCGCGCTCGTTCCGTGAGTGCCAACTGCACGCGGATTGGGACTGGCATCGGCTGCTCAAAGGCCTGCGGCCCGGGAGCCCTGTCGACCGGGAGTTGCGCCGGCTGATCTTGCGCGAGGGCTTCGGTCTCCACGCCGGCAGTTGGGAAACGGAAATCTCCGAATTCTCGAAGGAGAATTTTCCCGGCGTCGTGAAGCTGCGCCGGCTGCTGGCCGCCGCCCCCAAAGATCACTGGGCAGGGTTCCAGCTCTTCTACCCCATGAGCGAAGCAGAAGTGCGCAGCGCGACGGGCCTGGACCTGGTGGAGTCGATGCTCGCCGTGTTCCACGAGGTCACGCCGCTCATGAACCTGACCATGCAGATCGAATTGCAGGCAACTGGCGACGCGCTTTGACCGCGGGTTCCTCAAGTAGGGAAACATTGCGGCAAGGAAGGGGTTCAGCGTGGCTGTTCCCTCAAACGCTGGCGCTGCCTTCCGAACCGGTCCCCAGTGTGTCATCTGCATTCCGTCGTGGTGATCAAGGCGAGACAGGTTTTGCTGAGTTCTCCCAGCCCACGCTCCAGACCCGCCCGCAACATATCCCCAGCGATTTCCTCGCCAATGCGATGATGCGCGCTACCTGCCAACATGGCGTGCTCGGGTGGTTATTTTTGCTCAATCTGCTATCATTTTCTCTTTCATTTTGGCCGCAGAGGCGCCGGTTATGGCCCCAGGAGAGGATGGCCGAAGCTTCCGGACGATGCGTTATCGTGTCTTTCCCGAGGAGCTCGCAAAGGGGGACTCCGGTTTCAAAGGAGAGTCATCATGGATAAGCAGCAGTCAGGCACCAACAGTCCGCCCCTCGACAAAGACGGCTTGACGGTGATTGCGGGAGCGGGGGGATTCATTGCGGGAGCTCTGGCGCGTTATTTTCACGAGCGGGGGTTTACGCGCATCCGCGCCATTGATAAGAAGCCTCTGCCCGAGTGGTATCAGCGCGTGCCGGGAGTGGAGAGCTTGTGCCTGGACTTGAGTGACAAGGAAAACTGTGTACGTGCCTGCGAAGGCGCGGTGGAAGTCTACAACCTTGCCGCCGACATGGGCGGCATGGGCTTTATCGAGCGGTTTCGCATCGAGTGCTTGCGGAGCGTGTTGATCAACACCCACCTGATTGAGGCTGCCTGCCGCGCCGGAGCCCAACGTTATTTCTTCTCCTCCTCGGCCTGCGCTTACAACACGGAACTGCAGAAGGACCCGAAGGTCCGCGCGTTGAAAGAATCAGACGCCTACCCGGCGATGGCCGAACGCGGCTACGGATGGGAGAAGCTCTTCTCTGAAATGGTCTGCCAGGAATACTGGGCGGAGCGCGGGATGAAAACCTTCATCGCCCGCTTCCACAACGTCTATGGGCCTCACGGCACGTGGGACGGCGGGCGCGAGAAAGCGCCCGCAGCGATTTGCCGCAAGGTGATTGGAGCCAAGGATAAAGGAAGAAAAGAAATCATGATCTGGGGCGATGGCACCGCCACCCGCAGTTTCATGTATATCGAAGACTGCGTGAAGGGCATCGACATGATCATGCACTGCGAGGACCTGATCGCAAAGCCGATCAACCTGGGGTCGAGCGAGCTGGTCACTGTTAACCAATTGGTGGACATCGTGGAGGACATCGCCGGAACCAAGTTTCATCGCACCTACGATGTGACCGCGCCGCGTGGCGTGGCGGGCCGCAACAGCGACAACGCCCTGATCCAGAGCATCCTCCGCTGGGAGCCTCGCACTCCGCTCCGTGAAGGGATGGCCAAGACCTATGCCTGGATCGAGCAGCAGTACTCAGAGCGCAAGGCCGGCAAGCGGACGGTCATCTAGCGTCGTGTAGCATCCGTTCATGAAGTCAGCCCGCGTAGCGGGCGGAATACCCTAGCCCACGGTCCCGCAGGGCGGGATGGGTCAGCGAGTCCCCCCTTACCTGTGTCCCCTCTCCCGCCCCGCGCGGGAGAGGGGCCTCCCGACAGAGGAGGGGCGGGGTGAGGGAGGACTCACTTACCCACGGGTCGCCAGGCTGCGGAAGAAGCTTCAAGGCTGTCATGCTGAGCGGAGCGAAGGATCTGGCTCTGGGTTTATACGTGGAAGGGCCGAAGCAAGGCGAGATGCTTCGCTGCGCTCAGCATGACAGCCCCGGCGGGTTTTTCCGCAGCCTGTTGCGCCCTGGGCTACGTTCCTTCGCCCGCTCCGCGGGCTCGCTTCATCAACAAACCTCTGACACACGGCACTAGCTCGCCGGGGGTGGGATTCAATAGAGGGAGACCGGATGGCGAAGAAGTTCAAAGACCTTTCGGAGCGGGAAATCCTGGCGCTGGCCATTTCTCTGGAAGAGGAAGACTCCCGCGTCTACGGTGACTTTGCCGACGGGCTGCGCGAAACCTATCCGGCGACGGCCAGGATGTTTGAGGAGATGCAGGCGGAGGAATCCCAGCATCGCCGCAGCTTGATTGACACGTTCCGCCAGCGCTTCGGAGAGCACATCCCGCTCATCCGCCGGCAGGATGTAAAGGGATTTGTCGAGCGCCGCCCGGTGTGGCTGGTGCGGCCGCTGGGCATCGACGTGGTCCGCAAGCAGGCGGAGATCATGGAGCTCGAGACCCGGCGCTTCTACGAACGCGCCATGCAGAAGGTAACGGATGCCTCGACGCGCAAGTTGCTGGGCGACCTCGCCGAGGCCGAACGCAAGCATTCGGCGCTGGCGGAATCTTTGGCGGAAAAGCATCTGACGCCGGAGACGCGCAGCGAGGAAGAGGCCGCGCATCGCCGCCTGTTTGTCCTGCAGATTATCCAGCCGGGTCTGGTCGGGCTGATGGATGGCTCGGTCTCGACGCTCGCGCCGGTCTTCGCGGCGGCTTTCGCCACGCGCAGCAGCCCCGATGCCTTTCTCGTAGGTCTAGCCCGGATTTCTCACCACGCTCTACCGTTTCTCGTCGGGCGGCCGGAAGGGCGGGGTTTTAACCCCGCCGAAAAAGCGGCTTCTAACTCTTTGTTCGTCTCGCGCCCCGCGCAGCTCGTTC
>Ga0187850_10003301_pt1 | contig 13829 bp, 23 predicted proteins | sample June2016WEW_4_15_FD_132436 | JGI IMG/M metagenome (GOLD analysis project Ga0187850, IMG submission 132436) | Peatland microbial communities from SPRUCE experiment site at the Marcell Experimental Forest, Minnesota, USA - June2016WEW_4_150 | ecosystem: Environmental > Terrestrial > Soil >... | reverse complement strand
TGCTTTCTTTGCCTTTGTTAAAAACTTCGTAGAATAAGGCCTTTAGATACGCATCGTAGAAACTACTTGCGCTCCCTGATTCTTTATACATTCCCCATAAATCGTTTAGCAGAGTTTTTGAGACTATTTCGTTTTCTTCAAGAAACTTGATGAATATGAGTCTGTTCATAAAGACTACTGCAAATAGGTTCGATTGGTTTGTTTCTGTATTTGAAGGTGGTATCACTTCTTTCAGTAAGTACGTTCCTTGTATTCGTTGACCTTTGTCATCATATCCGAAAACATAACGTACATAGTCATTGTAGAAGCTTTTTGAGATTGCTTCTCTTTCTTCTTCAAGGAACTCTAGTTTCTTTTCCAAGAACTGTAGAGCCGTTTGTGAATCGTATTGTAAGAAATTCTCTTCTATCTGGTCAGCTTCGGTAGGTTTTCCCAAAACTACTTTTTGCAAGAACCTTGCGAAGACTGGTCTTAAATCTATCGTGAATATGGGTCTTGCTTTAGAAGACGCTTCTTCAAACTTCACTAGCACCCATTTGAACCCATCAGTGGCTATGCCATAAGGGGTCTTTGACGCTCTTGATAACAACCAGTCATTTACTTGAGATATGCCATGTCCTCGACTGGTTAAATCAGTGTTGAATGGTTCTGCTTCAACGTAGAACAATGGTTTATCTTGGTTGTTGGGTTTGATTTTGTAGTCTGGGTTCTTCATTCCAAAAGGGGTAGGTAGTACGGTTTCGTCTACGGTCTCATAGCCTAAGAACTCTATGAGTGGTTTTATGAGGAATTGTTTAGCGCATTCTTCGGGTTCTTGTTGGTCTTTCAGGTCTTTAGAACCGTAACTAGCTTGATATGTTAATACATCTTGGAATTTGCCGAAGTCGTTGAATCTGATTTTGACTTCATTGTATAGTTCTTTGAGCTTGTTATGTAGTTCTTCCTTTCTTTGTAGTGAAATCTGGATCACTGGAAGCACTGTCTGCTTTGACTTAGGCATTGACTTAGGCATAGCTCATTAATTGCATAACTTTGTTTATAACATTAATTGAGTTTTCAAAGGCGATAAGTTCAACGAATCTCATTACGTCGTCTCTGGAGCCTGCGACTTGGACTTCTTCCTTCAAGTCTGAAACGCGGAAGACGATACCTACAAAAACCGTGAAGCTGACTGACCTCGTCACGTACAAAAGGCTTTTTCATCGAAAACTTGTTTGGGAATATCTTGGTCGCGGTAATGGGAAGGATGACTCTGGCCACAAGAACTCGAAGTAAAGGGAAAGAAATCGGATGCGTAGCAATGAGAGAACAAAAAGCATTCTTTGACATCAGGCTTTGGAACATAGAAGCTAATGATCACTCCGAGGAACGACCACTGGATAAGCTGTCTGAGTCTGAGATTGATGAAGAAGACGATCCAGTCGGGATGCAAATTCGAGGATCCCGCTTCGCGTGTCGCATTGTCGTAAAACCAAGGATTGTGGCGTGTAGTACTTTGAACCTGCAGGTGTAGCATAATGAAGAAAGACGGCAACTTAGTTGGCTGTTACTTTACAGAATATACAGAAGATATAAATAAGTCGATTAAGTAGTAAACATACAGAAGTTACAGGATGATGATAGAGGAATGGTGAAAAATGTGACTGTTCAAGTTGGTGATGAGCTTGAACGCAAGATGAAGGAAATCACCGATGTCAATTGGAGTGACGTTGTCAGAGAATGCTTGGAAAGGTATTGCAGCACGCGTCAGAGTCTAACCGTTGGAGCACTTGCACAAAAAATGTAAGACCAAAAAGGGGAAGCTTACTCCGAAGGTTACAAGGCTGCTTTAGAATGGTTCAAACAGAAGGAGATTACTTACGAGGATGTCAACGCAATATCTCAGACACTTGATGATTTCAACTCAGAATGGGACAGAAAGGTCGAGGAAAAGTATGGAAGCTGGGAAGAAGCTCAGGATGTAGAGCCTTTGATTGGCGAGCGGTATGAGACAGAAGAGCGTTTGTTCTGGTGGCAAAAGGTCGAAGAGATCGTGAAAGATCTGCCTGCCTCATACAAATTAACAGACGCTTTTGTAGAAGGTTTCAAGGATGCAATTCAGAAGCTGTTGAAGGTGCAGTAGGAATGGCAGTCGTTGAAAGTTTAGAACAGAAGAGAGTCAAATATAAGGTAACCTTCCTACGAGGGCGGAAAGAAGGAAGTCACGTCGAAATATCGGAAACTGTTGAGGCAAAAAACGCAGAAGAGGCTTTGGAAGTGGCATTTAGGATTGCCGAAAAAGCAAAGTGGCACGTTGAGAAATTGGCAAGAATGGACTAAAGCACCAATTAGTAGCTTGAGGAGGCGACTGAATGGGAAAATTTACTATTTCTGTGAGCGATGAGTTGGAAAGGAAATTCCGAATCGAAGTGGCAACGAGAAAAAGTGGCAAAAAAGGCGACCTGTCACTTGCGATGCAAGAAGCCATGTTACTCTGGATTAACCAACCACAGACGTAAATATGTAACATCTGCGTCTGCTTCTCATGCAGCATAATGGAGACGATCCGTGAACTGCGGTATCCAGTCTGCCCAATGCGCGGAGAACGTCTCAAGTAGGTTTGAAGCAATTAAATTGCAAGAACTATTATTAGAATTCTTCAATGGTTGTGTCTTTCAATCCGATTAGCCTAAACTCGTTTTGGCTATGGTTCCCACATTTGGGTTTTGAACACTGTGGCGTTATTGGCCCTTCTTTCACGGTTATAGTCTCGCATCTTAAACATTGCCATCTTCTCTTTGCTGTCCAAAGATAAGTGCGAAAACCAGCCTTCTTATAAAGAGGCGCAAAACGTTCGAAGTCTTTAGGAATAATTATTCGAGTATCTTTGAAGTTCAACTTGTATTTTCTCAGTTGACGCAGCGACTCTCCGAAATCCCATTGCAAATCGTTCTCAAGCTCAATTGCGGTGGTTTTCAAACCTTTGTCTTCTGGTGAGAAAGTTTTTGCCATTATATCAGGCGTCATCGGAATCATCTCAGCTTGCCGTTTTACCCCACCCTTGTCTAACCATTCTCTCCAGTGATAAGTGGTCTCCTCCAACTCATAATCTACTCTTTTGGTTCCCATAACAGTGATGATGAGGGCGCCTTCGCCTACTTCACCAAGTTTGTTTGGTTTGATAAGTTCAAGAATCAATTCATCATCAATGGTCATTTTTCACTTACACTTCTTTGTTTCTGCTGTAACATGGAGGGTTTAAAAAACTTGTGCCTCTGCCCTAGCTGACGATGCCGTGGAGTTTTGACGCTTGTGACAAGCAGCGTGGACGATTATTCTAAGACGGTGAAAGACGTTTATGATGCCAACAAAGAAGGCTATAGTCGAACTTGACGAGTTAGTTGATGCCCTGCAGGAAAGCCTCAGTGTTATTTCTGAGCAGAGAAGCAGGAACCAGGTTAAGAAAAGATGGCAGCAGTCAACAAGCCGAGAACCGCAAGCGTCACATAGAACCAAATGAACACCGCTACAAGCACTATCATTATTATGGCGATGACAATTGGGGTCCCCATTACGAGGCCTAGAAGGGAAGGTTTCTTAATCAACGATTTCACCGTTCTATCTCCGAAAGAAAAATACATGAGTTCCCATCTTGCTGGCGAGTTCATTCGGGAGTGGCCTATTTGTGGGCAGTTAAGCTGGGGTTTTTGAGTTAAAAGTCTGAGTCGTGGAACGGCGCATTGGCAACGGCATGAAAATCGGTGAAGTTATCCGCGCGGATAACTTGTAGTTCTCTTTCAACGAATAGTTCCGAGGAACGATTCGCCAACTGAGATTGTTACAGTTTTAGGTAGCCCGAGAACTTCATCAGCAAGACCTTCTAAGCTGAAGTGTCTATAGCGAAAAAATTGACGAGTCCTCAACTGAAGGAACTAACCAGAAAATACGATGAGCACCCGCAAGCAGACTTATTCTGAACAGAATGCGGATACTTCAACAACCAAAGTGCATGATAATCAGTAAAACCATATGCGCATATGGTTTCTTTTACTTTTGCTGATAAGCTATCTGATTTTCGTATCCACAACTCCACGGTGTTGTAGGGTATTTCAGGGTTGTTTTTAACGTCTGCAAGTTTCATGTCAGGCGCCGCCCTTGTTCCTTCTCAGCAAGTTCCTTAAATGTGCTACATTCGCCTACTTCATTACTCAATTTGAACAGTTCCAAAAACGCTGAACCTTTCTCAGCATCCGTCAAATCAGACAGAAGGAAATCTGCCATCCTGCAACGGCGTCAAAGGCTTCAAGTCAATAAATCGATCCGAGGATCAATATACTGGAAAGTTATCCGAGACGGAAAACAAGTCTGGATTGCCACGCAAAGCGAAATCGTACTGCAAAGGTGGGGCAGGCTTAGGATTACAGCTAGCTGTGTTTGTGGCTTCGCCTGCGGCTTCCATGTCATAGAGAACGCTTAGAACACCGATTATGTTAAGGTGTGTTTTAGCAATCTGGTCTTCCGTAGCGCCCTTATACTTTGCAACTTGCCCCTTATCTTGCTCTTCCATCATATTCCCCGTTGCTTTAGCTACTACCGAATTCCTTGTTCAGCCATCACAAGCACTCAACAAAGGTCGGATACGGCCAAAGTTGTATTAGAGCTTTTTCTCCTTCAACCCTTACCAAATCCGATAATCTTGAGTCTTGAGTTCCCGTCGCCCCAGGGCGACGATTTGCCGTCTTCACAGATTAGGTTTCGTTGCCCAAGTTTTCTTCCTCTTCTTCCGATAACTCCGATTCTAACAGGTTCTCCAACTCGGTCTCAGACTGAGATTTATTCGTTGCTTTAGACGGGGTTTTGGCCGTACCAGTATCAACCCGATCCACGTTACTCTTTTTGCCATCCAAGATTTCCTTAGCTTTTGGGTTAGTCGCGCGAAGCGTCTCAAGCTGAGACGGATCCAAGTTGGATTCCAGAAACTTCTTGATCGCACCTGTCGATTGATCCATAGCCCCAGATGAGGCGGCCGAAACAGCCTCAGCATCCTTCGCAGTCGATACGGGCGCAGTCGAATCGGGTGACGCAGGTGGAATTGTGGTGACGCCGTTGATCTTGCTTATGCGTAACTGATCCAGCGACCGCGCCGTCAAAACCTTCTCTCGAACGAGACTCAAGAATCCGACGAACAATTGAAGGTCGTCGCGGCTAAACTTGTCGGATTTCTTGATCTTATAATTGATTAGCTTCTCAGTGACCGAGTCCAGATTCTTGAAAGTTTCCACGTCTAACTTCCAGTCCCTCACTAGGTCTTCCAAATCATCATAAACATTCAACTTAGTCAGAAAAGCTTTGAGTTTCTTCACCTGCAGGATCAGGTTCGCAACCATCAGCTCCGACTCGCGGATTCTCTGCTCGGTCGCCTGGTTGCTGGCATCTTTGCCAAGCATGTGATCAAGGTCCAGCCGCATAAGCTCACTCAAGCGCTTGGAGCCAGACACGCCCAGCCGATCCTTGCATAACTGCTGGAAAGCAGGCCAGCTCGCCGTCAAATAGATCGTCGTCGCCCTACCCTGTATTCCTTTTCTTCCCCGTGGCTGAGGCGTCTTCATCGCTTCTGCGTTTTCCGTGTCCATTTCCCTCCCCAAACGTCTCGCTTCAACATACGGTCAATGTCTTTCTGCATCAGTTCATTGAGGCGTGCGCTGCCAGACTGACCTAACTTTTCCCTGCAAAGCCGCTGAAAGATTGGCCATGAAGCTGTCAGGTACAACGTCGTAGCCCGCGTCTTCAACGCTTCTGTGGCTTCCTTGTCCATTTCTCTCTCCCCATTAGAGTAATGCAGAAAAGTTATGTATGTTGCAGAACTTCATGCCACCACCATGCCAAAGTATATATATGCTTTACTAGTACGGCGTTTTGCCAGTTTTCGCGCGTGTGTATATGATATTTTACCCCCTCCCTTTGTTTACGCATGGAAAAACGTGTTGTCTTTGTCTAAACAAAGGAAAGGTGGCAAAACTCGTATATTAGAAAAAACTTTTTTTTATTTCAACTTTTTTTGCTTATTACAAAAACCGCATGGACTTTGACCATCCCAAAAAAAGACTACACTTGCCTACAAAAGCATGCAAGTGCAACCAGAACCAAAACGCCAGAAGTAAGATTATGGCCACAATGGTTTCGTTCATTCGACCAAGCCGTTTGTCTTTGCCCAAGCCAAAGCGATGCTTTTCAATTCTGGTCTTCGGAACTGTGGCGGAGTCACCCACGGCTCGGCCATCAGAACGTAGGTTTTCCGCCAAGCGTCATGCGTCTTGCTAACGTACACCTTCTGCTGCTCGGGAACGTCATGCCCCATCCAGAAATCCACGTAGACGCCGTCAGCCTTATGATCCCTCAAGTGAGTGTTGAAGCCAGCCCTCAACGTGTGAGGCGAATACGGGTTCCTGAACTCGAAAGACTCCACATCAGCATACTCTAAGGCCCTGCGGAGAAAGTAGGCGTCAACCGCTTGTTTTGAAACTGGAAACAGCGGATCCTCAGGCTTCACGTTGCTACGGCTCTCCAGCCAGACATGAAGGTGCTTGACGCTCCATTCACCGAGGAAAGTCAAGTGTGGAACCTGCGTTTTGTAGCGTACCATGTCCAAACAGATTGGGCAGATGCCTGCCTCGTACTCCGCTTGAATGTCCGAGTAATGCAGAGCCTTCAATGTGCTTATGTCCGAGCCGCTTTGAAAGAACGCTGTTGCTAGGGCTCGGTATAGTGGCGAATCGAAAGACTCAACAAACTTAGCGACTTCATCAAGTTCCCAGCTATGCTTCTTTGTTGCCGCTACAGGCGAAGGCAAACCCGTGAAGCGAGCTGAAAAGGGAATCCTTAGGTACTGGCCTAGAGATTGCAAGACGCCAATGTACGTACGCACGCTTTTGCTTTGGTATTTCGGGATAAGCCAAGCGACAAAAGAAGATACAGTGTTCGTGTCCGTGCGCTTCTGGTCGAGAGGATATAACCTGGAATCCTCGAACACGCGCTTGTAAAAATCTATAACTGATCCCTGATCTTTGTAGAACTCTCTGAACTGAGTCAAGGCAGCTTCAGCTACGCCTCTGGTTGAAGGCTTCAACTTGACAAGGTACTCTTGAATCCGACTGTCAAACTTTGCCACAACATTCTCAGTTTCAGGAGTTATGTACGCTTCACTCATAGTATCCCTAAAAGAATAATGCAATGTTTAAGGAAACAACAAGCAACAGAAATTACCGATATTCCTTATTGTCAGGATTCTTTTCGTTCCAATCAACAATGAATGTGGCCAACTGGTCTTGAATTGAATGAGGATACTTGAGAAGATAATCTAAAATGATTTGGTGCTAATTGACCGTTAGCGGTTAATTGTCTTAGTTGAGGAGATATTCTATTTGCCGTAGTAACCCAATGATAAACCGTTCGTTCAGGTGTGGTTAATTCCGTTTCAGCAATATATTTGTATGAATTGTCGGTTGCTTCAGCCAGTTCAATAAGGCGCTGTCCGTGCAGGCGTCAGCGTATTTCTCTATTGCCAGTAGGCACAGCGACAGCAGAGAACTTGGCAATGACAGGGCGCGTCTCTTTTCCTCTTCGGGCTTTGCACCTTTCGCGCCTGCGAGCCAAGAATTCGGGAGCGGCCTATTTGTGGCAGTTAATGTGGCTTTTTTGAGTAAAAAAGTGCTGAGACCGATTGATTCGGATTTGTCTTAGTCATTATTCTTTTAGAGGAAGCTACGAAAAATGACTGTCCGCTGGTGCAAACTTTAGAGTTATTCACTCGAACGTAAAAGCCTTAGTCAATGACTCGTTGCTGATAGCTTTGGTCTGTGGAACAGTTGCAATAGCGTTGAAGTTCGCCACTTTCTTCAATCACTGGGTTTACTTTCCATTGTTCCCAAACATTAGGCGATTCAGCAGTTCTCATAGTGACAGCTACTTACATGCTTTGGATGCGAAGTGAAAGGTCAGCAAAGAATAAGTCAAACGTATCGAGGTCGGGGTAACAGTTGATTAGAGTTAGACAGAGCAAGATTTTAGCAGTCATCCTCATCGCCTTATTCTTCAGTGTAATTCTCGTTAATTCAGCCACATTAGTTAAAGCTGACACTTGCCACTGAAATCCGTGAATGGAGAATGTGTGGACTGATAACTAAAGCTGATAAAATAGAACGGGCTGAACGCTCGCTCAACACTTTTTCCCTTTTCTATGTGGGCTCGCGGCTGGTTTCTCCTTTGGCTTCTCTATAATGAGTCTGCCATCTTCTATGGTAACCGCTACGTCTTCCCCCACTTGGAAGGGGAAAGCTGTATCGTCAGCAACCAACTTAGGAACGTAAACGAAAACCTTGGGGTATCTGACCCCTCGGTCAACAACTTTCCCTTTTCCAGATCTGCCCACATCTTTTTCCTCAAGGTCACTACCCATGATGGATACCACAATTCCTTTTTGAGTCTTGTCGAACTACCCTTAGTCACCATCTTTGGTAGTGACAAACCTTATATATGTTGGGGTAGATACTTTGGGTAGTGACCCAACACGAAGGATAACAACACTTTGAAGAAAAGGCATCAGCCCACAGGAGAGCTCACCATGCAGCTGCGCAGCCGAGGCTACAGCCCAAAGGCCACCCGCGAGATCCTGAAATGGTACGCCGTTGGAGAGTGAAGGAAAACGAACAGGAAAACCTTGAACCAAGATGTTAAGGACGTGCGTAACAACCCCGTTATGCTCCAGGTGGAAAACGGCTACGTCACAGGTGTGCACCTGCCAAACGGCTCCATACATCCGCTGAATCCGTTCCAGCCACAAAGGAAAACGCGGACGCGCTTATGAGCCGAGCAAACTACGGCAGCCTCGAGGTCTACGTTAACGTGCGGGACTGCCTAGCCTTCCTCATAGTAGGCGAAAAAACCGAGGACGACTTCAACCTCTCCCCTGAACAACGCGCTCGGCTTGAGCTTGTCAAGGAGAAGGTGATCTATGCTGACAACGGCGGCGCCATCAACATGAGCGGCCTGTATTATCCAGCGCTGGAAACCCTAGCTGAAATAGTCGAGATTCTAGGCCTGCAATTCAGCGAAGGCTAAACGCATCTGAGGGCGTCGGCACGTAGTTCGTGTACACATTCACGGTGGCAGAGCAACTTATAGTATCAATGACACCCATCCCAGGGTAGTTGCTTATAATAATTATCCCAAGTCCAACTGTATAGGTGCCTGTTCCGATTAACCCTTGGAAAGTGTAAGAATCTGACAATGATGGTGGCGTACTGGCAGTATTGCTAACAGTTTGAACAGTGGCACCGTTAACAGTCCAAACATACTCAAAAATTGCATATATTTGGGCAGGATTGAGGAGGCCAGCAGTATCGCCAACAGTAGCTGTGAAAGTTACAGAGCCAGATGGCGCAATGCTGGCTGAAGTCGGCGAGAAATCCGCGTAAAATTGAAAATTAGGATTGGAGCCAGAGAACACGGTTTGCTTAGGAACAAAGATCATTCTTCTATTGGAGTTGAGTAACCAAAATGCCCATTTTCACATTTTACATATATAAGGGCGTTAAGAACCGCAGAGTTCCAGCTTTGACCGTGCATGCGCCCCCCTGTGACTGGGGCGATCTGCGAGCCATGCTGGTTGAAGTTGCTATGGTAGCATGGCAAGAACACAAAATCTGCGAATTTCCCCTGACGTTAGAAAAGCACTTAAAAGGGGCGTACATGGTGACTTGGCGGCCTGGCCAGTACAGGACACAGCATACATATTACAAGAGGCAACCATTATTTACTTGTCGAGTGGCGTTTAATCACCAGAGCCAAGAAATCAAAATTCGCGGTGCTAGTTTTGGCCCCGAACTTTTCGGATTTATCGACGACTACAAATCGCTGGAACGAGGGGTACAGTGGAAGGCACCAGCATCGATCATTCCGAAAGCCGACCAAGGTATCTTGGGAAATACAAAATCATTGCTTGTGGCGCCTAGTGGTGCCGTCCATGCGGACTACTCTCGACAAGAAAAACCCAACTACGGCCATGAGGAAAAGCTTCATCTGAAGCGGCAAACTTACGGTCGAACCGAATCTTTGATTTATATGCCCAAAAAGGAACAGATCGCGGCGGAAAACGAAAACGAAGGCGAAACAGAAGGCTCTTAGGTCAGTAACATCTGGCGTGACGGCAACAAATCAGGAACATTTCAGCGAAACTGCTTTTGGTCTTCGAAAAACTCAGACATCAATTGACTATTTTTTCTGGCCACTTCAATTATCGCTTTTAGATCGGTGGCAATTTCTGGGGCAATACTGGAATCCAAATTTTTGCTTGTAAGAAACTTCAAGATGTTCACTGCCCTGTCTGCAGGCGGAACCAGTTTTTTTCTTCGCTTGCCACATGCTTCTATGTAGGGGTAAACTTGTGAAGGTTTCTTAAAATCCATAATTTTGGCAATCTCTTTTTTGGCCTCATAAGGAACATTCTTAATCGAAATCTTTTCAGCGTCAAATCCCAGAAAGCTTAAAAGTAAATCAAAAAGCCACCGTCGCTCCTTCTCGTTTAAGAGGCTTGCAATCAGGTCAAAGGGCATTTTTTTTGCCTGCCAGACTTTGTTTTCCAGAGCGACCTTTGACTCATCCTTTGGTAGGAACGGGAAGAAGAAATGGTCAATTTTAGACATCAAACTGTCGAGGTCTTTGAATTTGGCAATTGCCCAAGCTGTGTCTGCTGCGTATGTTAACACGTTGAAAAGGTCATTCAAGCTCATTCGCCCGTACCGCTGCGTGATGTCTTCAACCATTGCAGACGGGTAATATTCTGATCCCTTCCTGACCAAAGGCTTCCGTTTGGACTCCTCAGACTTGGATACGCCAGCCTGATCTTTCTTTTGGTGCTCTAAAGCTTCCGCCATAGGAGTACCAGCTTTCCTTTCCTTGACAGCAGCATGTGCTCCTCGGCTTGTCAGGTTATCAGCTTTCACGGCTTCGGCGATTTGAGCCTGATCTTCATCTGACACGTCAGCAGTCTTTGTTATGATGACCTTTTCGCAATATGGCTTGAACTGATCGAACTCGTTTATACTGTTCATTTCTTCTTTGCCTCGTTTCACATTAAACGTGTTTAATGTGGTAGATTACCCCAAAACATCGAGAGCAACGTTTTTTGGGCTTCTCCTGTTTTTCACTACTCAGTTTTGGTATATGCATATTCATCTATTAAAGGTGTTCGTGAAGGAGGACTTAAACATAGAAAACAATGTGTACAAACAGAAAATCCTGGAAACTCTCACGAGAGCCAGCCAACCGATGGATATAGAAAAGATTCGTGTTGACGCCCATATTGGAAACTGGCAAACGGCCCTGAAACATTGCTTAGAACTTCTCATTGCAAATAAGATCAACGGGCAGAAAACAACCAAGAGTTGGGTATTTTGGAGTTTACCGCCAAAAATGCAAGAAGAAGCAAGCGAACAGGTGCTTGATGGTAAGGTTTCAGATGCTGAGTACGCAGCGGGTAAGAAGCGTTTGGAGGCGAAGCAATGAATATAACAAAAGTAGCTTACACGCGAAAATTCAACCTTGGAAACTATGAATCACTAGACCTGAGCATCGAAGCAGTACTCAACGAGAAAGACAATCCTCTGGAAGTATGGAGCATTCTGAGTGATAACGCGGAAATGTGGTTCATCAGCGAAAAAACAAGAAAAACAAAACAAGACGCTAAGCCTCAGTCAGCACCGCAACAACCAGCACTGCAAGCAAAATCAGCATCCCAAGCGATTGAAAACATCAGAAAAAAGTTTCCTGAAGACATAGAAAACAGACTAGACTTCGAAGAAAAAAACGGCGACATCATAGTTAAGTCCAAGCAGTTCTTAGGCAGCGAAGCTTTCCGAGAAGCCTTGGATGCGGTTACGGCCTTGGGTGGCAAGTATGTTTCTGCGGGGCGAGATAGTCACTTCATTATTTCAGTGGGAGGGAATAAGGCATGAGCAAAACTGCTTGCCCCAAATGCCACAAAGTCTTCGACTCAGAAATCGAGTATAGAATTCACTGGTCGCACAATCACTACGGATCTGCTCCCGCGCCCTTAACTCAGCCGACACCTGCAAGTAACCTTACGCCAACTCCTCAAAACTTAGAGAAAATGGAACAGGACACAAAAGCTTGAGGTTTGAACAAGTTGCCGCCTTGTTTTGCGTCTTCTTACCAGTGGCACCATGACATTGCGAGCGGGCAACTCGTTTATTGCGATGGAAGTTTCAGTGGCATACATGCTGAAAAACCTCAATTTTGCTACCAATGCGGTCACTACAGACTCGGAAAGCCAACATGCTCAATAGATTATAGAACAAACGGACGAAACAAGGCTTGCGGTCAGGCGATTCCGATAAAAGACCTTGTAAAGGAGGGCGCCTAAACATTGGTTAAGCAATTTTTAAGCTGTCCATATTGCCCATGCACCTTTGTCGCTGAATCGGACTTGGACAAGCATTTGGTGGCTTTTGGGCAATTCCACGAAAAAGACTTTAAAGAAATGCATGAAAAAATGCAAAAAGAATTTTGCCCGATGGAGTTCAACGAAGTTGACAAAGCCGTCCGAGAGTTTGAAAAAATAATCAGGGAGCATTATGGCCTAGACCAGAAAAAAAATTCGACAGGGGGATAACAAGCAATGAATGAGCAGCAAAATATTTTAGTGATGAGGCTAAAAGAAGCAGAACTCAGCCTAAAACGATTTTTCAGAGTAAAAAGCAACAAAAACCCAGATGAACCAGAAGGCTATGAAGCACACCTAAAAACACCTGAAGAAATGGATCGAGAAGGTAGTACCCGATGGGGAATAATGGGCCGAGATTTCTTAGTGCTTATTGACACAGACGATCCAAGAATGTCCGATGCAATAACTAAAGTTTTACCGCCCACGTTTGAGGTTAAATCTCCAAGAAGAGGGTTACCACACCGTTATTATGTTGTTTGGGGACAGCAAGTAGAAAACAACCATTTACACCTAAAAGAAGTGGTTGATGCCAATGGTAAAAATCCATCACTAGGAGAAATCAGAGCTCAAAATTGGTATTTAGTAGCTCCAGGCACAGAAATAACTTATCAAGACCTACAAACAGGTGAAGAAAAAACAGGGCAATACACGGTAACAAACAATATTCCGATTCGAGGAATTGAATATAAAGACTTCATAGCAGCAGTTACACCATTTTTAGGTAGCTGGGGAAAAAAACCAAAAGTAACTATTGATATGGTAGAGCAAGGCATACCTGAAGGTGAACGACACACCTTCTTATTTTTAGAAGCAAGATCCCTTGCGAAAGCTGAAATTGACGGTCAACACATGTCAGAGTCATTTATCCTTGATTCTGTAAGAACCACAGCAAGCAGATGCAATCCTCCTTATGATGATGAGGAGGACATAAAACGCATGGTAAAAGATGCTATTCAATATCAATCTGAAGCAGACGAAAAACAGAAACAAAGAGAAGAAGGAAAAAAACTTATCCAAAAAATAGGAACCCCTGAAATTAAAGCTCCAGAACCAGGTTCGTTAGAAGCAGCTGGATACGCAATTCGTCCAGCGGAGAAGGGCGGTGGGTTTCTTCTCTATTGTTTAGGCGAAAAAGAAGTAGCCGTCGACATAGTAAGAGATACGCAGAAATGGCTTGATGAAACAGCCAAAACCCTCAAAGTCCAAAGGGACACCTTAAAAACAGCTTTAGTTAAAGCCAAATCAACCCCTAAAAAAACGGCGGTTACAGATCAAAAAAACATTAAGCAATTTGAAATAGTGACAAGCAGTATATTCCGTTTAGCGCCAG
>Ga0187850_10003299_pt1 | contig 13830 bp, 9 predicted proteins | sample June2016WEW_4_15_FD_132436 | JGI IMG/M metagenome (GOLD analysis project Ga0187850, IMG submission 132436) | Peatland microbial communities from SPRUCE experiment site at the Marcell Experimental Forest, Minnesota, USA - June2016WEW_4_150 | ecosystem: Environmental > Terrestrial > Soil >... | reverse complement strand
TTACCTTCGTTGCAACGGTTGCGGGTTGTGTACGGATGTTTGCGACTATGATGCGATCCAGGGAGGGGCGGTTAACCTAGTTGTCCGTGAAATTGATAAAAATAACGTACAAACGCTTAGAAAGCTCTCAGGAATCACGGTTCTTAACGATCCGACCGAGCTCAAAGACGCGCTTTGGGCAATGTTCTGATATGCTCTTCACGGCTCGCATGCTCAATCGGCCTTTTTTACTGCGCGCAACTTACCTACTATTTTTGTAATTGCCGAGTCGTGCTTTGAGTGAATGGCTTACTAATCGCAGGCGCGGCGATGCTCGGCCCTTAGCTTGCGATCTGCCATCCTTTATGGCACAGAGTATTTGCTCCACATCGGCACCGTTCGCAATATTCACTTCAGTATATCCAAAACCGACTGTCTCTGCTTTATGTGAATCACTTCCGCCCGTCACCCCAAGGTTCAGCTTTCGAGCAGAACGGGTCGCAACATAGTTTGAATATCCAAAAAGATATTTCGAATTAAACGCCTCCACAGCGTCTAATCGTTTAACTTGGAGATTTCGGATGCCCTGTCTGAAGACCGCGAACGGATGTGGCGCGACAGCGATTCCACCGTCATCGTGAGCGCACTCTATGGTTTCAGCAGCAGACAACCCGGAAGGAATGAGACCATGAATTCCCAGTGCAATCAAATGGCCCTCGCTCGTTGAGATCTCAGCACCAGGTACTATGATCAAATCAAGTCCGAGATCTTGAGCAAGTTTTGATGCAGCAAAAAAAGATTGCAAAGAGTTGTGATCAGTGATTGCTATACCGTCAAGACCTACCTCTTGAGCCCGTTTGAGTATCGCTTCGATCGAACTGTGTGAGTCAGGCGAAAACTGCGAGTGAATGTGCAGGTCAAGCCGCATGCTATCAGTAATTGTGATATAATATATTAAGGGTATGTAGTTACTGGTGAGAACATATTGCACGAGTGCTAGTGGCAACCGGTCGCTGCGCCGAACAAGTCGTTAAGGAGAGTGTCGGCGAAGCTGCAGATGTGCTTGTTTTAGATATCGACATTGCAGCGCTGATGACCCCTTCCTTATTGCAGAAAGCGTACATCGAGCACGTGAGACGGCTGGCGCGCACTTACGATGTGGTCTTGATCCCTGGTTCTTCTAACGCAACCGGTTTTGGCGCTCTCGCCGATGAGCTCAACGTGAACATTGTCCTGGGCCCGAAGCAAGCATATGATCTCAGCTTGGTGCTCAGTTCCCTAGATGAATCTCCGTTATCGCTTAGTGAACCGGCAGATCATCTTATTCTGGAAAAACGCAAGAATGATGCTTTGGGGCTACTAAAAGAACTAGAAAGATCCGCCACCTACGATTTCAAGATTCATGACCACAAGATAGGCGGTAATTCTCGGATGAAGGTGCTCGCTGAGATAATAGATGCGCCCTTTGTAGACGCGAGACGCATCGCTCAGCAACATATCCGAAACGGGGCTGATATCATCGATGTCGGCATACCCGTTGGAACCACAGAGCACGAGGTGAGGCAAACCTTTGCCGATGTTAACGAAGTAACTAGTCCGCACAACGTCGCAACTAGCGTCGACAGCTTAGATCCAGCGCTTATCTGCGCTGGAATAGACGCTGGAGCGGAACTAGTTCTCTCATTTACGGCAGACAACGCCCGCGAGATTGGCGCTCTGATAGCAAAGAAAAACATTGCCGCTGTAGTGTTGCCCCACAGCGGCGACGTGTGCTCTTCCGTGGCTCTCGCACACAGTTACCATATCAAAAAAATCATTGCTGATCCTGTGCTGTATCCGATTGGCGTCGGAGCCGTCGATTCACTTGCGGAGTACCGCCGCGTGCGAGCTCTCAGCCGTGTGCCACTATTTCTCGGCGTGGGCAACATCGTGGAACTCATGGAAGCTGATTCGGTCGGCGCTAACGCTTTGCTCGCTGGCTTAGCTATGGAGCTCGGGGTTAACATACTCTTCACCCCTGAACACAGCGACAAAGCAAAAGGTAGCGTACGAGAACTTAAAATTGCAGCTCAGATGATGCAGCTCACGCAGTTCAAAAAGGGTGCGCCTAAGGACCTGGGCATTGATCTTCTCATGCTGAAAGAACGCAGGCGCAGACCAGAGTATGCAGTCACGAGCAGACATGTCTTTAACGCAAAGACCTTCGATCCTGCAAAATGGACGCCTGACCCTAAAGGCAACTTCGTGATCGGTATCAAAGACGGGGCGATCTTTGCGCGGCACGACACAGGAACAACAATCCAAGGCGATTCTGCAGAGAGGATCCTCGACGCTATTTTTGAGCTCGAACTGGTATCTACCGGACCTCACGCAGGGTATCTTGGACGTGAGTTGAAACAGGCAGAAATTGCACTGAAGTTAGGAAGGAGCTATGCACAAGACGACTCGTTCTGAAGCCTTGAGAAGTACGAAAGGGAGAATCTTGGTGCAAGCAACATTGAAAGACCAGAGATAGCCAAGTGCATCAAACGAATTTTGGTCGCTTGGAGAGCATCTGAGGCAAAGTTAACGGCCGATACGGCATTTGATGGGTGTTTCGACGCACCTCTTCGATCAACTCATCTACAGACATTGATTGCTTTGCACCTTTAGTGCGCGTGGTAACAGTGAGATTTTTTTCTTGCTGCTCTTTTTCGCCTATGACAACGACGTATGGTACCCAGTCTTTTCCAGCAGAGGCTACTTTTTTACTGACAGACTCGTCGCGGTCATCGATGTCGACACGAATCTTCGCGTTCTGAACTCTGCCTAAGATTACTTCTGCATATTGAAGGTATTTCTCGGAAATCGGAATAATCCTTACCTGCGTTGGTGCGAGCCACACAGGCAATGACGGCACGCTTTTAAGCGACTGTGCTTCGAGGATCGCGCCAAGCACTCGCTCTATCCCCCCCGTCGGCGAAGTGTGCAAAATAATAGGCCAGTCTTCGCCTGTTTCAGTGTAATACTTTATGTCAAACCGCTCCGCGCTCTCCACGTCAATCTGAACAGTAGGACATTCGATTGGTTTCCGCGAGGTATCCAGCGCTGCGAGATCGCACTTGCAAACCCAGTAATGAACACGCTCTGACAAGAGTTCGATCAGGAACGGGCGCTGAAACTCGCGCACCATCTGCTCGATCCACTTCTTGTTCTCCTCATAAAACGTTCTCGTGCTGCGAAATATCGCTTCATACTTAACATCTAAATCTAAACCCGATTTAAATCCGAGTCTCAGCTGCTCTATGAAGAACCGCTTCGCTTCGCTTATATCTCGGCACGCCGTATGCATGTCGGGCATGGTGAACGCTCGTTGGCGCTTGAGGCCGGTCACTTCGCCCCTCTGCTCATAGCGGAAGGAGTAAGTTGAAAGCTCATACAGTTTCAACGGGAGGTCTTTTGCAGTCAAGTGCATGTGGTTCATCATGCTAAACATGCCAAAGCACGCGGCGAATCTGAGCATCATGTCACGCGTACCAGCTTTTAATCGATATTGTCGCTCCCCAAACTTGCTCGCATGTTCACTAACCGCCTTGCTTGAAAGGTCATACATAACAGGCGTCTCGACCGGCATGGCACCGTAATTCACCGACAAAAGGTAAGTGTAGTCGATCAGGAGGTCGCGTATTAGCTTGCCCTTGGGCAGCCACTTGAGGTGTCCCACGTCAGACAAGGGCTCATATTCGACAAGCTCCTTCTCTTTCATCAGCTTAATGTGGGGCAGCTCCGCGTCCGTGCTGTATAGAGCGTGTTGTCCCAATTCGTAACTAATAATGTCCTGGAATTCAGCGTCCGATGAGCGGAACGCAGTCGCCGGAGTTAACGTGCCACTAGGATCGAGCACGTAAAACTCTCTTTCGACTTTCTTCTTCTCTGGTTTTGTCTCGGGGTGAATAGATCTTGATAGCTCAGCTAGAGGGTGCCCCTTACACTTCAGACTGAACGATTTGTACCATCCGAATGGCGCTCTCTGCACATCATAGCCGGCAAGCAGAAACTCAATCTCTTGCAAGATGCTAACTGCAGTTTCAGGCGACGCCAATTCGGAACTCAAATGAGCGTAGGGATAGAGCATAATCCTCTTTGTGGCTACCTTGGTCGCGACGTCGCAAATTGCATTTACGGCTTCGGCTGCCACCTCGTCAATGTTTGTCTCGTCGCCACGTTCTGCGGCCACGAACACGACTAGGGCCTCTTCCATTCGCGCGTGTTTGCGCGATTCTTCCACTTCTTCAGCATGCTTGCTAGCCTTCGTAACCTGGTACTCAATGTAATCAACGTGCATTAGCAGAAGTTGCACACGTAGCCCTCCTGGGTTCTGAAATCACGGTTGCACGGCGGTCTTACGACCGTGACAAGTTCTGCCTTCACCAGAGTCAGCGTGGTCTTTAAGCTAAAAAAGCACATAGTGGGAGTGTGTTCGCCGCATAGAATGCCTTTAGCTAGTACAGACTTTTGACGAATGTGTACAAGATCGCCGCTATAGCTACTACAATGAGGAGCTCTCTGAGGTAAGGGATCAAGTACAAAACCAGGGAAATAACAAATATTAAGATAAATGTAATCCAGTCGATTCGCAGTTGACGAGGCCGTTGCATATTACACATACACAACCGTTATGATATAAAATCCTATTGCTTTTTTACGAAAATAGCTTAGAAGCGGGCTTGTTTTCTCAAAAACAATCAGCTAAGCGTGCCTACCAAATAAGTGGGTGTGGTTCTTGTCACGAGTACCGCGTAGCGAATCCCGAGCGTTAGCTCATGCGCCACAACTATAGGCCTATAACTGTCGGTATACAAGATGGTGCTTCCGTTCTTGCCTCGTTCGACCGCAAGCGCCCCGTAAATTTTTCCAAGGCTCTTACAGTTTTGCCGGTAAGCGATGCGGTGGTGTTCGGCGGTGAGCATTCGCGACCGTTCTTTGGTTACTCTGCCAGTAACAGGCTCCAAGACGAATGCAGGGGTTCCCTTTCTTTGTGAAAAACGTGTGATATTTACTTTAAGGGGGCGGACCGCTCGCAGCAGCTGCATCGTCGCTCGAAAATCCTCTTCCGTCTCAGTCGGGAATCCGACTATGAAGTCAGTCGATAAGGTAATATCTCGATACGCACGACGGAATCTTGCAACGATACGTTTAAAGTCGGATACCGTATAACCCCGCTCCATTCGTTTTAAAACCCTGTCCGAACCCGATTGCACCGGCAAGTGCAGAAATTTATACACTTTCGGATGTTTGAACACTCGGACAAGATCTTCAACGATATCGTGGATTGACGAGACGTTCATCATCCCAACACGGAGTTTAAATTCGTGTTCAAGTTCGCATAGAGCTTCGATAAGATCAGGAAGCCTGAATCCGCTGTCTAATCCGCAAGCTCCGACGTCTTGCGCTGTCAAAAATACTTGCTTTGCGCCGTGCTGAACCCTGTGTTCCACGTCCCGCGTGACAGCCTCGATGCTTCTACTTACAATAGGGCCTTTTATAAGCCTCACGATGCAGTAACTGCAGCTTCCCCGACACCCTTGAGCGATCTTCACTTTAGCCGTTAAGTTAAATCTTGGCGACACCGCAGGCTCACGTGCAAAATTAGCGTCGATATACGATACCACAAGGTCGCTCGGCACAACCTCCAACTCTGGGTAAATGGCCTGTAACCTGTCTCCGAGCGGCCCTACCATACAGCCACTGATGATGAGCTTTCGATCTCCTAGCTGCTTGTATAGGGCGCTGATCCGCTTCAGGATCTTTCTCTCAGTCCTCTCAATAACCATACAAGTATTTAGAACGATGATTTGAGCATCGTGCGCCGATTCGGCCACGCTGTGGCCTTCTAGCTGGTTCATCATCTCTTCGCTTTCGCTTTGGTTAAGCGTACAGCCGTATGTTTCCAGATAAACCGATGCCATTGCTCTTGCTCTTCAGACAGGTTGTCGGGTGCCCGATGCAGAAGCATACGCGCAACTTTCGTCGTTTAACTCGGGCTGCCCACCACTGCTCGCTCGCAATCACTCTTAAGCCGCTTTTGTGACTTAGGAAGACTGACAGCAGAGCAACAGATAACGATATGTTTTTAACGTTAAATAGTAGACTAAACTCAACCTAGCCGGCTTTTGGTGAGCGGAAATACATGAACATTTCTGTAGTTATCCCGACGATGGACGAACCGGCGATCGAAGGTGTCCTTCACGACGTCTTCGACGCGCTAAGACAACAGACTGTAGAAGTAATCGTTGTGGATAAGTCCCAAGACGAAACAGCGTTAAAAGCTTCCGAACTTGGAGCAAAGATCATCCACCAAACCGGAACCGGCTATGGGGACGCGTACATTACAGGATTCAAGCACATATCAAAAGACGCAGACACAGTTGTCATTCTGGACGGCGATTATACGTACGACCCCTACGACATTCCAGCTCTGCTGCAGCCTATTCACGACGGCGCTGACCTTGTTATCGGGAGCCGATTCGCTCTCATGGACAAAGGAGCGATGAGCAGAAGAAATGCACTCGGCAACCGAATGATCACCGCCCTGGTACGAAGCTTATATCATGTCCCCCTAACCGATTCTCAGTCAGGAATGAGAGCAATTAGACGCCCAGCACTGGATCGTCTGAAGCTGCAATCGCCTGACATGCCTTTTGCAACCGAAATGATCATTGAGGCACAAAAAGAAGGTCTGGCCATAGTTGAAGTTCCGATTAGATACAGAAACAGAGTCGGCCAGGCAAAACTGGACCCATATAAAGACGCTTTGAGTATTCTGTTCACTACCGTTCGCTTGGTACGGGATTACAATCCCATCGTAATCTTTTTGCCGATCGGTTTAGTTCTGCTTCTCATTGGCTTTGGTTACGGCGCAGGGATCTTCATCGAGTATATCAACACTGGAGTTGTTACGCGTTTTGCAGGAGCTATTCTTTCCGTTCTGCTCATTTTAACAGGCTTACAAATAGTGCTTTTTGGCTTGCTCGCAGATATAGTCTTGACCAACTTGCGTCGAAGATAACAAAACCTCATGAAAATCGCCTACATAACCGACGTAGTATACCCTTTCGTCAAGGGCGGCGCAGAAAAACGCATCTTTGAGATGGGAAGGCGTTTGGCGGCCCAACATGAGGTGCACGTTTTTGGAATGAAATGGTGGAAGGGCGCGACAGACATAGAAATGGACGGAATGACCTTGCACGGTATCTGCAAGCCGTCGCGCCTTTACACGAGCGATCGGCGATCTATTGCGCAAGCTTTGCGATTTGCAAGCAGTTTACGACCAATACTCTCCTACGATCTTGATGTCATTGACTGCAGCCAATTTCCATATCTACATTGTTTTCCTGCGCGAGCTTTTTCGACACTACGGGGTGTGCCTTTTGTCATTACGTGGCACGAGTTTTGGGGCGACTACTGGTATACATACCTCGGCAGACTGGGAGCATTCGGCGAGTTGACGGAAAAAGCTGCAGTCAAACTAGCCGACCAGATAATCGCCGTGTCAAAAAGCACTCAAGAAAAAATCGCTGGTCTAGCAAAAGCGGTGGCATTGGTGCCAAACGGCGCAGACATCAAGTGGATCGATTCTGTCGCTCCTTCGGAGCGCTCATTCGATGTCTTGTTCGTGGGTAGACTTATCCCTGAGAAAAATGCGGATATCCTCGTGCAGGCAGTGCCGGAGGGAATGACTTTAGGCATTGTTGGCGACGGTCCTGAGCAAAAGAGGCTAACGACGCTTTCGCACGAGCTTAACGTAAACGCCACGTTCATATCTAGCCTCAGATACGAGGAGCTCATTGGAGTGATAAAAGCGGCAAACGCGTTGGTCTTACCATCGAGTCGCGAAGGTTTTGGTATTGTTGCGCTTGAAGCGCTCGCGTGTGGAACCCCCGTCATCACAAGCTCAGCAACGAACAACGCCGCGCAAGACCTAGTCGATGACGGCGTTAACGGCTTTGTCGTCGATCCCGTCCCTAAGGCGATCAAGGAAGCACTGTTACGTGCTGATAAGAAGAAAATGAGTTTCGCCGCAAAAGAGAGTGCGGCGCACTTTGACTGGAACGACTTATGCAAGAAACTGTGCGCCGTCTATCTCTCGTTAACATAACGTATATTACAAATCCTGCTACGGGTCCTTCGTTTTTTGAGGCCCTACCAGCGCTTGATAACCTTTATTAAGTTATGCTGTCTTTCACATACACGTGTTATGAGCCCAAAGTTTTGCTATAGCAACCCGTGGAGGCAACAACTTGAAGATTCTGTTCACTGCTGAGCTTTTTCCGTTCTGCGACACAGTTGGTGAACTTCAAATACAGGGCGGCGGCGAATTTAACACGTATGCATTGGCTCGTGAGCTTTCGAATAACAACGAGGTGGCCGTGCTAACGTCAGAAATGCCCGAGTCAAGCTATCCCAAGGAGCTCTTCCCATTTGCCGTGCACAGCGTATACAACGGAAAAACCGTCGTAAAACGTCCCGAAAACCTCAGATTTGCTGTGCGGCTGTCAAGAGAATTGCGGCGCCTTTCGGAGGAGTTTGACGTCATCGTTCCTCAGACATTTATACCGGTGCTGTCGACGTGGCTAGGACGAGTCAAAAAGCCTGTTGTGCCGCTTGTTTACGACGTCTATCAACCTTTGCCCTTCGTTAGCGGAGTAGCAGCGTGGAAGGATTTACAGAACGGCAGCTTCGCCAGAGGGCTCCAAGGAAGTCTGCTAGAGAGGATATGCCTGTACTACGCTTCAAGCTGCCCTATCGTTATTACGATCTCGAAGGCGAGCTCGGACACGCTGCAATACTGGATCCCACGACACAAAATCAGACTCACCGGATGTGGGATATACTTAGACGATTATCGAGCCGGGCCCAAAGATATTGACGTCGTCTGTATTGCTCGATTTGACGTTCCATACAAAAACGTTGATCTTGTGTGCGAAGCCTTGTTTAATTCGAACGTTAGCACGTTCGTTGTAGGCGAGGGAAAACTGCGAAAGAAGATCGAGCACGAGTATGGCGGCAAGAATATACGTTTTACGGGTGCCGTTTCAGAATCAGACAAGAAGGAGCTGCTAGCAAGGGCAAGGGTTCTCGTTTCAGCGTCATCAGTCGAGGGATTCGGGATAACGCTTCTCGAAGGTCTCGCATCGGGCTGTTTGGTCGCTGTCAGCGATATCGGAGCCCACAGGTTTGTCGACCACGGCTCGGATGTTATACAGTTTTTTGATATGGGTGACAGCACCGCTATTAAGTCAATCGTGACTGCGCTTTTGAACCTTTCAGACAGAGACGTCTCAAAAATGCAGACACGAGGTATTGAACTCATCCAACGATACTGGCTATGGGAATCAGTCGCGCGCAAAACGGAAGTCTTGCTCAAATCAGTAGTTCGCGAAGAGAGCAAATAATTGGGCCCAAAAACGTGCTTAAAGTGCCACTAAGTCGTTTCCTCACCGGTGTCGTATTCTATCGAGCTCGAAATGGCAGCAGATATTGAGTCAACACCGTCAAGCCACTCAGCCACGTAACTATCTTCCAACTCCGCAATGGTTTCTTGGTGAAGCGCCTCACCTGCGATCACGCGCGCACCGATTTTCCCGACTATTGCAAGTGCCAAATCAAAATGCCCTTTTTTTTCTTGATCGAGCGCTTCTCTGATCAACTCATCCATCGGCGGTTTGTCAGCGAAAGACTCCTTGACGTAACTTTCAAATGATGCAAAAGCCCCGACTAGAGAAGCCTGGATGAGTCCGATTAAGTCATCTAGCTCCACGTCGCCTGTGTCGGTTTTTTTCTCCGTTATTGCCTCGATATTTTGCAAGCCATCTAAAGACTCTTCCCGCGTGAGCTTGCCGATTTCAAAACCTCTGACGAGCTTACAGCACGCAATTACAACGTCTTCTTCCATCTCGACGAAGACTGTAGTCGCTGTCTCGTCCATATTCTTGTAGTCGCTTTGCTTTGCACACTCGAGCCAATTGGTCCAACGTTCCTCGTTGAACGGCACGTAGAGGTTCTTTGCGTTTTTCATCAGGTAACCTTGTGTAGTTTCTTTGGAGAGGTACTTCGGGGTATAATTCGATAATATTTATAAGTTACAGGCGCTTGCCGGCAGCTCTAAATAAAGCATTCAATCAATTACCTATGCATTGAGTGTGCGAATAGCGCCCCGTCCCTAAAGCGCTATTGTGCCCACTTATGTTCGATTCAGAGGCGTTGCTGAAAAACCAGCGCGACAGAAACAACCGGAGTCCAACATGCTAATGGCAGAAGCCCAAGGCGTGCACAAGATATACGAATTGAACGGGGTAAGAGTCCACGCGCTCAGAGATATCAACCTTCTAATCGAAAAGGGCGACATGGTAGCGATTATGGGTCCCAGCGGTTGCGGCAAGACAACCCTCCTCAGCTGCCTGTCGGGACTCGATGACCCAACCTCGGGCGTCGTAAAGATTGAAGGAATCCCACTCGCCCAGATGAACGACAATGAGCTGTCAGAATACCGTGCAACGAGAATGGGATTCGTATTTCAAGCGTTTAATCTACTCCCTGTACTAACTGCCGTTGAAAATGTCGAGCTGCCACTCCTGATCGCCGGCACTCGTGAAAGGGAGGCACGTGTCCAAGCATTGGACATGCTAGCGAGCGTCGAACTCCGCGAGTGGGCAAACCATAAGCCATCCGAACTGAGCGGCGGTCAACAACAGCGCGTAGCGATCGCACGGGCGCTCATCAATCGGCCGGCAATCGTTTGGGCTGATGAACCGACCGGAAACTTAGATTCAACAGGCGCCGATCAGATCACAACGCTTCTAAAACGACTCAATGAGACGAATCGACAAACGTTTGTCATTGTGACTCATAACCCGTCCGTCGCAAAGATTGCCGACCGGTTGATCAATATGAAAGACGGAGCCATTCTCTCGGAATCCGCTGCGACTTCGATCTAGCTGACCGAGCACAGATTGAGGAATGTAGATGGACTCAGCACTTCTCCTCGGTATGGTCGCTGCGCTCCTACTATTTGTGACGCTGCTGGCAGTCAAGAACAAGACAATGTTCACGCTCGGCGTGAGGAACCTTGCGCGACGTCCGAAACATGCGGCCATTGTAGTCACCGCGATTCTCATGAGCACCGCAATCATCTCAGGGTCGTTGGTCGCGAGCAATAGCCTCAATTATGCGGTAGTAAGGGCCACGTACGATGCTCTCGGCAACGTTGACGAAATTGTCACGTTGAACGGTCAACCGTTCAACGTTTCCGTTTACGAAAAGCTTGCGGCGGATCCCATTGTTGCTAATAACACCGAGGGCTTATCTCCAAGCCTGTATGGACAGGTGCCATCAGTAGATGATGTGACCAGCGGTATTACCTCGACACAAGTAACCTTGGTCGGGTTGAACTTCAGCACCGATGCCCAATTTGGAGAGTTCACACTACTCAACAACACGCAGACTAATGCAAGCGACCTACGCGGTGGAGAAGCCCTGATCAACAATAAGCTCGCGCAGGATCTAAATGCCCACGAAGGCGACAAACTGACAATCTATTACGGCGGAAATGGATCCTCCCTTAAGGCTTACACGTTTGCGGTGAAGTACGTTGCAAAAGACGAGGGAAAAGCCCTGTACGGATTAAACAAGAATATCTTTGTGACGCTTGACGCTGCCCAGGTCGTTTTTCAAAACGAGGGCCAGATCAATGAGATAAGAATTTCAAACCTAGGCACCGCGGAATCAGGGTTAGCAAAATCGAACGACGTTTCAGCATTGGTGGCCAAAGCTTTGTCAGATTCGCCGCAGGGATTTGACGTTAAGGCCGTCAAGCAGGACACGCTGGCCGCTACTCAACAACAAGAGGCCCTTTACTCAAACTTGTTAACCGTGCTTGCTGTTCTCGCGGTCGCCGCAAGCGGCACCCTCATCGTCAACGTCTTTGTCACGCTCGGCGAAGAACGAAAAAGCGAGCTAGGAATGGCCCGCGCAATAGGCATGAAGCGAAGGCATCTTGTGCTGCTCCTTCTCTTTGAGGGGACGATTGCAGCGTTGTTGGCCGCGGCGTTAGGCTCTGTCTTGGGCGTGGGCATCGGAGCTTGTATACTCAGCGTACTCAACGTGGCATTTAATGGAGAGAATCTCGTAGGAACGTCCCTCGCACTGCACTACGACTTCTCGGATCTGGTTACTGCCTTTCTCGTGGGCGTGCTTATCGCTATAGTAACTATAACGCTGTCGGCTTTAAAAATCAGCCGGCTGAGTATCGCAGGAGCGATTCACAATACCGAGCAATCCGTGAACAAGTCGCACAGGACCATCGGCACCATTCTGGTCGGGATTGCGCTGGTGGCGTGTGGCTTGGCAGCGTATGCGACGTCGAAGGATCTCATTGTCTTCCGCGTTATAGCCCCAATTTTGGCTATTACTGGGCTCGCTTTGATCGTTCAGCAGGCTGTCACTCGTCGATTGGCACTGACGATTTCGGGAATGATTCTCATAACCTATGCGGCTTACAATGCCGTGGCTAACCCCGCACATTTTGGCGATTTTACGTCGACGCTTGTATTTGCTGCTCTAGGGGTACTTTTGTTGATTGGGACGCTTCTAGTGGTGCTGGCTAACGCTAGCATCTGGCTGCACGGACTCGCTAAGTTGTTGGGAAGATTTACGGGCGTTCAATCTTCGCTAAAGCTAGCCATCGCCTACAGTCTGCAAAAAAAATACCAGTTCAGAATGACCGTCATCATAGTGTCCGTTGTCATCTTTCTAGTTGTTCTTGCTTCGGTGACAGCAGCTGTGTATAATCCAGATATCGAAAAGCAGACAGGCGGATATGACATTCGGGTGACGACGACGACACCTTTGACAAACTTGACGATGTTGCAGGTGCAGTCACTCACCCCAGGCCAGTCTGGCACGGCGCCGGTTGCATTGTTAAACCAGTCAGAAATCGACTACTACGACGGACTTTTCACGACGAACGTGACAGGGATGACGATCAATGATCAGCAACCGATCTACCAAGGAACCGGGGAAGGCACGATCTACGGAGTTGACGCGAATTTCTCCAAGCACTCGCAGTATAGCTTCCAAGACACTTTGGCGGGCTTCAATTCGTCTCAGGACGTTTGGAACGCTCTGAACAATCCGCATTATGCCGTGGTCGATTCGAGCTACTTCTACGGCGCCAATGATACTCAAGTGAAGGCAGGCGACGTCATTTCAGTGGCAACAGCTAACGGGACAGCGCGAATGATCGTCGCGGGCGTTCTGGATGAAGTCTACCTCCACGGGATATTCCTGAGCAAGCAACAGATGCTACAGTATTTTCCGGCGATTCAGGGCGACACTTTGTTCCTCATCAAGTCAGAGAACGGCATGAAACCTATTGACCTGAGCTATGACCTCAAAAAGGGCTATAAAATAGCGGGTATTAACGCATTTCTGATACGTGATGAGCTGCTGCAGATGATGAGTCAGACCCAGTTTCTGTTTCAGCTCACGGCGGCCTGTGTCGGCCTCGGACTGATCCTTGGAATGGCGTCGGTCGGCGTAATCACATCACGATCAGCAATTGAACGGCGCCAAGAAATCGGCATAATGCGAGCCGTCGGTTTTAGCCGAAGATGCGTGGAAAAGTCGCTGATACTCGAAGTGATCTTTGCAATCACCCTGGCAGTGCTCATCGGGCTGTCAACAGGGCTCGCCGTCTCTGGCGCAATCTATCTCAGCTTGAGTCAATCCATGAAAGCGCCATTTACGATACCGATCCCTCAGCTTGCCCTGGTTTTTGCGGCCGTCTATTTGGCCGCCGTAGTATGCACGATA
>Ga0187850_10003294_pt1 | contig 13849 bp, 9 predicted proteins | sample June2016WEW_4_15_FD_132436 | JGI IMG/M metagenome (GOLD analysis project Ga0187850, IMG submission 132436) | Peatland microbial communities from SPRUCE experiment site at the Marcell Experimental Forest, Minnesota, USA - June2016WEW_4_150 | ecosystem: Environmental > Terrestrial > Soil >... | reverse complement strand
ATTTCCTTAATAAAAATTATCATAATTGGAAATTTTGCCCGTAGCTTTCAAAGCTGTATTTTGGCCTGCCAAAATGGCATCCACATACACATAAATATTGTTTGTCCCGGATTTGGTAACTGAGAGATAATGCCACTTGTTGTCATCATACCTGCCGGTGGTCGTTGCCGTGTCGTTATGGGTAGCATCGTTGATATAAAAATTCAGTTTACCGTCTGAGGACATATATATTTTATAACCGGGATCAGCCCCAGCCATTTTAACGGCCAGGACCCGGGTGCCAGAAGCAATAGGAATGGTTTTAAACCACAGCTCCATGGTCCAGTTGGCAGCGGCGGCAAAATTATAAGTGGGCTCGTTACCAAAATTGACAAAACTTGAGCCATTAAAATAGAGACACGAACCAACCAGGCACTCATCCTGGGATTTCCAAACTGCACTTGTAATTGCTCCTGTGGCTGTGCCCTTGCTGTCATGGACGTTTGCCCCATAGCCCTCGTTGAAACCAACCAGGGAATTGGCTTTGGCCAAGCTGCCACGAACGGCAAGGCCAATGGCAAAAGTCAACAAAGCTACAACTAGAAGGACAAGAAAACCAAGACGATAATTAATTTGAAATTTGAAATTCGAAATTTGAAATGAATGTTTAAATTTTAAATGTTTAAAAATTTTAAATTTGGTCATTGTAAATTGATTGAAAATTGTAAATTGTAAATTTCAAATTCTCTTTACCAAATGGCTACCCAGTAGATATTGGAATTAACAGTGGGGATATTCTTTACTTTAATAGTAAATCCGGTCTTGGTGACATTTTCCACCCATACCCCGGTATCGTAGCCGGCGGTGACGGTCACGGAAACGGGGGCCGTGTCCCAGGATTTCTGGATAACTACATGATCGGCTCCGGCGGGGATAACGGCCGTATCCCGGAAGGAACTGTTGCCCATAATTTTGCCGGCAGTTAAGACCAGATTGCCTTTGAGACTGGCCAGATTGCCGGTAGCAGAGAGATCACCGGTGACCAGGGTATCGGGCAGGTTAGCCTGATCGGTGACAGTTAAAGAATCAACAGAAAATTGAGAAAGGACAGACCCTGTCATCTGACTGACAGAGTCTGTCCTATTCAAAGTAACCTGGTTTTTCAAAAGGGCTACATCACCCTCCAAAATTGCTACTCTGGTTGAGAGATCTGCCGAAGAAGAGGCACTAGCCAAAGTGTTATTGATATCGACAGAATTATTTAAGAAAACAAGAATGGTAGACTTACAGGCACTAGGCACTAGGGACTGGGCACTAGGGGGACAACTCCAATCCTCTAACGCTTTGCCGAGGGTATAACCGTCACCGGTAGCTTTCATCGCTTCGCCGGGAACGGTTGACGAGGTTAACATGTCTCCCGCTTTAATTTCAGCGGAAGTGGTAGCAATTTTTACCGGTACCCGGCCATTAAGGGCGACAGCTACAGCGTTATCTGCCCATTCCAGAACGTCTTTACCCATCACTTGCCAGGCTTCGGTAGAAACTACGCCGATCATCTTTTGGTCATATTCGGTATTGGCTTTGACCACCGAAAATGCCTGATGGGTGGTGCCATCAGAAGTGGTATAAGTGCCCAAATTGGGGCCGATCGAGACAACATCACCAGCCTCTGGTAATCCAGATTCAGAAACCACTCCGGGAGTGTGGGCTCCTTCCACTCCCGGAGTGTAAGCTTCGATAGCTGCAGAACTTGTTGCCGGATACATCTCTGCCAAATCGGCCGGAGCATTCTTGCAGTCAACTAATTGCATTAAATTGCTGGAGCCATTATCGGATACGGCTTCAAAACAAACTGCATTGGAAGCAGTTCCGGCTTCAAGAGGGATGCTGCCCAGAAGTAGAGAACCGGTGCTGGTTATGGCTGCTTTGGTAGTACCGGATGCAGAAGCAGTTAATAAATCCTGAGCTTCATATTGATCAAAGATAGCGGTGGCTTTGCCGGTTAGGGTAGTGGTATTTGTCCTAACCTGCAGTTCGGAAATCGGAGCGGTGGTCCCGATACCGACGAGACCAATAGCGGTGCCGGCGGAATTGATAGCTAATAACACATTGCCGGCAGCTCCGGCGGTATTTGCAGAGGCTCCGGAAGCAGTACCGCCAACTCCTCCGGCCAGGTAAATATTTCCTCCGGCCCCACCGGTATTTGACGTCCCGGCTCCGGTAGTTGCCCCTCCGGCACCTCCCAGAATATTAAAGGCTCCTCCGGCTCCACCGATTTTAATGCCGGCAGAAGCATTAGCAGCGCCCCCGGTACCGGTAGTTAAGGTAAATCCTCCGCCCTTGCCACCCGTATCGGCGGTAACCGCGCTGTCGGCGGTGCCACCAATGCCTCCGGTGACTGCCCAAGCGGCGCCAATGCCGCCAATGCCGGTGGTGGCAATACTGGTATTTCCGCCGGTACCCCCGGTTAATATTTCAAACCCGGTGGCTACCGTGCCCGGAGTTGTGCCTACGGATGCCGGTTGCGTTCCGACTACATGCAAATTGGCAGTGGGAGCGGTGATACCGATACCGATATTACCGGCAAAGTAATTAGTCCCGCCGGCTGAATAAATTGCATAATTGGTAGTACCTCCGGTGATGGTGCCGATATTGATGCCGTAGTTGGCCCCGGCGCCGGAAATGCCACCGATATTGATAGCGGTATTGGTGGCCGACCCGGTTAAGGCTCCGATATCTAAAGCGGTAGAGGTGGCGCCGGTCATAGGAGCTACCGACAAACCATAATCAGTCGTTGCGCCGGTGGAGATAAAGTAACCGCCGTAATTGGTAGTGGCAGCGCCGGTGACTGATGAATACAGGCCATAATTTGTTCCGGCGGTCGCGGTATTAGCGATATTCACCCCCCGGTCACTCGCGGTACTGGTGGCAATATCCAATTTGTAAGCCGGAACCGCGGTGGTGCCGATGCCCACATTGCCGGTGGAATCAATATAAAATTTATTGACCCCGGATGCGGAAGCGACCAGGATGGGCTGGGCTTCGGTTTGATTTAAAATAGCTAGAGCTTTACCAAAAGTGGCCGAGTTGGTGAGATAGAAATTACCAAAGCTGGCTGCGGTTGGGGTGGAGGTACCTACGACTAATTGGGAAGAAACAGTGGCGGAGTAATTAGTTACTAGACTTTGGGCATCAATGACGACGTTCCCGGTATTGAAAGATCGCAATGTTAAGTCGTTGCTCTCAAAATTCTCGCCTGATTCAAGAGTTAACGGCCCTAGAGATTTAATGTTTGATGCAGTTTGATTAGTTAAAACCAGATCATAAGCTATACCGACATCTCCGGCCGCATTGAAAGCAGCAGGGATATTACTGGTCACTTGAGTCTGGGAGACGGAAAAGACAGATGAGCCGTTGTCTTTAAGATTTAATAAATTGCCGACCGAGGCATATTGACCGGCATTGATACTAAAGAGATCGCCGGTAGCATAGATAGTCGTAGACCTTGTCGGAGACCAATCCAAGGCCATTAATGAACCGGTAGTCAGAGCAATGGAAGTAGAGTCAATGTTGGCCAGATTAGTAGTATTTAAAGTGGAATCCCCAATATCCAATTTGGCAGTTGGGGCAGTGTTGCCAATTCCCAACAGCCCGGCAGAAGTAATAATGACACCGGTATCTTCCTGCCAGGTGGAAGTGGCGGAGTTCCAGCGCATAGTGTCGTTATTGGCAGTGCCGATTGGTAATCCTGAATTGCTGCCGGCTAATGTCCAGGCGGTGCCATTCCACATGGCTTGGGTAGTCGTGCCGGTCAGGACACTGGAAGACAGAAATGTAAACGGCACAGAACCGGTATTGGATAAATAAATCAGCCGGCCGGCATATGTGTTGCTAGTAGGAGTGGGTAAAGTAATAGTTTGACCGGCTGTAGTCTGGGTTAAATTAAAACCGGTATAGATATCAACAGTTGTCGCTGCCGTGCCAATGTCGCCGCCGGTGGGCAAATCAGCTACTGCCAAGGGTTTATAAAGAGTGCTACCGGTATTCACAAATTTGGCCACTGAGTCCAGCACGTTGTTGCTCCCCAGAACTACGTTGTAGGTAGTCAGGTTGGGATAAACGGTGGTGCCGGTTAAGGTCCAGGAGCCAAAAGAGCCGGCGCCATTGGGGTTGGTCCAGGAAGCCTGGCCGGCGCCATCGGTAGTTAAAACATAATTTAAAGCTGCCCCTGTCGGCAGTTTTAGGCCGGTAAATCCGGAGCCGGTAATTTGCACCGTACCCACCACATCCAAGGGGTAAGCGGGGGTGGTGGTGCCAATGCCCAATCTGGCATCAGGATTATCCCAGAAAAAATTGGCATTATTTTGGGCTAAACCGGACGCTCCCTGGAAAACCACTGAACCAAGAGTAAATCCGGGATTAAAAGTGCCGGTTAGACCTCCGTAAATAGTTCCCCCAACTTCCAAATCATTTTGAATATAAACATCATTATCCCCGACGTGTGTCGGAGTGCCACCGGTGCCCACATGCAGACCCGCTTGTGGGGCAGAAGTGCCAATGCCCAGTCTGGCATTGGTCGCGTCCCAATACAGATTGGCATTATCTTGGCTAAGAAGTCCCGCTGCGCCAAAGAAGGGAATAGATCCGGCGGTCATAGTCGATAAATTTAAAGTAGATAAATAAGAAGCTCCGGTGACGCCAAAAGTGCCGGTAACATCCAGATTATGAGTGGGGGAGGAAGTGCCGATGCCCACGAGATCAGTGATAGTTTGCAGATAGACAGAGGTGCCCCCGTCGGTCCAACCGGAAACATTAAGAGCGGAGGGTACACCGTTGACAGTAATGGCATCGCCGCTGGTAGTTAGAGAAATGCCGGTGCCCCCGGTAAAAGTTAGGGAGGCGCTCGAGGTAGCGGGAGTGAGGGTCGACCCGCCGGTCACGATAATGCTGCTCCAGCCGGGTTGGGTGTTGGTGATAGTGGGTTTTTGACCGGTAGAGATGGCGATGCCTTGTCCGGCAACCAGAGAATAAATGATATTGGGAGCAGTGATATTTTGTTTAAAAGTAGTGGGAATAGCGATTTCTAATATCTGGTCTTTGGATAAATCAGAAGTTGCTGCTGCAAGAACTTTTGGATTTTCACTAACTCCCTGTGGAGGACTTAGCCTCGCAAGGCCTCGCCTTGCGAGGCTAGAGCCTCCAAGTAAAAGCAGAGCGGCAGCGAGGGAAGCCAGCATTACAGTAGTAACTGTTTTTCTGAGATATCCAAACTCAGGAACCTGATCGCTACTAAGGGGAGGCCTTGCTGATCGTTTCCCTGCAAGGCCTCCCCTTGAGAAAAGGTCAGATTCTGGTTTTGTTTTTATCCACTCCGGTAGTTCAGCTTTTGGTGGTTCAACTACTGGAATTGAACTTTGAATAGGGCTGTCCTTGACAAGGACAGTCCTTGTCAGGCCGGATTTTGAAACCAGCATATTTTCCAGCTGCTGGCGGGTGTATTTTCTTTGATTGCCTTTGGTTCTGATCGGGACCAGCTTGCCTGATGCTTCCCAACGTCTGAGGGTTTTGGAAGACACGCTCAAGAATTCCGCGGCGTCCTGAATTCTTAAATAATATTTTGGGTTGGCAGGCATTAATTTTTAAACTTAGACATTTGTATTTATTGATGTCCAAGTTTACATATTTATTTACGCATAGATCAATGGGTGCTGTCAAGGGCATTTTGAGATTATTGGGTAAGTTTTTTATCTGGGGGGTGTTGACAGCCAAAACAAAATAGTGAATTATTAATTAATTATGTTTCTGACTCTGCTGCTTTTGGCCCAAGTAACAAGCGGCAATTCTGCTCTGGGAGTTGCCGATAGTGCGATTATTACTTCATTGGTCCAGGAGGGGACGGTTATTTGCTCAACTGCCAGCGGTCCGGCACCCTGTAAAAATGCTTATGATCCGGGAATGCAAGGGGTGATAACTAAAAATCCGGCGGTGTCTTTTCAGCCGGTTGGCGGCCAAACAAATACTAATGTTTACTCCATTATGGCCAGCGGTAAAGCTTATGTGTTAGTTACTTCAGTTAACGGCACTATTAAAGACGGAGATTATCTAACCAGCTCGAAAACTATCGGAGTGGCTCAAAAATCAACCAAGAACGGTTATGTTTTAGGTGAGGCCCTGGAAGATTATACCGATACTGATAGAAGTAAAACCGGTTTAATTCAGATGACAGTTGCCCCCCGGCCTCTAATTTTGAATGAGGGGGCCCTGGCGAACGTATATCAAATTGTCCGCGAGGGAGTAGATAATCTGTTTCTGACTCCCTTTGCCATGCTCAAATATGTGGTGGCCGGAATTGTGCTTATTGCCACCGTTATTTTTGGCCTGATCAATTTTGGCAAAGTGGTTAAAGGGGGAGTGGAAGCGATTGGCCGGAATCCCTTGGCCAAGGGTACGATCCAGTTTAATATATTTGTTAATGTTTTGTTATCGATTGTGATTATTGCCGGTGGGGTGGGGGTAGCCTATTTGATACTAATTGTATGATACACAGTTACAAGTTTTGTATAGAAAAGGTAGGGGAGATAGGCATTGTTGAAGAAGTCAACGGGATGTTAATGCATGTTAAAGGTTTGCCGGGAGCCTCGGTGGACGAAGGGGTTAGCTTCGAAAACGGCGATCACGGAGTTATTACGGCCCTGAATCCCGAATATGTTGAGGTCTTGTCCCTCTCGGGGACCACGGCTGCGCCGGAAAGCAAGTTAGCCCGCACCGGCCGGGCCCTGACGATTACGGTGGGCGATGGCCTTCTGGGTCATACGGTAAGTGCACTGGGCTTGATTATCAGCCAGAAAAAAATTAAAAGTGACTTGACTGAAACCCGGATGATTGAAACCAAACCTATCGGTATTGTCGGCCGGAAGAAAATTAATAATTTTCTGGCCACCGGAACCTGTGTGGTGGATCTGATGGTGCCTATCGGTATGGGCCAGAGGGAGCTGGTTATCGGTGACAGAAAAACCGGTAAGACTCATTTTCTCTTGCAAACCGCGGTCAATCAAGCCCGGGCAGGTACGGTCTGTGTGTATGCGCTAATCGGTAAGACCAAAACTGAAATTAAAAGTATCCAGGATTATTTTCGAGAGCAAAAGGTGAGCCAAAATTGTGTTCTGGTGGCTTCAGGATCATATGATGGTCCGGGGGAAATATATGTGACCCCATTTACGGCTATGACGATTGCCGAATTCTTCCGGGACCGGGGCCAAAATGTGCTGATTATACTTGACGACTTGACTACCCACGCTAAATACTACCGGGAGATTTCTCTCGTCGGGGGCAGGTTCCCGGGCCGCCAGAGCTATCCGGGGGATGTGTTTAATGTCCATTCGCGCCTGGTTGAGCGGGCCGGGAATTTTGATATTAACGGTAAAGCGGTATCAATTACCTGCTTGCCGGTGTCCGAGATGTCCGAGGGGGACATGACGGGGTATATTGAAACTAATTTGATGTCCATGACTGATGGTCATATATATTTTGATCATGATTTATACACTAAAGGTAAAAGGCCGGCAGTCAATGTGTTTTTGTCGGTTACCCGGGTAGGCAAGCAAACCCAGAATAAATTAACCAAGGAAGTCAGTCATGAGGTGATGAATGCCCTGAAGCGCTATGAAGATATGCAAAAGTTTTTGCGCTTTGGCTCGGAGCTAACCGACAATATCCGGCGGTGCATCTTTATAGGAGATAAAATCCTCAGGTTTTTTAGTCAGGTCGAGGCTCAGCTATTCGATCAGCCGGTCCAGGTAATTCTGGTGGGCCTCATCTGGGTGGAAATCTGGGATGGAGTGGGTGGAGAGAGATTGGCCTGGGCCTACAAAGAAGATATGAATGTTAAAGTCATGATTGATGATATTTTCAGTCAATCGGCCAATTTTGCTGAGCTGCAGGAAAATGTTAAAAGGGAAAGCAAGTTCTTTTTGCATTATCTGAAGGGGGAGAAGATTGAAGAGGAACCTGATCTGAAAAGGACAGACCCCGTCAGTCAGATGACAGAGTCTGTCCTTCCTAAATCCGAACCGCAAGCTGACAAGGACAGTCCTAGTCAACCACCTAAAGAATATCCGGGGAAGATGACACCTATTAGCCAGGAGGCCCTACCACAATGAAAACCAGAAAAGATTTAGTTCTTGAGGAGCATGATTGCCTGGAAATGAAGGGCATGGCCGAGGTATTTGAAGAAATTGCGGCTATTAAAATGCAGCGGATCAGGATGGACACTACTAAGTCCCGAGACTTTTTTGAGGGCTTAGGCAAGCTGTCTGAAGAAGTGGGCCTGGATATGAGCCAGATGTCCGCCAAAAAAGATGAGGATGCGGCGGTATATATCTCGGCCAACAAGGGCATGTACGGGGATATTGTAGACAAGATATTTACTGATTATCTGAATTTTATTAAAAGCCATACTGTTGCCCCCTTTGTGGTAGGCAAAGTCGCTATTCGCCTCATGAGCCAATACGCGCCGGAGGTGAATTACAGTTATTTTGAGCTCTCGGATGAGGAAGTGGATATGCAAAATTTTGGCTATATTATGCGGAACCTGATCGATTTCCGGAAGATTTATGTGTTTTACGGCAAGTTCCAAAATCTGGCCAACCAGGATGCCTCCTCGGCTACGGTTTCCGGGGAGATGCTGTCGGATATGAAGCCCAATGAGGCCAATCGGTTAAATTATTTATATGAGCCGTCAGTTGCGGGAGTCTCCAAAGTGTTTAATAATGAAATCTTGTCCTCGGTGATGGAGCAGATTATGCGGGAGTCGCAGCTCGCCAAGTTTGGCTCGCGGCTCATGTTTTTGGATAGTGCAATTGAAAATATTGACGGACGGATGAATAGCATTACCTTAGAGAGGCGCCATGCCAAGAGGCGGTTGGAGGATAAGAAAAAACTGATGACTATTTCAGGCATTTTTGCCCGCAGATAATATGAAGATACAAGGAACGGTAATCGGTTTGACCGGACAAGTAGCTGAAGTCGAATTTAAAGACGGCAAGCCCAATGTGGGAGATATGATCCTGTCGGCCAAGCAGCCAAAGGTAAAGCTGTCGGTTTATGCTTCTGCCTCGGCCAACCGGTTCTACTGTCTGGTTTTATCAGGTAAGATATATTTGTGTAGGGGTTATAAGATCTACAGTGAAGGTAAAAAACTGGAAGTTCCGGTAGGAGATAAAGTCTTGGGTCGGGTAGTGAATATTTTTGGCCAACCCGTGGATGGCCTGTCGGAGGGAGAATTTGCCGATAAAATTTCGATTGATAAAGATTCAACGCCTTATTCCCAAATTATTACCAAGAAAGAGATATGGGAAACCGGCATTAAAGTCATTGATTTCTTCTCACCCCTGATCAAAGGGGGCAAATTAGGCTTATTCGGAGGCGCCGGAGTAGGGAAAACGCTCTTGTTGACCGAGATTCTGCACAATGTCCTGATGCTAAAAGAGGATGGTAAAAATAAAGAAACTAAAAAGCGAGTTTCGGTCTTTGCCGGCGTGGGTGAACGGATCAGGGAAGGACAGGAGTTGCATGAGGAATTATCTGAACGGGGAGTTTTACCCTTGGTGGCTCTTATTTATGGCCCGATGAGTGAAAATGCAGCCGTTAGGTTTATGACTGCCCAGGCCGGGGCGGCGATGAGCGAATATTTTAGGAATGAGGGCAATGATGTGCTGTTTTTTATTGATAATGTTTTTAGATTTGCCCAGGCGGGCTCGGAGCTGTCTATTTTAACTAAAAATATTCCTTCGGAGGACGGCTACCAATCAACCTTAACTTCCGAAATGGCCTCTTTCCACGAACGACTGGTTTCGACCACTAAAGGTATAGTAAGTACCATTGAAGCTATATACGTGCCGTCGGATGATCTGTCGGACTATGGAGTGCAATCAATCTATCCCTATTTGGATTCGATCGTGGCTTTGTCACGGGATGTCTACCAACAAGGGTTGTTGCCGGCAGTGGATATTTTAGCTACCAGCTCGTCCATTCTTAATCCCCAATATATCAGTAAAGAGCATTATGATTCAGTTATTGAATCACTTTCCACTCTCAAAAATGCTGAGAGTTTGGAAAGAATGGTGGCCCTGGTGGGAGAAAAGGAGCTGTCGGTGGAAAATCAGAAGATTTATAAACGGGGCAAGATCCTGGAGAACTATATGACTCAGCCTTTCTTTGTGGCTGAGGACCAAACCGGTAATCCCGGCAAGTATGTGCCTCTGACTCAAACTGTTGAGGATGTTCGGGCCATCCTGTCCGGGGCTTTTGATGATCTTGAACCTGAAAAGTTGCTGTTTATAGGCTCCATTGCCGAACAAAAATGAATCAGGATAAAAAGCTGCATTTGACAGTTCTTAGGCGTGATGGGGTATTGTTTGATGGAGATGTGGAAGCCGTCAGTTCAAAAAATGAGGTTGGGCCATTTGATATTCTGGCTGAGCACGCCAATTTTGTGAGTACTGTCAACCAGTATGTGCGGATCCATAAAATCGACGGCGAAGTAGAGGAATTAACTATCGATAGGGGTATACTTCGGGTAAAAGAAAACAAATTGGAAATATTTGTGGGATTCTAGCTTTTCACAATAAACTATAATGGAATTTCCGCAGTCTATTTTAGGCTTAATTCTTTTAAGTTACTTAAGTATCTTAAGTCCCATAAGTTACTTAAAAATTAGATCTATAGGATGAAAAGAAGGCTTATGCGGAGAATTGCGGAGAAAATAAGCAATATTTTGGATATGCGGAGTAACCTATAATTGGGCTCAGGTAAGATATCAGAATATAGCAATTTGAAATTTGAAATTTGAAATTTAAAATTGAATAAAATAGCAAACAAAGAGAACGACTGCTAACAAATCATGTTGGCAGATTAGGTCGAAAGTATTATATAATGTTGCAAATGAACAAAAAATATAATCCTGAGGTAGTTGAGAAGAAGTGGCAAGGGGAGTGGGGAAAAGCCAAGCTGTTTAATCCGGATATAGAGCATTCCAAAAACAAATTTTACAACTTGTGGATGTACCCATATCCCTCCGCCGAGGGACTGCACGCCGGGCACGCTTTTGCTTCAACCGGGAGTGACATTTACGGCCGGTTTATGCGTATGCAGGGCAAAACCGTCTTCCAGCCTATCGGTTATGATTCTTTTGGAATTCATTCGGAGAATTATGCCTTAAAAATTGGCCAGACGCCGGCGGAAATGCTTAAAAGAACTACCAAGAATTTCGAAAGGCAGCTCCGGAGCCTTGGCCATGGCTATGATTGGACCAGAACAGTGACAGTGTCTGATGTAGATTATTATAAATGGACACAGTGGATTTTTGTGCAATTATTTAAGGCCGGATTGGCCGTTAGGAAATCCGCAGCCGTTAATTGGTGCCCGTCCTGTAAAACTGTGCTCTCTGATGAACAAGTTATTGATGATAAGTGCGAACGCTGTGAGAATGTGGTTGAGAAGAAAGAGCTGGAGCAGTGGTTTTTCCGGATCACAGAGTACGCGGATAGGCTCTTGGAGAATTTAAATAAAATCGATTGGCCGGAGAAAATTAAGAGTGCACAGAGGAATTGGATAGGTCGATCTCTTGGCCAAGAGATCGAATTTTCCGCCCAAGGCGGACCAGCCTCGGGCTGGCAAATTAAAGTATTTACTACCCGTCCCGATACTATATATGGTGCTACCTTTATAACTGTGGCTCCGGGTTCCCAGTGGGCTAAGTATGCAGGGAAGATGGCAATTAACCCCGCGACTAAACAAGAGATTCCCGTCTTTGCTGCCGATTACGTGCTTAAGGAGTACGGCACGGGGGCAATTATGGGGGTGCCGGCCTATGACGATAGAGATTTAGTTTTCGCTCAAGAGCATGATTTGCCCGTAGTTAAAGCTAAATTAACGAAGCAGAGCTTTGGGAAGAAAGTTAACCATTATCATCTCCGGGATTGGTTGATATCCAGACAGCGGTATTGGGGGCCGCCGATACCCTTAATACACTGTGAGAAGTGTGGTTGGCAGGCAGTTCCTGAGAAAGATTTACCGGTGTTGTTGCCGGAGATTAAAGATTATCAACCCAAAGGGGATGGGAAGGGGCCGTTAGCCAATCATCCTGAGTTTTACAAAACTACTTGCCCTAAGTGTGGTGGTCCGGCCGAGAGAGAAACGGATGTGTCTGATACATTTTTAGATAGTAGTTGGTACTTCCTCAGGTATCCATCTGTGGGTTTGAAAATTCCCTGGGACCCTCAGGTCACCAGGGCTTGGCTCCCTGTGGATTTGTACTTTGGCGGGGCTGAGCACGCGGTATTGCACCTGATGTATGCCCGGTTTATATGGATGGTAATGAGGGACTTGGGATATTTGGATTTTTCCGCCAAAGGCGGACCAGCCTCTGGCTGGGACGAGCCATTCCCGCGCTTCTTTGCTCATGGGTTGATGATTAAAGGTGGGGCCAAGATGAGTAAGTCCCGGGGTAATGTAGTTAATCCGGATATTTACATTGCCAAATACGGTGCTGATACACTGCGATTGTATTTGATGTTTATTGGTCCAATGGATGGCTCTCCTGACTTCAGAGATTCAGGCATTGAGGGCATGAGAAGGTTTATAGAGAGAGTGTGGAAATTATTTAATCGTAATTTAAAAATCAAAAATCAAAAGTCAAAATTATCTCCGGAACTTGAGATAAAAATGCATCAAACTATAAAAAAGGTGACACATGATATCCAGCACTTTGAGTACAACACTGCTATTTCGAGCCTGATGATTTATATTAACTATCTGGAAGGACTGACAAGGACAGACCCTGTCAGTCAGATGACGGAGTCTGTCCTTACTCAAGAAGCTTTACAGATCCTATGTCTGCTCCTTAATCCCTTTGCCCCGCATCTGGCCGAGGAACTGTGGCACGAGGCTCTGGGGAATAAGACTTTTATCCAAACCGCAGCCTGGCCGAAGTATGATGAAGAGTTAGCGAGTGAGGAGAACATAAGTATAATAGTGCAGATTAACGGCAAATTCCGGGGGATAGTAGGGAGTGTGGAACAAGCGAGTACTGACCCCAAAATTGCCAAGTGGTTGGTTGGTAAAAAGATAATTAAAACTATTGTTGTTCCCGGAAAGTTAGTTAATTTCGTAGCCTCAAACTTGGACACCTGACTAGATTTTTAACGGATTTTGTTGGATTTTATTGAAAATTCTCGTGCCTAGTTTATTATAGGTCTGTTAGGCTCGATAAGTTACTTAAGATTCTTAAGATACTTATAACGACTTTGGAAAAGGTTTTCAGAGAACCCTCCCTCTTTGATGAATTTTTCTTCGCTGGATTCGATTTGCCGGTCCAGAAGAAAAGTTACCAGGTGGCAGAGTGTGAGTAGAAAATTTGCCGCCGCCGCAGGTGTCTCAGGCAAAACAGGCTTCTCTTTCAAATTACCTAAGTCACTTAAGTTGCTTAAGCTACTTAATCGGTAGCCAATCTGGCGAAAAGCCGAGATTCTGGAATCATTTTTAGCGTAAATTGGCAGCTGATGCTGCCTCAAATAGTCCTCATAATCTGAAAGCAGTTCTTCAAATGAAGCTTTAGCTACGCCCAGTAGCTTTATTTCGCCCTTCTTGGATGTATTGCTTTGGCCGACACCCTCGACGATATTCTGTTTTCCTGAGCGTGCAGCCTGTTCCATTTGATCCTTAGTTCGTGAGTGGTAATCAATGTATTTTCGGACAAATTCTACCGTCAGATCCTGAATTATCTCTGCATAGCGGTAAGTTAGAAGCTTTTTGACAGGATTCATTTTGTTTTAAGTAGCTTAAGTTGCCTAAGTTACTTAAGTATCTTATT
>Ga0187850_10003293_pt1 | contig 13852 bp, 14 predicted proteins | sample June2016WEW_4_15_FD_132436 | JGI IMG/M metagenome (GOLD analysis project Ga0187850, IMG submission 132436) | Peatland microbial communities from SPRUCE experiment site at the Marcell Experimental Forest, Minnesota, USA - June2016WEW_4_150 | ecosystem: Environmental > Terrestrial > Soil >... | reverse complement strand
TTTGCCGGCGGGCGCGGCCGCGAACGCCTTAGCGAGTTTGGCGCGCATCTCCGCCGGGTCGAAATCGCCCGCCGCGATGATGATGAGGTTGCTCGCGGCGTACATGCGCGCGTGGCAGGCCGCGATAGCCGCGCGGTCGATCTGCTTCAGGCTCAGCTCGTCGCCCGAAGCCAGCCGCCCGTAGGGATGCTGCGGCCCGAAGAAGAACACCTGGAAGTACGCCGACCCCGCGGCCTGCGGCGAATCCTTCGAGGCTTTGGACGCCTCGATCCGCTGGCTGAGCGCCTTCTTCACTTCCTCCTCCGGAAACGTGGGATGGAGCACCGCGTCGGAAAGCAGATCCAGCGCGCGGTCGGTGTCTTTGGACATGAACTCCGTCGCGATCACGGTGGATTGCGGATCGGCTCGTGCCGAAAAGGTGGCCCCGATGAAATCCGCTTCCTCGGAGAACTTGTCGGCCGTGCGCGTGGGTGTGCCGCGGCGCAGCAGCTCCGCCGTCAGGCTGGAGAGGCCGGCCAGCTCCGCCGGATCCGACTCCGCGCCGCCCTTAACCAGCACCAGCACGGAAACCAGGGGCACTCCCTTGCGCGGCATCAGGTCCAGAACCGCGCCGTTGGCCAGCACCTCCCGGGTGTACTGCGGCAGGCGGACTTGCGGTGCCGGCTGCGCCGCGAGCGCCGCGGCGGCCAGGAAGAGTGGAATGATTCTGCTCATTTTGCGGCCTCCGGTTTCTCGGGGATCAACGTGGCAACCGTCTTGTTCTTGGGGCCAAGGTAGCGCTTCGCCACGTTCTGGACGTCCTCGGCCGTCACCTTCTCCAGCTCCTTGTCCGCCGTCAGCAGCTTCCGGTAGTCGCCCAGGAACACCTCGTATTCACCCAGCAGGTTGGCCTTGCCCGAGATCCTCTTGAGCTCGCGGTAAAAATCCGCCAGCAACTGGTTCTTGGCCTTTTGCAGTTCGTCGGGGGAGACTCCGGCCGAGCGCACCCGCTCGATCTCCTCCAAGAACGCCTGCTCGGACTTGGCCGGATCCACTCCGCTCCTGGGCTGGATGGTAAAGATCATCTGCCCGGGGTCGAGCGAAAACTCGGCGCCACATCCCACATTGATGGCCAGTTGGTCGCGATCCACCAGCCTGCGGTACAGCCGCGAGCTGCGGCCTTCAGCCAGCACGTTGCTGAGCGCCTCCAGCGCATAATGCTCCGGGCTTTCGGAGCGCGGCACGTGGTAGCTGAACATCTGGAGCGGCAACTGCGCGGCCTTGTTTAGCACCACCCGGCGTTCCCCCTTCTGTTCCGGCTCGACCGTGCGCACCGGCGGCGGCGGATCGTGCCGCGGGATCGGCTCCAGGTACTTCTTCGCCAGCGCGATCACCTCCTCCGCCTTCACGTCGCCCACCGCCACCATCACGCAGTTGTTCGGCGCGTAGCCCATGCGGAAATGGCTCTTGAGGTCGTCCATCGTCCAGGACTCGATGTCCGAAGCCCAGCCGAGCACCGGCCAGTGGTACGGGTGCGCCATGAACGCGGCGGCGTTCAACTGCTCGTCCAGCGCCCCGAAACTGCTGTCCTCGGAATTCCGCCGCTCCGAGTACACCACGCCCCGCTCCGATTCGATCATCTTCGGATCGAAGCTCAGGTCGCGGATCCGGTCCGCTTCCATGTCCAGCATCTGCTCGAGCATGGCGCGCGGAAACCAGTCGGTGTACACGGTGTCGTCCCGGGTGGTGTAGGCGTTGTTGCGCCCGCCGCTCTTCTCCATCACGGTGTCGAACTGCTTGGGCCCGTATTTCTTTGCCCCGTTGAACATCATGTGCTCGAAGAAGTGCGACACCCCGGTGGCGCCGGGCCGCTCGTTCCGCGAGCCGATCTTGAAGAAGAAGTAGAGCGCGACGTTGGGGATGTTGTGGTCCTCGTGGATCAGCAGTCTCATCCCATTGTCGAGCGTGTGGGTCTTCACGTCGAGCTGCTGGCCCGCGGCCAGCGTGGCGTACAGAAGCAGAATCCCTGTGGCAAATCGCATGAAGGAATTGTACCGGAACTCGATTAGGCTTTCACCGCCGGCGCCGCCACCCGGGAAATGGCGCGCACCAGCTTTCGGTAGGGTATCCGCTCCAGGCCGTCGAAGGAGAGCCACTCCCCGTCGCGCCAACTCGAGTAATACCAGCGCGACAGCAGCGCCAGGTGCTCCTGCCGCTCGCGGGCGGGCAGCCGGCGCGGATCGAGGCCCGCGACCACCTCGCGCAGGCGGTGATCGATGGAGACCGTCTTGCCCTCGACCACCTCGAAGCCGAACCGCACCGGCGCCTGCCAGCAACCGCCGGCCACGAACCAGAGCTCGACCGCGCCCGGCGCCGCCGAGGCGGCCACCGCCACGCCGTCCAGCCGCCCGGCCTCCCGCACCAGTGAATCCCGCAGCCGCTCGACCTGCTGGACCTTGTCGAGCTGCTTGTGCTGGCGCGCCGCGGCCTCGAAGTCCATTTCCTCGCTCAAGCGGTCGCGCGAAGCCTCGAGCGGCCCGGCCAGCGAGCGCCCTCCGCTCTCCAGGAACTCGATCAGCCGGCCCACTTCGCTCGCGTATTCCCCGGCTCCAACCACCTGCTGGCAAGGCCGCAAGCACATGTTCATCTCGCCGTAGATGCAGCCGGGATGCTCGGGCCTCGGATCGAGATTCTCCTGGCACCGCCGCACCTGAAAGAGGTCCAGCGCCTGGCTCTCGAACTGCTCGGCGGAGGCGCGGGTGCGGAACGGACCGTAGTACAGCGAGCGCCCGCCGCCCAGCCGCGCCGTCACCTGGGTGCGCGGGAAGGGATTCGAGAGGATGATTTTCACGTAGTGCGGCATGCGCAGATTCAGGAGCTTCAGGTAGGTCTGCGGGAAATGCCGCGCCGCCAGCTCGTACAACAGCAGGCTGGCCTCCAGGCGCGATCCGGTGAGCCAGTATTCGACCCGCGAGGCCAGCGCCCGCAGGTTCAGGAGCCGCGAGGGTCCGCCAGGCTCCCCTAGCAACCGCTTCAGCCTGCGCCGCAGCACGGTCGTCCGCGCTAAGTACGGCGCTCCGCCGCGCGGCCAGACCAGGAACACCGCCGGGCGCTCCGGCACGCTGTCCAGCGTCCGGTCCAGGTTCCCCGCCGCGATTTCCAGCTCCGTCGAGGGCCCGGCCATCATCTTTACAGAATTGTATCCGATCACGGTCTTCGGGCCGCCCGCAACCGAGGGACTGCCTCGGCCGCCGGTAGGATAGGGCTCCAGCCCTGTCCCGGAGGTTGCCTCAGGTGTTGCGGGGGCTTGACAAGCCCGCCGCCTCGAATAAAATGGGGGATACCTTCAGTCTTTATGGAGCCCGCTTGCAAGCACCAGCGAACGGAGGTAATCGCCCGCCGCGACGGTGTGGAATACTTCCGCTGTCTGGATTGCCGGCAGATTCTGGAGGCCGAGGATCTCGAATCGGTCCCCGCCTATGACGACGAGGAGCAGAGCGCCTAGCTCAGGCCTTCCCCTGCCCCCGCCCCCCCCTCGCTTGCAAAACGCTTGAGTATCTGCTAGAAGCTTTTAGAAGTCCCTTGCGATGGCCACGATCACGCGGCACAAGTCGGCGGCTATGAGGAAACCGGCTATCCGTACCATCAGGGACGCCGTTCCGGCCGCGGCCGACCGCTCCGGTCCGCAACCGCCGAAGGCGGAACTGGCAGTAGCAGCCCGCGGAGGCGCGGCGCTCCCTCCCCCGATCCTGGACTCCCAAACCCAATCCGCGATCTTCGAGCAGGCGAACCGGCTGTTCCACAGCGGCGCTTACGCGGCCGCTCTGAACCTGTTCGAGCAGGCGGCGACCGGCCCGATGCGCGAGATGGCGCACTCGGCGCGCCTGCACGCCCGGATGTGCCAGAGGCGGCTCTCCCGGCCGGACATGTCGCTGCGCACGCCCGACGAGCACTACGACTACGCCGTCGCTCTGATCAACGAGCGCAAGTTCGAGCAGGCCGAACGGCACCTGCTGCTGGCCATCGCCCAAACCCCCAAGGCCGACCACCTGTTCTACGCCTTGGCCCTGTGCCGCGGACTGGCCGGAGATATACAAAGCGCCTACGGCAACCTCAGGCGCGCCATCGAGCTACAGCCGCGCAACCGCGCCGCCGCCCGGAACGACCCGGACTTCGCAGAGATCGGCCTGCTTCCCCCGCTTGCTGAACTCTTGTACCCTGAAAGAGCATCCAGATCTTAGCCCCTGCTGGTTGATTCGGGGGACAAACGATGACTGCGGAACCCGCTGCCCAAGGCCCTTCGCCCGACTGGCGCGATCGCCCGCTCCGCATTGTCGCCATCGGCGGAGGTACGGGACTCTCCACCCTCCTGCTGGGGCTGAAGCCCTTCGCCCATCCGCGGAGCGACCCTCGCGTCGACATCACCGCCGTGGTGACAGTCACCGATGACGGCGGCAGTTCCGGGCGCTTGCGCCGGGACTTCAAAGTCCTGCCGCCCGGCGATATCCGCAACTGCATGGTGGCGCTCTCCGAGGACGAAGCCCTGCTCTCCCAGCTCTTCCAGTACCGCTTTTCGCGCGGCCGCGGCCTGAAGGGCCATAGTTTCGGCAACCTCTTCCTGACCGCCCTTTCCCACGTGACGGGCGATTTCCCGCAAGCCGTCAAGGTCTCCGCCGAAGTGCTGGCCATCGCCGGCCGCATCTACCCCTCGACGGCAGCCAACGTGGCCCTGGAAGCGCTGCTCGAAGACGGCCGCACGGTGTTGGGGGAGACTCGGATCAGCCGCAGCCGCTCCCGCATCCGCACCGTTTCCCTCAGCCGGAAGTGCAGCCCGCTCAAAGAAACTCTGGAAGCCATCGCCGCCGCGGACCTCATCACTCTCGGTCCCGGCTCCCTGTTCACCAGCCTGGTGCCCAACCTGCTGGTGGAGGGGATCCCCCAGGCCATCGCAGGATCCCTCGCCGTGAAGGCATGCATCGTCAACCTGATGTGGCAGCCGGGCGAGACCATCGGCTTCACGGCGGCCGATCACGTCGCGGCCATCGAAGAGCACGCGCGCCTCAAGCTGCTCGATTACGTGATTCTCAACACGCGCCCGGTCAGCGAGGCCCTGCTGCGAAGATACGCCCGGCAGAAGGCCCGCCCGGTCGAGAACGATCTCGCCCGGCTGCGCGAAATGGGCGTGAAGGTCGTCGGAGGCCACCTGCTCCAGGAGGGCGAGAGAGTCCGCCACGACCCTGGAGCTATAGCTTCGGTGGCCCTCGAACTGGCCGCCGAGGGCAGGCGCCGCCGGGACTCTGTCCGTTCTCCCCGCCAGCGGACCGCATCCGAGACAACTTAGAACAACATGGAACCTCCGATCACCATCGTCATTCTGGCGGCGGGCCTGGGTACCCGCATGAAATCCAGGCAAGCCAAGGTGCTCCACCAGGCCGGCGGCATGCCGCTCGTCGAGCACGTCGTCGGGACCGCGCTGGCCCTGGCGCCGCCGGACCGCATCTTCCTCGTGGTCGGCCACCAGGCCGGCCAGGTCCAGGCCGCCGTCGCCCACCGCGGCATCCAGTTCGTCCTTCAGGCCGACCAGAGAGGGACCGGGCACGCGCTGCTGGTTTGCCGCGAGCGGCTCGCCGGCCAGCAGGGCCACCTGCTGGTGCTCTATGGCGACTGTCCGTTGCTCACGGCCGGCACGCTCCGCCAGCTAGTTGAAGCGCAGGAGCAGGGTCAACCCGCCGCCACGGTCGTCACTACGATCTTGGAGGACCCCACCGGCTACGGCCGCATCCTCCGCAACGAGAACGGAACCCTCCGGGCCATCGTCGAGCAGAAGGCCGCCACCCCCGATCAACTTGCCGTGCGCGAAATCAACTCCGGCATATACTGCTTCCGCGCCGGCCTGCTGTGGAAGCACATCGGCGAGATCCAGCCCAACAATGTCGCCCAGGAATACTACCTCACCGACATGGTCGAGATCTTCCGCCGCGCCGGCCACTTCATGCAGCCGCTGGTGCTGGCGGATTCCTCCGAGGTGCTCGGCATTAATACTCGCGCCGAGTTGGCCCTGGTCGACCGCATCCTCCGCGAGCGCAAGGCGCGCCAGTTGATGCTCGACGGCGTAACCATCGAGAAGCCCGAGACCGTCACCATCGACGCCGGCGTAACGGTCGGGATCGACAGCGTCATCGGCCCCTTCGCGCAGATCCTGGGCCGCACCGCGATCGGCGAGGAGTGCCGCATCGGCGCCTGCTCGATCGTGCGCGACTCCCGGCTGGCCGCGGGCGTCCAGGTCGCGCCTTTCACCATGGTGGACTCCTGCGAACTCGAGACCGGCGTTCGCGTCGGGCCTTACGCGCGCCTGCGGATGGGCGCTCACCTGGAGAGCGGAGCGGTGGTGGGCAATTTCGTCGAGGTCAAGAAGTCGCGGCTCGGCGCGAAGGCCAAGTCCCAGCACCTGGCCTACCTCGGCGACGCCACCATCGGCAAGGGCGTCAACGTCGGCGCGGGCACCATCACCTGCAATTACGACGGCGAGCGCAAGCACCCCACCACCATCGGCGACGGCGCCTTCATCGGCAGCAACTCGACGCTCGTCGCTCCGGTCGAGATCGGGGCGGGCAGCTACGTCGCCGCCGGCTCCGTGATCACCAAGAACGTGCCCCCCGACGCCCTCGCGCTGGGCCGCGCCCGCCAGGCGATCAAAGAGGGGTGGGCCAAGAAGCGCAGAGCGGTGGCGGAGTCGCGAACATAAGAGTGATCAGCCTTCCCGGATCAGCACACTAGGTCTGACCGCCGAGCGGCTGATCCGGGGCGAATCGGCCACCTGAGTACACTCTTGCGAGAACTGGACCTTCACACCTACAGCACCACAATCGGGTGGTACAAATTCGGCAGTTTGGCTTCCCCAATGGCGAGCAATTGGCCGTCCTGCGCGATGGCCTTCACATAGCGCGCTCCGGGCCGGACGCGGAATGGGGAGACGCGAAAGTCCCGGCCCTGGCGGATGAAGCCGGCGGTAGTCGGGTCGACGTATTCCGACGGGAACTCCGGCAGCAGGCTCGCGGCGGGGATAAGCGCCTCCTCGAGGCGGCCCTCACCGGCCAGACTCTCCAGTTCCGGGATGGTTCGCGCCTGCTCCAGCGTGAAGTCGCCCGAGCGAGTGCGCACCAGCGTTTTCAGGAACCCGCCGCAGCCCAGCAGCTTGCCTGCGTCGTGAGCCAGCGCGCGCAGATACGTCCCCGCCGAGCAGCTCACGATCACCCGCGCACCGGACCCCTCGCACTCCAGCAGCTCGAGCGAATGAACCGTTACCTCCACCGGCTCGAGTTCCACCGCGATGTGCTTCCGCGTCAGCCGGTAGGCCGGCGTGCCGCCCACCTTCTTGGCCGAAATCGGCGGAGGCGTCTGCCGGATCGGCCCGCGAAACTGATCCAGCAGCGGTTCCAACTCCTCGCGGGTCACGGTCGGCTCGGTGATGGGAGAGGCCGGCGTGCCCTCGCGGTCGTAGGTATCGGTTGCGTATCCGAAGCGGATCACCGCGTCGTAGGTCTTATCGTTCCGGGTGTAGAACTGGGCCAGCCGCGTGGCGGCGCCGACCACCAGCGGGAGCACCCCGGTCGCCATCGGGTCCAGCGTGCCCAGGTGCCCCACCCGGCGCGTTCCCGCCAGCCGCCGGATCTTGTTCACAGCGTCGTGAGAGGTCCACCCTTCCGGCTTGTTGACGACGATGACTCCGTGCATTCCCTTATCAATGTACCAGACAGCCTTCCGGCAACAGCCAGCCGGGAGTTCTCGCAGGAGTCAATTCTGCACGGCGATATACAGCGTTTGCAGGCCGGCAGTTCCACCGAGGGTGAACGTCAAGGGCACCACGTCGCTGCCTGCAATGTTCGGCACGACAACATTGAACTGGTAGATCCCGACCATAGATGGAGCCAATCCCGCGTATGGCACCTGAGCTGCGATGCCTCCGAAGAAGACCTGGATCGGCGTCGTGAGGGCATCGCCCTGCTGCACGACCACGCCCGCGTCCACGCTCGGGGTCACCCCGCCAAATCCGATGCCATATAGGACAATAGTCTCCCCGGGATGGGCCGGCCGCGACGTGACGCCTGGAATCGCACCAGACGGCAGAACAAACGTCGCGAAATCGGTGAACAGAGCCGCCACGTACGACTTGCCACCGATCTGGAACGACGGCGGAGCCCACAGCCCGGGTTGGGTGGGGTTCAGGTTGAGCGTAAACGGCGCGCTGACTCCCGCGGCGGTGGTCACCGTAATCTGCTGCGGACCGGTGCCGACGTTCGATGGCACCACCGCATTCACTTGCGTCGGACTGATGTAGCCGACGAAGGCCGCCTGGCCACCGATGGTCACACTGGTCCCGTCGAGCGAAGTGGGGGCGTTCACCCCGTTGAAGTCGGCGGCCCTCCATTGGCGCGTATCCCTAGCCAGGTTCGACCCGTAAATCTCGATCCAGGAACCCGGCGCGGCCGAGGTGAATGCCCCGAATCCGGAGGCGCTGATTACCGCACCCGGCTGCATCGAAGGAATCGCGGAGCTGTCCGGTGTAAGCCGTCTCACCCGGCTGCTCTGGCTGTCTGCAACGTAGAGGTTGCCCGCCGAGTCCAGCGCCACGCCGGTAGGGGTGTTCAACTGGGCGCTGGTGGCTGGTCCTCCGTCCCCGAGACTGCCAAACTTGCCGGTGCCAGCCACGGTCGTGATCATGCCACTTGGGGTCACCACGCGGATGCGGCAGTTCAGGGAATCGGCGATGTAAAGGTTGCCCGCGGCATCCACTGCTAAGCCCTCCGGGTAGTTGAGCATAGCCTGCGTGGCCAGACCACCGTCTCCGGAATAGCCCCTCGTCCCGGTGCCGGCAACGCTGGTAATCGTGCCGTCGACCGCTACCTTACGGACGGCGTGGTTAAAGGTGTCGGAGACGTACAGGTTGCCGGCGGCATCCACGGTGACGGCAAACGGATCCAGGAGCTGGGCGCTGGTGGCTGCGCCTCCGTCCCCGCCATAACCACTCAAGGTACTGCCGGCCACCGTCGTAATCGTGCCGCTGGTCGCAACTTCACGGACCATGCTGTTGAGGGTGTCGGCAATGTAGAGGTTGCCCGAGGCATCCAGCGCCAGCCCCAGGGGAAGGTTGAGTTGGGCGCTGGTGGCCGCGGCGCCATCTCCTGCGTAGCCGGCTACATTCGTGCCGGCCAGGTTGGTGATGGTGCCGCCCGCGGCGCGCTTGCGCACCACGTGATTCGCCGAGTCGGAGATGTAGACGTTGCCGGAGCCGTCAACAGCTATGGCCGCTGGGTAGTTGAGCTCCGCGCTGGTGGCCGCGCTTCCGTCCCCGGTATAGCCATTGGTCCCGTTGCCGGCGATCGTGGTGATTGTCCCGTCGGCCGCCACCATCCGGATCCGGTTGTTGATTTCGTCCGCGATGTAAAGGTTGCCGGACTTGTCTACGGCTATGCCCCAAGGGATGCTGAGTTGAGCGCTGGTGGCCTGGCCTCCGTCCCCCGAAAAACCACTGGTGCCAGTTCCGGCCACCGTCGTGATGGTATACCGAAAGGTAGTCTGCGCCTGGCACCACGCCGGCAGAAACACCACTGCGGCGCCAGCCAAGTAACGGGCAATCCTGTGCTTCAGCCTGCGCCCGCGCGTTTCGCTTGCTCTCATCGAACCCTACACCCCCAGAGACAACCTTATCATGCTGGATGCCGTTCACGGTTGAGTCGATCACTATAGACGCCGGTGGCAGGTTTCAGCGGTACCGGGCTTTTATCCGACTTTACAATTCTTTACATTCCCCGGCTGTGGCGCAGGGGGTTCCGTCTGCGTCCCCGCCCTAGTCGGAACTTTCACCATAGGCGCTTACGCATCGAGAGCACCGCCGCCGGCCCCACGGACTCGCAAGAGAACTTGGAAACGCCATACTATGATTGTCGGTCTGGAGAACAGCCATGACCATCACGCTCCACCTCAAGCCCGAGGTCGAGGCGAGCTTGGCGGCTCGCGCACGCTCCGTGGGTGTCCCGCTCGAAACGTACATCCGATCCGCGATCGAGCGGTTGGCCTTGGATCGGGAGTCGAGCACCGGAAGCCTCGCGGAGTTCAGGGCCGTGCTGGATGCGCTGGCGGGAGGGTCGGTGGATCTCCCCCCGCTTCCTTCGGCCGCGTTTGAGCGCGTGAGCATTTACCAGGATCACGACTGAGGCATCGGTGGCATTCCTGGCGGATGCAAACATCCTGCTGCGTCTTCTGCAACCGAAAGACCCGGACTACCCCCAATACTGTTCACTTTGCCTTGGTGGGGCGGACCTCCGGTCCGCGGGCCGACGTCCACGTCGGCCCAGGCCCCACCAGAGGGTCCGGCGCGGTCCAGGGGGACCGCCCTACACATTCGTGCCAGTGCCAGGCTCACATCGCTCCCCCACCCTATTGGAACTACAGGCTTTACAAAATTGACACCAGACCCCGGACTCCGTTAAATTGAATATTGGACCGCTTTGGTCCGATATGCTCAAGCTAACCAAGAAGGCCGACTACGGGTTGATTGCACTTCAGCACCTGGCCACGCGCCGTCCCACACGCAGCGCCAGCGCCAAGGAGATCGCCGACACCTACGGCATCCCGCTGCCGTTGCTCGCCAAGGTGCTCCAAAAGCTCGCGCGCCACGGCCTGCTGACCGCCGTCCACGGCACCAACGGCGGTTACAAGCTGGCTCGGGACCCGCGCGCCATCAGCGCGCTCGAAGTCATCCGCACGCTCGACGGGCCCATCATCCTCACCTCCTGTTTCACCCACGAGGGCTGCTACCAGTCGGGCCGCTGCGGCGTAAAAGAGCCGCTTCGCCGCATCCACGAGGGCATCCTCGGGCTGCTGGGGAGCATCACTATCTCAGCCATGAGCGAGGAGCGCGCCGAGGCCCATCCGCTGCCGGTCCTGGAGAACGTATGAAGACGCCGATTTACATGGACAACCACGCCACGACGCCGGTGGATCCGCGCGTGCTCGAGGCCATGCTGCCCTACTTCCGGGAGAAGTTCGGCAATGCCGCCAGCCGCAGCCATCCCTTCGGCTGGGAGGCGGAGCAGGCGGTGGAAAAGGCCCGCAAGCAGATTGCGGACCTGATCGGCGCGACTCCCAAGGAGATCGTCTTCACCAGCGGGGCCACGGAATCCGACAACCTGGCCATCAAGGGCGTGGCCGAGATGTACGCCGAGAAGGGCAACCACGTCATCACCGTGGCCACCGAACACAAGGCGGTGCTGGACACCTGCAAACGCCTGGGCAAGCACGGTGTCAGCGTCACATTCCTGCCGGTTCGCGGCGACGGCCTCATCGACCTGGACGCCCTGCGGGCCGCCATCACCGAGAAGACCATCCTGATTAGCGTCATGCACGCCAACAACGAAATCGGCGTGTTGCAGCCCATCCGGGAGATCGGCCGGATCGCCCGGGAACGCTCCGTGCTGTTCCATACCGACGCGACGCAGTCGGTGGGCAAGGTGCCGGTCAACGTGAACGACGACCACATCGACCTGATGTCGCTCAGCGGCCATAAGATGTACGGTCCCAAGGGCGTCGGCGCTCTTTACGTCCGCCGCAAGAACCCCCGCGTGCAGCTCACCGCGCAGATGGACGGCGGCGGCCATGAGCGCGGCATGCGCTCGGGCACGCTGAATGTGGCGGGCATCGTCGGAATGGGCGAGGCCTGCGCCATCTGCCAGGCCGAAATGGAGGACGAATCCGCGCGCCTGGCCGCGCTGCGCGATCGCCTCAAGGACCGCCTGTACGCCGAGCTCGACGAAATCTACGTCAACGGCAGCATGGAGAGCCGGCTGCCCAACAACCTCAACGTCAGTTTCGCCTACGTCGAGGGGGAATCCCTGCTGATGGGCATCCATGACGTGGCGGTTTCGAGCGGCTCGGCCTGCACCTCGGCGACGCTCGAGCCGAGCTACGTGTTGCGGGCGCTGGGCGTGAGCGAGGACCTGGCCCACACCTCCATCCGCTTCGGCCTGGGCCGCTTCAACACCCAGGAGGAAGTCGACTACGTCGCCCGCCGGGTGATCGAGGTGGTGAAGAAGCTGCGCGAGCTTTCGCCGCTCTATGAGATGGCCAAAGAGGGTGTGGACCTGAAGAAAGTCGAGTGGAGCAAGGACTGACCATGGCGTACTCGGAAAAGGTTCTGGATCATTACGCGAACCCCCGCAACGTAGGCTCGCTCGACCGGAGCGACCGCCGCGTCGGCACCGGCATGGTGGGGGCGCCCGAGTGCGGCGACGTCATGAAGCTCCAGATCCAGGTGAACGAAGAGACCGGCGTGATCGAAGACGCCAAGTTCAAGACCTTCGGCTGCGGCAGCGCCATCGCCAGCTCCTCGCTGGCCACCGAGTGGGTAAAAGGCAAGACCGTCGACGAGGCCCTCGAAATCCGCAACGTGGATATCGTCAACGAGCTGAGCCTGCCCCCCGTGAAAATCCACTGTTCGGTGCTGGCCGAAGATGCCATTAAGGCAGCCATTGAGGATTATAGAAAGAAGAGGAGCCATTGATGATTGCTGATTTCATCATTGACGATTGAACACCAGTCAAATCGTCAATGACAAAATCGTCAATGAGAAAATAGAATGATCAACGTCACCCCCAAGGCGATCCAGAAGATCCGGGAAGCGTTCGCCAAGAACGGCGTAAGCGAAGGCGGACTGCGCCTGGGCGTTCAGGGCGGGGGCTGCTCCGGCCTCTCCTACCTGTTCCGCCTCGAGACCCGGCAGCGCGAGAAAGACAGTGTCTACGAGTTCGAGGGCATCAAGGTCTTCGTCGATCCCAAGAGCATGTTGTACCTGGACGGCATGACGCTCGACTACCAAGAGTCCCTGCTCCACTCCGGATTCGTCTTCGAGAACCCCAACGCGAAGAAGAGCTGCGGCTGCGGGACCTCGTTCTCCGCCTGATGGACGCCCCCGACTACTTTCACTTCTTCGGCCTCGATCCCCGGCTCAGCCTCGATCTGGCGGACCTCGAGAACAGGTTCCACCGGCTCAGCCGGCAACTCCACCCCGACCTTCACGCGCAGGCCACCCCGGCCGAGCGCGAGCGCTCGCTCGAAGCCTCCGCCATCCTGAACGACGCCTACCGCACCCTCCGCGATCCGGTCGCCCGTGCCGAGTACCTCCTGAAGCAGCAGGGATTCGAGCAATCCAAGCAAGCGCCCGCGGAGCTGCTCGACGAAGTGTTCGAACTGAACCTGACGCTCGAGGAGCTGCGCCGTGGCGACGCTTCGGTCCGCCCGCAGCTCGACGCGGCGCGCGAGCGCTTCCTGGCTCTGCTCAAGGAAACCGATGCCGGTCTCGAGCGCCTCTTTGCGGCCTACGACCACTCCCCCGTTCCCTCCGCGCTCGCTGAGATCCGCACCGCGCTCGACCGCCGCAAGTACATCTCGAACCTGGTCGAGCAGGTCGTAGGGCGGACCTCCAGGTCCGCGGCCGAGCTCCCGCTCGGCCCTGCTGAGTGATCCCCATGTCCCCTCTCTTCCAAATCGATTTTGGCGACCGCAAACCCGATCCCGTCGTGGGCATCGACTTGGGCACCACCAACAGCCTGGTAGCGTTCATGGACCTCACCGGTCCCAAGGTGATCCCCGGCGAGGATGGCGACCACCTGGTCCCCAGCGTGGTGCACATCCCGGAGGGCGCGCCGCTGGTGGGCAATGCCGCGCGCCAGATGCTGATCGACGACCCAGAGCGCACGGTCTACTCCGTCAAGCGCCTGATGGGCCGCGGCCTGGCCGACGTCGAGAAGGAGGCGAGCCTGTTCCCCTTCCGCTTCGCCGAAGGCAGCGAATCGGTGTTGCGGCTGCGCCTGGGCGA
>Ga0187850_10003287_pt1 | contig 13862 bp, 10 predicted proteins | sample June2016WEW_4_15_FD_132436 | JGI IMG/M metagenome (GOLD analysis project Ga0187850, IMG submission 132436) | Peatland microbial communities from SPRUCE experiment site at the Marcell Experimental Forest, Minnesota, USA - June2016WEW_4_150 | ecosystem: Environmental > Terrestrial > Soil >... | reverse complement strand
GGCGCCGTGGAGCGGCAGTTCTGGAAATAGGGGCTGATCGCCTGCCGTCCGCGCTTGACACACGTCAGACCCGAATACGAGGATGAAACTCGGCCCAACCATGCCGCCCGACTTACGGCCGCGCGCGCTGTTCCTCAGCCCGGAGGCGCCGTATCCGGCCATCGGAGGGGGCGCGTTGCGGTCGGCCTCGCTGCTCGAGTACCTGGCCGCGCGCTACGTGGTCGACGTCATCGTGTTTCACGAGCCTTCCGCGCCCGACCCCCGCGCCGCCTTCCCCGCGGGCCTCGTGCGCGATATCCAGGTACTCGAGCTGCCATACCATTCCCGGAGCCTGCTGGCGCGCGTGGCTCGAAACACGGGGCGGTATCTGGCGGGCCGCGCCCCGCTGAACGACCGCTTCGCCGGCTTCGCCGCGCCGATCTCGGCGTGTCTGGGCGGGCGGCGCTACGATCTCGCGGTCATCGAGCACTTCTGGTGCGCGCCGTATTGCAGGCAGCTCCAGCCGTTGGCCGGCCGCGTGGTCCTCGACCTGCACAACGTCGAGTCGGTGTTCTACAATCGCTGCGCGCGGTCGGAGCCGTGGCCTGCCTCGATCGCGCTGCGCCGGTTCTCGCGTGCCTGCGCCGCTGCCGAGCGCCGCTGGTTTCCGCGGTTCTCAATGCTGCTGGTGACCTCCGACGAGGACGCCTGCCGCGTCCGGGAAATCTGTCCGGGCGCGAGTGTACGCGTCTACCCCAACACCATCCCACTGGTGGCGCAGCCCGACCTCCCGGAGGAAGCCGCACTCATCTTCTCGGGCAATCTCCAGTACCGGCCCAACATCTCCGCCGTCCGTTTCTTCCGCAAGCGGATCTGGCCGCTGCTCCGCGACCGCTGGCCCGAACTGGTCTGGCGGCTGGTGGGTAAGAACCCCCAGGCAGTCGCCAGGTACGCCGTCGGCGACGCGCGGATTCAGCTCGCTGGCCCGGTCGCGAACGCCATCGAAGCGCTGGCCGCCGCCCGGGTCGTTGTCGTCCCGCTGCTGGCGGGCAGCGGAACCAGGGTCAAGATCCTGGAGGCCTGGGCGGCCGGCCGTGCCGTGGTTTCCACCCCGCTCGGCGCCGAAGGACTGCCGGTCCGCGATGGCGAGCACCTCCTGCTCGCCGATACGCCCGAAGCTTTTGCCGCAGCCGTTTCCCGGCTCCTGGCGTCTCCCGAAGACCGGCTGCGCCTGGGCCGCGCCGGCCGCCAACTCTACGAGCGCCAGTTCACCTGGCAGGAGGGCTGGCACAGTCTTTTGACAATATCGCTTTAGTTTTCCTCCCGCCGTCCCCGCTATACTGTAGGTGAACGGGATGCGCTTCTCTGTCGATGCTCATGCGATCGGGTGCCACCTCACCGGGAATGAAGTTTACATCCGCAACCTGCTGAACGAGTTTGCGGCGATCGACGATGAGGCTGAATTCATCGCTTATCTGTCGGTCAAAGAAGCTGCCGAACTGGTGCCGCACTGCTTCGGCCAGCGCCAGGTCTCGCGCAACCCCTTCGTCCGCCTGGGCTTCGATCTCTGGCGCAGGGTCCGCCAGGACCGGCCGGACCTGCTTCACGTGCAGTACACCGCGCCCTTGAGCTGTCCTGTCCCGGTGGTGGTGAGCGTCCACGATGTGAGTTTTCTGGAGCACCCGGAGTACTTCACTTCCTCGCGCGCCGCCCAGTTGCGGCTCACGGTGCGCCGCACCGTCGCCCGTGCGGCCAGGGTCATCACGGGAAGCGAGTTCTCGCGCTCCGCGATTTCCCGCGCCTACGGCATCAACGGGGACAGAATCGTGGTCGTCCCGAATGCCGCGGCGGCTGAGTTCCGGCCGATCCCACGCGAGACTGCCGCGGCCTGGGTGCGCTCCAACTTTCGCATTTGCACCCCTTTCATTCTCACGGTCGGCGACCTGCAGCCTCGCAAGAACCAGGTCGGCCTGATCCGCGCGTACGCCGAAATGGTCCGCGCCTTCCCCCAACTTCCGCACCGCCTGGTGTTAGCGGGCAAAGAGAACTGGCGCGGCTCGGAGGCTCATCGCGCGGCCGAGGAAACGGGCCTCGGCGGCCGCATTCACTTCACCGGTTTTGTCCACGACGGCAGTCTGCTCCAGCTCTACAACGCTTGCGAGTTCTTCGTCTTCCCCTCGTTCTACGAGGGCTTCGGCCTGCCGGTGCTGGAGGCCATGGCCTGCGCCCGAGCCGTCGCCTGCTCGAACACTTCCGCGGTGCATGAAGTAGCGGACGCCGCCGCCATCCTGTTTGACCCGCACTCCACCGCGGAGATCACCCAGGCCATGCTCGACCTGGCGCTCAACCCCGAGTTGCGCCTGCGCATGGAGAGGATCGGACTGCAACGTTCCGCCCAGTTCAACTGGCGCAAGACCGCGGAGCGAACGCTGGAAGTCTACTACGACGTCGCCGGCAGCCGCTCGGGCTCCGATCGCCAGCGCAGCGCCGGCGTCCCGGTGTCCACCCCATGAAGGCTCTCCCGTTTCTTCTCGCCGCCTGTTTGGCCCTGGCGCAGGCCCCCGGCCCGTCCCCCAAAGCCCCGCCCGAGCCCTTCGCCGACGAGTCCCTGCGTTACTCGGTGAACTGGCCCAGCGGCCTCAGCCTGGGCGAGGCACAATTCCTCGCCAAGCGCGCGGGCGACCGGTGGCGGTTCGCGCTCTCGCTCGACGCCGCCGTTCCCGGCTTCATTGTGAGCGACTCCTATCAATCCACCGCCGCGAAGGACTTCTGCTCGGTCGAGTTCGTGAAAACCTCCACGCACGGACAGAAGAAGGCCAGCGAGAGAATCGCCTTCGACGCCCAGCGAGGCATCGCCACCCGGCAGACGTTGATCGCCGACGGAGGCAAGTCGGAAGTCTCGGCGCCGGGCTGCGCCCGGGACGCGCTTGCCTTCCTTTACTTCCTTCGCCTCGAGCTCAGCCAGGGCCGCCTTCCGCCGCCGCAGACCGTTTTCTTCGGCGCCCCCTACCAGCTCAAGCTGGAATACGGCGGCACGCAAACCATCCGCGTGAACGACCGCCCCATGGAGGCGGAACGGCTGCGCGCCTCGCTCAAGGGTCCGGCCTCCGAGACCAATTTCGAGCTGTTCTTCGCGCGCGACGCCGTCCGCACCCCGCTCATGATCCGCGTTCCCTTCGCGGCTGGCGTCTTCTCGCTGGAGCTGGTGCGATAAAATGCGGCTGGCCTTCTTTTCGCCCATGCCGCCTTCGAAAAGCGGCATCGCGGATTATTCGGCCGCCCTGCTCGAGCCGCTCGCCCGCCTGGTCCGGGTCGAAGTCTTCGACCGGGAGCCTGCCGCTTTCGATCCCGCGCGATTCGACCTGGCCCTCTACCAGCTTGGCAACAATCCCTATCACGAGTTCGTCTACCAGATGGCGCTGCGGCATCCCGGCGTGGTGGTGATGCACGAAGCCAACCTGCACTACCTGGTCGCCGACCTCACCATCCGCGGCGGCGACTGGGACGCCTACCTTGGCGAAGTGGAATACGAGGGCGGAGAGGCGGCGCTCGCTTACGCCCAGCGCGTCCGCGCCCTGGAGATTGGGCCGGACTACGAGGGCGTGCCCATGATCCGCCGGGTTCTGGAGCGCGCCCGCGCCATCATCGTCCATAGCCAGTGCGTACTCGACCAGATCCGCGCCGCAGGCTTCCCAGGGCCCGTCGCGCGCATCCCGCACGGCGCCTGGGTCCCCGCCGCCGATCGCTGGGCCTGCCGCGAGCGCCTCGGCGTGGACGAGTCCACCCCGCTGGTCGGCATCTTCGGCTTCCTCAAACCCTACAAGCGCATTGCCGAATCCCTGCGAGCCTTCCGCCGCCTGCTTCGGCTCGAGCCCCGGGCCAAGTTCATCCTGGCCGGCGAGCCGCATCCCGATTTTCCCGTCCAATCGCTCATTCGCAGCCTGGGCCTCTCCGCCAGCGTCCGCGTGCTGGGCTTCCTCCCCATCGACGACTTCGTCGCTCACATCGCCGCCTACGACATCGTCCTCAATCTCCGCTACCCCACCGTCGGCGAGAGCTCCGGCAGCCTGCTGCGTGCGTTCGGCCTCAGCCGGCCCGTGCTGGTCTCCGATGTCGGCTCCTTCCGCGATTTCCCCGACGACGTCTGCCTCAAAGTCCGCGTAGACAGTACCGAGGAAGACCAGATCTTCGAGTTCCTCAACCTGCTGGTCTCCCGCCCCGAAATCGCGCGGGAGTATGGCCGGCGCGCCCGCCAGTGGGTCGAGCGCGAGTGCACCTGGGAGCGCGTCGCGCGCCAGTATGCGTCGTTCCTGGAATCCGTGGCGGGAGCCAGTGCGCTGTCCCCGACACCGCTTGCTGGCGTGCGCGGCTCGGAGGTGCCGATTCCGAGCCGCGACCACGAGGGAGCGCTTGTCGAGAATGACGTGGGACAGCCACCTCAGCCTGTTGCCGCCCCACCTGAGTCTGCCATCCCCGAGCCCGAGTCCGCCGGCCCGCCTCCCTCCGACAGCGACATCCTGGAGTGGGCGCCCACTGAACCCCTGTTCCGCGCTTACGTCGACGCGCATCTCTCGCGCCTCACCAAAACCCTCGAGATCACGCCGCCCGGCTCGCCCGCCGACCGCGTCCTGGAGATGGGAACCTACCTGCAAGTCGCCCCCGCGCTCCGCAAGCGGCTCGGCTACGGCGAGGTGCGCGGCTGCTATTACGGCGAGCTCGGCGTGGTCGAGCACCGCGAAGTCACCTCCACGGACGGCGAGCGCTTCGAGTGCGACGTCGAGCTTTTCGATGCCGAGAAGGATGTTTTTCCCTACGCCGACGAGTATTTCGCCACGGTGCTGTGCTGCGAGCTGGTCGAGCACCTCTCGGTCGACCCCATGCACATGATGGGCGAAGTGAATCGCATCCTGCGACCCGGCGGCCACCTGGTGCTGACCACTCCCAACCTCGCCTCCCTGCGCGCCATCTCGGCCATCCTTCAGGGCTACCACCCCGGCCTGTTCCCGCAGTACATCCGGCCCGCCCCCGACGGCAAAATCGACCCGCGCCACAACCGCGAATACACGCCCTTCGAGATCCGCCTGCTGCTCAACGACGCCGGCTTCGAGGTGCGATTGCTCGAGACCGGGCCATTCTACGACCAGCCCCGGCCGGAGTTGGCCTGGGTGCGCCGCCTGCTGGAACGCTACGAGTATTCCACCGAGTTGCGCGACGAGGGAATCTACGCGGTCGGCCGCAAGATCGGCCTCCCCCGCAGCCGCTACCCGGCCTGGTTGTACGGCGGAAGCGAATGAGCGCGCCCGAGATTCGCGTCGACCAGCAGGCACTCGCGATTCGCGCCCGCCTCCGCGTCGTCAACTCCTCCGGCGAAACGTGGAAGCCCGAGGACGGCTACGCCGTCGGCTACCAGATCCTCGACCCGGACACCGATACGCTGGTCGTGGATGGCCGGCGCTCGCCGCTCGCCCGCCCGCTCGCCCCGGGGGAGTCCGTGGACGCCGAGGTCGAGGTGGAGCTGCCGCCCGAGCACGGCCGCTACCGCGTCTTCGTCTCTTCGATGCGCGAAAACGTCTGCTGGCACTATCAGCAGGGCACGCCGTTCCTGCTGATCGAAGCAGAGGTGGGCGAAGCGGGAGCGCGCTTGGTCCGCAGTGCGGAGACGACGATGGGCGCGCTGCGCCGGCGCAACCTCGTGCGCGCTTTCGGCCGGGGGTTCCAGTACCCGCTCGCGCTCCTATGGCGCAACCGCAGCCTCATCCGCTCGATGGTGCGCCGCGACGTCCTCGGCCGCTACCGCGGCTCCTTCGGCGGTGTCTTCTGGACCCTGCTCAACCCGCTCCTGCTGATGACTACCTATTTCTTCGTCTTCGGGATCGTGTTGCGCGCCAGGTTTCACAACGATCCGTCGCGCGCCGGGTTCGTCCTGTACTTCCTATGCGGGATGCTGCCCTGGCTGGCCTTCAGCGAAGCCGCTGGCCGCGCGCCCTTCGTCATCCTCGAATACCGCAACTTCGTCAAGAAGCTGGTCTTCCCGCTGGAGACGCTCCCGGTGAACCTGACGGCCGCCGGGCTGGTCACCGAGCTGTTCGCGCTGGTGGTGTTCGTCGCCGGCCTGCTGCTGGCCCGCGGCGGAGTACCCGCCACCGCGGCCTGGCTGCCCCTGCTGCTGATTCCCCAGTTGCTTCTTACCCTGGGCCTGTGCTGGTTCCTGGCCGCTCTGGGCGTCTACGTCCGCGACCTTGGCCAGATCAACGGTTTCCTGCTCACCCTTTGGTTCTTCCTCACGCCCATCTGTTACCCGGTCGAATCCCTGCCGCCCCAGGCGATGGCCATCCTTGCCAAGAACCCCTTCTTCGTGCTCGTCCAGGCCTACCGAGACATTTTCCTGGAAGGGCGCGCTCCCTCCTTCGGCCCGCTTTGGAAACTCTGGCTGCTCTCGGCCGTCTTGTTCCTGCTCGGCCACGCCTGGTTCTACAAGCTGAAGAGAAACTTCGCCGACGTCATTTAGTGCGGGAGCGCCGGCGGTCGGCGCCGCCGGCGTCCCCGAAGAGCTACTTCTTCTTCTTGGCCGGCGCCTTGGCGGGCTTGGGCTTGGTCTTGCAGGCCATCGGGCATTCCTCCTTGTCGTGAGAATCAATACATCGGAATGAGTCCGGAAACCGCAGCATATCAGGGAAAGCAGTCAGGGACGCCAGTTGAGCCACTCGCCGTCCTGTAGCGGCGCCCAGTCGACCTGCGGCAAGGCCGGCAGGTCCTCGTGCTTTTCCTGCTGGAAGTAGCTCTCGGCAATGGCGAATGCGTGCTGCTTGGCCTTGGCTTCGCTGAACTGGCGGTGGCCATGAATGGTGAGCCCCGGGCCCGTGAGCACGATCCGCCATTCGTCGAAGTCCGACGCCACCAGCAGCGTGAGGTAATGGTATTGCGCCTTGAAGCCCGTCGATGAACGGAACATGGTTCCTCCGGCGTATGGAAAGAAGATACCCCAGTCCGGGACATTCCGCAAGGACGCGCTAACCGCGCGGCATGCCGGCTCCGCCGGACAAGCGGCGCCCGCCTGCCTGAGGGCGCTAGCCGTGCGCAGAATCACTTGGCCAGGACGATGGCGCGGTCGCGCGGAGTCATCTTCTCGGCGGCGATGCGCAGAACCAGGCGGGGCGTGGTGCCAGCGCGGGGCTTCAGGAAGGCGACGACTTCGCGGGGCCTCTTGGGATAGGCTTCCTTCAGGACCCAGCCCACGCCTTTCTGCACCATGTCGTCGGGGTCGCTGAGCAGCCTCGCGGCGATATCGAGAATCGCACCGGTGTGGCGGCCCTGCTTGGCTTCCTGCAAGAGCGAAACGATGGCGGCGCGGCGCTTCCAGCGGTTTCTGGAGCGGGTCCAGGCGGGGAGGCGCCGGATCCAGGCGGGCTCATTCTCGAGGCAGGCGGCCAGCAGCCAGGAGGAGACGCCGTCGCAGTTCGCCCAGTTGGTCACATAGCGGCCGATCCAGCGTTCAAAGAGCCGGAATTCGCGCGCGGCGCACTGCTTGCGGAAACGGCGGTACACGCAGATCGCGACGCTCGATTCCTCGAGCTTGCCGCTCTTCCATAGCTCGTTGGCAAACTCGTCGCGGTTGGCGGCCAGCCAGCTCTTCACTTCGTGGTAAGCGGCGCGGGCAATATGTTTCACGTGGAACGCTCGGACGCCCCAGAGGTCGACGGGCTCGCGAAAGAAATTCAGGGCGCCTTGGCGGTACTCGGGATCCACGTGCGCGGCCAACCCGGAGCGGACTTGAGCAAGAAGATCGGCAACGGTCATAAAGGCAATGTACCGCGGAACGGGTGATACACTGGGTGCTCGCATGGGTACCGGAACCGTGCCGCGCATCGGTTCCCTGCTGGTGAAGCCGGTGTCGGCGGTGTGCAACCTGGATTGCGCCTACTGCTTCTACCTGGACCGCGAGGCCGATCCCTACCGATCGCTGCCCGCGCGGCAGATGAGCCTGGAGACGCTGGAGCGGCTGGTGGATACGTTCCTGTTCTACTCCTATCCCCAAAGCGTGCTGGCGTTTCAGGGCGGCGAACCGATGCTGGCGGGCTTGAGGTTCTTCGAGAAGCTCATCGAGTTCGAGAAGCAGTACGGGCGAGACGGGCAGAGCGTAAGCAACTCCATCCAGACCAATGGCATCCTGATCGACGAGGATTGGTGCGCGCTGTTCGGAGAGTACCACTGGCTGGTCGGGGTGTCGCTCGATGGACCCCAGGAGATGCACGACGTCCACCGGCGGAACAAGGCGGGGCAGGGCACGTGGCGGCAGGTGATGCGCGGGATCGAGACCCTCAGTAAGAACCACGTGGAGTTCAACGTCCTGTGCCTGCTGAGCCAGGCGAACGTGGGAAAGCCGAACGAGGTTTACCGCTTCTTCCGCGGGCTGGGCGTCGACTACATCCAGTACATCCCGCTGGCCGAGTTCGACGGGCAGGGCAATCCGCTGCCCCCGAGCATCACGCCAGAGCAATACGGGCGGTTCCTCGCGGAGACGTTCGAGCTGTGGTGGCCGGAGCGACGCAAGGCGCGGATTCGCTGCTTCGACAACCTCGCCGAGGCGCTGGCCGGCCGGAAACCGGGCGATTGTTCGCTCCACGAGACCTGCGACAGCTATTGCGTGGTGGAGTTCAATGGCGACGTCTACCCGTGCGATTTCTTCGTCAAGCGGGAATGGATGCTGGGCAACGTGATGGTGGATTCCTGGGCGGAGATCGCGCGGCGGGAGCGGCGCCACGGTTTTGCCGCGACGAAGACGCTCGCGGCGCCGGAGTGTCAGGCCTGCGAGTATCAGCCGGTCTGCCGCCGCGGGTGCCCCAAATACCGCCACGGGCCGCGGCGGCGGTTCGAGGACCTGGACTACTTCTGCGCGGCCTACAAGACTGTTTACGCGAAGGCGCTCGCGCCGCTGCGGAGAGGAATAGCTACAATTTCTCGATCCTGACTTTGGCGATGCGCTTGCCGTCCATCTCAAGGATGGTGAAGCGGCGGGCGTCGTGCTCGAGGGTCTCGCCGGCTTTCGGGATGTAGCCCAGGCGGAAGAGCAGAAAACCGGCGAGTGTCTCGAAACCCGCGCTGGTGGGCAGCTCGATTCCGTACTGGGTTTCGAGATCGCGGATCGGGATTACGCCTTCCAGCTCGAGCACGGATACGCCGAGGGAAGGCCGGGGACGGTGGGGATCGTGCTCGTCTTCAATCTCGCCGAAAATCTGTTCCAGCACGTCCTCCAGGGTGACCAGGCCGACGATGGTGCCGAATTCATCGACGACCAGCGCCATGTGCGCGTGGTTCCGCCGGAACTCGTCGATCATTTGGTTGAGCGGCTTGCTTTCGGGGACGACCAGGGGCTTGTGGAGCAAGGCGCGCAGGTTGAGGTCGGGCACGGGTACGTTGGAGCGTCCGGCGATGCGCATCCTGCGCCACAGGGGCAGCAGGTCCTTGTAGTGGAGAATGCCGACGATATTCTGCGGCTCGCGTTCATAGACCGGCACGCGGGTGTATTGGTTCTCGACCAGCGTCCGCAGCGCGCCGTCGAGGGAGGCTTCGATGGAGATCGAGACGATGTTGTTCCGAGGCGCCATCACCTCCCGCACGGAGAGGCTGGACAGGTCGAGCAAGCGGCCCAGGGCGGTCTCTTCGAAGGGAGACATGAGGCCGGTGGCGCGAACCGAGGAGGCAATCAGCTTCAGTTCCTCGATCGAGTGGCCGGCGCCGGACGCGCCCGGGCGCAATCCCATCGCGCGCGAGACCGCGGCCGAGGAGCGCTCCAGCACGAAAATGAACGGTTGGGAGAGGCGGTAGAAGAGCAGCAGCAGCGGGGCCGCGACGACCGCGTAGCGCTCGGCCAGCTTGATGCCGAAGTTCTTGGGAACCACTTCGCCGAGCACCACCATGCAGAAAGTCAGCGCGAGAAACGCGAGGACGAAGCTGGCGCCGTGGAGCAGTGCTTGAATCCGGGGCGCGGAAACCGGCGGGAGGAGAGCAAGGAGCGCCTGGTAGAAGGTGTCTTCACCGGCCCAGCCGGCGCCGAGCGCGGCGAGGGTGACCCCGAGCTGCACGGTGGCGAGCAGGCGCTCCGGGTGGCTCAGCAAGTTGAGCGCGGCCTGCGCGCCGACCGCGCCGGCGCCGGCCAGTTCCCGCAAGCGCGATGGCCGGGTCGAGATGAGCGACATCTCCGCGGAAGCGAAGAATGCATTCAGCCCGACGATGAAGCCGAGCAGAAGGAATCGGTAGCCGAAATAGGTCTCTTCCATACGCTGGTTCCAGTAGAATCGTGGCGTGGCCTTAAAACGCGTCCTCAAGTATTTGAACATAACTATCGGCCTCCTGGCGGTGCTGGCGCTGTCCGCGGCCTGGTGGTTCGTCTGGCGGCCGCTGCCACAGACGTCGGGAACGCTGAGGACGGCAGTCGGCGGGAAGGCCACGGTCGAGCGCGACGCGCTGGGCGTGCCGCACATCACCGCCGCGACCATCGAGGACGCGCTGTTCCTCCAGGGCTACGCGACCGCGCAGGACCGGCTGTGGCAGATGGACGTGCTGCGGCGGGTGGCCGCCGGGCGGCTGGCGGAGGTCTTCGGGGTGGCTGCGCTGGAGGCGGACCGCGAGGCGCGCCGGCTGCGGATGGAGCGCATCGCCGAGCAACACGCGGACCTGCTCGCGGCGGCGGATCGTGCCGCGCTGGCGGCGTACGCGCGCGGGGTCAACGCCTTCCTCGAAACGCACTGGAACAAGCCGCCGCTGGAATTCTCGCTGCTGCGCTACGATCCGCGGCCTTGGGGCGTGAAGGATTCGCTCCTGATCGGTCTGTACATGTACCGCGGGCTGACTCTGACCTGGCCCACGGAGCTTCAGAAGGCCGCACTTCTGGAAGGCGGGGACGCCGCCAAGGTCAACTTCCTGTTTCCGGACCGCGCCGGCGGAGAAGTGCATCCCGGCTCGAATGCGTGGGTGCTGGGCGGTGCGCGCACGGCCAGCGGGCGGCCGCTGCTCGCCAACGACCCGCATATGGAGTACTCGATACCGGCCATCTGGCACGTGGTGCACCTGAAGGCGCCGGGGCTGGATGTGGCGGGGGTGGCGCTGCCGGGCGTGCCCTGCGTGATCCTGGGGCACAACCAGCGCATCGGCTGGGGCGTAACGAACCTGCAATTCGACGTGCAGGACCTGTACGTCGAGAAGCTGGAGCCGCAGAGCGGCGCTTACGTGTTCGCTGGGAAGCTCGAACAGGCGCGCCTGGAGCGGGAAATCATTTCGGTGAAGGCCGGCGCGCCAGTGGAGTTCGCCCAATGGGTGACCCGGCACGGGCCGGTGTTCCGCGAGGGAAACCGCTTTCTGGCATTGCGCTGGGCGGCGGCCGAGCCGGAGTCCGCCTTTCCCTTCCTGGATCTCAACCGAGCCGGAAACTTCCAGGAATTCACGGCGGCCCTGGCCCGCTATTCCGGGCCGGGACAGAATTTCGTGTACGCCGACGTGGATGGCAACATCGGCTTCCAGGCGACGGGGCGGCTGCCGATCCGCAAGACATTCGATGGAAGCGTGCCGGTGGATGGCAGCACCGGCGAATACGAATGGGAGGGTTTCATCCCTTTCGACCAGTTGCCGCGCTCCTATAACCCGGCCTCGGGGCTTATCGTAACCGCCAACCAGGACCCGTTTCCGGATGGTTACTCGTACCGAGTAAGTGGGAACTTCTCCGCGCCCTACCGGTCGACTCAGATCTATAACATCCTGTCGAAGCGGAAGGGCTGGCGGGCGGAGGAGATGGCCGCCGTGCAGAGAGACGTTTACTCGGAGTTCTGCGAGTTACTCGCGCGCCAGATCGTGGCGGCCTACGACCGGCGCGGGATGGCGAGCCTGCATCTTGCGGACGCGGTGAAGATCCTGCGGTCGTGGAACGGGCAGATGGACGGCGGGGCGGCCCCGATGATCGTCACGCTCGTTTTCGAGCAACTGCGGAAGGCGGTTGGGGAAAGGGCGTCTCCGGGCAAAGGGGCGGACTACGACGTTCCGATGGCGGCTTGGGCGGACAGCGTGCAGATGGCGCCAGTGGCGATCGAGAGGCTGCTGCGCGAGCGGCCGAAGGACTGGTTCGCCGACTACGACAAACTGCTGCTGCGCGCGTTTCTGGACGCCATGGAAGAAGGCCGGAGCGTTCTGGGCGGCAACGTGAGTAAGTGGGACTACGGCAGATACAACCAGTTACTGATCGAGCACCCGGTGTTGAGCCGGCTGCCGTTGGTCGGGAAGTACTTCAACATCGGCCCGGTGGAGCAGAGCGGGTCGACCACCTCGGTGAAGCAGACCACGCGGCGAATGGGGCCGTCGATGCGCATGGCGGTGGACTTCGCGGACCTGGAGAAATCGCTGCTCATCCTCCCGGCGGGGGAGTCCGGGCAGATCCTCTCGGGGCACTACAAGGACCAATGGGAAGCCTGGCAGCAGGGCCGCGGTTTCCCGATGCAGTTCGGAAAAGTGGAGGCGAAGAGCACGCTGGTGGTGGAGCCGAAACAATGATCCATCCCGGCGCTGCCAACCCGGTAGACCGCGGGAGCCTGCTCTTCGTCTACCTGGTTGCGATCGTCGCGGCGACCTCGGGACTGCTGTTCGGGTTCGACATCGCCGTTATCAACGGCGCCATCATTTACCTCCGGGAACAGTTCCGTCTGACCGAGTTCCAGACCGAGGTGGCGGCCAGCAGTCTCCTCATCGGGTGCATCTTCGGGGCCAGCATCGCCGGGTGGCTCAGTGACCGGTTCGGCCGGCGGCGGACCCTGATCGTCTCGGCCCTGCTGTTCGCGGTCTCGGCGATCGGCGCCGCGCTGCCGCGCAACCTGCCGGAGTTCGTTGCTGCCCGGCTCGTGGGGGGCCTGGCCATCGGGATGGGTTCGATGCTGGCGCCGTTGTACATCGCCGAGGTGTCGCCGGCGCGCATCCGGGGCCGGCTGGTGTCGCTGAACCAGATGGCGATCGTCAGCGGCATCCTGCTGTCGTACCTGATCAACTGGCTGCTGTCGTTCGCCGGCCCCACGGGCTGGCGCTGGATGTTCGCCGCGGCCGTGGTTCCTTCGCTGGCGTTCTTCATCGGGATGCTGTTCGTCCCCGAGAGTCCGCGCTGGCTCACCGAGCGCGGGCAAGAGGCCGGCGCGCTGGCGGTGCTGAGCAGGGTCAGCGGGCGCAGCCAGGCGCTCGTGGAACTAGGTGAGATCCAGGAGGCGATTGCCGAGGAAAGCGGATCGCTCAGCGAGCTTCTCCAGCCCGGTTTCCGCCGCGCCCTGGCCATTGCGGTTGCGCTCGCTATTCTGCAACAGATCACCGGCATCAACACGGTTCTGTTCTACGGGTCGGTGATCTTTCGCGAGCAGGTGGGCGGGCACAGCCAGAGCTCGGCCCTGGGTCTCAACGTGGTCATTGGCCTGATCAACTTCCTGGCCACCATCGTCGCGCTGTGGGTCATCGACCGCCTGGGCCGCAAGCCGCTGCTGATGCTCTCGGCCGGAATTCTGGCCTGCGGCCAGTTCGCCCTCGGCGCGGCGTTCCTGATCCACCCGCCGCCGACCATGCTGATCCTGGGCGTCATGGTATGCTGCGTGGCGGCGTTCGCCGTAGGGCTGGGTCCGGGCGTCTGGGTGGTGCTCTCCGAGATTTTCCCCACGCGCATCCGCGGCCGCGCCATGTCGATCGCTACCATCAGCCTGTGGGTGGCCTCGACCGCGCTGACGCTGACGTTCCTTTCGCTGGTCAAGGCCATCTCGGCGACCGGCGCGTTCTGGATCTACTCCGCCATGTGCGTCACCACGTTTCTCATCGTCTGGCTGGCCACGCCGGAGACCAAAGGTAGGACACTGGAAGAGATCGAGAAG
>Ga0187850_10003286_pt1 | contig 13870 bp, 11 predicted proteins | sample June2016WEW_4_15_FD_132436 | JGI IMG/M metagenome (GOLD analysis project Ga0187850, IMG submission 132436) | Peatland microbial communities from SPRUCE experiment site at the Marcell Experimental Forest, Minnesota, USA - June2016WEW_4_150 | ecosystem: Environmental > Terrestrial > Soil >... | reverse complement strand
CGTCACGGCAGTCGCCTACCATCACCCCTCATGACGGCACGCGTGTTCGTGTTCGGCAGCATCAACACTGACCTCGTCGTCTATGTGTCGCGCCTACCCCAGCCCGGGGAGACGATCGGAGGGGGGACCTACGGTTCCTTCCCCGGCGGCAAGGGCGCCAATCAGGCGGTGGCCGCCGCTCGGGCGGGTGCCGTCGTGAAGCTGTATGGGTGCCTCGGAAAGGACGCGTTCGGACGCGAGCGCATCGCGAGCCTCGAAAAGACCGGCGTGTCCACGCGCGGGGTGCGCATGCTCTCCGACGCGGCCTCGGGCATCGCCCAGATCACCGTGGACTCTGAGGGGGAAAACACGATCGTCGTGGCTCCCGGCGCAAACGATCGATTCGGCCCGGAAGGAGTGGAGGTGCCTTCACCGGCTCGCGGTGAGACCTGGGTGTCCCTTTTCCAGAACGAGGTGCCGCAGGACGCCACGGAAGCCCTCATCCTCAAGGCGAGGGCGGCCGGGCACACGGTGTTCTGGAATCTCGCACCCACACTGAGCAGGCGGCCGTTGGAGCAGGCCCTCCGCGCCGTCGATTGCCTCATCTGCAACCGCAACGAACTGGCCGGTCTCACGGGCCGCCCGCGTCTGTCCAGCGACGATCCCCAGGGGGTGGAGGAGGATGCCCGCGCGCCTCTCGCATGGGGGGTGCGCAGCCTCATCGTGACGCTCGGGAGGAAGGGGAGCATGCACGTCACGTCAGCGGGGGCGCAGACCGTGAGGGCGTTCGAGGTGAAGGCCGTCGACACCGTCGGCGCGGGGGACTGCTACTGCGGCGTCCTCGCCGCATCAGTCGCCCAGGGGCTGGAGATGATGCAGGCCATGCGCCGTGCTTCCGCCGCGGCGGCCATCTCCACGACTCGCCAGGGCGCGCAGCCCTCCATGCCGATGCGCGCCGAAATCGAGGAGTTCCTCAGCCGGCAGGGCCCGTGACGGGCGGGGGAAGCTCCAGGCGTTCCAGCCGGTCGATCCGGGAAACGACCCAGTCCCCCCGGTCGGTTTTCATCCACACCCGATCGGTGACCGAATGCCCTTCGGACCTGGGAACCACGTCGGCTCCGGTGTCGGCGTCCGCCGACGCGGCGGGGTTCCATTTGTCGTATTTCACGAGGAACACGGGGCGGGGCTCTCCCTGCTCCTCGGTGAGGGACAACCCGGTCACCCCGTACAAGGTCGTGGGAGGGGCGAGCGGGGGTCTTCCCGCCTTGTCCCAATCAGCGGCGGAGATCACGTTCGACCGCCCTTCGTAGCCTTGCGTGACCCGTGAGGTGACGTACAGCGTCGTGACTTCGTCGATTTCTCCCTGGCCCGCCCGGCCCGCAACGCACGCCTGCATGGTCGTGTGGTCCAGGGTGTTCATGCTGGAATAAAAGGTCTCCACGACCCTGCGCGGCGCATAGCCGCGGGTGACGCGCGGGGCCAGGACGTTTCTCAGGACGGTGCCTCCCAGGGCACCGAGGACCACGACGACCGTGGCCACGATGGCGGCGACTCTCCAGTTCCTCTGCCAGAACCTTCGGCGGCGGAAGCTCCTCCCGGCGGAAGCCTCGTGGGCCGCTGCTGCGGCGAGGGCGCTCCGCCGCAGGTCCTCGCCGAGAGGGTGAACCAGGTCGCGCGTCTGCCAGCGGGACAGGCCTTCCGAGATTTCTGACAGGGAAACGGCGCCCCGCCGTCCCCGGCCGAGGCCCGCCATGATCGTATCCGACACTTCCTGTTCCAGGCCGGGCACGAGGCTCGCGGGGGGTTGGACCTCGAGGCGGCGCACCTGCTCGTGCAGGTCCGCGGCATCTGAGCCCAGGAAGGGAAAGCGGCCGGTGATGATGCGGAAGAGCGCGGCAGCCACGCTGAATGCGGCGAGCTGCGGGCCCTTGAGGTCCGGGTGATTCAGACACTCGAATGTCTCGCGGTTCGCCTCGAATGGGCGGAGGTCCCTCAGCTCGCGGTCGAGGCTCGGGGGCAGAAAGAGAATATTCCCGTCGTCCGTGAAGATCACCGAATCGGACTGCAGGGGAAACCAGCCCGCGGCGCTCTCCGAAAGCTGGAGCACTGCGCGCACAAGCTGTGCCATGAGCGGCAGGGCTTTCTCAGCCGGCATCGCCAGCGCCTTTTCCAGTGAAAGCCCCGGCACGGAGGGCCCGACCAGGTAGACCTGCCCCTCCTGCTCGGCAACTCCTTCGAAGCGCCATTCGCGGACCCCGGTGGAAGGGCCGGCGACCCACCCGGGATCGGCCCGCAATGCCAGGATACGCGTGAGAGCCGCACCCGTGGTCACGGTGCCCAGGGACACGGCGAGGTGGAGTGTCCCCGCGTCAGTCAACTCTCTTGCCATGAGTCAGCAATTCTCCTCCTGGATCGGGCCTTATTCCCGGTTTTCTTGAAAAACGGTTGCGCTGAAGATCTCGATGCGCGTCTCAGGCGAGCGCCATGCGTCGACGGGAAGGCCCGCCTTCCGGCAGCAATGCGCCAGAAAAGCCTCCCGGTCCCAGCCCTGTTCGGTGGCAACCTGCGGGAGGAGGAGCCCCGAGCGGTGGCCGTTCCGCACCATGATGCCGTGCACTCCGACAGTGATGCGCTGGAGGTCCGTGATGCATTCGAACGGCGAGAGGACGGAGATCTCGATCCGTACCCGCGGCCATTCCTCGGGAGACAGGGGCGGGAACCGGGGATCGTCGAACGCGCTGGACACCGCAACGTCCTTCACCGCCTCAACGAGCGGCTGGGAGGCGGTGATATGCCCGATGCACCCCCGGAGCTCCCCCCGCACCTTCAGCGTCACGAACGCTCCGCACAAGGTCGAGAGCGAGGGCGGCGCCGGGGGGAAGAGCGGCGGCCGGCGGGCCAGCCGGGCCCCGATGGCCTCGCGGGCAGTCTGGAGGAGGATGGACCTGTCCTGTTCGGCAAGCGCGAAGGTCATGCAGGCACGCGGGCGGCTTCGACGCTCACTGCGGCATAGTGCACGACGCGCGAGGCATCCTCGTCCATCTCCTGCGAACGGGCGCGGGCGAGGATCTGCACCCGGCAGCCTTCTCCCGCGAGAGAAAGCACACCCGCGATGCACGACGCGCCGCACGCGCTGATCCTTCGGTTCTCCGACGCGGTCACCACTCCCTTCCAGTCGCAGCGGGAGAGGAGATCTTCCAGCGCGGCGCTCTCCTTTTCGGTGTCGTGACCCGTCATGTAGGACGCCATGTTGGCCGTCACGACGAACACCGTCGAGTCGGCGCGCGGACCGAACGTCGCCGCCAGGGTCCGCGAGAGCGTCTCTGCCGCCGACCTGCCGCTGGCCCCCACGAGGAGTGGAACGATCGACACTCCCGGGAACATCCGCGCCAGGAAAGGAAGCTGCAGCTCGAGGCAGTGCTCTTCCAGGTGCGGAATGTCGTTGCGCCGGTACAGGGGATCGCTCGCGGCAAGCGCGGAGACCGCCTCCGCGTCGACGGGGACCGGGCCCAGGGGAGTGCTGAAGGCGGCGGATTCGGGGAGAAAAATGCTGTCCTCGGGCTCGCGGTGCACCGGCCCGATCAGGACCGCGGTGCGCACGCGCCGGTCGGCGATCGCGCGGTACGCGGCCGCCATCACTGCCCCTGCGTACTCGTAGCCGGCATGCGGCGAGATGACGGCAAACCGCGCGGCCCGGGGGGTCGCGGAGCCTCCGAGAAGTTCATCGATCTGCGCAGCAAGCGCCTCCCGCCGTGCCGGGTAGAAGAGTCCGTCGACGAGGGGGGGGCGAATGGCAGCCCTGAGCGGGGTGACGCCCATACCAGGGAAAAGTATCGTGGAATGGGGAAGTCAATGCAAGGCCGCCATGGTACTCCATGGCGCTCATTCGGTGTCCAATCGGCGATCTCGCGGTGACGTCCGTCTCATTCAGACACGGTTGAATCGCCAATACCTTGACTTCAACCGACTTCCACCGTATCGTCGATGCGCGGTCACGGTATTCCGTGACATTCGCAGTTGAGAGGAGAGGCAGAAGGTGAGGTTCGTTCCCCGCAAGCTCTTCCTGACCCGCGGGGTCGGGATCAACAAGGAAAAGCTCAACAGCTTCGAGATGGCATTGAGAAACGCCGGCATCGCTCATCTGAACATCGTACGCGTCTCGTCGATATTTCCCCCCGGCTGCAAGATCGCGAGTCCCGAGGAGGGGCTTGCCGCGCTTGAGGCCGGCGAGGTCACCTTTGTCGTGCTCGCCGAGATGGCGACCAATGAGCCGGGCAGGAGGATCGCCTCCTCCATCGGCATCGCGATTCCGGCTGATCAGAAAATGTATGGCTACCTCTCCGAACACCACACCTATGGCCAGACGGAAAAGGAAGCGGGCGACTACGCGGAGGATCTCGCCGCGTCGATGCTCGCCACCCTGCTGGGCGTCCCCTTCGACCTCGACAAGGACTACAACGAGCGCCGCGAGCAGTACCGCATGGGCGGGCACATCGTCGACAGCACGAGCATCACCCAGACTGCGGAAGGTGCCTCCGGCGCCGTGTGGACGACGGTCGTCTCCGCGGCAGTCCTCCTGTAATGACGGCAACCGCACTGGCACAATTGGCACTGGCAGGAGCGGGGCTGGATACCGCGCTTCGCGCGGTGTGCCTGTGAAGGGGCGACGGCTTGACCCCGTGCCCATCATGGGCGGCATCGGGGTCGTATCGCTCGTCGATGATTTCTTTCTCTCCTACAACGCCGGGCGGCTGCGTGATGCGTGCCGTGTCTTCGCGGACAAGATGCTGGAGCCCGACGTCACGGTGGGGCTCACCATCAGCGGCGCGCTCACGCCCACGGGCCTGGGCTACGCGGCATTCGTTCCGCTCGTCGAGGCGGGATTCGTCGACTGGATCGTCTCCACCGGCGCGAACCTCTATCACGACATCCATCGCTCGCTCGGTTTCGCGCTGTACGGCATCTCCCCGAACGTGGACGATGTTGCCCTGCGCAGGGAAGGGATCATCCGGATCTACGACATCATTTTCGACGCGGAGGTGCTGTTCAAGACCGACGACTTCATCGCCGAGGTGCTGAAGTCGAAGGAATTCCAGAAGCGGATGTCCACCGCGGAGCTGCACGGGCGCCTCGGACGCTACGTGCGCGAACGGGAGAAGCTTCTGGGCACGAAGTACCGCTCGCTCATCGGCGCCGCCTTCGAGGCGGGAGTGCCCGTCTACACATCGAGCCCCGGCGACTCCAGCCTCGGCATGGGGCTGGCGTCGCTGCGCCTCCAGGGATTCGAGGTCGGCTTCGATCCCGAGCTGGACGTGAACGAGACCGCCGCGATCGTGTACGACGCGAAACGCACCGGCGGCAGGAGCGGTATCCTCATCCTCGGCGGCGGGAGCCCCAAGAACTTCGCCCTCCAGACCGAGCCGCAGATCCAGGAGATCTACAAGCTGGCCGAGAAGGGTCACGACTATTTCATCCAGATCACCGACGCGCGCGTGGACACCGGCGGCCTCTCCGGCGCCACCTCGCAGGAGGCCGTCACCTGGGGGAAGGTGGATCCCGAGCAGCTCCCCGACACCGTAGTCTGCTACACGGACAGCACGATCGCCCTTCCCATCATGACGGCCTACGCGCTCACCAAGCGCCGGCCGCGGAAGCTCCGGCGGCTTTCCGACCGGCGCGAGGAGATGCTGGCCCGGCTCGCCTCTGATTTCGCCGGCGCACGGAAGAAATAAGCGCACCGCCGCGGCGGTCTAGGACGGCGCACCGGGCCCCGGATGCCCCCCCGCCTTCAGGCGCTCGATCCGTGCCGGGTCGAGCTTCACGTGCAGGTTCTTTTCCTGCGTCGGCAGCACGGTGCCCCGACGCGCCCCCTTGGCCCTCCTGAGGTATTTCACTCTTGTGTAGTACACGTCGCCCTGCCCCGAGGTCTTTCCCTTCGAGAAATGCACCGCGAGCGTCGCCGCGTCCAGCATGGTCTCCAGCGGCAGGCTCTTCCCCGGCTGCGCCTTCACGAACACGTAGGCGCCGGGCCAGTCGCGCGCGTGAAACCACCAGTCGTTCCCGCGGACCCTCGTACGGAGAAGCTCGTCGTTCTCCGCCGCCGTGCGGCCGACGAGAATCCGGAAGGGCGGAGAGACGAACACGAGGCCGGGCATGTCGGTCTCGTGCAGCGGTTTCCTCGCGCGCGCGGCGTTCCTTGCCACCGTGACGAGCGCCTGCGGATCGGGGTTGGACGCGAGCGCTGCCCGCTCGCTCCGCACGCGGCCGAGGGTAACCTCGAGATTCTGGATTTCTTCCTGCACCTTGCTCCGGCCCAGCCGGGCCTTGCGGTGTCTGTCATAGTAGCGCTCCGCGTTCTGCGCCGGTGTCAGATCCGGCCGCAGCTCGATGTCCACGACCGCGTTCTGATGGAAGAAATCCTCCACCCTGATCCACCTCTCGCCCCTCATGACCAGGTGCAGGTTGCTCGTCAGGAGCTCGCCGAGCTCGCGGAATCTTTCCAGGTTTCCGTACTCGGAGAGCCGCGCCCGCAGCCTCTCGAGGTTGGAGAGAAGCTTGTTCTCGCTGATCTCCAGCTCCGCCTCGGCCTGTGCGGCGGCCCGCTCCCTGTCGCCTCTGCTTTCCAGTTCCCGGTACAGCGCCTCGAGCTTCTCGTTGAAGGATCCTTCCCCGGGCAGCTCCCTCACGGAATAGTCGGGCGGGGCGGAGGCCTTCGACCGGGGCCGTGCGCCGCCTGTTCCTCGCGGCTCGAAAGCCATGCCGGACACCTCGCCCTTCTTCGGCCTGCGAGAGAAGGCATCCAGAATGACATCGGATTCATCCGTGAGAATGGCGTTCGCCGCGGCGCCCCACAGCCTCACCCAGAGCAACCTCATGTCGGCTCCCCGCCGCACCGCGATCTTCACGATCCGCTCCCCCAGCGCGGGGTCGGAGGATGCGCGGAGCTGCTCGGCGGTTTCGATCCTCCCGCCCCTGATGTGGGCGCGGAGGAACGAGGCGAAGCGCAGGGGTGTGCCGGGGTTGGCGATCTTCTCGGTCAGCGCGTGCATCCGCGGGAACCGTGGCGAAAGGGAGATGAGCACCATGCTCTGCACGCCTGCCTTGAAGAGATGGAGGACAAGCCTGTCGTGACGAGGCTGGTGGATTTCCTGGATCAGGCTACCGGGAAGGGCCAGCTCGGACAGGACGAGGTCGATCTCCTTCCAGTTGAGCGAACCGCTCGCTCCCGCGGGAGTGCTCATCCCCTGGAACCGCTCGCCCCCAGGAACACCCGCGCGTCGTCGTTGGAGAAGAAAACGAGGATGATCGTGCGCGGGGCAAGGTTCTCCCGGCAGAAGCCGTGGAGCGTCTCCCACACGACGCGTGCCGCCGCGTCCCGAGGGTACCCGTAGACGCCGGTGGAGATCGCGGGGAATGCAATGCTCCGGGCGCCCAGCCGCGCCGCCAGTTCCAGGCTAGAGCGGTAGCATGAGGCCAGGGTCTGCGGCTCCCCCCCGGTTCCCCCGTGCCACACGGGGCCCACGGTGTGGATCACGTACCGGGCCGGCAGCCGGCCGGCCGTGGTCTCCACCGCCTCGCCGGCCGGCAGGCCATCAGGGAACCGCTCCCGACGGACCACCCGGCAGGCCTCCAAAATGGCGGGACCGCCGGCCCGGTGAATCGCACCGTCCACTCCTCCGCCGCCCATGAGCCCCGAGTTGGCCGCGTTGACGATGACGTCCACCTTCTGCCGGGTGATGTCACCGGTCTGCACGAGAAGGCGTCCGTCCAGAAAGGAATCCGCGCCTGCGGCGCGATGCGAATCCGCGCCTGCGGCCCAATGCGAATCCGTGCCTTCGTCCCGATGCGAATCCGTGCCTTCGTCCCGATGCGAAGAATCGCTCACAGCAGCCTCCCGATCTCGGCAATCATATAGAAGGAACCCGTCACGAGGATCGGGCGCGTGCCCGCCGATTCCTCCCGCGCCCGGCGCAGCGCCCGCGCGGGATCCTTCTCAAGCACCGTGGCGGGATTGAAGCCGCGGAAGATCTCCGCCACTTCCTCCGGGTCGCTCTCCTTGAAGGTGCCGGGCGTGGAGATGATGACGCGCGAGAATGCGGCGGCGAGGATCGCCGCCATCTCCCGCGGCCTTTTTCCGGAGACCGAGCCGAAGAGCAGGATCGCTTCGCCGGGGAAGATTGCGCGGAACGAGGAGAGAAGCCTCGTCACCGCGAGAGGGGTGTGGGCCCCATCCAGCACGATTGCGGGGGCGCGGCCCCGCACTTCCATGCGGCCTGGCAGCACGGTTCGCGCGAATCCCTCGCGGAAGCAGGCCAGTGGGATCTCGGGCATTGTCCGCCGGAGAGTGAGAAGGGCCAGGGCGGCGTTTTCCGCCTGGAACTCGCCCAGCATGGAAAGACGGAGCTCCTCGGCCTGCTCACCCGCGAACCGCACGGTGAAGGAGGTGCCTCCGGCGTCCACGCGGGGGGACAGCTCCCGGATCTCTTCGTCCAGGAACGTGATCGTGCTGCCCCTTTCCTCGCCGGCCCGGCGAAAAACCTCCTTCGTCCCCGGGGGCTGGAGACCGACGAAGGCGGGCACGCCCGGCTTGATGATTCCCGCCTTCTCCCATGCGATCTTCTCCAGCGTGTCGCCCAGGACGTCAGTGTGCTCGAGGTCCAGGGGCGTGATGACCGAAACCATCGGCGTGATCACATTGGTGGCATCCAGCCGCCCGCCGATTCCCACCTCGATGACTGCCTGCCCGCAGCCGGCCTCGCGGAAATAGAGGAGGGCGAGCAGCGTGTACAGCTCGAACGTGGTCGGCGCGAAATGCCCCGGCATGCCTTCGGCGGGCAGCGCGTCCAGGACCGATTTCACCTCGCGGCCCAGCCGCACCAGCAGCTCGTTCCGCGGGGCCTCGCCGGCAAGAGAGATCCTCTCGAACGGGCTGTTCACGTGGGGCGATGTGTACAGCCCCGTGCGGCGCCCCGCCGCGCGGAGGACGGAGGCGATGAGCGCGGCGGTGGATCCCTTTCCCTTGGTGCCCGCCACGTGGATGGAAGCGAGCTCCCTGTCGGGATCGTCGAACATCCCGAGGAGCCGGCGCATCCGGTCCAGGCGATAGTTGCGCTTGTCGAAAGGCAGGTTTCCCCGCTCGAGGTTGGTGAAGGACTCCACCCAGGAGAACACGTCCTCCGGGGTGCCCCGCTCACCTCTCATCTGCGAAGTACCGACGTCTCCCTCTCCATCGTGCCGGTTCGGAGGATCTCGTGGATCTTGTATGTGCCGTATTTGCGCGATTTCAGGAAGCCGTTCCACGCGGCATCTGCCAGCCTGCCCGCCTTCAGTATGTCCAGGAGCCACTGGTCGGTGTACTGCGGATCCTGCTGCGGGAAGCCGGCCTGGATCTCCAGGAGCCATGCCTGGTTGTAGTCTTCCTGCGATCCGATGTGGGGCGCCATGATGACGGGAATGCCCAGCCCGCAGTAGAAGGAGAGCTCGCTGGGCTTCGTCCAGAGGATGTCGGTGGTCCGCATGCACTCGGTGAAACCGCGGAAGTATTCATCCAGCGTCCGGCCGAAAATGATCTTGACTTGCGGGAGGGCGAGCTCTTTCTTCACGTTCTCCAGGAACTGCGCCACCTCGGGCCGGATGCCCGCGAGGATGTTGTAGTTGATTTCTCCCCTGGCGATCTTCTCTCGCAGGCTGCGCGCCACCTGGTAGGAGATACCGGTCTGCGCCCCCGCCCCGCCGACGCCGAAGGTCAGCGTGAGCACGCGCTCCTTGGCGAACCTGCAGTTCCTCGCGCCGAGGAAGTGCTCGACGTTCAGGCCGTGCAGCGGCCAGAACCGCTCCGAGGGATCGAGGTAGCGCAGCCGCTGGCCCAGGTCCCACTTCAGCACGGAGATATTCTCGTCGCCGAGGAGCTCGAGCGGAATGGGGAACCCGGTGAGCCAGATGCGTTCGTTGGGGATGCCGTACTCGTTGAGCCGGCGCACAGCGCGCCCGCAGGGGGCGAGGTAGGTGATTTTGCTCTCCCGCGGGTTTTCCGCCACCCAGGCCCTGTTTACCTCCGCATCGCAGATGACGCAATACACCCGGCTGAAGCCCGCCATGTCCGCGGCAATGGCCGGTGCGTAGAAAGACGTCACGAGCGGAAGGGGCTTCTGCTTCATTTTCTCCAGAAGCCCGGCGCACATCCCGCTGTTGATGAGGTTCTTCAGCCACTTCACCTGGAAGGAAGGGTGAGAGAGGTCCCGCATGGGATAGAAGGGCGGGATGTTCTGCAGCCGGTCCAGGATGCCGAACACGGCATTGCCGATGACCGGCCAGCTCTTCGTGCGGGAAAGGAACTCGTAGCTGCGGCGGAGGCGCTCCCAGAGCTTTGCCTCGCCGTTGGAGTTGTTCTCCGCCTTGCCCAGGGTGATGAGCCCTCCCTCCGCGATATCGCGCAAGGGGTAGGCGGCGCGCTGGTGGCCGAGGCCCATGTCCGCGGTGGCCACCCAGGCGCGTATGTCGACCTTGCGGAGGGCGGCCGTGGGCTTCGATTTCCGGGCCTGCGCGGTGCGGGGGGCGCGGGCGGGCGTGCGGGCGCTCGCGCGAGGCGACGCCTTTTTTCGTGGCTCAGGCTTGGTGGACGATTTTGGGCTCATTCTTTCTCCTCTCCCTCAGGGCCTTCGCGTGCGCGGGAAAACCCTCGTAGTCGGCGAGCGTGATCGCCGCATTCTGCAGTGAGTCACAGCCCGCTGCCGTGAGGCAGGCGACCGACGAGAACTTCATGAAATCCCTGACCGAGAGCGCGGAGCACGTCCGGGCCCTCCCTCCGGTCGGCAGGACGGCGTTGGCGCCGATTGCATAATTGGCCAGCGAAAAGGGGGTGTTCTGGCCGAGGAGGATCTCCCCGGCGTTGCGCACGAGCGAGAGGGTCTCCAGTGGCTCCGCCGTGGCGATCTGAAGATGCTCGGGGGCCACGGCGTCGGCGATTCCCGCCGCTTCTTCGATGTCGCGGGCGAGAATGATTCCCCCGTAGTTCTCCAGGACTTTCGTCACGTAGGAGGATCGCGGCTCGGGAAGATCCCGAATGAGACCGGGGAGAAGCTCTGCAACTGCCTCCGCCGTGGCGGCGCTGTCGGTGACCAGGAGCGCCTGCGAGTCCGGCCCATGCTCCGCCTCGATGAGAAGGTCCAGGGCGAGTCGACGAGGGTCGGCGGAGGCGTCCGCGAGTATCATGGACTCCGAGGGCCCGGCCGGCAGCCCGACGTCCACGACCGCCGCGAGCAGACGTTTGGCCGCGGTCACATACTGGTTGCCGGGGCCGAGGAGCTTGTCGACACGACGGATGCTTTTCGTCCCGTATGCCAGGGCGGCCAGCGCTTGAACGCCGCCGACACGATACACTTCGTGGGCACCGCAGAGACGGGCTGCGAAGAGGGTCGCCGGGTCGCAGCGACCCGAGGCGTCCGGCGGCGTGACGACGACGCGGCGCGGGACGCCTGCCACCTGCGCAGGCACCGCCATCATGTACGTTGAGGAGGGGAAGCTTCCCTTGCCCCGGGGAGCGTACAGCGCCACTGACGAGATCGGGGTGGCGCGCTCGCCCGCGTAGACGCCCGGCTGCACTTCTCCGAGGGTCATGGGATGTGGAAGCTGCCTCTCGTGGCAGATCCGGACGTTCCGCGCACAGGAACGGATGGCCTCCTTGACCTCTCCGGGCAGGGCCTTTTCCGCTTCCTCGAACTCGCGCTCCTGCACGGCAAGAGGGATCCGGGAGAGATCCGCGTCGTTGAACTGCTTGGTGTAGTGGATGAGGGCCTGATCTCCCTCGACGCGCACCCTCTCGATGATCTCCTGCACGCGCGGCATCACGGCGGAGATGTCCTGCTCCGAGCGCGAAAGTATTTTCTCCCTCTGCCGGTCCTCGAGGGCGGCCCAGGCCAGGACGGGCACTCGCATATCGGCTACTGTACCGGGCGATGAGGCCGGCGTCAACGCAGCCGGGTTCCCATTCTGGCCTCGGGCTCTCGCCGTCTGCCCGAGCACGGTACACCGTGCGCGGGCAGACCAAATGTCGCCAGGAGCGACCGGGCTGCCGCCCTAGGCTCGCCCTCGCCATCCCTGGCTGCGCTTGACTTCCAAGGCTTCTCTATTTACCTTTTTTCCAGTTGAATGTCTCTCGCATCCACCATGAAATGATCGAGATGATGGGAACTTCAGGCGGCATAAGAGCGGGCGAGCCGCGCGCCGGGGCAGCGGGAGAGCAGGATTGACAAAGGAGATGCATTATGGGACGAGTCATTGGAATCGATCTCGGGACCTCGAACTCCGCCGCGGCGGTGATGGAGGGCGGGCGGCCGGTCATCATTCCCTCGGCTGAAGGCGCCGGGGTCTCGTCGGGAAAAGCATTCCCGTCCTTCGTGGCGTTCACGAAGGAGGGGGACCGCCTGGTGGGAGAGCCCGCGCGGCGGCAGGCAGCCATCAACCCGGATGGCACCATCTATGCGGCGAAGCGCAAGATGGGAACAGACCACAAGTTCAAGGTTTTCGGCAAGGAATACAGCCCCCAGCAGATCTCGGCGTTCATCCTCCAGAAAATCAAGCAGGATGCGGAGGCCTACCTCGGGGACACGGTGGAGGAGGTGGTGATCACCTGCCCCGCCTATTTCGACGACAACCAGCGCACCGCGACGAAGGACGCGGGGGAGATCGCGGGCCTGAAGGTACTGCGCATCATCAACGAGCCCACCGCGGCCTGTCTCGCCTACGGGCTGGAGAAGGCCGGCAAGGAGCTGAAGATCCTCGTCTTCGACTTCGGCGGCGGCACACTCGACGTGACGATCATGGAGATGTGGAAGGAGGGCGGGTTCAAGGTCGTTGCCACCAGCGGCGATACCCAGCTGGGCGGCACGGACATGGACAATGCCTTCGTCGACTACATCGAGAAAGAGTTCCTGCGCCAGACCGGCATCGATCTGAAAAAGGACACGATGGCCACCCAGAGGGTCCGTGAAGCAGCGGAGAAGGCCAAGGTCGAGCTGTCCAGCACTATGTCGACGGACATCAACCTGCCGTTCATCACGGCAGACGCCACCGGGCCGAAGCACCTCACGATGACGGTGAACAGGGCGAAGCTGGAAGAGCTCATCGGGCCGATAGTCCAGCGCTGCCGCGGACCTCTGGAAACGGCCATGAGGGACGCGAAGGGTGCGCTCGCCAAGGACGGGGTGCAGTTCAACGAGAACGGCGCCGACATCGACAAGATCATCATGGTGGGGGGGCCCACCCGCATGCCGATCGTCCAGAAGTTCGTCGAGGACTTTTTCGGCAAGAAGATCGAGCGCGGGGTCGACCCCATGGAATGCGTCGCGATGGGAGCTGCCATCCAGGCGGCGATCATCAAGGGTGAGGTGAAGGACGTCCTGCTCCTGGACGTCACGCCGCTCTCGCTGGGAATCGAGACCCTGGGCGGAGTGAGCACGAAGCTCATCGAGCGCAACACCACGATCCCCACGCGAAAGAGCGAAATCTTCTCCACGGCGGCGGACAACCAGACCGAGGTGACCATCAGGGTTCTCCAGGGCGAGCGGCCCATGGCCAACGACAACGTGGAGCTGGGAAGGTTCAACCTGGTCGGCCTCCCGCCGGCGCCCCGGGGGGTTCCGCAGGTGGAGGTATCCTTCGACATCGACGCAAACGGGATCGTGAGCGTCGCGGCCAAGGACCTGGGAACCGGCAAGCAGCAGTCCATCAAGATCACCGCGCCGAAGAAACTTTCGAAGGAAGAGATCGAGAAGATGGTGCGGCAGGCCGAACAGTTCGCCTCGGATGACGCCAAGAAGAAGGAAGAGGTCGAGGCAATCAACCAGGCCGACACGCTCGCGTACTCCGACGAGAAATCGCTGAAGGACTTCGG
>Ga0187850_10003283_pt1 | contig 13882 bp, 11 predicted proteins | sample June2016WEW_4_15_FD_132436 | JGI IMG/M metagenome (GOLD analysis project Ga0187850, IMG submission 132436) | Peatland microbial communities from SPRUCE experiment site at the Marcell Experimental Forest, Minnesota, USA - June2016WEW_4_150 | ecosystem: Environmental > Terrestrial > Soil >... | reverse complement strand
CTTACAAGCTCAAAGAAGTCCGTTGTCTGTGCATATGCCGGAGCCAGTGCAAGGAGAAACACTAGAGTCGCAGCTGAGACAAATCCCTTTTTCACGTTGTTACCTCAGAGGTAATATACATATGAAAATTCTCCAACGCGAAGCCCCAGCCTAAGGACGCATTAGCGATCACGCAGTCAGAGGGAGCGAGGCCACCGCTGCTCAAGTCAGTGAACTGCAGCACCAGGGCCGCACACCGGGAGCTGGCCGGCTTGAAGCGCCTCACGATTGCGCGTACGCTCGGCAGTCATGGGTGAAGCCTCACGCCGTTCACGTGTCGTTATCGCCGATGCAACCTACCAGACCGCGCCAGATGTGATCGAAGGGCTTATCGAGCGGTTTGCCATCGACTGGGAAGGGAAACGGGTGCTGCTCAAGCCCAACATGCTCGCGGCCTGGCAGCCCGAGCGGGCGGCGACGACGCACCCGGCGATCGTCAAGGCTGTCATTCATTCCCTCGAATGCCGCGGCGCACGGGTGATGGTCGGCGACAACCCGGGAGCGCACGAGTATGGAGACGCAGCACGGGCAGCGGATGTATCGGGTCTGCGCGCAGCGGCGGGAAGCCATTGGGTGGATCTGGCCACGAGCCCCGTGGAGGTCGTGGTATCCTCCCGGTTCTTCGAGCGCCTCGCAGTGTCCCGTGAAGTGCTCGAAGCGGACCTGATCGTGAACCTGCCCAAGCTCAAGACGCACATGCAGACCACACTGAGCGGCGCAGTGAAGAACATGTTCGGGATTCTCGTGGGCTCGCAGAAGGCGCGAGTGCATAACGTGTGCGCACGGATAGCGGATTTCGCCGAGGCCATCGTCGACATCTACAGCATCCGGCCGCCGGTGCTTTCCATCATGGACGCGGTGGTCGGCATGGAAGGCAACGGCCCAAGCGGGGGAAGACCAAGAACGATCAACAGGATCATCGCGAGCGAGCACGGCGTAGCAGTTGACGGGGTCTTTGCCGCCATGATCGGCCTCAAACCGGATCGGGTCGGAATCCTCAGGGCGGCCCGAGGCAGGGGGCTGGGCGCGGTGGAAGTCACAGACATGGACGTCGAGGGGGAGATACCGCAGCTGCGCCGCTTCAAGCTCCCGATGAACGTGGTGGGAGAGGACTTGGCAACCCGCATTTCCGCCCCGTTCATGGGGCGTATCGCCACGCCGAAATTCCGCCTGCGGAAGGACGCCTGCACGCGCTGCGGGACCTGCCCCAAGGGATGTCCACGAGGGGCGATCACACTGAGTCCGTATCCGACCTGGAACTATGAGCGATGCATTGGTTGCTACTGCTGCTACGAGCTGTGCGAGCAGGATGCGATACGGCTCGCTGGCCTGTTCTCCCGTGCGGCCCGCAGCATATAGACGGGATCCAATGAAGGTCATCCACCCCCCTACAGGAGGCGCGTATGCACTTCAATCTCCAGCCCATCCACCTCGTGGTGATCGTTCTCGTCGCATCGGTCGTCTTCGGTACCGAACAGCTCCCCCAGCTCGGGCGCTGGCCCGGCAGGACCTTCTCCAAGTCCAGGCAGGGCGCACGCGACATGGCGGATGGGTTCAAGGAAGAGGCGGGCCAGCAGAACGCGGTCGGCCCCAAGGCAGCCGCACGCGGCGCCGCGGGGCGCATCATCATCCCTTCCAGCTGATCCCCGTCAGTCCATGAATCTCGCGGACGAACGGATCCTGATCACCGGCGGTACAGGGTTCCTCGGCGCGAACCTCGCCCGCCATCTCGTGCGCGAAGAGAAGGTCCCGGAAGAATCCCTCAGGGTTTTCGGCTCAAAGGGCGGAACGATATGGTCCTTGCAAGATTTGCCTGATATCGAGCATTTCCCAGGCGATATCCTCGACCCGGGCCAGATAGCCGAAGCCTGCCGCGGACGCACCCTGGTTCCATACTGCCGGCGTCACCAGCTTCGATCCCCGGTGGAAGCGGATCCAATGGCTTGTCCACGCGGAGGGAACCCGGAACGTTCTTGGTGCTGCCGCCGGATCCGGGACCGTGAAGAAAGTCTGCCATACGAGCACCGTGAACATTCTCGGCTGTCACGGTCCGCCGGGGTCCTTCGGCACGGTATCCACGTGCAACCCCTACACGAGCCGGCCGCGCGTCCATTGCTTTGCGTCAACTGAAGAGACTCTCGCGTTCGCGGATTCCGTGCGCGATGGTCGAGGGTCGAGGGACTGGGAACGCCGGATAGGGATCGGGTATTTCGACTCCAAGCTCGCTGCCCAGGAGATCGTCAATCGGGCTGTGCGAGAGGAGAGGATCGACGCGGTGTCCGTGCTCCCCGGCACCTTCCTGGGCCCGTGCGATACGCTCATGGGTCCTGTGCTTCACATCGTACAGGTCCGCCACAACGCGGTGCCCGCAGCTTCCCGGGCGGGCTTTCCCCTGGCCCAGGTGGAGGATGTGGCGCGGGGGCACGTGCTCGCCGTGAAGAACGGCAGGCCGGGAGGCCGCTACATCGTCTCGGGCAGGCCCGAGGACAACCGGTATCTCGCCGACATGCTGCAGATCATCGCCACTGTGCTCAAGGAGAAGGAGCCGTTCCGTCCCATCAGGAGCAGGTTCCTCGTGATGCCCGGGCTGGCGATCAGGACCGCGGCGTTCTTTGCCGAAACATCGGCGCTCCTGCGCGGAACGCCCTGTCTCCTCAGCAGGGCAGCTGCCCGGGCCGGATCGTTCCCGAGCTTCTATTCGAACGATGAAACGGAGCGGGAGATCGGCTACGCCCCGCGAAGATCGTTTCGAGAGGCCGTCGAGGATGCCTACGAGTTCATGAGCCGCAACGGGCTGCTTGATCGGACCGGCCGGGATATGGAGGCGCTTCTCTTGCGGTGACCGTGTCCTCATGGAGAGGGGAAGACTACACCGCCTGCAACCCCTATTTCTCGCAGAATACCAGCCTGTGGACCGCCCCTGATTTCATCGCCCGTACGTACCGAACATCTCAGCAGTGCCCAGAGTCCTTCCTTCCATCGCCTTTCCTAACTCCCGACTCGAAGCACCGGAAGCGAGGGCGAGCTTCTCCTTGAGGGCATACAATCGAAAGAAGTATCTGTGTGGCTTTCCGGCCGGAGGACTTGGACCCCCGTAGCCAATCCGTCCGAAATCGTTCTTCCCCTGGGCGCTGCCATCCGCCAGGACCCTCGCCGGCGGTACATTCTCAGCAAGTCCCTTGGCCGCCGCCGGCAGATTCCAGATCACCCAGTGGGCCCAGATGCCGCCTGGGGCGTCAGGGTCATCACAAATGAGGGCAAGAGCCTGTGTCCCCGACGGCGAGTTCTCCCAAATCAGCGCTGGCGACACGTCCCTGCCGTCAGCCGTGTACGCCCGCGGAATACTTCCACCGGGCTTGAATGCGGACGATGAGATTGAGAAGGCCATGGAGTTACCTCCTTGTTCAGCGCTGGATGACAGGACAACCAGGCATCCTGCCGCCACGATAAGACCGGGCAAAGACTTCATGATCCAATGATCAGCCGAGAACAAAAGAATTCAAGCCTGCAGTGATCCCCACCAGCGACGAGCGTTGATGCGACGTCCGGCACTTGGGAGAAGTGGGCCGTGCCCCGCGGAATAGAAGAATCCCGCCAGAACCCCGACCGTGGTGAGCAGGCCGAGCGCCCATGCTGCGAAGCGAACTTGAACCAACTCACCCCGACGGCTACAATCGTTTCAAGGATGCGTTCCGAGGACATGATCTACCTGGACTGGGCGGCCTCTGCTCCCCCGGAACCTGCAGCCATGGACGAGGCGCGGGATGTCTCCCTCCGGCTCTTCGCCAACCCCTCGTCGCCGCACGCGGCAGGGAGAGAGGCAGAGGAGAAGCTCGAAGAGGCACGCAGAGGTCTCGCCGGGCTTCTCGGCGTCGATGCCGGGGAGATAGTGTTCACCTCGGGCGGCACCGAATCCAACTGCTCTCTCCTGCTCTCCCTCCTGGACCGGCACCGGCTCGGCGGCGTGGAGAGGCAGAAGGCCCGGATCGTCACGACGGAGCTGGAGCATGCCTCGGTGTACGAGCAGGCGCGCATCCTCCAGGGCCACGGCATTGCCTGCACGGTTGTACGCCCGCGCCCGGACGGAACGGTGGACCCCCGCGCCGTGGCTGAGGCGGTGGACGAGCACACCCTGCTGGTGTCCGTCATGCTGGTCAACAATGAGACAGGGGCCGTTCAGGACGTGGGAGCCATCGCCCGGGCGGTCCGGGAGGCCGCGCGGAGCGGGGGCCGGAAGATCCTGATCCACACGGACGCCGTGCAGGCGCTCGGAAAGATCCCCTTTTCGCTGCGCAGCCTGGATGTCGATGCCGCCTCTTTCAGCGGCCACAAGATCGGGGGTCCCCGTGGCGTGGGCGCCCTGTACCTCAGGTCGGGAACGGCCCCTGGTTTTCTTTCCGTTGGAGGGGGTCAGGAAGCAGGCCGAAGGCCCGGCACTGAAAACCTGCCCGGCATCTGCGCCATGTCCGTCGCGGCAGGCTTGAGGTTCCAGAAGCTGGAAGAGAACATCATTCACGCGCGGGAAAATGCGCGTTTTCTGATCCAGGGGCTTCGGGAGATCCCGGGAGCCTGGACCATTCCCGTCGTGCGGGATGCAGACGGCACGGATGGCTGGTCGCCGTACATCGTTTCCGCGGCGTTCCCTCCGCTGCCCGCGGAGGTGGTGGTGAGGACCGCGGAGGACAAGGGATACTGCATCTCCGCCGGGGCCGCCTGCTCCTCAAAAAAGAGAGACAGGACACGGGTGGCGGAGAGCATGGGCCTCCCGCCCGAGACGGCGCGCTGTGCGATCAGGATTTCCACCGGGCCGTCGACCACCCGACAGCAGGTGGAAGGCTTTGTCTCGGCGATGCGGGGGGCCATCCCGCCCCTTCTCTCGATCTCGCGGGGACGCGGCGTGTGAGCGAAATCCTGTTCCTGGTGAAGTACGGCGAGATCGCGCTGAAGAAGCGGAACAGGGGTGCCTTCGTGAGGCGCCTGAAGGATTCCATCCACGCGAAGCTCCCGGAGCTCCCGTTCGATGTCTACGAGACATTCCACAGGGTCTTCGTCCGCTGCAACTCGGTTGACCGTGATGCGGTGGCCGGCGCCCTGGAGCGCACGTTCGGGATCGTGTCGTTCTGCGAGGCGGTGCGCGTGAAAACCGAGATCTCCGAAATAGAAAAGGCGGCCGCAGCGCTCGCCGAATCTTATGTCTCCGCGGGCATGGGCATGAAGTTCAAAGCGGAGGTGCGGCGGGCCGAGAAAACATTCCCCTTCACCTCGTACGAGATCGCCTGCCGGGTCGGAGATCTCCTCCTGGCCCGGTTTCCCGGATTGCGAGTGGATGTCCACGCGCCAGACTGGGTCCTTTCCATTGAAATCCGTGAGCACGCGTATCTCTACGGCCCATCCACCCGCGGACCGTACGGGCTGCCGGGCGGGAGCTCGGGCCGGGGACTCCTCCTGCTATCGGGCGGGATCGATTCACCGGTTGCCGGCTGGATGATGGCCAAGCGGGGGATGGCCCTCGACGCGGTCTATTTCCACTCGGCTCCCTTCACCTCGGAGAAGGCGCGCGAGAAAGTGGAGGCGCTTGCGCGCAAGCTCGCGGCATGGATGCCGGGCATCGCACTCCACGTGGTACCCTTCACTCCCGTGCTCGCCCGGATCAAGGAGAGATCCAAGGACGAGGAGATCACGCTTCTCCTGCGGGCATGCATGATGCGCTTCTCTGCTCTCATGGCGGTGGAAATCGGGGCGATGTGTCTCGTGACCGGAGAGAGCCTCGGCCAGGTCGCCAGCCAGACGGTGGAGAGCATGGCATTCACCGGGGTCTATGCGGAGCAGCCGGTTTTCCGGCCTCTCGTGGGCATGAACAAGGAAGAGATCATCGCCATCGCGGAGAAGATCGACACGTTCGAGATCTCGAACAGGCCTTACGCGGACTGCTGCACCCTTTTTGCGCCCGAGCACCCGCTCATTCACCCCGAAGTGAGAAAAATGAAGCTCTCGTATGAGCGCTTGGAGATCGAGCCGCTGCTCAGGGAAGCGATCGGGAAGACAGAAGTCGCGCCGGTCTGAGAAGTCGGCCTGGGCAGGCTCCCTGAAGGGGGCGACTCAGGTCGCCGGCGCTTTTTCTTTTGTGGAAGCCGTGTCAGTCTTGGATTCAGCGGGCTTCTCCGGCGCCTTTTCCTTGTCTTTCAAATTGCCGTTGCCGCCCGTCAGCGCGGAGCCCCTCTTGTTGTCAGTCGAGTAATACCCGCTTCCCTTGAAAATGACGCCCAACCCGCCATTGATCACGCGGCGAATCGCGCTCTTGCATTCGGGGCACCTCGAGAGCGGCTTGTCCATGATGCTCTGGAAAACCTCGAAGGTATGACCGCACTTCGTGCACTCATACTCGTATGTGGGCATACACGAAACTCCTGACTAATGCGAAATGGCGTTCAATCTTCCCCAGGCCTCGACCTGAAGGTGGATCTTCTGTTTTTTCAAATATAGCGACAAGTGGCTTCCATGGCAACAGGGTCTTTCGCCGGCGGCGAAACGCCGCCGCAAGCCGGCACCACCTTCAAGTCGCGCGAACCGGGATCCCGCTGCGGATGAGGTGGTCCTTGATTCCGCCGACGGTCCACTCCCCGTAATGCACCATCGAGGCGATGAGGGCAGCATCCGCCCCGGCATCCTTGAACACAGACACCAGGTGCTCGGGCTTCCCTGCCCCGCCGGAGGCGACGACCGGAATGCCCACCGAGTGCGAAATGAGGCCGGTGACAGTCAGCTCGTAGCCGTCACGGGTCCCATCCGCGTCGATCGAGTTCAGCACGATTTCGCCGGCGCCGAGGGACTCCGCCCTGCGCGCCCATTCGAGGCAATCCAGCCCGGTGCGCGTCCTGCCGCCATCGATCACGACCTCGTACCTCGAGGGCTTCCCGGGATCCCGGGCAACGTCCATGCCCAGCACGATGCACTGGCTGCCATAGAGGGCGGCCCCCCCGGCAATGATGTCGGGCCTCCGCACCGCCGCGGAGTTCACGCTCACTTTCTCTGCGCCCGCGAGGAGCACCTCGCGCATTTCCTCCACGGTGGAGATGCCTCCCCCGACCGAGAAAGGGATGAAGACGTTCTCGGCTACCCGGCGCACCGTGTCGATTCGAATGGCGCGGCGCTCGGCGGATGCGGTGATGTCGTAGAACACCAGCTCGTCTACTCCCTGCTCGTAGTAGGACTTCGCCATTGCCACGGGGTCTCCGACGTCGACGTTGTCCTTGAACCGGATGCCCTTCGTCGTGCGCCCGTCCTTCACGTCGAGGCAGACGATGACCCGCTTCTCAAGCATTGGCAGCCGCCCGTGCCGGCACGTCTGCCCACTTCCCGTCCCACGAGAGGAAATTGCTGAGAAGCTTCAGGCCGAAGGGCCCGGATTTCTCCACGTGGCATTGGAATGCCACGAGGTTGCCCCGCGCGATGCAGGACGGGAACGTGACGCCGTACTCTGTTTCCGCCGCGATCATCTCCCGGTCCACAGGGTCGGGGTAGTAGGAGTGAACGAAGTAGAACCTCGTGTCCTGCGGAATCCCGGCAAACACGGGGTGCTGCCGTGTGAAATGCACCGCATTCCAGCCCATGTGCGGGACCTTCAACCCGCTGCCGGATGGAAACCTGCGAACCACGCCCGGCACGAACCCCAGGCACGTGGTGTTGCGCTCCTCCGAGCGGTCGAAGATCACCTGGCAGCCGATGCAGATGCCCAGCACCTTCCTGCCCGAAGCGAGGAACGCGCGCAGCCCTTCTCCGAGGCCGGTCCTCTGGAGCACCGCCATCGAGGCGGCCGCTTCACCCACCCCGGGGAATATCGCGCCTTCCGCATCGGCAAGCTCTGCCGGGTCGTTCGTGGTCCTGAACCGGGCGCCGAGATGCCGAAGAGCATTCTCCACGCTCGTAAGGTTGCCTGCCCCGTAGTCCAGGACGACCGTTGATTCGGCGCTCATTCCGACTCCGAGGCGCCCGGGGGGGCGCTCTGCGGGGAAGTCTCATCAGGCGCCGGCGCAGTGGACGCGTTCAGCCCCTTCACGAACGAGAGGAACAGCGGAATGATCTCGGCATCCGTCACGTGCAGTCCGGCAAGCTTCACCTGCAGGCCGACGGGGCTCACCGTGACCGGCTTCAGCCGCTCCGCCGCGTCCGGCACGCTCTGGGACCGCATCCAGGCCACGAGGGCGAGGCGCAGCGCAAGGGCGACGACCTTTGCTTCGCGCTCAGAGCTCGTGTTCACCGTGCCGGAAAGTTCGTAGCCGCCCTTTCCCTTCACCGCGTTCATCCAGACTTCCTGGATGGGAAGGCTCATCCCTTTCTGCGCCGCGCTCTCGGTGAGGTTCCCAGGCAGCTGCGGCATGTAGAGCACGAAGTCAGCGTTCAGCATGTCCCGGGCGGCATCGGGAGGAATCGTCAGGGCGATTGGCGATGCCCAGCGCGAGAGCAGGCGCTCGATCCCGCCGTTGGAGGCGAGCAGGATGCCGTTGTTGGGGATCCCCATCTGGAGGCCGGCCTTGCTCCACTGCCAGTACGTGCCGAAAGGGCTCGAGGTCTCCTTCCATTCCTTGTTGCCGTGCAGTCTCAGCCCGATGATGCCGGAAGGGTAACCGCCCAGGGCCGCGACGTCGAACCGCGCCGGCGCGCCCTTCGCCAGCGTGACCGCGCCGACCAGGCGCTTCGTGCGGTCCATTAACGATCCCACGTCCTGGAAATCCGGGCCCGCGTCCTTCAGCGCCTTCCGGAGCAGGTCGCCGGAGCCGGTGACGGAGAAGGAGACGTACATGGTCGCGTCCTCCGGCAGGACGCCCAGCCATTCAGAGGGAGTGCGCTGCGGCACGGTGGCGCAGGACGCGAGGAGAAGAAGAACCAGCGCGGCCGCGGAAAGTGTGCGGGGGAGAATGCGCCCGTTGGTCACGAACGCACCTTTTTCAGTGACACGGCGCATGTCGCTTCTCCGCAATCGATCTCGGTCGCATCCGCGGCCTTCTCCCATTTCAAGGATGTCGCGAGCGTCTCCGACAGCAGGTGCTCGCGGTGGCGCTCCACGGCCGCGCGCAGGACCTCAGACCCGGAGAGCGAGAGCTCGATGCGGTCGGTCACCTCCAGGCCCTGGTCCTTGCGGAGGCTCTGGATTCCGCGCACGAGGTCCCGCACGACACCCTCTTCGATGAGGTCCGGGGTGAGCTCGGGATCGAGGGCAACGGTGAGGGATCCCTCATTGATCACCTTGAGGTTCTGCTTCTCGATTCTCTGGATCTCCACCCCCTCAGGCGTCAGGGTGAAGGCGCGGTCCCCGATGGACAGCTCGACGCCGGTTCCCGAGAGGAGAGCGTGGATATCGGAGAGGGAGAGGCTCTCGATGCGCGCCGCGGCCGCCTTCATGTCCTTCCCCAGCTGTTTTCCCAGGGTACGGAAATTCGCCCTGGCACGGTACTCGACCAGCTCGTCCTCGTTCTCCCGGAAGACGAGGCTCTTCACGTTCAGCTCGTCCTTGATGAGCTCTTCCATCTCGGCGAGGTTCCGCCGCTCTTCGGGATCACGGGTGACGAGGTGCAGCGCCTTCAACGGCTGGCGGATCTTCAGGGCGTAGTCGGTGCGCAGGCTGCGGCCCATGCTCACCGTCTTCATCGTCACCTTCATCCGGCGCTCGAGCTGGATGTCGCGCCGCGATTCGTCGTAGACGGGATAGTCGCAGAGATGAATTGACTCCGGCATTTCGGCCGATCTGAGGCTGGAGTAGATCTCCTCCGTGATGAAGGGAATAAACGGCGCGGCGGTCAGGATGAGCTTCAGGAGCGCCGCGTGCAGGGTCTGGTAGGCTTCCTGCTTGTCCGCGCCATTTCCCGAACGCCAGAAGCGTCGGCGCGACCTGCGGATGTACCAGTTGTTCAGCAGGTCGATGAATCCCACGAACACGTCGGCGGCCTTCTGCAGATCGTAGGCCTCCAGCTGGCCCGTCGCTTCCAGGACCATGCGCTCGGCCTCGGACAGGATCCAGCGGTCCAGGGGGTTGCTCGGAGGGCGCGGCGCACCGATCGCCGAGAACCTGTCGATGTTCGCGTAGGTGACGAAGAAGCTGTAGGAGTTCCAGAGGGGAATAATGACGTTCTTCACCACATCCTTCACGCCGGCCTCGGAGAAACGGAGGTCCTCGCCCTTCAGGACCGCGGAATCGAGGAGGAACAGGCGCATGGCGTCCGCGCCGTAGGCCGCGATGACATCCATCGGGTCGGCGTAGTTGCGGGCCGACTTCGACATCTTCTTTCCCTCGGAGTCGAGGATGAGCCCGCTCACGATCACGTTCTTGAACGCGGGCTTGTCGAAAAGCGCCACAGCGAGCACGACGAGGGTGTAGAACCAGCCCCGCGTCTGGTCGATGGATTCGGAGATGAAATGCGCGGGAAAGTTCGCGTCGAAGTGCGCACGGTTCTCGAACGGATAGTGGTTCTGGCCGTACGGCATGGCCCCCGACTCGAACCAGCAGTCCAGCACTTCCGGGATGCGGCGCATCGTCCCCCCGCATGAGCAGGGATACGTGAGGGAATCGATGAAGTGCTTGTGCAGGTCCTTCGTCTTCGCGCCGGATTTCTTCTCCAGCTCCGCCCGGCTGCCCAGGCACTCCATGGCCTTGCAGGAATCGCAGCGCCAGACCGGGATGGGATTGCCCCAGTAGCGGTTGCGGGAGATGGCCCAGTCCCGGGCGTTCTCGAGCCACTTGCCGAACCGTCCCGTCTTCAGGTGGGCGGGCATCCAGTAGATCCTGTCGTTGGCCGCGAGCATGCGCGACTTGATCTTCTCCACGCTCACGAACCACGAGGAGATCGCGCGGTAGATGAGCGGGCTCTTGCAGCGCCAGCAATGCGGGTAGCTGTGGGTGTGCGAATCGTGACGCACCAGGGAGCGCTGATCCTTCAACGCCTTGATGATCGACTTGTCCGCGTCCTTCACGAACTGCCCCTCCCAGGGAGCCACTTCCGCGGTGAACTTCGCTTCTTCATCCACGGGGCAGACTACGGGAATGCCGGACCCCTTCATGAGGTTGTAGTCGTCCTCGCCGAAGCCCGGGGCAATGTGCACGATGCCGGTCCCTTCGTCCGTTGAAACGAACTCGCCGTTCAACGCCTTGAACGCGCCCTTCGCCTTCAGGCCCGAGAAGAAGGGGAAAAGCGGCTTGTAGGTCTTCCCGGCAAGTTCTTTGCCGGTGTATCGCGCAACGACCTCGTAGCCGGATGGGTCCTTGTAGTACCCGGGAAGCCGGTCTTCCGCGAGGATGTACTGCTCGGCCCCGTCCTTGCGCCGCGCGTCCTGCGCGGATTCGCGCACCTTCACGTAGCGGATGTCGGCGCCCAGCGCCAGCCCGAGGTTGGAAGGGAGGGTCCACGGAGTGGTGGTCCATGCGAGGAAGTGAGTACCGGGCTCCTCGTCCAGCTCGAACTTCACCGTGATGGCCGGATCCGACACGTCGAGGTAGCCGCCGAGGTTCAGCTCGAAGTTGGAAAGCGACGTGGAGCAGCGGGGGCAGTACGGGAGGATGTAGAAGCCCTCGTAGAGCAGGCCCTTCTTCCAGAGCTCGCTCACGACCCACCAGATCGTCTCCATGTAGTCGGGATCCATGGTCTTGTAGTCGTGATCGAAGTCCACCCAGCGCCCCAGGCGCGTGATGACCTTGCGCCACTCCCTGGTGTATCGCAGGACGATGGACCGGCAGGCCTCATTGAACTTCGCCACACCGTACTCTTCGATCTGCCTCTTCCCGGATATCCCCAGCTCCTTTTCCATCTCGTACTCGACGGGAAGGCCGTGGCAGTCCCACCCGAACCGACGGTCCACCTTGCGGCCCCTCATGGCCTGGTAGCGGGGGATGACGTCCTTGACCGTGCTGGGGACGAAATGCCCGTAGTGAGGCAGGCCGGTGGCGAAGGGAGGTCCGTCGTAGAAGACGAATTCCTCGGCGCCCTCCCGCTGGGAGATGGATTTCTCGAAAATGGTATTTTTCTCCCAGAATGCGAGCACTTTCTCTTCCATCAAAGGAAAGCTCGCCTTCGGATCCACGGTCCTGTACAAGGAGTCCTCCTTGCGACTATATACGGAAAAAAGCCGGCGCGAGTCAAGGAGCGCACTTGCGTACAGGCAGGCTCTTTGCTTAAATACCACACACGTCATGAAGAAATACCAGGAGCAGTGGCGCCGGATCATCGCCGAAGCGCTCGCCAGCTTTGCCTCTGAGACCGGCGCGTCCGGGATCGACGCCAGCGCGATCGTCGTGGAGACGCCCCCGAAGCCGGAGATGGGCGACATCGCCTTCCCCATGTTCCCGTTCGCCAGGTCGCTTCGGAAGGGGCCGCCGGTCATCGCCGCGGAGATCGCAAGACGCGTGCCGGGCGTCCCGGGGGCCGGGGAAGCGGGAACGGCGCTCGCGGCAGGCCCTTACGTGAACGTCCGGCTCGCGCCGGCAGCGGTGATCGGCGACATCCTCTCCGAGATCGCCGCGGAGGGCGCCTCGTACGGGCGCGGCACGGCGATGAGCGGAAGCCGGGTGATGCTCGAGTTTTCCTGCCCGAACACGAACAAGCCACTGCACCTCGGGCACCTGCGCAACGACGCGATCGGCGAGAGCCTCTCCCGAATACTTTCGGAGGCAGGCGCGACTCTTCGGAAAGTGAACCTCATCAATGACCGGGGCGTGCACATCTGCAAGTCCATGCTCGCCTACCGCATGTTCGGCGGCACCGCCACGCCCGAGTCAGCGGGAGTCAAGGGCGATCATTTCGTGGGCGACTACTACGTGAAATACGCGCAGTACGCGAAGGAGCACCCGGAGGCCGAGGAGGAGGTCCGTGAGCTGCTGCGGAATTGGGAGGAGGGCGACCCCGATGTCGTGGCGCTGTGGCGCCGGATGAACGGGTGGGTGGTCGCGGGAATCGAGGAGAGCTACAGGAGGACCGGCGTCAGCTTCGACCAGGTCTATTTCGAGAGCGACGTCTACAAGCTCGGCAGGTCGGAGATCCTTGCCAGCATCGAGAAGGGCCTGTTTCAGAAGGACCCCGACGGTTCGGTATGGGTTGATCTCACCGACCAGGGCATGGACCGGGAGGTGCTCCTGAGGTCCGACGGGACGTCGCTGTACATCACGCAGGACATAGGCGTGGCCATCCAGCGCTCCAAGGACTGGCCGTTCGATCGGCTCATCTACGTGGTCGGATCGGAGCAGCGCCACCACTTCAACGTCCTGTTCAAGGTACTCGCCGTGCTCGGGTACCCGTGGGCGGCGAATCTGCACCACCTCGCGTACGGCATGGTGAACCTGCCCGAGGGCAAGATGAAGTCGCGGGAGGGCACTGTCGTGGATGCGGACGACATGCTGGACGAGCTGGAGAAGCTCGCGGCAGAGGAGATAAGGACGAAAGAACGGGAGGAGGAGGTCGGCGATCTCTCCCGCACCTCCCGGGAGATCGCCCTTGGAGCGCTCAACTACTGGCTCCTGCAAATCACGGCGTCAAAGGACATGACCTTCGATCCGAAGGAGTCGATTTCCTTCAATGGAAACACGGGCCCCTACCTTCAATACACCGGTGCGCGCATCTCCAGCATGCTGAGGAAATTCGAAGAGCGCAGGGAAAAGTACAGCGCGGGAAAGTATTCCAGCGCGGCCCTCGCGCTGCCCGAGGAATGGGAAATCGCGAAATCCCTGGCGCTCTTTCCCGAAACGATCGTCGCCTCGGCCCGGGAGCTCAATCCCTCCGTGCTCACGGGGTATCTCTTCGAGCTCTGCCGGAGCTTCAGCCGCTACTACCAGGACCACCCGGTGCTCAGGAACGAGGACCAG
>Ga0187850_10003278_pt1 | contig 13896 bp, 9 predicted proteins | sample June2016WEW_4_15_FD_132436 | JGI IMG/M metagenome (GOLD analysis project Ga0187850, IMG submission 132436) | Peatland microbial communities from SPRUCE experiment site at the Marcell Experimental Forest, Minnesota, USA - June2016WEW_4_150 | ecosystem: Environmental > Terrestrial > Soil >... | reverse complement strand
GAATGCGTAAGGCATCGCATTCAGGATCTGATGCGCAAAGACCGAGGGCCTCGGGGTGTCTCTGGCGAGCAATTCCACGGTGCCGTCCTCGATTTTCTTCAACACGTTGCGCAAGCCTGCGAGGTCGAGCGCTTCCGTCAGGCAATCGCGCAGGGTTTCAAACACTAGAGGATGATCCGGGATTGCAAGATCCTGTTCCGAGTGGTTGTCCTGGCATTGTGTCCGGGCTGGGAAGATGGCGCTGAGCAGATCGTCCGCACGCATCCTCTGGATTGCTGCGGGCACACGCCGGCCGTGCGCGAACCTGAGAAGCGCCAGGGAGCGCGTCAGAGTCCAGCGCCAGCGCGTCGAGAAAATGGGAGAGGCCAGGACGGCCTGAACCAGCGTTTCTTCCGCTTGCGCGGCGCGCAGAAAGCTTCCGATCTCTTCGAGGGGGAAGGAATGCTGCGGTCCGAGCGAGAGCACGATTCCATCATCTGTCGCCGACGCCTGAAGTTCAAAATCGAAGCGGCGGCAAAAGCGCTTGCGCAATGCCAGGCCCCAGGCACGGTTGATGCCCGCACCCCAAGGAGAGTGGATTACGAGCTGCATCCCCCCGCTCTCATCGAAGAAGCGCTCGACAACGATGCGTTCCAGCATCGGGACGGCGCCCAGGACACGCCTGCCCTCGGCAACATAACGCAGCGCCTGCTCCGCGCCCGCCCGAGGCAATCCCGCCGAATCCTGCAGCCAGCCTAGGCATGCCTCGGGAGAAGCCAGCCGTTCCTCGATCCCCGAACGCACGTCGGAGACCGCTTTCGCGAGTTCCTGCGTCCGCCCGGGGGCTTCGCCCAGCCAGAAAGGAACAGAGGGAGACAGCCCGTGCGCATCCTCCACGTGGACCTTTCCCCGTTCCACTCGTCGAATCCTCCATGAGGAATTACCCAGGAGAAAAACGTCGCCACCCACGCTTTCAACCGCAAAATCTTCGGTTACGCTTCCCAGATACGTGCCGTCGGGATCGGAAACGACATCGTAATCGGCATTGTCCGGGATGGCTCCGCCGCAGGTAAGGGCGGCGAGGCGCGCACCCCGGCGGCCGCGAAGCAAATCGTTGATGCGATCGTGATGAAGAAATGCTGTGCGCCGCCCGAGGCTGGGCGCCACGCCGTCAGCCAACATGTGCACGATTCCGTCGAAGGCGCCACGAGTCAGATCGCGATAAGGATAGGCGCGCTTCACGGCGCGAAAGAGATCTTCAACGCGCCACGCTTCGCAGGAGGCCATGGCAATGATCTGCTGCGCCAGCACGTCCAACGGCCACGGTGGGATGCTCAGCCGGTCAAGGTCGCCGCGCCGCGTGGCGAGCAACAGCGCCGCGCACTCGATCAGCTCGTCGCGGGTAAGCGGGAACAGCCTCCCTTTGGAGACTCCGCCGAGCGAGTGGCCGGAACGTCCCACGCGTTGGAGAAGCACGCCAATCGAACGCGGCGACCCAATCTGGCACACGAGGTCCACAGAACCGATATCGATGCCCAACTCGAGCGAAGCGGTGGCCACGGCAACCCTGGCTTCGCCTGATTTCAGGCGCTCCTCCGCCAGCAGCCTGGTTTTGCGCGCGAGGCTGCCATGGTGAGCCACGACGGCCTCCCGGCCCATGATTTCCGATAATTGATGCGCGACCCGTTCCACCAATCGGCGGGTGTTGACGAACACCAGCGTCGTGTGGTGCGTCTGTGCGAGCGTGGCGATCCGTGCTACGACCTCGCCCCAGAGTTCGTGCGTGGCAACTGAGCCAAGCTCGTCGGCCGGCATCTCGATTTGGAGATCGGAGTCTCGCCTGTGTCCGATGTCGACGATGGCGCAATCCGGCGTGCCGTTCTTGTCAATGTGAGCGTTGCCCACAAGAAATCGGGCCACTTCCTCGATCGGACTCTGGGTCGCACTCAATCCGATGCGAGTCAGCGGCTCGCCCGCCAGCGCGCAGAGCCTTTCCACACTCAATGCCAGATGGCTCCCGCGTTTGTTGCCGGCCACCGCATGGATCTCGTCGAGGATCAGAGTCTTGACTCCCTGAAGGCTGCGGCGGCCGCTCGCGGAGGTGAGCAGGAGATATAAGGATTCGGGGGTCGTAATCCAGATGTGCGGCGGTTTTCGAGCCATGACCTGGCGCTCGTAGGCAGGCGTGTCGCCGGTGCGCAGCGCGATGCGGATCTCGGGCAGATCTATTCCCCGGCCGCGCGCAAGCGCGGCAATCTCACGCAGAGGCAGGGCGAGATTCTTGTGGACATCGTTGGACAAAGCCTTTAGAGGGGAGACGTAGACAACCCGGGAAGAATCGGGAAGATCGCCGCGCAGGGCGGAACGCAACAAGCGGTCAATACATACCAGGAATGCGGCCAGCGTCTTCCCTGAGCCCGTGGGCGCCGAAAGCAGCGTGTGGCGGCCCTCCGCAATCGCCGGCCAGCCGCGTTCCTGGACCGCCGTTGGCCTCGCGAATCTGGACTCAAACCATTCCCGAACGAGGGGGTGAAAGGTGGACAGCATGCCGAATTGATTGTACCACGCGCGTGATTTGGCGGGCTTGTTCTACCATGGATCTGTACTGAACGACCTGATTTCTGCCGTATGTCGGGCCATGGTATGAAATCTGGATTCCATGAGGCACACATGACAACCGCGAAGCGATTCTTGGCGCCCGCCAGCCTGATGTAGTCGTCATTCAGGCCCGAAGGGCCGGCAATGAATAGGCCCGGCCGTGAGGCCGGGATGTGGGTTGCAGAGAGATGGAGCGCCGAAGGCGCGGCACCTGGAATCTAAAGAGTGCCGCGCCTTCGGCGCTCGAATCTTGATCCGGAATCGGATCCCGGCCTTACGGCCGGGCCTATTCACTGGCGGCCCTTCGGGCCTCAAAAAACCATTTTATCAAGACAACTTCAAACTTGTCTTACGCCAAAAAGGGTCCCTGGCTGGCAGCATTGCCTTTGAAGCTCGGCATAGGATCCAATGAGACGATTGGTCCATGGACGCCGGGGCGCCTCATTCGTGCAGTTCGAGAATGTCGCCGTCCTGGAGCCGGTGGGTTCTCTCCACCATCTGCCCGTCATACCTCACGGAGCCAATGGATCGAGGTGAACTCCAGAGTCTGGCGAAGCGCAGGGTGTGAGCGAAATCCCGGTGCACCGCGCGCGCCGCATCCAGCACCGTGCTCCCCTCTTTCAGCACGAATGGCGCCGCCGCCGGGTCGAGTTTCTTGCCTGGAACCTTGGTATAGATGCGGATGATCTCCAGTCTTTCGAAGATGAGCCGGCGCAATTCTTCGATGCCATGTCCCGAAGCTGCCGAAGCCGTTGCGATAGGAAACTGCGCGTGAAACAGCTCCCGCACCATCTCGAGATTCTCTGGAGCACACGCCGCGTCGTCCTTATTGGCGACCAGCACCGTCCGGCAAAACGCGACGCCGGGCTGCGCGTCTTCTCCCGCCGCGGTCGCAGCGTGGACCATATGTATTTTGGAATCCTCGAGAATCCGCGACACAGACTCCACCTGATCGAGCACTTCGTCGCTGCCCAGATCGACGATCAACAGAACCAGATCAGACTGACGCACGATGCTTCCCATCCACGGCTTGTAGATCTCGGGAGCGACAGGAGGCAGATCCACCAGTTGGATCTGGATATCCTCAACCGGCATCATGCCGGGCTGAGGCAGCCGCGTGGTGAATGGATAATCGGCAATCTCCGGAGTCGCATGCGTAAGGCGCCCCAGTAAAGACGACTTGCCCACGTTGGGCGCGCCGATCAAGACTGCCTGGCCCGCCCCTTCCCGGGGTACGGTGTAAATGGCCGATGCCTTGGAAACGCCGAACTTCTTGTCCTTTTCCTCCAGGAGTCGGGCCATTTTTTGCTTCAAAGCCGCCTGCATCTTTTCGGTCCCCTTGTGTTTGGGGATCGTGGCCATCATCTCTTCGAGCGCTTCGATTCTCTCCTGCGTGGTCGCGGCATTCTTAAAGCGCTGCTCGGCAGCAAGATATTGGGGGGTGAGATTCGCCGTCATCGAAAATCCAACCTCCGTGATTCGCTTATTGTACATAAGGCGACAAAGATCAGGCGACCAGGTTTCGCGTCGTTGAATGATTCCTGACCTAAATGCCGCTTAAACGGTTTCTGTCGCGAAACTCGGCAGCGAGATCGGCTGGCAGAACCCCGGAGGGGCAGAACGAGAGTAGCCGGGGCAAGCGCGAAGCGCGCCGCCCCCGGTCAGGAGAAGTTCCACAATAGCCCCGGCAGGGGCGAAAGGCCTTTATCCGCATGCTTTATCTGTCGCCCCTTCAGAGTTTGTGCTAGCTGCATCCATTGACCCCGGGCGGCGCTGCGCTTGCCCGGGGCTACTCTCTCCCTGCTCCTTCGAGGCAGACTTGAGATTGGAGGCTTTTACACATATCTTTTAGAGTGAAGCGGGAAGGAGGTTGATAGGACGAAATGAAGATTCTTGCGGTATTGGCGCACCCGGACGATGAGGCCTTCGGCCCGGCTGGCACACTGTCTCGCTACTCCCTGACGGGGCACTCGGTCCGATTGGCAACCATGACGCAGGGAGAAGCCGGAACGCTGGGCCCGGCAAGAGATCTGACACCCCTCGAACTCGCTCGCATTCGGTCGGACGAGCTGCGGCGCTCCGCTGAGGCTCTCCACCTAACCGGCCTCAATATTTACACGCTCCCCGACGGAAAACTCGCGCAGCTGCCCGCGGAGCAAGGCATCGGCATTATTCGTCAGGAGATTGAAACTTTTTCGCCGGATGCGCTCCTGACCTTTCATACCGGCGGCATCTCGGGTCACCCCGATCATCAGACGGTGGCGCGATGGTGCCTGAGTGCGATCAAGGAAAGCAATCGGCCGCTCCGGTTGTTTGCATACGGCGTCAGCGTGGACCAGGCGCGGCGCGTGACCCACAGGAAGCTGGCGCCGATTCCGGACGAGGAACTCACACATATCCTGGACGTTTCCAATTACCTGGAATTCAAGTTTGCAGCGATCCGCTGTCACCAATCACAGGCGGAAGCCTGGGAGAGAATGAAGAATATAGAGGGCGGACTCGAATCCTATCTGCGCAATGAACATTTCTCCCTGGTCTGGCCGGCGCCGAAGCAGCCTGCGCGAACCCGGTCCACTCGCCTGGAAGATTGAGGAAGGTCTCGAGGAACGTACATCCCAATGGAAGATTGCTGTATCGACAAGGCCTGCGCCCTTGAAAAGCTCCGGGCGCGCGAAGCGACGGTGCTCCGGCTGGTCCTGGTTATCAACGCCGTGATGTTTGTGGTTGAGCTGGCTTCCGGCTTGTTTGCGGGGTCGGTGGCCCTGCTCGCCGACTCTTTGGATATGCTCGGTGATGCCCTTGTCTACGGGTTCAGTCTCTACGTCGTCGCGCGCGGCCCGATCTGGAAGGCGCGCGCCGCGGCGGCGAAGGCGGCGGTGATGGGTCTGTTTGGCGCGTTCGTCTTCGGGCAGCTCGTATACAAACTGGTTTTTCCACAGCTCCCAAAGTTCGAAACCATGGGCGCGGTGGGCGCTCTTGCGCTTGTCTCGAACTGCGTTTGTTTCGCCTTGCTATGGCGCCATCGTGCCGATGACATCAACATGCGGTCGGTCTGGCTATGCTCGCGAAACGATCTCATCGCAAACGTATCCGTATTGCTGGCGGCGGGGGCGGTATGGATGACATTGTCGCCTCTGCCGGACAAACTGGTCGGCGGGCTTATCTGTGCCGTGTTTTTTCGTTCGGCGTTCCTTGTCGCTCGCGAAGCGCGCGCGGAGCTGCGGCGGCATGGAAGGACAGAACCGGTCCTGTTTCACGTCGATCTGTGATTGCACAAATGGCGACAGACATTTCTGTCGCCCCTGGCCGGGGCTCTTGAACTGCCGGCACGCCTTACTCCGGGCTGCGCTTCGCTTACCCGGAGCTACTGTCTCTGGTCCCTTCGGGACCAATTAGCCGAAGCAGGCCGATTGGCCGGAATACGACCCTGCCCGGATCCGGTCCGTTCCTCGTCGTGCCGCACTGTGGCTCCTCAGCGGGAGGGTTTCACGAAAGCGGCCTGCAGGATCTCCTTGGTCTGGTCATCCTGGACGAAAGCAACCACCAGCAACTGATTCGGATCGATGCGATCCAGCTTTTGTGAGAATTTGAATTCGGAATTTAACCTTGCCGACCGGTCCGCCTCGTATTTCTCGAGGTACGCTTTCAGGTTGTCCCCCAACGTCGCCATGTTCACCGTATCGGAGAAGGCCGTCTTAGTCCCCGGCTTCTGCAGAACGGTGCCCTCCGGCGATCCTAGCAATTTGCGCACGACCAGATTGTGGAAGCGGATGCCATTGGCACCCGTGTAACGAATCGTTTCCTGAACGAGGGCCACGTGCAGCCTGGCCTTGTCTGCCTTGTCCGCTCCCTCCGGCGTAAGATCCGCCTGGCCGCTGACCGTGACCGTCTGGCCGTCAACCTTGACCTGGAAGCCTGTCAGCGAAGCCAGAGGCGGCTTGTCGAGGCGGGCTTCGATCTTCCCTTTGTAATCGGCGAAAATCCTGGCCGCATAGGACGAGCCGCCGCCGCCCGCTTGCGAATCCTGGCCATCAATCACGGCGGTCGGCGTACCCCTGACCTGGTAGTACTTGGAGCGCGCCTCGGTGTCGGGATTGGTCATCGGATCGGGACCCGGGATGTGCAGGTGATATTCCAGGACGGCGACGGTGTTGTGATCATAGCGCTCACCGAGTCCGTCGAAGGCCAGGTCGGACGCAATGCACGGACCGCATTCCGCGCCCGTGAACAGCTCGGCAAGGACGACACGCGACGCCCCGTTTGCGTCACTGCGCGTGTAGTGTCCTGGCTCGAAAGGCTTGGGGCGCGCGCGATACATGTCGTCCAGTTTTTCTTCCAGGCCCGCGAGGCTGCCGAATTCTTTGGTATAGGCTCGCTCGAGGGACGTCTTGACTTCCCTGCTTGAGGCAATTGACGCGGCGTTCAGATAGGCGTCGAGTGCGGCGTCCTGATCGTTCCTGGCCTCATAGATCATTCCGAGATAAAGCTGCGCATCCCCAATCCCTTCCGCGCCCGCGACTTCAATCGCCCTTTTCAACTCCTTCTCCGCCTGGTCATAATCTTTGCGCTTGTACAACACCTGCCCAAGCGTCGTTATGTAGATAGCCTTGATTTGGGGATCGGCCTTTTCTGAAGCGGCTACGGCCTTTTGAATCAACTCCAGCGCCTTGTCCAGCATCACTTCGTTTACCATCAGCCGGTCCGCGATTGTGTTCAGTGTGCTGGCGCGCAGGTTCACCTGGTAGTTGCCCACCGGCAGGGACATGTCGCGAGACGTATTGACAATTCCCTCGATCACATCATTCAGTTTGGATTCGTCGATCGGCTTGGCGCGCACATACACATCAAACAGCGAACGATACACAGTCCCAGCCATGGGGCTCTTGGGATAATCCTTGACGAATTTCTCCTGGACCGCCTGGCGTTCCGCAGGATCCGTGATCGTGCCGATCAGCTGGTATTCCGCCTGGTCCTTGATCTTGGAGGAGGGGAAATCCTGCAAGTACTTGTGCAGCGCGGCCGCCTTATCCTCCGGATCTGGAGGAGCGAGAGCGATCTGAAGATTTGCCTGATCCCGGAGAGTGCCGTTCGGGAAGTCCTCCAGGAATTTCCGCAACGCGGCGATTTTCTCGTCAGGATTGGGAAGACTCTGCGCCAGCTGCAGTGTCGCCTGTTCCTTCAAGGAGCTGTCCGGATAATCCCTGAGAAACTGCCTGAGGGCTTCGGGGCGATCCGTCGGAGGCTTTGTCATCGCAGTGGAGAGCGCCTTCAGGTCCGTGCTCATCTGAGGCGCCGCGAGCTTGTCCATGGTGGTGGACTTGCCGACCCAGTTGATTTCCGTGGGGTCTTCCTCAGAGGTTGCGGTTCCTTCCAGATGATCGCCGTTTCTTTTTCCCTTGAACTTGAGATTGAATTGCTTGCCCATCGTTGTATTGAACGCGATGACAAGCTGATCATCATTGACGGAAATTTCCGAAAGCTCCGCAGTCACCACGGGAGCCCCCATGATGTCGATGACCTTTCCCGACAAGCCGGATCCGCCGCTCTCGATTTCGATAATGAGAAATCCAAGCTGGCCTCCCTGGAAGGGTAACGTCGTGCCCTTCGACGGTATGAGCTGGATCTCCCAGCGCCCGGCAAAAGGATTCGCGCCCGCGGTGGGCTTTTGAGGTTCCTGGCTGCTGGCGGATAAGGCACAAAGAAACGCGGCCACTACCGAAAGACACACCCGATGCTTTGGCATACTGTCTCCAGTCTTCCGAACCGAATTTGGTAAGGATCCCTACTGAGGCCGTTCTATCGCGGCTCTCCACGGGACACCGTCTCTGATTGACAGAGCGCCCGCCAGGCGCAGAGATTTCAATTCCTTTTCAAATCCCGAAAGAGAAATATCAAAAAGTATAACAGGTTTATTGGACAGGAAAACCCGCGGCACTCTTCTTTTACTGATTTCCGAGGGGCGATGTCCTCTGTGGCGAACGAAAATGATGCAGGTAACCTCGAAGACACCAAGAGTTATTATCTAAGCTGGGACTGATGGATGAGAATCGACGCGGCGGGGCAGGGTGACGATGAAGCGGGAGCCCATCCCTGCGGCGCTCACAAGTTCCAGTTTTCCGCCGTAGCGTTCCACAAGACTCTTGACGATCGAGAGTCCGAGGCCCGTTCCCACTTCACCCGAATTCTTGGCGGCCTGCGTTCGGTAGTAACCGTCGAAGATGCGCTGCTGATCGGCCGGATCGATGCCAATTCCGGAGTCGGAGATCACCGCACGCACTGTTCTGTCATTGTAGGCGATTTCGAGGTGTACGCTCCCACCGCGCGGTGTGTATTTGACGGCGTTGTCCAGCAGGTTGGAAAAAATCCTCTCTATGTCTGCCGCCTGGGCCTGAATGACAATTTCGCCATCGGCAACAAAGGTACCGAATTCCACTCCTTTGGCGTCTGCACGTTCCCGCGTGATCTCGACGACCTTCTGCAGCACCTGGTTCAGAGAAACGGCTTGTATGGTCCCCTCTTCCAGGGGACGCTGCGCTGCCGCCAGATCGAGTAGGTCGCGGATAAGGTCAAAGGTGTCCTGCACGCGCCGGCTGGCACGTTCCAGAAGCTCCTGCTGCTTTTCGGTCAACGCTCCCGCGTAGGGCACGGCTTCCAGAACACCCTGAATGGCCGCCAGCGGGGCGCGCAGCTGGTGATGCGTCACGCGGGCAATCCACACGCGCTGTTCGCTCTGCGCCTTCAGCTCCGCATAGACTCTTGCATTTTCGATTGCCAGTGCTCCCAGGTTAGCCAGGTTTTTCAGCAGCGCCTCCTCCTGCTCTGAGAATTGGTGGGGCAATGCGGAATAGACACGGATGATGCCAAGGGCCCGATTCTTCGCGGAAATGGAAGCGCACAGCGCCGAGTGAATGCCTTCGAGTCGGGCTTCTTCGCGGTACTGAAAGCGGGCGTCGCTGCCGACATCCATGACCTGCACGATGCCACGCTCCAGAGTTTCGCGGTCGATCTGGCTCGTGTCGAGATCGACCGGCCCTTTGTGCACAAACGACGGGCTCAGGCCGAAACTCCCGCCGACGTAGAGCTTGTCGCCGTTTGGATCGAGGAGGCGAATCGACGAGGCCATCATGCCCATCAGCTTGGATGCATTTTCAGAGATCAGGCTGAGGACCTCGCTCATTTCCAGGGTAGAGTTGATCACTTGACCAATTTGATAGAGAGCTGCCGTCTCGCGATAAAGACGATCCAACTCACGCTCGGAGCTGAACAGGATCTCTTCCTTTTCGCGCAGACGGCGGGTGATGGATGTGGCAAGGTAGGCAATAATCCCGAAGAACACGGCATCAGCAATCCAAAGGCTCAGGGGCGCCACGATCCCTCGGACTGGATCCGCCATGAGCCTGCTGCTGCGCGAAAGAGGCCAGATATCCAGGCCTTCGAAGGCAGCCATGATGCCGGTGAGGGAGCAGGCCAATGCCGCCAGCAGATAACAGGAACGGCGTGAGAGAAGAATCGCGCCGATGACAACGTGCAGGGCAAAAGCCAGAGTTACGGGACTCCGGATGCCGCCCGTGAAGTGGACCACGCAAACGAGAGCCAGCCAATCGATGCCGATCTGCAAGTAGACAAAGTTTCTGCCGAGAGGCCGTTTCGCCCGCTCGGCTTGCCGGAAGAATCGATGGAAGAGGGTGTTGTACGCGAGTACGGCGAGGCCCAACAAGTAGACAGGGACCAAGCGAACATCGGTTCCGACGAACCAACTGGCTGCAAGGGCTCCCAGAAATATTCCGCCCGCCGCCAGCCAGCGCAGACGGATGAACCAAGCGAGCCGCTCCTGCAGTTCCCGCTCAATAGGAATCTGCACCCGTTGTTTGGAAGACGGAGCCATGGCCTACCCTGGAATTTCTAAACATCTGAGCGGCTTTTCGGCGATCTTGCGTCCTATTTCAACTTCGATTTCAGCAGCTTGAGCAACAGCTCGCTCTTGATCGGTTTCTGCAGCACGCCGGTCAGGCCGAGCGCACTGAAATCCGTCATCATGCTCAGATTATCTCCGACAGAACTGAGCACGTAGATGGGCGCCGTATTGTTCAGGGCGCGCACTTCCTTTACGAAAGTCATCCCCGCGTCGATCTCTTCCATCATGAGGTCCACGAAAAGCAGATCCGGCTTTGCCGACTTGTAAACGCGAAGCCCTTCCTCGGCGCTGCTCGCGGAAGCGACCGCATAACCATTGGCTTCCAATATGACACGCAGCGACTCCAGAATATCCGGATCATCATCCAAAACCAAAATCACATATTTCCCGTCTTGCATCTCAGTCTCCGTTTCCCGCCGCCCGGTTTGCGCCTCCGGATTTCACTTCCGCGGAGGCCGGGGCAAAATCGCCGCGCTCGATCGCCTCCGTCAGAAACTGCAGGGCCGAATCGAGATTAGCCTGCGCAGCGGGCGTAAGTTGCTCCCCAAAATCGTTGAATGCATAGCCGCGGATGCCCAGCGCATAGCCTTCCGGTTTCCGGCCGAAAAGTTGTTCCGCAAGCGCCAGCACCTGCTCGGGTTCAAGGCTGTGGCTCGAAAAGGACAGCGCCGCCTTGGGCCGGACTGGTTTGAAGAAAAACGGCTCGTCTCCCTTGACCGCGGCATCCACAAAAATCACCACTCTGTGCTCCGCTGCCGTCTTTACGTCCTCGAGCGCCAGTTGATAATCTGTCTCCACGCTGACGCCATGCGGCGCGATCTTCTCGATCGCCGCGCCGAAAGCCGGTCCGAGCCCGTCGTCGAGCCGGGCGGGGTTCCCATAACATAGCAGCAGGATGCCGCCCTCAGGCCCGCAATTCATCGAATCTTCCTGTCGACCTGCCGTCCCTCATGATCCAGGATCACCACCTCCAGGGGCATCTGCCCCATCGCATGGGTTGCGCAGGACAGGCAGGGATCGTATGCCCGTATGGCCACCTCGATGCGATTGAGCAAGCCTTCGGTGATCTTGGGCGCTTGGGAGAGATACTTCTCCGCAACGCTCTGGACCGCACGATTCATGGGTTCGTTGTTGTTTGTGGTCGAGACGATCAGGTTGGCCATCGTCACCTGGTCGTTTCGGTTCACGCGGTAATGATGGAAAAGCGTGCCGCGCGGGGCTTCAATGATGCCTACCGCCTCGTCCCGCCGATCGCCTGTCGCCACGAGATCCGTTCCTTGCAGGTCCGGGTCATGAAGGAGGCGTTCGATCGTCTCTGCAGAATGAACCAGCTCGATCATGCGCGCCCAGTGATACGCCATGGTCAAATGGTTCGGTTTGCCTTGCGTCAGCTTCTTGAACTCAACCCGCGCCACCTCGGCTTGCGGCGTGTCGAAGAAGTCGCAGTTATTGACGCGCGACAGCGGGCCGACGCGGTACCAGCCGTTCTCCGGGCCGATCGATCGAATGAAAGGAAACTTCATGTAGGACCACGGCTTCACTTCTTCCGCGATGTACTCGGCGTATTTCTGGTTGTCCGCATGATCAAAAATTATTGCTCCCTCTGCATCCTTGGCACGGAGGCCGCCGTCGTAAATGTCGTGGCCGCCGTCCGGACGCACGATCGAGAGGTTGTTGGACGGGAAATAGGCGAAGGATGAAAGTTCTGCCATGTGTTGAAGGGTATAGTCCTTCGCGATCTTCAAGGCACCGAGCGACCAGTTGAGAATCTGGCCGATATCCTTAAGAAACGCATCCCGTTCGGCGATCGTCAGGTTCTTGTTCACACCGCCGGGGATGGCGCCGGTCCCGTGGATCTTTTTGCCCGCGGTCGCCTTGATGATTTCCTGCCCATACTTGCGCAGCAAAACGCCCTGCTTGGCAAGCTCGGGATATTTTCCGGCCACGCCGATTACGTTGCGGATGGAAACATCGGCATCGAAGCCGAAGAGAAAGTCCGGCGAGCAGAGATGGAAGAAATGGAGGGCGTGCGACTGAAGGAATTGAGCATGATGCATCAGGCGACGGATCTTCTCCGCCGTGGGTGTCAGCTTCTCGCCGCCGACAATGCGATCGACGGCCTTCGCCGCCGCCAGATGATGGCTGACCGGACAAATGCCACAGAGTCTTTGCACCAGCACCGGGACTTCCCAGAAGGGACGGCCTTGGATGAAGCGCTCGAAACCACGGAATTCCACAATGTGAAGCCGTGCCTGCCAGACCCTGGATTGTTCGTCGAGCAGGATCGTGACCTTGCCATGCCCTTCGACCCGGGTGACGGGCTCGATGACGATTCGTTTCGTTTCAATTGCAGTATTCACAGCTTGTTTCTCCTTGGGTCAATCGTACTTGATCAGCTGGTAAGGCAGCTCGATCGGCTTGTTGGTCAGCAGCGCCACCAGAGCCTCCCACAGCGTGTCGGCCGAGGGAGGGCAGCCCGGAAGGAAGTAGTCGATTTTTACAACCTCGTGGGCCGGATAGACTTTGTTGAGCAGCAGGGGAATCTCCTTGTCATTGGGAATCTGCTTCGCCGGATTAAAAACCGTCGGTCCGTTCAGATACGCCTCATCGAGGCATTCCTGCAGAGGCATGTCATTTCTCATCGCCGGAATACCGCCCATGGTGGCACAATCTCCTACTGAGATCAGAATGTCGCAGTGCTTGCGAAACTTGCGCAGGACCTCGACATTTTCCTCGTTGCAGCAGCCTCCCTCGATCAAACCGACCATGCAGTGCTTCGAGAATTCCTTGATGTCGTCGATCGGCGACTTGTTGAATTCCACCAGCTCGATCAGATCGAGGATGCGCTCGTCAATATCCAGCAGCGACATGTGGCAGCCGAAGCAACCGGCCAGTGACGTAGTTGCGACTATGGGTTTTGCCATGACTTTCTCCTCTCCGCTCACTTGGCCGCGGCTGCTTTTTCGATTTCAGTTCCGATCGGCTCGATGTCATACAACCGCTTGCCGATCGGCACGGCATAGCCGACGCGCTTGCGCAGGATGGCGCCTACCGGGCAGACCGCAATCGCCCTGTCCGTGACGGCCGCATCCGTCTCGCCCAGGCCGGCGCGCGCGTCGACCGCAATGCGCTTGTTCCTGCCGCGCCCCACAAACTGGAAGACGTTCTTCCCGTCGATGGTTTTGGACGCGCGCACACAGCGAGCGCAGAGCACGCAGCGGTTGCGGTCCAAAAAAATGTCCGGATGAGTCGCATCCAAATCACGGTGAGGAAACTGGTACGGATACTTGGGCGCCGCAATGCCGAAGCGATAGGCCAGGGCTTGCAGCTCGCAGTTGCCGCTCTTCTCGCAGAACATGCAGTAGTGGTTTCCTTCCACGAACAGCATCTCGATGAGGTTGGTT
>Ga0187850_10003274_pt1 | contig 13901 bp, 7 predicted proteins | sample June2016WEW_4_15_FD_132436 | JGI IMG/M metagenome (GOLD analysis project Ga0187850, IMG submission 132436) | Peatland microbial communities from SPRUCE experiment site at the Marcell Experimental Forest, Minnesota, USA - June2016WEW_4_150 | ecosystem: Environmental > Terrestrial > Soil >... | reverse complement strand
CTGGCGCGCAGCACCCGCCCCAGGGCGGCCACGGCGCCCGCGCACACCGGCAACAGCAGGAGCGCGATAATCCGTTTGACCCATTTTCGCACGGCGGCATTATTTCTCACCCCGGCGCAGCCGCAACCAAAATCAGGCGGGAGGATCAAGGTTTACCCCTGGCGCGCGAGGTGATAAATTTTCGCCGCCAGATGAAAACCTCACCTTCGATTGGCGAATATCTCATTGAGCAGCTTTACGCGCACGGGGTGCGCCACGTGTTCGGCATTCCGGGCGATTACGTGCTGGGCTTTTACGGCCAACTCGCCAAGAGCAAGCTGCGCATCATCAACACCTGCGACGAGCAGGGCGCGGGCTTTGCGGCGGATGCCTACGCGCGGGTGCGCGGCTTGGGCGCGGTTTGCGTCACCTACTGCGTGGGCGGCCTCAAGGTGGCCAACACCACGGCCGAGGCCTTTGCCGAGAAATCGCCGGTGGTGGTGATCAGCGGGGCGCCGGGCATGAAAGAGCGGCGGAAAAACCCGCTGCTCCACCACAAGGTGCGGGAGTTCGACACGCAAAAGAAGGTCTTCGAGCAGCTCACCGTCGCCTCGACGGTGCTGAGCGAGCCGCAGACGGCCTTCCAGGAAATTGATCGCGTGCTGCACGCGGCGCTGCGCTTCCAGCGCCCTGTGTACATCGAGCTGCCGCGGGACCTGGTGGGCGTGCCCGGCATCCCGCACCACCGGACGCCGGAGCTGCACGAGCGGAGCAATCGCCGCAGCCTGTGCGCGGCGCTGGCCGAAGCCAGGGAGATGATCGACCAGGCGCGCCAGCCGGTCATCCTCGCCGACGTGGAAGTGCACCGGTTCGGCCTGCAAGAACTGGTCCTCAAGCTGGCGAACCAGACCAACATCCCCATGGCGGCGACCGTGCTCGGCAAATCCGTCATCGGCGAGCAGCATCCGCTTTACCTGGGCGTCTATGAAGGGGCGATGGGGCGCGACGACGTCCGCCGCTATGTCGAGGCCAGCGATTGCGTCATCCTGCTCGGCGCCTTCATGACCGACATCAACCTCGGCGTCTATACCGCCCGCCTCGACCCGGTCCGCTCGCTCTACGCCACCAGCGAAAAACTCTCGATTCGTTACCACATTTACGAGGAGGTGCGTTTCAAGGACTTCCTGCGCGGGCTGCTCGGCCTGCGCCTGCGCCGCCGCCCCACCCCGAAAATTCCCCATCCGGCGCCGATTCTTCCCTTCAAATCCCAGGGCGGGAAACTCACCGTCAAACGGCTCTTCGACAGGTTGAATGCCTTCCTGTCCGCCAACATGGTGGTCGTGGCGGACGTGGGCGACGCCTTGTTCGGCGCGACCGACTTGTTCATCCGCGAGCGGACGGAGTTCCTCAGCCCGGCCTATTACACCTCGATGGGTTTTGCCGTGCCGGCCAGCGTGGGGGCGCAACTGGCCAACCCCAAACTCCGCCCGTTGGTGCTGGTGGGCGACGGGGCGTTCCAGATGACCGGCATGGAGTTGGCCACCGTAGCGCGCAATGGCTTGAACCCGGTGGTGGTGGTGCTCAACAACCGCGGTTACGGCACCGAGCGCCAGTTGCAGGACGGGCCCTACAACGACGTCTGGCCCTGGCACTACAGCCGCCTGCCCGAGGTGCTGGGCGCCGGCCGCGGCCTGGTGGTGGAGACCGAGGCGGACCTGAACGCCGCGCTGACCGAGGCGGAGCGCTGGACGCAAAGCTTCTGCCTGCTGGACGTGCGCCTGGACCCGCTCGACCGCTCCCCCGCCCTGGACCGCCTGGCCGCCCGCCTGGCCAGGCGTTTGTGAACGCCCCGCCACGGCGACTGCATTTGAGGACACCCGTCGCCACCCTGAGGGCCGATTACACGGTTACGGGCGTATCCCGACACTGCCACCAATTCCACTCTACCCGTCCCGCCGTCGCGGGACGGCATCCTTCCGCCCTGGGTAAGGTGGAAAAATCGGCCATTGGCTATTGCCCATCGCCTGTGGCGGCAGACGGGTCGCCGCCCTGGGTAAGGTGGAAAAATCGGCTATTGGCTATTGCCTATTGGCCATTGCCTCCCATACGCTCCCAACGCATGGGACGGGGGAAGGGGGGAGGCCTTCTGCCCGCGCTCGGGGGCAGTGTCAGGATGCGCCCTTTTGAAGGAAACCCACTACTCACCCCCTGACAAAGCCGACTTTCGCAGGCATTCTACTTCTTCGATGTTCAACACGAGCTTTCTCTTCGCCGCGCTGATTTGGGGTTCGATTGGCCTGGGCTACTTCATCTACGGCAAGAAGCAGCAGTCGATCGGCCCCATGGTGGGGGGAATCCTGATGATTGTGGTGTCGTATTTCATCAGTTCCGCCCTGCTCATGTCTCTGGTCTGCCTGGGAATTGTGGCCGCCGTCTATTTTCTCTCAAAGCAAGGTCTCTGATACTCGATGCCCCCTTGGCGTCTTGTGAGCGCCAGCCATAAGCACACCTTCATAAAGCCCGTCGCAACATTTTTTTCGACATGGACAGCATTTGTCCCATCCCCTCTGCGACAATCCGGCCATGAACAGAAAACATCAATTCATGCCGGCGGTCGAAATCAGGGCGCCAGAGGACCACTTCATCCGAGTCCACACCCCGGGATGCTGATTCGACCCGGTGGATTCCGACCTCATGCCCCATGCCCCTGACCATTCAATTCCAGGAAATCCCCATCGGCCGGTATTTTGAATTCCGTGGCCGCCGATATCAGAAACTTGCCCTCAGCCTCGCCCGTGATGAAGACCGCTATGGCACCATCTTTCTCGCTCAAACCGAAGTTCTGCCCCAAGACCAAATTCCACCCCACGATTTGTCTCCGGAGGTCGCCTGTCTCCATCCCCAACCCGAACGGCAGAGGAATTTGGAGAACCTGGAAAACCTGCCGCCGATTGCTTCTCCTGGTTGTTGGGAGGAGGGGTAAAAAAGAGGGGTGTCCCCGATTCGTTCAGGAGGAGTTGCCCTGGACCGGGCATCCTTCCGCCCCGGAGGGGCAGGAAGATAGTAGCCCAGGGCAAGGCCCGTCCCGCCTTGGCGGGACTTCACGCTCTACCCAAGCAGTCAGATCTCGGAGTTTATTTTTGCACTAGCCCCTCGTCCGGCCATGTCGGCTCCAGGCGGAGCAAGGGCTCCGGCGGGCAAAGGGTGTGAGCCCGGGCTATTCGATGCCCAGGCGGCGTTGGATTCGTTCCAGCGAGACGCCCTTGGTCTCGAGCATCACGAAGAGCACCCAGAACAATTGCCCGACCATGCACAGGGCGTAAAAGGCGAAGGCATGGCCGCCCGATTGCTCGGCGATCATTGGGAAGGTCCACGAAATGGCGGCGGCCATGGCCCAGTGGGTGAAACTGCCCAGCGCCTGCCCGCGCGCGCGCACGCGGTTGGGAAAAATTTCGCTGATGTACACCCAGATCACTGCCCCCTGGCCGAAGGCATGCGACGCAATAAAGACCAGCAGGCTGCCCAGCAGCAGTTTGCCGCCCGTGCCGGTATAGAACGAGTAGGCGGCGGCGCTCAGGCTGACGATGTAACCAATCGAGCCGACCAGCATCAACCGCCGGCGGCCGAACTGGTCAATCACCGCCATGGCCGCCATGGTAAAGACCAGGTTGGTGACCCCGACAATGACCGATTGCAGCAGGGCCGATTGCGCCCCGGCGCCAGCCATCTGGAAGATGTCCTTGGTGTAGTAGATCAAGGCGTTGATCCCGGACAGTTGATTGAACATGGCAATGGCCACCGCCAGCAAAATCGGTTTTTTGTACCTCGAGCAAAAGAACGGCTCCGCCAGCGTGTGGTGCTCGAGATCCAGCGAGGCCGCAATCTCGCTGATCGCCTGCTCCAGGTTGCCCGTGTCGGTGCCGCACTGGGCGAGCACGCCACGCGCCTCCTCGACCCGCCCTTTGGAGAGCAGCCACCGAGGACTTTGCGGCGTCAGGAAAAGTAGCAAGAAGAACGCCGCCGACGGCCCCGCCATCACCCCGAACATCCACCGGCACTCAGTCGCCCCGACCTGCAGGCTGTGGATCACCCAGTTCGACAGGTAAGCCAGCAGGATGCCCAGCACGATGTTGAACTGCGTGACCGCCACCAGGCGCCCCCGGTACTTCGCCGGCGAGATTTCGGCGATATACATCGGCGACACCACCGACGCCCCGCCCACAGCCAGCCCGCCGATGAACCGGAAGAAAACAAACGACCACCAGCCCCAGGCCAGCGCGCAGCCAAGGGCCGAAACAAAATACAAGACGGCCAGCGCAAACAGGACGCCGCGCCGCCCGACCGCGTCGGCCGGCTTGCCCACCGCCAGGGAACCGATGACCGTCCCGATCAAGGCGCTGGCCACCGTCAACCCCTGCATGAAGGCCAGCAGCTTTTCTCGTGTGACAGAGGCTACCAAAGGATGGAACCAATCAACGATTTGAGCCACAAAGCCCGATTTAAGCCAATCGGTCGTGCCGGAGATGACGGCCGTGTCGAAGCCGAAGAGCAAGCCGCCCAGGGCCGCCACCAGGGCGCTCCGCACGAGGATGGCACTGAGCTTGACCGCCGGCGCGGGTTCTGGTTCTGTCATCGTGTTCATAAGCAGGTGGCTCAAAGCCGGCCCTAATCCGGCAGCGGCCCCCTCAGTGACGGCCAACCGCTGCCGCCAAGCGGTGGTCTGGTGACGAGCCGGTCTCCAGGCTCACTTCTTTGGTCTGCGCCATGGGCATGATCGACTACTTCGCCGCCACCTCGTAGCTCATGCGGGCGCCGGCGGCGGGGTCGGCGGCGACGTCGGCGGTGAACCGGAGGCTGTCGCCTTGGACTTTGGCCGGGACTTCGGCCAGGCGTTTGCCGCTGGGGGCCAGGGCCCAAACCTGGTATTGGCCTGGGTGCTCCAGCCGGATGCTCAGTTCGGCTTTGCCGGCGCGGACCAGGTGCGGCAACCCGCCCCAGGCCAGGAGCGTCTGCCGCGCCGGCTCAGCGTACTGGATGCCGGTGTTTTGCAGATCGGTCAGGTGCGTAACCAGCAGCCGGCGGCTTTGGCGAATCGGGTTCCGGTCCAGCGCGCTGACCCACACGGTCGCGTCACTGCCTTCAAAGGCAATTCGCACGCCGCCCCGGGCCGTCTCCACCGTCTGGCCCGCGGAAGCATAACCGCCCGCCGTGCGCGGCGTATCGAGCACCAGCCGGCCTTGCGGACCATCAATCGTGATTTCGCCGGTTTCGCTGCGGAAAAACCTCCCGTCCGGACGGGGCCGGTCGGCGGCGCTAAACAGCTTTCGCTCCTGGAGGGCGGCAATCAACCGTTCATCCGGCACGGCGTAAGGCTCCAGCGCCAGCACTTGGCTCGGTCGATAAGCCGAGGCCGGAGTCTGCCAGGCCAAAGGGACCAGCGCGGTCTCGGGCAGGAGCGTTTCCGGCGACGGCACCACCTGTGTGCCCACCCTGCTCACCCAGGCCAGCCAATGCCAGTTCGGCGCCAGCGTGGGAATCCTGGCGGCCGGTTGCCCCAGGTCCGCCTCCGTCATCACCAGGGCCACGCTGTGGGGGGCGGTCCGGAGGTCGCCGCGCAAGAACAGGCAGAGGCACGCCCGCTCCGCCGCCTGGCTCAGGGGGTCGGAGGCGACATCGAAATAGCCCATGGGCGAGGGGGAGAACAGGGCCTGCCGGCTGTGGCAGTAGGCAAAGCGCCAGATGCCGCCCCAGCCTTGGAGGGCGCCCATGGCCCCGGTCAGGATGCCCCCGACACCGCGGAACCGGCCCGGCCCCGAGTAGTTGTATTCGGTCACGGTAAAGGGTTTGTCGAACAGCCGCGTGAACGTGATGGCGCGCCCGCCGGCGGCGCCTTCGGCCAGCGGACTGGTGTTCGGGCAGCGGCTGGGCAGACGCCAGGCGCCCTCCAGGAACCGCGGGTGGTCCACGTAAAAATGATCATCCACATAGTCGTAAACGGCGCGCGCGGATTGGTCGGTGGTGAAGCGCGTCCAGGAACTGGAGTTGCTGACCAGCGCGCGGCAGCCCAGTTCGTTGCGCAAAAAGACCTTCATCCGCAGCACCATCTCCCGCTCCGTGTCGGCCAGGAACGCAATGCAGTCCCGCGCGCGCAGGCCCTCTGACTGCAGTCGCTCCGGCAGCGCGACGCTCTGCCCGGCGGGGTCTTCGTCCGCTTTGAGCTCCTGGCCCCAGGCGGCGGCCAAGCCTGGCCGGCCGGGGTAACGTTTCGCCAGCCACTCGTTCCAGGCCGCCTTCCACTCGGCAATCCTCTGGATGTCCTTATAAAAGTTCCCGAAGTTGCCTTCGTTGATCATGGCCAGCCAGGCCAGGGCCGGTTCGTCAGCGTAGCGCCGCTGGGTGTAGGGGTTGACGTGGCCGAGCAAGGCGCGGGTGAATTTCTGCCAGTTTTCATAGGCCCCGGCATGGACGGGCACGAGCATTTTGAAGGTGTCCATGGGGATGGCGCCGTCGCCCTCCAGGCCGACTTCGCGGTACGGGACGCTGCGGGAAACGTACAAATCCGTGGTCAGGTAGAGGCCGCGGCGGATCAGGGCCGCCAGCAGATAGTCAAACTGGTCCAGTTTCTCGGGATTGAGGGTCGTGGTGGGGGCCTGGCCCTGGGTGAGCTCGCCTTCGTAATGATGAAGGCGCACGGCGTTGTAGCCCAGGCGCGCCAACCGCTCCGCCAGGCGGTCGGCCTGGTCCTTCGCCAGATACTGCGCGCTGAAGCAGAGGTTCACGCCGTAGAACCGCCGGGGCTGGTCCGGTGAATCGGCGAAGGCGAACTCTCCGTCTGCCCGGGCGAGCACGCGTCCGTGCTTGCCTGCCGGCGCCTCGGTCAAGCCCAGGCTGGAAAAATCCAGCGCTGACCCCGGTTCGATTTCCAGCTCCGGCCGCAGCGGCACCCAGTCCGCGCCGGCACTGATGACCGTTGGCGGTGTGGACGGCGCGGCGGTTTCCTGCGTTATGTCCGCCCCAGGCAACAGGCCCGGAATTAGTGCCGTGGCAACCCAAAAGAGGCCGGTATAGGTCCGCCGCCGGCGCCAAGGCCGGGCGCTGGTTGCCTGGCAGTCTCCCGGTTCGGGTACAGGTTGCCTATGATAACCAACCCTCAAACCAACTGTCTTGTGGCTCTTCATATATCTCAGTGGCGTCTCTTTTGCTCCAACAACCACTGATAGAGCTCCGGGTTGTTGTAGGTCTCGGTCCAGGAATCGTGGGCGGCTTCGGGGTAAATGGTGAACTTGGGGTTGCCTCCGGCCGCCTTGATGGCCTCGACCATTTCCTTGGAGCGCGCCACGGGCACGGCCGGGTCTTTGGCCCCGTGGAAGACCCAGATCGGCAGCCGGGCCAGTTTGGGGGCGTCGGCGGTCTTGCCGCCCCCGCAGATGGGAACAATGGCGGCGAACTTATCCGGGTGCGCCGCCGCCAGCGACCAGGTCCCATACCCGCCCATGCTCAGCCCCGTCAGATAAACCCTGTCCTCGTCGACCCGGTATTGGTGAATGATGTCGTCCAGCAGCGCGTTGAGGGCCTCCACGTTCCAACCCATGCGCGGGCTTTGCGGGGAAACGACGATGAACGGGAAGTCGGGCTTGGACTCGACGAGCTTTGGCGGACCGTGGAGCTTGACTTTGGCCAGATCGCTGCCCGACTCGCCGGCGCCGTGCAGGAAGAGCATCAGCGGCCAACGCTTGTCCGAGGTCTCATAACCCTGCGGCAGAAAGAGCAGGTAATCAAGTTCGGTGGTCACGGTGACTGTGGTTTTGAAGTGTTTTGCCACTTGGGGCGAAGGGGCGCCTTGCTGGGCTAGGGCCGAGCCGGCCAACCCGCACAGGCAGATGAGAGTTCCGAAAAGCAAAGGTGTTTTCATGCGCATGGCCGTTTGGAGGTTGGTTATTCCAACGAGCGTTCAAGATGGCACTAAGGCGCGCAGGATTTTGGGCCTCTGGCGAGGCGCGAGCGAGGCGCATATCCGTAGCGATCTGCAACGAGCGAGCAACGAAGCCAGAGGCCCAAAGGACAAGCGAATTAGTGCCATCTTGAACGCGAATTGGAATTAAAAGTTCAACACGGGGCTTAGAGTATGGCCGCCCGGGCAGGCGGCAAGGACATTTTGCCGCGTTGAAGCCCAGTAATCAGCCCTCGAACTCCCGCATGGCGCGGGTCCAGCCGAAATGGGTTCCGGAGAATGCTCGCGGGCCGCGAAGACCTTCGGGCTGGCTATTTCCCGGACTTGGCCTCGCCGGTTTTCTCCTGGCTTTGAAACCGCAACGACAGCACCGCGCGCCCGGCCGGGCCGAAGTCGCCGGTGATGCGGACTTTCGCCGTGGGCGGGCCGGCGGCGCCGGTCAGGCGCAACCGCAATTCGCTGCGCTCTCCCGGGGCAATCTCCGCCTGCTCGGGGAATTGGGCCTGCCACTGTTCGGGCAGCGCCACCCGCAACCGGCCCCGCGCCGGTTTGGCGCCCAAGTTGTAAGCGAAGACCGGAATGTCGGTCGCCTGACCGGCTGGAAGCTTATAAGCCGACTCGCGCAACACGACGCTGGTTTCCGGCAGCACGGCCTGGAGCACCACGCACGATGGTTTGCCCGGCAAAACTGCCGGCCGCGCCGGCGGCGGCGTCAGCGGCAGACGCGTCCCGGGCGCCAGGATGATGAACTGCGGCGCCCGGCCGAGCCTCAACGCCCCGCCCGAAAGCGGTCGGGCGCGCCCCAGGTGATCGAAACAGGCCCGCGGCCGCCGGGGCAGTTCCAGACTCCGTTCCCCCTCGGACCAGGCCACGAGCACCTGGGCGCGGCGGCCATCCGGTTTTGCCTCGAACAGGCAGGCGCGCACCGCGGGGTCAGCGGACTGCACCCGGCCCAGCGGGCGGGCGTCGGCCAGCAACCGGCCGGCGGCCGCCAGCGCCAAGAACGCCGGCCGTGGGGTCAGGTCCCTGCGCAGCGCGCCGAATTGGGTTTGCCCCTCGACGTAATGCGGCAGGATGAAGTAAAAAACCGCCTGCGCCCCTTCGTGGATGGCCAGGGCGTAAGTGATGGGGACACGCTCGCTCTGCTCGCGCAAATCCTCCGGGGTCGGTTCCTGCAACCGCTCATCCCCCCGCCATTTCACCGGCAGGCTGCACTCGGTTACCCAGAGCGGGCGGCCGGCGCAAACGCCCCGAAAGTCCGCGTAGAGCCGCGGATAATCCGCGAACGGCGCGTAATGATGGAGGTTGAAGGTGTCGAAGTAGGGCCAGGCCTCGTTCTCCTGCAGGTCCTGGAGCGTCGCCTCGCGGTGCAGGGCGAACACATTCAGACAGCCGGTCACCTGGGGATTGCCCGCCTTGAGCCCCAGCCAGGCCGCCTTCTGGAACGACGCCATCTCGCTGCCGGTATGCCCCCCGAAGGCCTCGATGTCCGCCTCGTTCCAGGGCTCGAAGGCGGCCACCGCTGCCCGCCAGCGGCGCGCCAAGGCCCGGTGAAAGTCGTAAGCATCGCGCAAGTCCAGCGGAAAGCGCTTGTTATTCGGATTGGCCCAGGCCGGGGAGCGGTGGCTGACCTGCAGGACCTGCAACCCCGCTGCCGCCTGGACCCGGACCGGAAAATCGTAGCGATTGCTCCCCGCAAACTCCCCGCGCCTGGGCTCCATCTCCCCCCAGTCCAGCCGGTCCCGCACCCGGTTCAGGCCCGCCACTGCGCACAGGCTGGCCACGCCCTCCATCTTCTCCCTGGGCACCAGCCACGCCATTGCCACGTCCGCCCCGATCGGCGAACTGAGCGGCGTCGGCGCCCGCAACCCGGCTAAAACTCCCACCGCAAACCGTCCCACTCCGCGCGCCACTTCGTAATACCCCACCGGCAACCGCCCCAGCTCGGCCCGACCGTCTTTCACGGGCCCTTGGGCCACTACCTTGCCTTCGTAATCCACTGCCCGCCAGGCGCCCCCCTCTCCCGGCGGCGCGCCAATGATCACCGGCTCCCCGGCAACAAAAATATTGCCCGGATGCGAAACCAACGGCCGGGGAATGCCGCGCCCAGGCGCGCCGGCTTGAGCCGCAAAACTCGCGCCGAGCAGCGCGCCAAAAACCACGACCAGCAGCATCTTTTTCATCGCAGCTCAAGCTTTTCGGACCACGGTCTCGACAAGCGCCGTCACGCGCGCGCGGATGCGGGCCGAGTCCGCCGGCGAGTAATCGGTGGTCAGCTTCAGGTACGGCAGCCGCAGTTCCTCTTCGGCCAGGCGGCGCACGTGGCAGGATTCCACATCGTAGGTGAGACAGGCCTGCCAGACCAACTCGATCACGCAGTGGGGCCGGAACCTGGCCGCCAGCGAACGCAGCGTCTCCAGGCGGCGCTCGTTGCGCGTCATCACCGAGCAGGGCAGGTGGTAATACTTGTCGGCAATCGCCCGCAGCGGGTCCGGCCCTTCCAGGTCCACCTCTTCCAGGAGCGGTTTGAGTCCCGTGCAGTTCTCCTGGCAGACCACGACCGCGCCGCTGCCTTCGATCAACTCCAGCACCCGTTCGGCCCCGTGCACCAGCGGCACCCCGGTCAACAACACGCGCACTTTGGCCCCCGGCGGCCCGCCGCCAGTTGGCGGACTGCGCCCACGATTTGCGCCGTCGAACCAGGCGAGCGCGGCGGCATATTGCTGCAAGTCGGCTTCGATGCCGGAGATGATGCTTTTGAATTCCAGCAGTTGCCGGCCAGTCAGGGGCGGCGGCTCGGCGGCCATCAGCTCGGCCAACTCCCGCCGCAAGCGGCGCTCCCGGTTCATCAGTTGAATCGCCGCCCGCAGTTTGGCGTCGGTGATCTCCACTTTGAAGCGCGCCTCGAGGTGCGCCTTGAGCTTGCGCACTTCGCCCACCCAATGCTCGAGCGCGTCGGGCTCGTCGGCCTTCTGCGGCAATTCCAGCACGTACATCGGCTTGTCGGCCGCCAGCAGTTCGAACATCTTTTTCTTCCCGTCGCATGTCGTCTCCGCCACGACAAGGTCGGCCCACTGCAAGAACGGGTTCGCGCGCGTGACGTGGTAGCCGTAGGTGGACTTGATGAGCGGACAGAGATTGGCGGGCAGATGCTGCTCGGCCGCGGGGATGGTCGCCGCCGCGCCGCCGCACAGGCAGACCGGCGCCGCCCCCGCCGCCAGGATCACCTCGCGCGGCGTGAACTCGCACATGATGCCGACAATCGGCCGGCCCTGCCCCTTGGCGGCCTCGGCAAATTCGTAGCAGTGGTCAATCATCCGGCCGAAGTACTCCAGGGGCCCGCCACTCTCGGCCGCCCCTGGTGGCGGCGGCGCAGCAGATGGACCCGAACCCGGGGCCTCGCTCCCGGTCAAAGCGCAAGGCTCACGCATAACCCACCTTGGGGGCGCGCGCGCAACCTTGTCAAGCCTGTGAGCATCAGCGCGGTGATTGATGGCGACCCTTTCAAGGTAATTCATGGAATTGCACCGAAGCCGGGAAAGGGGGCGGAGGGCGGGTTGGGTTGCTCGCGAATGCCCCTGGGCCTCGACGGTTTGGGAGCGGCTATTGCATGGGGCAGCCCTCGGCGGGACCAGGGAAGCCCTTGGCTGCGCCGAGGAGACGGACAAAGCGTTGTGCTGAGCTGTGCCATTCTTTTTAGACCGCGGCGCGGCCAGTTTTTTGGAAAAAATAGCCAATGTGGCCAATGCAGCCAATGTGGCCAATGCAGTGTTGCGGCAGGTTGCGGCATTGGGCGCATCATGACACTGCCCCCGAGCGTGGGTGGAAGCCCTCCCCCCTTCCCCCCTCCCATGCGCTCGGAGCGCATGGGAGGGGGGTGAGCCGTTTTTCCGCTTTACCCAGGGCGGCGGCCCGTCCCGCTGGGAGTGGGACGGGCCTTGCCCTGGGCTACTCTCTTGCTGCCCCTCCGGGGCAGAAGGATGCCGCGCTGCGCGCGGGTGAAGTGGAATTGGTGGCAGTGTCAGGATGCGCCGTGCGGCGTTTCCTGCGCGGCCGTGGTTCTCTGGCCTGCTTTATTTGCTGCTAATTCTCTTGCTTTGAAGGCATCGGGAAAGGGGGTCTGGAGAGCAACGGCAGGGCCAGGAAACGCTTTCCAGATAATTGAGGGACCACGGCGGCCGTCGCTCACGGACCGTGAGGAAAATCGCCCCGCTTTCCCTCAACTACGCTGGCGGCGCTCATTTATTGGGAGCGAGGCTTTTCGGAAGGAACTGCTGGCGCAAGCGAGGCAGCGAGCCGGATTGGAGCACTGCGGCAAAGAGATTCGGGAATCGGCGGAGGAGAAGGCGCAGCAGATTATGGCCGAAGAGCTCAAGAAGTCAGGCCGGACGGAGTTGCCTCGGCTGGGGTGGATGCGGCGCAAATCCAGGCAGGGCGTCACGGGAGCGCTACCAGGCGATAGAGCCGGGTGGGCTGCCGAAAGGCGGTGACATCGAAGTAAAGTTCCGTCGTGTTGGTCAGGAGCACGGTGTCCAGCGTCACCCAGGCGTTGGTCGGGCCGATGGCGTTGATATAATCGATGCGCACCGAGCTGCTGACCGCCCCGGTTAGCGGAATCTCCGTGGCCAGGCTCATGTCCAGCTTGGGCCTCGGCCCGTTGGTCTGCCAGGCGCGGTAAAACCGCTGCGCCGGCAGCGGCTGGCCAAGATCAAAGCAGAATTGCGGCCCGCTGCTCAGGGTCACGTCCGAAAGGGAGAACCACCGCGGGGCGGCGGCACCCAGGCTGTCGGCATACTCCAGGTGCAGAAAGGTGCCGGCGCCGGCCGGCAACTGGACGGCGGGGACGACTGTTCTGTCGACTGGAGGGATGACACTCAGCAGGGCCGGGTCGCTGGTCACAGCCCCCAGCAGGTTCGTGACCACCACCGTGTAAGCCCCCGCCTGGACGGGTTGGACGTTGGTCAGCTCAAGGTAAGAGTTGGTGGCGCCGCCGAGCGCGTTGGTGCCGCTAAAGTACCATTGGTAGTAGGTTCCTTCCGGCGGCGTATTCGTCACTTCCACCCAGAACCAGGGCGCGGTCCCTGTCTCAGCCGTCTGGGTCAATGGCGGCGTTGTTATGGATGGCGGTGTTATGGGTAGGCCCGCCAAACTAAAGACCACCCCACAATCGAAGTCGCCACCACGAGACGTCGTCCCATAGAGCGTGCTGCCCCCCAAGACCAGGCCCCCAGACGGATCCCAGCCATCGCTGCCGGTGAAGCTCTTGAGCACCGCATAGCCCGACCCGTCCGTGTTCACCTTGAAGACGACGCCAAGATTCGAACCGCCGCCTCCACACGTGGTCCCATAGAGCGTGCTTCCCGCCAGGGCCAGGCCCGCAGACGGATGCAACCCATCGCTGCCGGAGAAACTGTTGAGCACCGCGTAGCCCGATCCGTCCGTGTTCACCTTGAAGACCACCCCATCACCCGAAAAGCCGCCAAAATACGTCGTCCCATAGAGCGTGCTACCTGACAGGACCAGGCCCGCCTCCGGATCCACCCCGTCGCTGCCGGTGAAGCTCTTGAGCACCGCGTAGCCCGACCCGTCCGTGTTCACCTTGAAGACGACGCCCTCACCCGAACTGCCGCCATAAGCAGTCGTCCCATAGAGCGTGCTACCTGACAGGACCAGGCCCGCCTCCGGATCCACCCCGTCGCGGCCGGTGAAGCTCTTGAGCACCGCGTAGCCCGACCCGTCCGTGTTGACCTTGAAGACCACGCCATCACCCGGTTGACCCTGGCCACCATGCGAACTGCCGCCACCCCACGTCGTCCCATAGAGCGTGCTGCCCGCCAAGACCAGGCCCGCCTCCGGATACATGCCATCGCTGCCGGTGAAGCTCTTGAGCACCGCGTAGCCCGACCCATCCGTGTTCACCTTGAAGACCACGCCATCGCCCGCACTGCCGCCTTGGGACGCCGTCCCATAG
>Ga0187850_10003256_pt1 | contig 13956 bp, 7 predicted proteins | sample June2016WEW_4_15_FD_132436 | JGI IMG/M metagenome (GOLD analysis project Ga0187850, IMG submission 132436) | Peatland microbial communities from SPRUCE experiment site at the Marcell Experimental Forest, Minnesota, USA - June2016WEW_4_150 | ecosystem: Environmental > Terrestrial > Soil >... | reverse complement strand
TGGTAAAACTTCTAGCTTTTCCGAGACCGTTGCTCCATCCCGCACAGCCGGACGTTCCCCAAGCCCTCCGTACCCAGCAGAATCCAGAAGCACGACCTCCTGGTCCATATACACAGCGATGAATTTGGCACCGCCGCAAATTTCCAAAGCTGACGGCCTGCCCCCAACGTAGTAGCTGCTGAGCATGCCGGTGTCGATCAGGAATACTCTGTTGCCAAAGCGCGGCCGGATGCGACCAACCTTCTGCACCGTGTGCCCTACCACAATGTGGGTCGCCTTGTAAGCTTCCAGGACCTTGCTCACCTGGGGTGCACCCTCTTCTTCGCTCCACTGGTCGTAACTGCGAAACCACAGTGGACCATCAACCCGCACGCTGAGCCAATCTCCCCACTTCAAGAACTCCTGGATCTTAGCCCGGCGCTCATCGCTGGCGAGGACCCGCGACTTGAGCTCAGCGGTGACTTCCGCCTGAAGCACATTAGTGATTTCCTGCAAATTAAAGAATGGCAGAATCAACTTTTCATTCTGCAGATACTGTTTCAAGGCATCAAATGTCTTGATTTCGTCGTGGATCCGGTGATTCATCGCATCAAGTTTCGTCTTGGCCAGGTCAGGATGAATTCCCGCGTGCAAGAAGATGACTCCTCCAATTTCGGCCAGGGCGGCACGTCCTCGCAGCCACTCACCGTATTCTCCCTTGGGGCCAAAGGCCTCACGCTGCTCAATGAAACCTGCCGGATGCCGTGCCATCCACTCGGCCTCAGTCAACTCCATGGGCTGGGGCAGTTCGGCTAGTAAGGATGTGTGACTACCGCGCCATTTCACATACTCGTCATATGCAGCTTTCTGCCGCTTCTCGGAATTGCCATCGGCAAAACTGGCATAGCTCAGGGGAGTGACATAGCGCAGGTCACCCATCATGTTCATCATCTCGTGGTTACCGATTAGGCTTACTACCCGGCCGCCTGCTTGGGCCGCCTCTTTCTCGAGTGCCATCATCAGGTCCATGACCTCGCGCGGCTTGGGGCCGCGATCCAAGAGGTCTCCGACCTGGACGAACGTTGCCTTGCCGCCTGTCCAATGGTTCTGCTTATCTATAAGACCGGTGTGCTGGAGAATGGCGACGAAGTCGTCAAAGTCACCGTGGACGTCGGCGATGGCAACGACGGTTTCCGGCGGCTCCGCTGGGGCCTTGGCTGGTTGTGCCCACGCCAGCCCCGCCGACAACAGAACCAGAAGAATGGAAAGACAAGCGCGGTGAGGAGAAACACAGACAGGAGGGCGGACCATTTTCTTGCCTCCTATAGCCAAGCCCTGCCGGATTTGAGCAAGATCATTGAGTTTCGTAGGACGGCATCTTTGGGGTGCATATTAGGTCGCCAGAGTTGCACAAGTCCACACGCTGAAGATACGCACAGAGGAATCCGCAAATGTGGCAACGGTCGCCACGTAGACGGCCTGGAGTCCCTGGGGAGCAAATCCATCTCCACAGCCCATGGCTGTCCGCTCTTCGAGGTTAGGCATTGTGGACCGCATTTGACGTGGCGGTTCGTGTTTGACCTCACGCAAGAGCCCTGTCGCGGAGCCCTCCAATGAATGAAGGCTCCGCGCACTGGCTACGAAGTGAACCTCGATGCCTCCAAGCGATCCGGGCGTTTCCACTCGCGCTACAAGACCAAATGTGTCTACGACGCGGGGGAATGCGAGAGCCGCTTAGAGATCAGAGTTGCGTGGAGTTTGCCATCTTTATCCAAAGTGCCTTTGCAAATCACGTAGTCTTCTTCTTTAACCTGGCTGGCGTCAATGTCATTGAGCTTCTTGTCCGCGTGATACTGACTGACCCATTTCGTCGAGGCGTCGTACTGAACGGTCTTCTCGATCGTCGAACCCTCCTTACGAACAGTTAGGGTAGAGTGCTCCTTATCGGTTCTTATAACTCTACCTTCCCAGCGCGCCTCCTTCTTCGCCTGGGCAGCAGCCTCTTGCGCAAACACAGCCCTCGCCAGCGGGATGGTAACTACAAACGCGAACAACAGAATAAGTAGCTTCTTGATCATGTTTTTCTCCTTATCACCGAATCACCGGGAAAATCTGATGTACAGCAAGAAACACTAGAAGCTGTTGCATAACCCAATTTCGTCCCAATGGAATCAAGGAATCAGCTAGGTTATACAATGCTCTCTAGACCCAGGGACCGAAAACAGCAAACCGCCTTCAAACTTGGGCATCCACTCCAGCGTCTCCGCTGCATCCCGCAGACTGGTTGCCCTGCCAAAACCTGAGCCCCCAGAGGTACTCACCCAGTTGAGCGGTGCAGTGTGCTTCTGTGGCCGCGTGATTCAGTACAGCACTTCGTTCTCACCTTTCTCAGCGATCAGCTTCTGAAAATACGCCACAATCTTGTCCCGCCGCGCCATCACCGCTTTCACTTCATCCTTAGTGAGATATTTCTTGGTTCTTTCTGTCAGCGCGTTCGCGTCCAGCACCTTCAGTTTCTCCAACAACTGCCGGTCGCAATGTAGCAAGTTCTTGTTGGGCTCGTTCAGATCTTTGGTGAGGCGAAAGGCGCGGGTGAAATCAATCCTCCAAATCTTCCAATTCGCACTGATTAGCACGTTGGTCAGGTTGGGATCGGAATCGGAGACCAATTGATCGAAGACCCGAATCTTGTACATCTGATTGTTCCAGGCGTCCGCATCCGGCGGTTCTAATTTCTGCTTGAAGCGCTCCGCCTCATCCATTTTCACCGGCAGCCACCAACTGAGCGAGCCCGCATTGCCTCCCCATTTGCGTTCGACGTATACCGGCAGCATGTCGTCCATGCCCACCAACTCAGCCAGCGCATACGCAGCGATGTTGTACTTGTAGGAATCCACGAAGTTCAGTTGGATGCCGCTGGAAAGTTCCATCTTGGGTTTGTGTTCATCAATAGATTGGAACGAGGCGTCGTGGGTCACGGTGCCGTCGGAGAGCGTAAGCCGCAAGGTGTGAGCGATCCCTTTCTTGGCCTCCTGACTGTGCACCACCTTGGCAGTAAGAAGGAACTGCTTAATCTGTTCCTTGGTTAGGGTCGGCTCGTCCGAGGCAACCGTGAAGGGTCGGCAAGTCAGGCACAGCAGCGTGGCAAGAAGCAACCCGCGCCAACGCAAAGGAAGTGGCTTCATCGAGGATCCCCCACTAATTAATGGGACTCTACTCCTTTACGCCGCACTGCACAACCCTCAACATGGGCGGCGCAAAAGCCATAGGAGCGCTGCTTCAGAACCAGAAGAAACTTGCACAACGGAGGCGCCCGCCCGCTGCACATCGAGGGCCCGCAGCCGTCCACCTCCGACGTGGATGCCGGCCCCAGCTACAACAAGCAGAGACTGCACAAGGTAGCCGAAAAGACGATCAGCTCGATGCCCACACGCTGGCACGGCTAGCAAGAATCGCCCCGGCTTGTTGGTCCAGTGCGCCATGGCAGTGCAAAAGCGCAAATCCATCTGACGGTGATCCGCGCCCAAGCCGGATTCGTCAGCGCACAAACGGCGCTGGTGAATGCTGCACGCGGGTTGACGAAGTCTTATGGCGAGCGGCCGCGGAAGTGCGGCCCAGGACTCGGGAGCAGAAATCGCACTCACTTTGAGAAACTGGCGACAGCGGCTGCTTCCGTATCGCAGACCTCGAATACCGTCAGCAGCTTGGTAATCTGCATCACTTCCTGGAACTTGCTGCCGAGATGGCACAGGCGTAGTGATGCGCCTTGGGTTTTCGCGCTGCAATGCGCCGCGACCAATGCCCCTAGCCCCGAGCTGTCGATATACTTGATGTTGTCCATATTCAGGACGATTTTTTTCTTTCCTTCGGCGATCAGGCTCTTCAATTTCTCACGCAGAGCATTGCTCTCCTCGCCGAGCACGATGCGACCGTCCAAAGCCACCACGGACACGCCTTCCACTTCGCGCTTCGTCATCTTCAGTGCCATGTTTGTCTCCTACTCATCGGGAAGTAGCTGGGCATCCCATCCAGCGTCTCCGCTGTGCCCCTCATACTGGTCGTCCTGCCAGATCCTCAGCCCCCAAAGGTACCCCCCAATTGAGCGGTGCAGTGTGCTTCTGTCCTCACGTGATTTTCAGTACAGCACTTCATTCTCACCTTTCTCAGCGATCAGCTTCTGAAAATACGCCACAATCTTGTCCCGCCGCGCCATCACCGCTTTCACTTCATCCTTAGTGAGATAGTTCTTGGTTTTTTCTGTCAGCACGTTCGCGTCCAGCATCTTGAGTTTCTCCAACAACTGCCGGTCGCAATGTAGCAAGTTCTTGTTGGGGTCTTTCAGTTCTTTGCTGAGGCGAAAGGCGCGGGTGAAATCAATCCTCCAAATCTTCCAATTCGCACTGATTAGCACGTTGGTCAGGTTGGGATCGGAATCGGAGACCAATTGATCGAAGACCCGAATCTTGCGCATCTGATTGTTCCAGGCGTCCGCATCCGGAGGTTCTAGTTTCTGCTTGAGGCGCTCCACCTCATCCATCTTCACCGGCAACCACCAACTGAGCGAGCCTACATTGCCTCCCCATTTGCGTTCGACGTATACCGGCAGCATGTCGTCCATGCCCACCAACTCAGCCAGCGCATAAGCAGCGATGTTGTACTTGTAGGAATCCACGAAGTTTAGTTCGATGCCACTGGAAAGTTCCATCTTGGGTTTGTGTTCATCAATAGGTTGGAAAGAGGCGTCGTGAGTGATGGTGCCGTCGGAGAGCGTAAGCCGCGAGGTGTGAGTGATGCCTTTCTTGGCCACCTCATGGTGCACCACCTTGGCGGTGAGAAGGAACTGCTTAATCTGTTCCTTGGTTAGGGTCGGCTCGTCCGCGGCAACCGCGAAGGGTCGGCAAGCCAGGCACAGCAGCGCGGCAAGAAGCAACCAACGCCATCGCATAGGAAGTGGGTTCATCGAAGATCCCCCTGCTGAACGGGTGAGACTCTACTACTTCACGCCACATTGGACAACATAAAACAGCCGGAATGGTCAACGCAAAACCCATAGTGGCACTGCTTCACAGTCAGAGGGAACTCGCACAATGGAGGCGCCCGCACGCTGGACATCGAGGGCCCGCAACCGTCCACCTCCGACGTGGATGCCAGTATTGGCTTTCCTTCATTCGTAAAATGCGCCTCCGATAAAGCTCCAGCGTTTATCCAACTCTTTCAACAACCAGCTAACTCTCGAATGCCTCCCTGCATTGAAAACAACAATTTTGCGGTGTCTAGAGAGATTTACTGTTACTACTCCACGTGTAATTCACAAAGGCTTAGCTTGACCGGCCTGACGCCGAAGAGTAAAAAGCGTTCAAAGCGTGAGGAGGGCACAAACCATGAGACCGGTTCACACTTTCAGTGTAGTACCGTCTTTGCCGCCCACAATCGAGGGATTGCGCACAGTGGCCTACGATCTTCGTTGGTGCTGGAGCCATGAATCCATTGAACTGTTCCGGCGTCTGGACCGAGATCTATGGGAAAAAACAGGACATAATCCTGTGCTCCTTCTCGGCACCATCGAACAGGTGAAGCTGGAACAGGCGGCCGACGACGACGCGTTCTTGGCGCACCTTCGCCGAGTTGAGTCGAATCTCGAAGGTTATCTCGCCGGGGAGTCGACCTGGTTTCAGAGGAACCGCGCAAGATCCGTCGATGTCCCGCTCATCGCCTATTTTTCAGCCGAGTTCGGGTTAACGGAATGCCTCTCGATTTTCGCCGGTGGCCTCGGCATTCTTGCTGGCGACCACCTGAAATCAGCGAGCGACCTGGGAGTGCCGCTCGTCGGCGTCGGACTGCTCTACCAGCAAGGTTACTTCCGTCAATATCTCAGCCAATCCGGCTGGCAGCAGGAATCCTCCGTAGACAACGACTTTGACAATCTGCCGATAAGTGTGGCATATCGCCCAGACGGGCGCCCCGTCGTGATCAAAGTGGACCTCGCCAGACAGCATGTGTTCGCACAAGTTTGGAGAGTGCAAGTCGGACGTGTGCCTCTCTATCTGCTCGATACGAACATACCCTCGAATGCGCGTTCTGAAGACCGTGATTTGACTGACCAGTTGTACGGCGGCGACCGCGAGAAGCGCATCCGGCAGGAAATCCTGCTGGGAATCGGTGGTTACCGGGCACTGCAAGCCATGGGGCTACAGCCTACGGTCTACCACATGAATGAAGGCCACTCCGCTTTTCTTGCCCTCGAACACCTATGGCATCTAATGAGCACTCGTTCCCTCAGCCTCGCGGAAGCGCGTGAGCTGGCCTCAGCCAGCTTGGTTTTCACCACCCACACCCCGGTTGAAGCAGGTCACGACTACTTTCATGCCGACCTGATAAACGGGTACTTTGGCGAGACCGCACAACAACTGGGTCTCTCGCCGGCGGATTTCCTGGAACTTGGACGCACGCCAGCCAGCGGGGAGTTCTGCATGACTGCGCTCGCCTTGCGCCTGGCTTCTCGCGCAAATGGCGTCAGCAAGCTGCATGGCGAAGTCAGCCGGAAGATGTGGCAGTCGCTTTGGCCCGGTGTTCCGATTGAGGAGATTCCCATCGGCCATGTCACCAACGGAGTTCATTTCCAGAGTTGGATCTCCGCCGAGTTCAATCAGCTGTACGAGCGTTATCTCGGGCCTGACTGGCGCGAGGAACCCGCGAATAGCGAGGTCTGGAGCCGTGTCAATTCCGTCCCCGCGGAGGAACTGTGGCGAACTCACGAGCGTCGCCGTGAACGGCTTATCGCCTGGACACGGCGTCGCGTGCGCGAGCAACGCATGCGCCGCGGTGCTCCCCAGGCAGAGATCGATGCCGCTGAGGCGGTACTGGATCCAGATACGCTAACCATCGGCTTTGCTCGCCGATTCGCAACCTATAAGAGAGCCACTCTCATCTTTCGAGACATGGATCGCTTGCGCCGGATTCTGACCGACCAAGCGCGTCCCGTACAGCTGATCTTCGCCGGCAAAGCCCACCCGCAGGATGACGCCGGCAAAGAGCTGATCCGCAGAATCACCGAGGTCAGTCGAGATCCGGTGCTCGGTCGGTATGTCGTGTTCTTAGAAGACTATGACATGGCGGTCGCGCGATCGATGGTGCAGGGTGTGGACGTGTGGTTGAACACGCCGCTTCGCCCCAATGAAGCTTCCGGCACCAGTGGAATGAAAGCGGTCGCAAACGCCGTGCTCAACCTCAGTGTGCCGGACGGCTGGTGGGATGAAGTGTGGAATGATCCCAACACCTCCAAGAAAATGGGTTGGGCCATCGGAAAGGGTGAGTCCTATTCCGACGCAAACTATCAGGACCAAGTAGAAGCGGACTCTCTTTACGCGCTGCTGGAACGCGATGTGGTTCCCACCTTCTATGATCGCGGAGTTGATCGCATTCCCCGCAAGTGGGTGGAGCGCATGAAGGACTGCGTGGATTCCTTGTGTCATTTTGTCAACACGCATCGCATGGTGCGCGACTATTTCGAGGGTTATTACGCCAAGGCACACGCTCAATACCGCGCGCTGGAGGCCAACAACGCCCATCGCGCCCGTGAGCTGTCGGCCGCGATGGAGCGCGTTCGCAGGGAGTGGCAGGATGTCTGGATTGCCAGGGTTGATAACGGACCGACCAAGGCGATCCCGGTTGCCCAAACCATGCGGGTTCGGGCCCAGGTACATCTTGGCCGTTTGAGCCCGCAGGACGTGGTCGTCGAGCTTTACGCAGGGCGCGTCGACATGCGAGGAGAGCTGTTTGAAGGCCACGCTGTCGCGATGGAGGCAGCCGGACGGGATGCGGAGGGCAATTACAACTATGTCGTGGAGACCTCGGTTAGTCGCAGCGGTCTACACGGATTCACTGTGCGTGTACGTCCAAACCATCCTGACATGTCGGTGGCCTTCCTCCCCGGCCTGATCTGCTGGGCCGACGAGTCTCGCATTGCATCAGCCACAAAGTAGCCCGGTCACAAGGGGCAGTGGACTCAATGCTTTCCATGAGAAGCCCGGTGAGTGGCAAGTTGGTTTTCTTCTTCTTTCCTGTGGGTTCTATGAGTGCGAGCCGAGCCGCCTCTGTCGCGCACGATCGAAACCGAAAGTGCGTCATCCCCCAGAAGGGAGGGCACCGGGCGAGAGTGCGCCGCATCACACTGCGGTAGGACCTAGGTCACTGACAATTCTTTGTTTCAGTGCTAGCCACGTCAGCACGCCAAACCCCGCGCGAGCGGGCGACGGAAAGCCACGGGTCTCTAATCAGTACCACCAGGACCCGAAGTAAACTTAGAGAAAGCCGAGTTGCCGCAGGTGGCTGCGCCAAACCACCAGTGGTGAGTCGGCTTTTTCTTTTGGAGGTCGTCATGGGGTGTTGGTCCCCTCACCATGAGACTTCGGCAAATATTTCATCCAGTCCGCTACCCGGATCCTAAGCACGAATTACGTTGGGATGCGTTCTAGCCAGAAAGGGTAACAGCAATGCGAAAAACACGCGATTCCTGCAAGCCATGCTTCCTCCGAATTTTGGGTACTCTTGTGCCGGCATTTTTATTGCTGCTATTTCTGGCGCCTCTAGGCCTGGCTCAAACACCGCCGCCACACTACATAATTATCGATCTCGGCACGCTCGGTGGACCGTCTCCCGTGGCATCGGGCATAAACTCCTCCGGTCAAGTGGTCGGCAACTCTCAAAACAGCGCTAACACTGCCACGTATGCCTTCCGCACGGCTACCAACAGTCCAATCAATCCCGCCACGGATAGCCTCGGGACTCTAGGCGGTACGTCCAGCTATGCCTCTGGGATTAACGCCTCAGGCCAAGTCGTTGGTACGTCCGACCCGACAGGAAACTCAATCGACCACGCCTTCCGCACAGCTCCCGGCTCCCCAATCAATCCAACGACTGACGACCTCGGCACGCTCGGTGGGTATAGCGAGGCTTCGGCAATTAACGCCAGCGGCCAAGTGGTCGGTATGTCCGTGACGCCATTGCCCGCGACCCTCCACCACGCCTTCCGCTCGGCTCCGAATGGCTCCCCTGGTCCACTTGTTGACCTTGGCACACTTGGTGGCACGTACAGCGTGGCCACGGGCATCAACGACTCTGGACAAGTGGTCGGCTATTCCAGTTTTACCTCCAGCTACGATTATCCCTACCACGCCTTCCGCACAGCTCCCGGCTCAGCGATCAATCCAGCGACCGACGACCTTCTCACGCTTGGTGGGGAATCCAGTTGGGGCAACGGCATCAATAATGCTGGACAAGTGGTCGGCTATTCCGACCTACAAGCCGGGAGTCCGTTCGGCCATGCCTTTATGACGGCTGCCAATAGTCCAATAGATCCAGAGACCGATGACCTCGGCACCCTCGGCGGGGACTACAGCTGGGCCTACGGCATCAATAACTCCGGTCAAGTGGTTGGCTATGCCAGCACGACCGGTGGTGATAATCACGCCTTCCTGTACACCGGCGGCGGAATGTATGACCTTAACAACCTGGTTCCGGCGAATTCAGGTTGGGTGTTCCAGACCTCGACTGCGATCAATGATGGCGGCGAAATAGTAGGCGATGGGCTTTATAACGGCCAAGCACACGCATTTCTCCTTATTCCCGCCATTACGCAGACATTGTCGCCGGGCGGTGGCACGGCGAGCTTTATCTTCAGCCAGAACCTGTACAACATCAACTTTACATACCCTGGTGGCTTTGTACCCAATGACAGCCACATCTACAGCTTGGCTGTCGGGGCGCTCGAGACATCGCAGCCAGCTTGGGCCCTACGCACACCGCAAGGGAATCCGTATTATGAAACGCAACTTGCTCCGGTGACTGGACTTGGAGGTGATGGCATCATCTACAGAGCGGTTTGCACGGATGAATTGGGCAACCCTTGTCCAGAGCCAGCGGACGATCCCTATTTCACCATCACAACCAGTTGGAAGGGAGACCCTGGGACCAACCCCGGGTTCCTGAAGGCAGCTATTGGTGCAAACACATGGGAGAACGTCTACGTGCCGGGGTCATACTCTGCGACTCGGACTGATGGGGGCCCCGATCCCACCGGGGCCGGCAAATCCAAGGACGGCTTCTCGGATTGGGCGTTCGTCTATGGGGTGACTGAGTCGGACTCACCAGCAACCGTTACCATTACTGCCCCCGGAAATAACGCTACCTATACCTTGAACCAGGCAATGAACGCCAGCTACATATGCAACGGTAGTTATGTGAGCTCTTGCATCGGGGATGTGGCTTCGGGCACGAAATTTGATACGACATCGCTAGGCACGAAATCATTTACCGTGGTTGCGACCGTGACCAAAGGCAACTCCGCAGTTCAAACGGCCAGTTACTCTGTTATACCAGCCCCATTGACAGTCACCGCGGCAAATGTGAGCCGTCAATACGGACAAGCCAATCCGCCTCTGACCGCGACCTATAGCGGATTTTTGAACAACGACGATCCTTCTTCTCTGAACGGCACGTTGAGCTGCACGACCACGGCCTCGCAGCAGACCCCCGTGGGCACATACCCGATCACTTGTGGTGGTCTGTCCTCGCCCAACTACACAATCATGTACATACCCGGTGTATTGACGATCACCCAGGCTGTCGCAACGATTACAGCAAACAATGCCACGAAGACATTCGGCACACCAAATCCCCCCCTGACTTGGACCGCGAGTGGATTTGTAAATGGGGATACTACTTTAGGTGTGCTCACGACAAACCCCGCATGCACGACCACTGCCACAACGACGAGCCCCGTCGGAAGTTATCCCATCACTTGTTCCGGCGCGGTAGCCTTGAACTACTCGTTCGTTTATGTTTCCGGAACGCTTACGGTGAGCTGCCACTACGTATCGATCACGTTCTCACCTGCCACGGTAGCGGTAGGTGGCACATTCACTGTCAAGGCCGTGGTGATGTCGTGCACAAATGCGACCCAAATTATCGTTGAGAAATTCAATTTGGCGGGGCCTCTGCAGCCACGCACGTGCGGGCAGGACAAAACTGTTATGTTCACGACTCCACCCTTTGCCCTTCCCGCGAAGACGCTCACGACCCTGTCTTTTCCATTCCGCATCCCTAATAGGAGCTGTTCCGGTAGCTTTACCATCACAGCTACTACATTTGTTAGTGGCACAGCTGTAGATGCGACCTCAGCATCGCTTACGGTTACGGCGCACTAGGAAGGAAAGAGAAAACCTGGAACCGGCGATCCAGCGCGTCCCGTCTAGTTATGTGCCCTTACCTTGCGACCACTTGCTGGACTCGCTGTAGATGCGGCTTAAATCGGCGCGCTGCAGCACCGCATCGTTGCCCACGTCTTTGCGGATCTCCTCGAGCAAGCGCAGCGCCGAGCGGTAGTGCTCGGAAGCTTCTTCCAGCTTTCCGCTGAGGCGCAGGGCCGTGCCAAGAAGGTATTGACCTTGGGCAAGTACGGTTCGCAATTCCAACTGGTCTGCCTTGAGCGCGGCGTGTTCCAGTTCTGTCTGGGCTGCGGCATAATTCTTCGAGAGCAACAGCGCTTCCGCCAAGTACACGGAAGACTCCGCCGACAGGTACTTCAACCCCAGCCTGTCCGCCTCACCGGCCAGTTGGCGCAGCGAACTGGCAGCTTGCTGGAGATTGCCTTGTTTGACCATCACTTTGGCTAGGTTGAACCGGGAAAGCAAAACCTTCTCTTGGTCTTTGCTGCGCGATGCAAGTTGCAAGGCGCGCTCATAAGAACTGCGAGCGGACGCGAAGTCACCACGATAGAAGAAGCACTCTCCTCGGTAATTGAGAGCTTGAGCCAGCAGGGCATCGTTTTTCAGTTCGCGAGCCAAATCCGTGGCCTGGTCGAGTTCCTTTTCGGCTTCGTCGATGCGACCCGCCTCAGCTAGAGCCAAAGCGTAGCCGCTCGAAATTTCAGCCATCCAGAAGCTGCGATCTTTTAATCGTTGGAAGGTCCCGAGTGCCTCCTGCTTCGCATTGAGCGCTGCTCCATAGCGACCTTGATATCCGAACAGGGTCCCTATGCTGTAGGACTCGATCGCGGCGCCACGCTGATCACCAGTGCCACGATAGAGGTCGAGAGTGCGCATGTAGTAACGAAGCGCTTGGTCATACTGTCCCATCTTCGCGGTAGTCTCAGCCAAGTTATGGACAGTGAGGACGAAGTCCTCCGGCAGGTGCGACTTTTCTTGCAACAGCAATGCTTGCTGGAAGTAGGTGAGAGCATCTTCGTATTCGCCTCCAAAAAAATAGGCGCTGCCGATATTGCTCAAGCACAGCCCCTGGTTGCTCTCGCTGCCTATCTCCCGCGCAATTTGGAGTGCCTCCTTCCACAGCTTCAAAGCCTGCTCATATTGACCGCGATCATGATAGAAAGTACCGAGATCGATCAAGCTATCACTCACTCCTTTCTTGTCTCCAATTTCACGCCGCAGACGCAATGCCTGTTGATAATTTTTCAATGTCTCATCTGATTTTCCCAGCTCATCCTGGATTTGCGCAATCTGGTTGAAGCTGACTGCCATGCCACGCTTGTCGCCCAGACGTTGCTTGATCTCCAATGATTGCTGGAAGTGACGCAGTGCTTCATCCTGCTTACCCAAATTCCTGTATGCGACACCCGTGGCCTGCAGGATCGCAGCCTTCTCCTCGTCGTTTTCCAGTTGAATCGCCAGAGCCAGACCGCGGTTCAGGTATTCCAAGCTGGCCTGCGGGTTGCCGCTCATGATTTCCACCCGGCCGCTGGCGAGTAGCGTATTCACTGATCTTGGATCTTGCGCCAGAACCTTGGCCAAGCTCTGACGCGCCTTGTCGTAAGCTCCAGCGCTTTCATAAGCGCCTGCCAGGGCAAACTGAATGTCCAGATCGTCGGGGAGGAGTTTCGCAAGATTCTCGTAGGATTCGACCGCCTTGGTCGCGTCATTTGCGACCTGGGCTCCGATGGCCGCAATCAGGAATTTTTCATACGCAGGGAGATTCTCGCTCAGCTCAACTGCTTTGCGAGCCAATTGCGTTGCTTCGTTGTCGTAACCAAGGTTGGCATTGACTTGAGCCAGTTTCGCGCACGCCAGCGCAAACTGCGGATCAGCTTCCATGGCAGCCATGAACCGTTTCCGCGCTTCAAGATTTTTCCCCTGGCGTACCTGCTCCATGCCTTCACTGTAATAGCGAAGCGCCTGGAGTGACTGGGTGGAAGGCCGCAGCGATCTTGTCTCTAGCTCCTTGATTGCGGATGACGACAAGGCAAGATTCTCCCGGATCGCTTGCGCTAAACGATCCACGGCCGCTACTACTTCTTTCTCTCCGAGCGCTTCCGCCTTCACCTGGGTTGTGCGGTCGTGTTTCAGGTCTCTGATCGATGCGTCAATCCGAATCTGATCGCCAAATCTTGCATACTCGCCTGAGACGAGAACGTCGGCATCGCTGAATTCAGATAGTCGCCTCAGAGTCGGCCCATCCAGAGGTGTATCGGGGGCGATGCGCAGGTCGTGTACAACTTGGTGTATCCGGTCGGACGAAACCACGTGCAAGCTGGAGCTTTGTCCAATGTCAGCGCTCAGCATTTGCGCCAGGCTGGAACCCAGCCAATCCAGGCCGGCATCTCCGGAAGCGTTGTGGAACGGAAGAATCCCCAATGAATTGGCCGGCCCAGCTGGTGCAACAGTGGTCGTCTTGGCGGTACCCGAGAACACCGCCTGCCTCACTCTGGGGACTGTGAAAATACCGAGTAGCACGACAAGCGCTGCGGCCGCTGCCAGCCAGGCGTTCCTCGGTCTTTGCAGGACCGCGGTCGCCGCCCCGGCTGCCCAACTGTGGTGCGTCAGTGCCGGCGCGTGGCCCGCATCCAAATCCGCCAAAATCTCGCGTGCGCTCTGATAACGCAGAGTGACATCGCGCTCCAAGCATTTCTGAATGATCCGAACCAGGTACTCAGGCAGATCGTGATTGAGCTCTCTGGGATCCTTT
>Ga0187850_10003254_pt1 | contig 13962 bp, 13 predicted proteins | sample June2016WEW_4_15_FD_132436 | JGI IMG/M metagenome (GOLD analysis project Ga0187850, IMG submission 132436) | Peatland microbial communities from SPRUCE experiment site at the Marcell Experimental Forest, Minnesota, USA - June2016WEW_4_150 | ecosystem: Environmental > Terrestrial > Soil >... | reverse complement strand
TTCAGGATTAAGTATTACTCTGGCTTCTGGGTTAAAGTCAGAATCTCGCTTCGACATCGTAATGGGCTCGCTGGATGCTTTCATTATTAGGTTAAGCTCAGCCATCTACCCTCAAGCGTTCATGCCTGGACCGTTCAGGATTATTTCCACATTTAATCCGTTAACTTACGCGTCAGACCTTTTCCGATGGTCGCTGAATTTCAATCCGCAATTCCTTGCAGACCCTTTAACCGCGATCATTGCCTTGGCCATTTTTCTTGTGACGTTTAATCTGATTGGCGTGGTGGTTTACGAGCGGAACCTTGAGGGCGGGTCATGGAGAGCGTGAGCTCATGATTGGCAGTATGGCCGCGGTGATTGAACATGATTTGCGCGTCTTCTGCAAGTACCGGTTTACTCTTGCAGGTTTAATCAGTGTGAATCTTGCAGATCTGCTGGTTATGGCTGTGGTGTTTACAAGAATGACATCGTTCGACTACTTTAGGTTCTTGTCGCCTGGAATTGTTGCGATGGGATTGTTCGCAGCCGCATTCGTTATTGGTAGAGAAGTAAACAGTGAAACTCGTCGAGCTTACAACCTGTATCTACTAAGCCTGCCGCTGCGCCGTTCTGAACTTGTTCTGGGTCGGATGATAGCTGGAGGGTTGAGAGGTATGCTGTACGGCACTCCGCTACTCGTCTTGGTCATGTTCATTTTGAGATTCCCAACGGCAGGTGAGTTCGGGCTTATCCTCTTCGCTATGTTTCTGTTGAGCATGGGGATTAGCGGTCTAGCCATTAGTCTTGCAGTAGCGTTCAGAAGCTTTGAACGGTTCACGACAGCGAGAAGTCTACTGTACCTTATGCTCGTATTCTGCAGCACGGTATTCTACCCAATTACAGTGCTTCAACAAATCCTCCCAAGATCCTTGATGGTGCTGGCTCAATGGAACCCCCTGAGCAGAGTCTCAGACATAGTTAGAGGATATCTGATAGGGATTCCTGTCATTACATTGCAAAGTTGGGTTGAGTTACTATTGTTCTCTGCGGTCTTCATACTGAGTGGAGCTGGGATGTACGCGGCTGCGATGGAGCGATCCACTAATTGAGATCATTACAGTGTCCACTCCTGTCGTTCAGAGTTGGACTTCTGTTAGAATCATCGGTGCTGTTTCGCAGTTGCCTTCATTTATGACCCGCTTTAAAGAAGTAACTTGGCTGTAGAACATGTCATCGTTTGTTCAAGAAATTACGATTGGCGAGATTCAGGAGGGTTTGGCTTCAAGCCAGATTACAGCACGTTCTCTTGTCGCGGCTTATCTAGAACGTATTGAGTCTATGGACTGGAACAATTTTGGTCTACGGTCGGTCATTGAGACTAACCCTGACGTTTTCACAATCGCCCATGAACTTGATCGTGAGTATAGGCAAAATGGTCCACGAGGAGTGTTGCATGGAGTGCCAATTCTGGTTAAGGATAATATTGACACTGGGGACAGGATGCTCACTACTGCCGGTTCACTCGCCCTAGCTGACTCGCCTGCTCCTAAGGATGCTTTCCTGGTTGAGCGGTTGCGGGCTGCAGGAGTCGTCATTCTTGGAAAGACAAACATGAGTGAATGGGCCAACTTTAGATCAACTCATTCGATTAGTGGTTGGAGCGCTCGAGGAGGCCAATGCTGTAACCCTTACGTTCTCAACCGAAATCCAGGCGGATCGAGTTCTGGGTCGGGAGTGGCTGTAGCCTCCAGTCTTTGTGTTGTCTCGGTGGGTACTGAGACTGATGGAAGCATAATTTCCCCTGCTGCAGTTAACGGAATTGTTGGACTGAAACCTACCGTAGGTCTCATCAGCCGTTCAGGCGTCATACCAATCGCCCACAGTCAGGATACTGCTGGACCCATGGGTCGGACAGTTCGTGACGTGGCAATCCTGTTAACCGTTCTTGCAGGAGTGGCTTCGAATGATCCGGCTACGAAGAAGAACATTCACTCGTTGGACTTTACCAAGTTCCTTGACCCGGAAGGGTTGAGTGGGGCACGTTTAGGGGTAGCTAGGAAATTCTTTGGTTCCAATGCTGAAGTGGATCGACTGATCAATCAAAATATTTCAATCATGCATGACTATGGCGCGGAGATAGTTGACCCTGCTGATTTGCCGTCGCATGGACGGTTTGATGATTCTGAGGCTGAAGTTCTCTCTTACGAGTTCAAATCTGATCTCAACGAGTATCTGAAAGGCCGAGGTGATTCGGTTGGAGTGCATTCCCTTGCAGAGGTTATTTCCTTCAACGAGGAGTGGAAGGATGAAGAGATGCCGTACTTCGAGCAGGAGAGAATGGTTGAAGCCCAGAAGAAGGGCCCGTTAACGGAACGAGCTTACTTAGATGCACTTGCTAAGAGTCGCCGTCTCTCTCGCGATAAGGGCATTGACGCAGTAGTCAAGAAGCATCATGTTGATGCTATCGTGGCACCTACGAGGGGGCCCGCATTCTTGACGGACCTGGTTAACGGCGATCCCAAGTCAATCAGTTGCGCAAGACCAGCCGCGGTAGCAGGGTACCCTCACATCACTGTCCCAGCTGGATATGTTCGCGGGCTTCCAGTCGGAATCTCATTCTTCGGACCAGCCTGGAGTGAACCAACATTACTCAAAATAGCGTACGCGTTCGAACAAGCTACGATGGCCAGACGCTCGCCGAGGTTCTTGCCCATCACCTCTTAGGGAGTTCGAATACTCGAAAGAACATTTGAATTACCCCATCACGAATTGATACTAACAATGTTTGCGAATTCAGTAAGCTACAAGTTTAGCCAACGTTTCCGCGTCCCTGCTAAACAGGCCTACAAATGGTGTACAAACTATCAACCAACAGACCTATCCCTGATGAATGAAGAAGGACAACGCAAGATCCGAAGAGTAACAGAGGACACAGTCATTCTCACAGAGACACTCGATCAGAATGGGAAAAGGATCAGGAAAATTAAACTCGTCAAACTCAATCCTGTAAACATGTCCTGGTACAATATCCAAATCTTAGGACCAAACAAGAACTCAGCCTTCATTTACCAGATAGTTCCTGAAGGCAAAACCTGCTCAAAACTAACCTACACCGGATTCCTAGTAGTGTACAGCAAGGTTGGATTTACGCCAAAACGAATCAAACAAATTGCTAATCATGAAAAACGGGTTGACGCCAATGCTTGGAAACTTCTAGCAAGAGCTATGGAGAAAGACATCAATTAGTGAATCGATGACTAGATAATCTGAGAAGACCGAACGCGCCTATCCTTGAGGAGGAATAGAGCTGCGGTCAATCAGGTTAACAGTCACAACGGGAGGTATCATCGCATCATATTCAAAGACGAAGTAGTACGTTCCATTAGATGGTGGGCCCCAATGTAGTGTGTAACCATACTGCCTGGGGATAGTTTCGTAAAGAAGAATGCTGGGCCCTGGGCTGTTGCATTGATGTCTATACGACCAGCTTGAGAAGGTGTCTGGAGTCATCAAATAGAGATAGACGGTCTGGTCTGAAATCATCTCAATGTTAAGCAAGCTCCCACTAGGAAGTACCACGGAATAGGTAGCGACGGCACAACCAAACGGTGGCTGGGTATACAAGTAGATCGTAGTTGGCAAGCCTGTTCCCGCGGCTATACCACGCGGCATCGACACTAAGACAACTAAAACCACCAATAGAACTGAAACAAGCAAATGCCGCCTAATCCTAGCCGGGTACATGGGTCTTCGGTTCTAATATGGCTCAAACTCCTTTTCATGCTTTTCTATTTTACACGGATGACCAAGAGTAACGTTGAACCATTATTGTCAATTCAAATTATCATAATCCATTAGACGTGCACGTCTCTCTGCATCTAAACAGTTTATGCGAACGTCCACAAGTCGACACCTAATTTCGGTCGACGAGAATATGAGTTTCAAGCTACTAAGAAGAGGCATGATGGTTGCTCTGCTCTTTTTAGTACTCATACCTGAACTGTCATCAACAACCAATATGCAGATTGTCTCGATATCCCCATCGTCGATGCCGCTTCCAACAATCGGCTACGTTCCCAAAATTGTTCCTGTTTCCGGCGTAGTGCGGGTTCTTGTAATTGCTGTCACTTTTTCAGACATTAACTATACGATGAGCGTAGATCGAATAAAGCAAGTTTGGTTCGGAACCGTACCTGCGTATTATCATGAAGTATCGTTTGGGAAGTTGACAATTCAAGGTGATGTTTTCGGATGGTATAGGCTTCCTTATCCTGAGGCTCATTACGGAAAAGATTGCCGCTCAGTAGACGATGCTAATTGTGATGGGGCAAATCAATCATGGCACATTGCGGAGGATGCGGTGCTCCTAGCGAAGAGTGTTAACTTCAAAAATTACGATTACTACGTATTCATCCATTCTGGAAAGGGCCAAGAGACTAGTCACGTGAAAAATGATGTTTGGTCAGTAACCTATTTGGATGCGAATATTAGAACGAATTCGAAAGTTCTATCCAGATTCAACATAGTCCCCGAACTTGAGGAGCCTCCATATGTGCCCAACGGGGTTTGGGTTCTCGAGTTCGGCCACAACCTGGGAATACCAGATCTCTACAATATTGCCAATGGCCCCGACAACGGTCGACCTATTCTTGGCCCTTGGGAATTAATGGATAAAGGCTCATGGAACGGTGACCCGCCTGGCGCCCTCCCAGCTCACATGTCAGCTTGGCCCAAGATTCAACTAGGATTCATAAATGGATCCATGCTTGCTCTGGCTAACCCTGGAACGACATCAACCTTTACGGTTGACCCCACGGAGATTGTTTCAGGCAACACGCATGCCATCAAAATACCAATTACAAATAATTCGAACCCGAAGCAATACTACTTGGTTGAAGTGAGAACGAAGACTGGTTTCGACTCTGCGCTTCCCGCAGCAGGTGTTCTAATCACCTACGTCAACGAGACTCGGACTATAGGCCCGGTGCATGTCATAGATGGTGATCCGAGTGTCTCCGACTTGGAGGACGCTGTATGGAATGTTGGTCAAACATTCAACGACAATACTCACAATTTGGATGTGAAAGTGATCGGCAAAGTTGGGAACTCGTACAAGATTACTGTAACCAGCAGCAGTCAACATAGCATCCAAACAAATCCTCCAATTGAGATGACTCTACAGGTGAAGCACCTGGAACCATCGCAAGGTTATGCGACGTCAGTGGCCGAGGAAGATGAAAGAAGTTCCCATCCTTATTTGATGAGATGTCATAAATCCTGCATTCACTTCTAGCACATACATAGCCTTGCTAGTCGGAGTTACTACTGGACAATTCTGCGGAGTACAAGGGGGCAGATTAGGTTCAGAGAAGACCACCTGACGGGTTGAATTGAACCAGATTATGTCGAGTGGGAATTTCATATCGGTCATCCAGAAACTCCAGTAGGATGGATGGTCAAAGACGAAGAGCATACCTTCGTTGCTAGGAAGATAGGGGCGGCCTGAGAGCCCCTTCTCCTGTGCTGTTGCTGTTTCAGCGAGCTCAACGGTGAGAATGACTCCAGCGATCATGATGTGAGCTGAATTTGTAGAATTGGTTCCAGCTGCCGCCGTCGTGCTAACAGTTGTCATAGATCCATTAACGTGGTATAGCTGCGACTCTCCATGTGCCAGCATCGAAATAGAAACCTGAGTTGACAAGAGAACAAAAAACGTAATCAGGATCATGAAGACTCTAAACTTCATCATCAAACCCACAGAGCTAAACTACGCCACACGGCAAGTAATAAGCGGCCTGCAATCAGAGTTGTCAATTTTCCTGCAACTTTCTTCCTAATAGTCTTCGAACGCTCGAACTATGCAGTTTTTCTCTTCTTTACCTTGATGAAGAACGTTAACGTGATCGTGGCGAGCACGACAAAGAGAACGATTAAAGTTTCTTCGAGTTGATCTATTGAAGGTCCATATTCTGTGCGCATGGTTGAGTTTTGAATCGTCGTGATTGGTTGTGATATGTTCGTTGATTGGATGCTGGTTGACGTCATACTTGTGGTGGTCGGGTAGGTGGTGGAGATCGTGTTCCCTACTTGAAGGGTGGCCATGTTTGATCCATGCACAAGCATTTGGCCGCCTTGGAAAATGTAGAAGTCAACTTCCAATACCCAAACACCTGAATAACCGGGTGCGGTTGCTGGGTTTACTAGAACTGCGTCAATGTCTGATTGATTATATCCCACAAGATAGGTGCTCGTTGAAAGAACGTAATGGGTGTTCGTGTCGGTTAGGTCAACGCGGATAACGTATGCTGTACTCATAGGAGGCCATTGAAGGCAATTGGCCTGCACGTGTGTAAGCATGTTAATTTGTTCTCTTGGCATTACGGCGGATGGATAGTTCAGGCTAACATTTTGAATCAAACATGGTGGGGCGCCGCTTGCGCTTGGTAAGAATATTACGAGCAGAGCGAGAAGTGTTAGTAAACTGTGTTTATGGTGCAAATGATCCGAATCCAGGAATGAGTCTCTTTCAGTGTCTATCTCGTTGGGGATCGTTAGAATGGTCTTGTTTCTTGTTTCAAGACTACTGTTTGCTATTCTTAGCGTCGCCGCCTTGGCACGTTCTGCAACTTCCATTACATCCACTTATCACACACTTCCTCTAGAACGGTATTGACAAAACGTTCTTTGCTAATATTCTTGAATACTCGTTCCTGCGACGTTATGAACTTGGCGACTCCCGGCATGTTATTCTTAAATTCCTAAGAAGAGCAAATCTGCAACGGGTTCTTGAATGAGACATACTCTCCGAGCCTCAGTTAGTACCGTTCACGTCGGATTCTATGATTGCTCGTTGGTGCCTGTTCTCAGAGTGAGAAGCGACGACCTTGTTGAAGTCTTCACCGTTTCAGGCCGATTGGAATTATACGATCTCCTGGGAGTTCGAGATAAGCTTCCCAAGGAACTTGAGGAGATTAGAAGAGAGAAAGGATCGGGCGGTCACATTTTGAACGGTCCCATATACGTAGAAGAGGCTACTCCGAATGATACGCTAGAAGTCACTCTGCTTGAAATTGAACCATGGTTGAATTTTGGAACAAACAGTTTCTATTCGGGAAAAGGCTCCATTCCCGAAGATTTTCCATATCAAAGAATCAAATGTATTCAAATCGATCCAGAAAAAAAGTTCGGCATACTCTCCGACCGTCTACAGTTGCCCTTGAGACCATTCTTTGGACAACTCGGAGTAGCACCCGCACCGTTCCCTGGAAAAGTCGCTGGACATGCTCCAGGCGTTCACGGCGGTAATTTAGATAACAAAGAGTTGGTTGCCTCTTCGAAAGTGTACTTTCCCATATTCAATGAGGGCGCCCTGTTCTCAATTGGGGATGGGCATGCATCACAGGGTGATGGAGAGGTTGATCAATCAGCTTTAGAGATCTGCATGAAAGGCCTAATCAAACTAAGAGTGATAAAGGGAGTTAGAACGAAATGGCCGATGGCTGAAACGGAAGATAGTTTCATACTCATGGGTTTCGGCGCGACATTGGATGAAGCTTTCAAGATGGCGCTGAGGAACACCATAGATTTCCTCGAGAGGAAGGGAGTCAATAGGGACGACGCCTACATGCTTTGCAGCCTCTCTGTAGATTTTCACATAACGCAAACAGTTAACGAAACAAAAGGAGTCCATGCGCTCATCCCTAAGGCTCTCTTCAAAGATAAACAGGCAATGCCTTAGAGATTAGCATGATGAACTCCCTTGGGCAAAGCTAGATCAAGAAGTAAGAGTTCAGTGAAGTAGTCTCGATCCCAAGCCCCGCCCTCTTGACCCTTTCATAGACTTTGAATGCAACTCCTGCGGTCTGCATGTTACTTCCTTCACATGAGAAGACCGTGATCTCGTCATCGCTCTCTCTACCCCGTTTGACCCCTGCAACTACCTGGCCGATTGATGAAATATTTTCAGCCTTCAGAGCCCCTTGCTTGACGGCGTTCATGATCTGTCCTATCCAAACTATTGCTCGGTCACTGTCAACAACCACTTTATCAGCACGTTTCAAAGTCGCTACATCAAGCTCTACCTTCTGTGGATCATCTGCTCCTATCGAGTTGATGTGAGTGCCCTTCTTGACCCAATCCCCTCGAACGAGCGGTTCCGTTGACCGTGTGGCCGTGACAAGTACGTCTGCGTCTCTAACTACTGATTCGACACTATCACAAGATTTGATATCAACGCCCACTCTGCTGCCCATCTCCTTAGCGAATTCAACATCTTTTCTTCGGCCGGAGTGAGCGAGCACATTCTCGATCTTCATGACTTTTGAGAGAAAGAATAACTGGCCTTTTACTTGCAAACCAGTACCTATTACGCCAACAGTCTTACTGTCTCTTCGTGCAAGGTACTTCAACCCAACTGCTCCGGCAGCACTTGTTCGCATCCACGAGGCATAGGGCGATCGAATAATAGCTAGCGTTCTCCCCTCCTTAGCATCAATGACATGAATCAAGTTTGGATTAAGTCGAACTGGAGGAAACTCTTTGGACCTTTCTTCTGTCTCATGAAAATGAAATGTGTGCGAAATCACCACAACATTCTCTTCTCCAAGATACGCCAAACCTTGGCCTACGCTTGTAGTTCCTGCGGCTAAATGTGGTAGGTCCTTTCCTCTCATCCGAACTTCTCGTCGCGGCGTGTCCTGAACTTTCCCAAGACCATGCTGACGGTATACATTCTCAACAGCTCCAATTACGTCTTCTGGAGTAACAACTTTCCTCACGTCTTCGTCTCTGATTAGGAGCGCCATTCAAATCGGGTTAAAGGGTTGTTTTCTTCTTATTTAATACTAAACGGACAAGCTGCATCTTGCCCTTGGGCTGAGTGATAGATCTGGAAAAATGTAGGGTAAGTGAGGACTCACTCACCCCTGCCACTCACACCTTATTACATTCATATTTGAGAGACGCATCTATGGCGCCGCCATTGAGCATAGAGGACTGAGAAATTGAAACTAGCCCACTATCTTAGTAATGGAGAAACACGAGTAGGAATTGTTCACGAAGAACACATCTTTAACCTTCAAGACGCTGCCAAAAAATTAGGGCTTACTGGGTTCGATCGATATTTCACCATAGACCAACTCTTATCACAGGATCGTATACAAGAGTTCCAAAAAATCGAAGATAAAATCACGGCCACGAAGATGGGTGTGCCGATTAATTCGGTTAGGATACTCAGTCCAATCCTCAACCCGGAGAAAATTCTACTAGTTGCCGTGAACTATCCTTCACACGGCAAAGAGCAAAACGTGAGCTTGCCAACGGAGCCTTACTTTTTTACGAAATTTAAGAATGCACTCATCGGACCCGGTGATCCAATACTGCTTCCACGCGTATCCAAGAAGGTGGATTGGGAAGTCGAATTAGCCGTAATAATAGGGAAGACGGGGAAATACATCCAAAAGAAGGATGCCTTGAATTACGTAGCTGGCTACACAATATCCATCGATGTAAGTTTCAGGGACTTGCGATACCCATCCGCATCGCCAGATAAACCGAGCAGACTCGGAATTAACTGGATGAAGGCAAAAGCCCTTGACTCATCTTTTCCTCTGGGACCTTGGCTAGTAACCAAAGATGAAATACCAAATCCACACGACTTGAAACTTTCTCTCTCGGTTAACGGAGACGAAAAACAACACTCCAATACAGGTGAAATGTTGTTCAAGATAGATTCCTTGATCGAATATATCTCATCGGGAATGACCCTCAATCCTGGAGACATCATCTCCACTGGAACACCTGAAGGCGTGGCCGTCTTTTCGGGACAGCCATTTCTTAAAGATGGAGATATTATCAAAGCAAAAATAGGCAAAATTGGAATGCTAACCAACGAAGTCAAGGCTGAATAGATCAGTGAATAAATGATCGAAGAACGAAATACACTTTGATACAGGGTGAGAAGGCCGCAAAGCTATTCAAAATCAAGACTCAGATAGCTTCGTAACCGTAGCAAACTTCAGGAGGTTAGACTGGTCAAGATCTTAGCCAATCACTTTGCTGAAGACACGTAGGAAATTCTCGCCGAGTATCTTCCTAATTTCGTCCTCTTTGTATCCTCTCTTGACGAGTCCTTCTGTTAAGTATGGCATTCGGGTTACGTCTTCCAAGCCTTTTGGAGTGTTTTCAATTCCGTCAAAGTCGGATCCGATGCCCACGTGCTCCACACTTGCTACCTTCACTACGTGATCCACATGGTCTAGTAGCCTTTCGAGAGTTGCGTTCTCCTTGTTCTCGGTAACGAAGGATGCTGAAAAGTTCATTCCCATAACGCCGCCGTTGTCCGCCAAGATCTTGATCATCTCATCAGTCATGTTTCTTCTGTGATTGCATAATGCGCGACAGTTTGAATGGGAAGCAATTATTGGTTTGGTCGTGGTTTCTATGACGTCGAAGAATCCTGCGTCATTGATGTGTGAGACGTCAACAACCATTCCAAGGTTATTCATTTCTTTCACAAGTTCGACGCCGAAGTTTGTTAACCCTCCTTTAGTTCGTCCCTCTCCAGCCCCGTCAGCGATTTGATTTCTTTCGTTCCACGTTAATGTCATGGCGCGTAAACCAAGTCGGTAGAGCATTCTCAAAATTCCAAGATCAGCTTCTACAGCTTCTCCTCCTTCAATAGAGAGCATCGCCGCTATCTTTCCTTGCTTCTCGGCTTCGCGAACGTCGCTAACCTTTGTGAAGAGCATCATTTTGTCTTCGTGATCGTGTAGTTCCTTGTAGAATCGGTCGATCACTTGCAATGCTCGATGTAGAGCTCTTTCAATCTTGTATTCGGGTTGAATGTACACAGCGAAAATTTGAAGGTCCACTCCACTCTCCAGGAGGCGTGGTAAGTCAACATGCCCTTTACTGGACCTCTCGCCAAATTTTCGTGGCGTTGGAACTTTTATCGGCCTCGCCGGTGGAACCATTATTTCAAGTAAAGTGTCGATGTGAGCATCCACGACAGTTGCTCGTTTATGTAACTGAAGAGTCGCCTCATCCAAGTACCTTCACAACCTCTTTGAACCGTCACATATTGCTTGACTCTGTCTGATAATTAACCGATATTGTTGGTAGCCTCGATGGAAATTCAACCTCTCAGTTGGCGTTGTTCTATCAGCGACTAGTTTTAGGACCTTGACAATCAAGCTATATCCGCGAGGATTACTCTCTTTGAGTAGACGAGGCGTTTGGTTGCGAAACGGGGTCTAGCCCAAATGTTCCAGCAGTCTCCGATTCTTAGTATCCGAAATCTGAAGACTTACTTCTATACCTACGCTGGGGTAGTACGCGCTCTCGAGGGCATCGACCTGGACATCTACCCAGGAGAGACTGTGGGTCTAGTGGGGGAAACCGGCTGCGGAAAATCCGTAACAGCACTTTCTGTTATGCAACTTGTACCCAACCCTCCCGGAAAAATTGTGGATGGCGAGATTCTCTTCCATGGGGAGGATCTCCTGAAGAAGAGTGAGCAAGAGATGCAGGAGATACGTGGGAAGAGAATAACAATGGTCTTCCAAGATCCGATGACATACATGAACCCGGTTATGACGGTAGGGGACCAAATTGCGGAAGTAATCATGTTACATCAGGATCTATCTAACGATGGCAAGATGGGCACTCACCGTGCTGGTCGTTTTGGAATAAGCCGTAGGACCGCAAAGAAGGTTGCCATGGAAAGTGCGGTTGAAACACTGAAGCTTGTCCGCATGCCCTACCCTGAGAAGATTTCTAAACAATATCCTCATGAACTGAGTGGGGGAATGCGGCAACGGGCCATGATCGCTATGGCTCTATCGTGTGGCCCAGACCTCTTGATTGCGGATGAGCCAACTACGGCACTCGACGTTACAATCCAAGCCCAGATTCTCACTCTCTTGAATGAGTTGAAGAAAGAGATTGGAACTTCAGTTCTTCTCATCACACATGATCTAGGCATCGTGGCAGAAGTTTGTGATCGAGTAGGCGTCATGTACGCGGGTAAGATTATCGAACTCGCGCAGACCAGAGTTTTGTTTAGAAATCCATCTCACCCATACACGCAGGGATTACTGCGCGCAATTCCGAAACTTGACCGTGAGATGGAACAGTTGGACATTATCCCAGGCTCAGTTCCGAACTTAATCTATCCACCTTCCGGTTGCCGTTTTCATCCCCGATGCAAATTTGCCATGAAAGCATGCTCAGCAGAATCTCCACGACTTGCTGAGGTTGAACCCAACCATCTCGTGAGCTGTTACCTGTTTTCACAGGCTACGGAAAGAGAAAGGGACTGAGACAAATGACAGAAGCCCTGCTTGAGGTAAAAGGACTCAAGAAGCATTTTCCGATTCAAGGTGGATTGATCAGCAGAACTGTGGGATATGTTTACGCTGTTGACGGAGTTACTTTTGACGTTCAGAAAGGTGAGACGCTAGGCTTAGTGGGAGAATCTGGCTGCGGAAAGACCACTGTGGGGCGATGTATCCTTCGCCTCCTTGAGCCGACCACAGGCGAAGTACTGTTCGAGAACCGCGACATCGTGACGCTCGACGATAAGGAAATGCGAAAGTTGCGTGCTAATATGCAAATCGTCTTCCAGGATCCTTACGCATCCCTCAATCCTCGCTGGACAATCAAAGATATCGTAGGCGAACCGCTCTTGGTCAACAAAATAGCGAGAGGAGAAGAGTTACGCTCCCGAGTTCTCGAACTTCTCAAGAGAGTTGGACTTAGCGAAGACCACATGAGTCGTTTTGCTCACGAATTCAGCGGCGGCCAAAGACAACGAATTGGAATTGCCCGGGCCTTGGCTTTAAATCCGAAATTCATCGTTCTCGACGAACCAACCTCGTCTCTTGATGTTTCGGTTCAAGCGCAGACACTCAACATAATCCGAAACCTTCAGCATGATCTAGGACTAACATACCTGTTCATCTCACACAATCTCAGCGTCATCAAACACATGAGCGACCGAATTGCAGTTATGTATCTGGGAAAAATAGTTGAACTTGCACCAAAGCAAGAACTCTTCAAACGCCAACTTCACCCTTATACGCAGGCGCTCTTTCAGGCAATACCGATTCCAGATCCTGAGATTCAAAGAAAACGAGTGATCTTGAAAGGAGACGTACCGAGTCCTATCAACCCACCAAACGGATGCCGATTCCACCCACGCTGCCCCATCGCCATAGAAAAATGCTCAACCGTAGAGCCTGAATTAGAGGAAGATGAAACAGGACATTTTGCAGCGTGCCATCGAGCCGGCGTGCAAATCGCGTGACCCGAATGACCCAAGACGAAGCAACTGAAAGAATGAATCGGCCTAAAAGACAACGGATCAAGAATAGGCTTGAACTAAGTGACTACCTTGCGTTATGTATTGCCTCACTCCAAACAATCTTCCTGCCCCTAATACTAGTCCTAGTGCTGATCACAACATTGATCGCTCTCATTGTGCGGTTCATTTGATCTTCTCATGAGCAAACATTACGTTCTGACTGGTCGAGTGCTAGTATTACTTGTCGCAGCTGCAATTCTAGTTAACGTTGCCTTTTCCTATCCAAATCCACGAAGATTTGTTGACCTCTCGTTCATTGAAGGAATGGCAGCAATCATACTCGGCTCTTACCTGCTTGCGCGGTCACTAAAACCTCATACCAGACGCGTAACACTAAGAAGAAAATCAAATTATGCCTCTTTCAAGACGAAAACAAACGATCAAACACTAGGTATGCGAATTCTAATCGTTGGGCTGCTCCTATTGTCATGTACCGTCCTAGTCGGAGAGATATGGGTCAGAAAGATCACTTAGTTGCCGCAGCTAAGTCTGAAACGCTGACTTGTTGAATCTCCAAGAACATCTTGTCGAACGCAAGTTGATCGCAACTTAATCGTCACCAGGTCTGCTTACTATTTCGAATACAGATGACAAAACGTAAAATAGAACTGTCATGCCTG
>Ga0187850_10003252_pt1 | contig 13966 bp, 7 predicted proteins | sample June2016WEW_4_15_FD_132436 | JGI IMG/M metagenome (GOLD analysis project Ga0187850, IMG submission 132436) | Peatland microbial communities from SPRUCE experiment site at the Marcell Experimental Forest, Minnesota, USA - June2016WEW_4_150 | ecosystem: Environmental > Terrestrial > Soil >... | reverse complement strand
GCGATCGGCGTGGCGCTGCCTGAGAAGTAGGCAGGAGGTATGCGTCGGGCGTAGCTCCATAAGCACAATGTATCAACTTGGTTACAGGGCTTCTTCCGCTCCCAAGCCGAAGGAAGGTCCGTCGGACCAGGCGCAGCGCGTAGAAAGCGGGTTTGATGGATCGGCTCGTACGGTTTGTCAATAGGGGCTGAGCTTTGTACGCTGGCGCAGGACTTCGTAGAGTGCGATTCCCGCGGCCACGCTCACGTTGTATGAGCTGACTTTGCCGCGCATTGGAATCGCGGCCAGAAAGTCACACTTCTCTTTTACGAGCCGATGCAGGCCGCTCTCTTCACCACCGAGCACCAGGACGGTCGGCAGCTTGAAATCAAGTTCCCAAACTGGCTTGCCCGACTCGGCATCAAATCCGGTAATCCAATACCCCGCCTCCTTCAGCTGCTCGATGAGCCGCGCCGTATTCACGCAGCGCGCGATCTTGACGTGCGAGGTCGCACCGGCGCTCACCTTGACCGTGATGGCGCTGAGAGGGGCACTGCGACGCTGGGGGACGAACACGCCGTCGGCGCCTGCTACTTCGGCGGAACGCAGGATGGCGCCAAGATTGTGCGGATCTTCTATGCCGTCTAGAACCAGCAGGAGTCCGGGCGAGTTCGCGCGCGCAAGGACGTCCTCTACGCCGCATAGAGGCATTTCTGAGACGTGGCAAAGAACGCCCTGGTGGCGCGCGCCTCCGGCTTTTCGATCAAGCCAAGAGCGTTCTTCAAACGCGACCGGCACCTTCTTTTCGCGGCTGAGATCGAGAATCTGTTGAATCCGGGGATTCTTCTGCCCGCGCTCGACACACACCTTTTCCACGCCGCCCGCGTTCAACGCCTCCCACACCGCATGAATTCCGTATGCCAGCGACATGTCATTTCCTAAAGGGCCGGCGCTCCGCGCTGGCCCTCTTTGAGGACGGCGGCGAGACGCTCGCGGCATGACATCACGCGCCGCGGGAGGTTCAGGCGGCTCCCTGTCTCATAGATCGGGATCAGCCGATCCAGCTCGGGCCCGGATCCAAGCCCAGTCAGCGCGGCGCGAATGGGATGAAACAGGTCCTTCCCTTTCCATCCCGTTGTCTTCCTCACCATGCCGACGATCTCCTTGTAGGCATCGAACGTCAGGAATTCGCGTTCTGCGACAAGGCGGGCAAATTCTCTCGCAACCTGGAGCGATCCCGGATTCGCGAGTTCCGCGCGCGCCCCTTCGTCAAGATACGGTTCATCGGCATCGAACCCATAGACTATGGAGGCTTCGCGGGAAAGCTGATCCAGGTGATCCACATGGGATCGCACCGCATCGACGACCAGCTCGAGCCATGAGCGCACGCCCGCATCCGGATCAGCAGGGATCAGCCGTGCTGCCGCAAAATATGGCACTGCCTGCTCCACGAGGACGGGAAGCGGCATTCTGTTTATGCATCCGCGGTTCATCCAATCCAGCTTGGCGTTGTCGAAGATCGCGGGACTGCGCGACACGCGCGACAGTTCAAAAAGCGCGACGATCTCCGGCAAATCCATGATTTCCTTTCCTTCTCCTGGAGGAGACCAGCCGAGCAGCGCCAGATAGTTGGCGAGAGCAGAAGGAAGATATCCCTGACTCCTGAACTCCTCCAGCGAAGTGGCGCCGTGCCGCTTGCTCAGCTTGCTACCATCCGGACCCAGCACCGTCGACAGGTGGGCAAACTCGGCCACCGGGGCCCCGAGCGCTTCGTAAATGAGGATCTGACGGTGCGTGTTGGACAAGTGGCCTTCCCCGCGGATCACGTGCGAGATTTCCATGGCGATGTCATCGACTACGCAGGAAAAATTGTACGTGGGACTCCCGTCACTGCGCAGGATCACCGGATCGCTGATTTGCGTCGTGTCGATGTCGATGCGGCCATAGACCAGGTCAGAGAATCCAACCTGTCCGGGCCGCACTCGCAGCCGCAGGACTGAGGGCGCGCCGGCCGCCTGGAGCGCCTCGACCTGAGCCCGGGTAAGGTGCCGGCACTTTCCGGAGTAACGCGGCATTTCCCCTATTGCCAGCTGCTGCTGGCGTGTCTGATCGAGTTCCTCCTCCGTGCAGAAGCAACGGAATACAAGGTCGTCAGCAAGCAGCCGATCGGCGCGCTCGCGATAGAGTTCATACCTGTCCGTCTGTCGATATGGGCCGTGCGCACCGCCTATATCGATGCCTTCGTTCCATTCGAGACCGAGCCAGCGCAGGTCATCGAGGAGCTGCTTTTCGTATTCAGGCCGGCTGCGCTCGGCGTCGGTATCCTCGATGCGCAGAATAAACGTCCCGCCATGATGGCGGGCGACAAGCCAATTGAAAAGCGCCGTGCGCGCATTACCCACGTGCAGGAATCCGGTGGGACTGGGCGCGAATCTCACCCGTATCTTCCGGCCTGGGATATTCGAATCCATGGCATTTTCCTTGTAACAATGGTTCTTGAGGCTCGAAGGGCAGGCAGTTAGCAAGCCCGGACGTGAGACCGGGATCCGATTCCGGATTAAAAATCGAGCGCCGAAGACACGGCACTCTGGAAATTTCAGGCGCCGCGCCTTCGGCGCTCAATCTCTCCGCTATCCCTATCCCGGCCTTATGGCCGGGCCTATTAATTGCCGGCCCTTCGGGCCTCTGGAGTGGGGCCATTTTGCGTCCCGTAGGGACGCCGCGAAAATAGCCCGGCACTTTAGTGCCGGGATTATGTGTCAGGTTAAGGACGAGTCCCGTAGGGACGATTGATATGCAGAGCACGGATACTGACCTCCTGATCCAATACGACCAGAGGCACGTCTGTGAATAACTCAGCCGTCCCTACGGGACTTGCGATATAGCGATCCGACAATCCCGGCACTGAAGTGCCGGGCTATTATCATTGCGTCCCTAACGGGACTCAGCTCTTGCGATCCAATCATGTTCCACTGAGCAAACCCGGTGCGCCTGCGAATCCTACGCCAACCATTGTCTAGGTCCAAGTTCAAGTCCACGTCCAGGTGGAGGAAGCGGGGCATAAGTCAGCGCTCAGCACCGGAAAGCAGCACGACCGCTTGAGCCGAAATGCCCTCGCCCCGGCCCTCGGCGTTCATCCCTTCGGTGGTCGTGGCTTTGATGCTCACGGCAGCAGGTCCCAATCCGAGCGCTTCCGCAATGTTGGTCCGCATGGCCGCAAAAAAAGGAGCAAGCTTGGGCCGCTGCGCCAGCACGGTCGCGTCTACGTTGATGACGGTCCATCTCCCGTCTGCAAGCTTGTCCTTGACCTCGCGCAGGAACTCCAGGCTGGGCCTGTTGTGGTGAGCCGGATCGCTGTCAGGGAAGTGGCGTCCGATGTCGCCCAGGGCCGCCGCTCCGAGGAGTGCGTCACACACGGCATGGATGAGGGCATCAGCATCCGAGTGCCCTTCCAGGCCCTTCTCAAATGGAATTACGACACCGCCCAGGACGAGTTTGCGACCCTCCACCAGCTGGTGATAGTCAATTCCGTATCCAATGCGAAGCATGGCATTTTCTCCCGCAGCCCCTTGCCGCCACGGCTCGCCGGGTCGCTGCAGTGCCAGGAGCCTTTCCGCGATCTCGAGGTCGATAGGATGGGTGATCTTTATGTTAAAGGGAGATCCTTCCACAATTACTACTTTGTGTCCGGCTCGGCGCACCAGCGAGGATTCATCCGTTCCCAGAAAGCCCTCCGCGGAGGCGCGCGCCAGGGCGGATCGCAAAATCGAAGCATGGAAGCACTGCGGAGTCTGAACCGCGAACAACTCCTCCCTGGGAGGTGTCTTAAGCACGCGCCCGCGGCGCGACACACGTTGGATGGTCTCGGTGGCGGGCAAGGCTGGGACAGCGCCGCCTGTGCGCAGTGCCGCTTCCACGACTCGATTCAGCGTGGCACGATCGCAGAGCGGGCGGACGGCATCATGGACTGCAATGAGGTCTGCGTCGGGGAGAACATGCGATACGCCGATCCGCACCGATTCCTGGCGCGTCCGGCCGCCGGCCACGCACAGCACCGGCACTTTCCATGGGCACGCGAGGATCTGTTCCGCCCGGGATATGTGTTCTTCGGGGAGGGCAATCACCACTTGGACCACGCTCTCCAAGGCAAGCATGGCCTCCACCGTGCGCAAGAGAATGGGTTTGCCCGCGATCGAAAGGAATTGCTTTGGCTCCGCAGCGCCGACTCTCGTTCCGGCGCCGCCAGCCGCAATCACCGCGGCAACTTTAGGTTCCGTGAAGAAAATTCCGCTATGTTGGGACATCATGCTCCCAGAAAACCATGTGGCCGACATCGGGCCGAGGATGCCCCTATGCGTTAACTTAAGCCACTCCCCCCACGTGGACGTGGACGTCGACCTACACCTGGTCCTGGACTTGGACGTTGTTGTAACCGGCACATTTTCGAAAGCAAGTCCAAGTCTACGTCCAGGTCCAGGTCAAAGTCCACGTGCGGTAGCGATCGTATGTTAGTACTTATGGACTCGTGAAAATCCGGAGCTCGAGTTCAGCGGCTTCCTCTGGCACGTTCTTTGTCGTCATCCACAATTCGGTCAGTAGCGACAACCCGGTCATAGGGACGCCGATCCGGGCGCGGGGACGGATTGCCGGGCTCTTCTTCCGGAAATCGTCCGAAAATCATCTTGCCCGCCGTCGTCTGAAGCACCGAAGTGACCTGCGTGGCGATGGTTTTTCCGATCATCTTCCGGGCATTGTCAACCACAACCATCGTGCCATCATCCAGATAGGCCACACCCTGATTGTATTCCTTGCCTTCTTTCAAAATGAATACCTTCATGGTTTCCCCGGGCAGGACGACCGGCTTGAGGGAGTTCGCCAGTTCGTTGATGTTCAGAACATCAACGCCGCGAAGCTGCGAAACCTTGTTGAGGTTGAAATCGTTGGTGACGATTTTCGCGTTCAACTCCTTGGCCAGCTCGATCAGTTTGAGATCGACTTCCTTGACTTCAGGATAATCCTTCTCGACGATCTGGACGGTAATTCCCGGCGCGCCCTTCACTTTTTCGAGTATTTCCAGGCCCCGGCGGCCACGATTGCGCTTGATCGAATCGGCGCTGTCGGCGATCTGCTGCAACTCCCGCAGCACGAAGTGGGGCACAACCAGAGTGCCTTCGAGAAAGCCGGTCTTGCAGATGTCGGCAATACGTCCATCGATGATGACGCTGGTATCCAGGACCTTGTAGGAGAGCCGGCTGCCCCGTTCTGAAAAGAAGCCACCAAGAACGGAAAGATCCAGGTACTCGCCTTTATCGGCTCCTAGGATCAGCCCGACATAGGCCATCAGGATCAGGATCAGCAGTTGGGAGAAATTGCGTGCGCCCTCGTGGAGATCCATGTGGTTGATGATCAGGCTGATCAGGGTTGCACCTATGATTCCCAAAATGGAACCCAGCGCAGCTCCGATCAGCGTCTTGAGGGAGAGTCTGCGGACGCGCAGCTCAGCGACGATAATGAGGAGGCCAAGCGCGGCGCTCAGCGCAATCGCGTACGGAGTTGGGAGTTGAGGTGGGTGAAAAATGTACCCGCTCACCAAAATTGCGACAAAAAGTAGGAAACGAATAATCCAGAGATCCATAAATCAGCTCCTTCGGCATAGGCGTTATGACGTCTCGAATAAATTGCCGGCCAAGTCTTATAGGCGAGCAGAGGAACAGCAGTATCCATGAGCAACTCATCAGGAGAGTCGCCTGGGAAATCAAAGATATCAACCGTCCGTCGATTTGTATCATAAGTCGGACTCGCAAGCGCTCCGGGAGCGCAACGGGACGGTGCAGAAAATCAAGCCGGCCCCGCGGCAGGTTCCGAACACACTTAATCTGAATTTAGCACAGGTGTGAAGTTTGTTGTAATGCAAAGCTTAAAAAACTGGGGTAGCTGTTCAGCATTTTTTTGAGATTCGGATCGCATGATCGAAAGGCAAGACAAACCTCGAAGACTCAAAGACTCGAAGAGGTGCCGGCTTCTGCGGCCCTGAAAGGGCCGGCGCTCCGCGCCGCCACTCATTGACGGAGCCTGGAGTCAAACGCGACTCACACTGCAAAGATTGCGTCGGACAGATCATGCACCGTTCGCAAGGGTATCAGATCGATGTTCTCGACAGGATCATGCAGCGGAAAGTTGCCGGCGGGAAGGATGCACCGGCGGAAACCCATGGCAGCGGCTTCGCGCACCCGAAGGTGCGCCTGACTGACCGGCCGGACTTCCCCCGAGAGCCCTAATTCTCCTATCAGGACCGTCTGAGGCGGAAGGGCGCGATTCCGAAAGCTGCTGAGGATGGCGGCAAAGAGCGCAAGATCCGAAGCGGGTTCATCGACTTGCAGTCCGCCGGCCGCATTGACGTAAATGTCGCAGTTCATGATGGGGATATCCATCCGTTTCTGCAGCATGGCGACGAGTACGGAGATGCGGTTGTAGTCAAACCCAGTTGCTGTCCGCCGGGCCGTGCCGTATTGAGTCGCGAGCACCAGCGCCTGGATTTCAACCAGTATCGGACGTGTGCCTTCCACGGCGCAGACCACCGCGCTTCCGGGCACCGCCTCGCCCCGTTCTCGCAGGAACAGGTCTGAAGGATTCTGCACCGGGATCAATCCCCGGCCTGTCATCTCGAATACCCCGATTTCATTGGCGGCGCCAAACCTGTTCTTGACCGCCCTCACAATCCTGTGGTTGTGGTGCCGTTCCCCCTCGAAATAGAGCACAGTATCGACAATGTGCTCCAAAGCCTTGGGCCCCGCGATGCTCCCATCTTTTGTGACATGCCCGATGAGAAACACTGGGATATGCTCTCTCTTGGCGAGGGTGAGGAACTGAGCGGCAACATGACGCACCTGGCTGATGCTTCCCGGCGCCGAATCGAGGGCTTCTGAAAAGGTTGTTTGCACCGAATCGACGACAATATCGGTGGGGCGGACTTCAGCAACCGCCTCCAGGATCGCCTCGAGATTCGATTCGGCAAGAACAAAGATCTCGTCCGCATCCTGCGAGCCGAGACGCCCGGCTCTCATCTTGATTTGCTGGGCCGATTCCTCTCCGGAGACGTACAGAACCCGGCGGCCGATCCTCTGCAGTGCCTGCGCGATCTGGAGTAGTAGGGTCGACTTGCCTATCCCGGGTTCTCCGCCGAGCAGCACCAGAGATCCCGGCACGAGGCCGCCGCCCAACACGCGATCGAATTCCGCATCGGAAGTCAAGATCCTGGGCGCGTCCGAGCTCGAGATCTCGCCCAGGCGAACAGGTTTCGTTTCGGTGCGGGTGCCGCGCTTCTCGGGCACGCCTCGCGATTTTTCTTCGGTGAAGGAATTCCAGCTGCCGCATTCCGGGCAGCGGCCCAGCCACTTGGCAGATGCATAGCCGCAGGTTTGACACGCGAACTCTGATGGGTTTTTGGACATACTATCATAAGACCACAAAGGCCTCCAGGATCACAAAGGATTCTTTGCGCTCCCGGAGGCCTCATTGAAGATTCGAAATTCGAGATTCAATATTCTCAATCTCGAATCTCGAATCAGGCCCAATCGATCACGATTGGTCGCGGCCTACTGGTCGCGCTGGGAAATCTGTGGCTGTTTTTGAGAGTGAACATTTGTGCAATTTCCGAGACATCATTAGGGTTTCCTGGACCTGCGTCGTTGTATGGAAAGAGCCAGGTCCAGACTCTGCCGCGCTTCGGCAAAGTCGGGCTTTATACGCACGGCGGCTGAGAAATTGGCAATGGCCTTCTCCATCAGTCCCTGGGCTGCAAAGATCGTTCCCAGATTGTTGTAGGCATCCGCGTAGTCAGGCTTGATTTGCACTGCCTCTTGATAATGAGCAATGGCGTCCGATGTTCTTCCAGCGATGGCCAGCGCCACGCCCAGGTTGTAATGGGTCTGGGCGTTTTTAGGGCCCAACTGTAGACTTTTTTCAAGGCACTGAATGGCCTCCTTAATTTGCCCGCCCCGGCCATAGGCATTCCCAAGGTCGGACCAGATGCTGGCTGACTCCGGCTGTAGATGGACTGCTTCTGTCAAGGATGAAAGGGCCTCCTGCCATTGACCCAGATTGGACTGGGCGATTCCCATTCCGTTGTACGCTCCCGCGCTGCTGGGATCCAGGCGCACCGCCTCGCGAAAGTGTTCGAGCGCCTTTTCTGTTTCGCCAACGTCGAGAAGCGCGCTTCCCAGGTTGACGTGTGTCTCGGCGCTTCGAGGATTAATGCGCAGGGATGCGAGGTAATGATCGATGGCCTCATGGGTGCGCCCTTGCTGTGCGAGAATAATCCCCAGATTATTGTGCACCACGAAATAGCCGGGCCATAATCGCAACGCCTCCGAGTAGTGGGTAACAGCTTCATCGATTCGCCCTTGCCGGACGAATTCGGAGCCGATAGCACTATGGGCGACATAATTGCCAACAGTTACATCCAGCGCATGTGTGAATAGAGTTGAGGTGTTCTTCCAATACTGAAGCTGCATCCACGTGGTTGCCAGGCAACCGCCAATAACTGCGCCGGCTGCGATACCCAGCGCGCCCTTCCCGATGAACTGGAAATGCCTGAGCAGGTCAGGCACAGCCCACGCGACCAGGATGCACAAGCCGATCATCGGAACGTACATGTACCTGTCCGCCCTCGATTGCATGCCTACCTGGACAAGCCCAATGACGGGCACCAACGTTCCGCAAAACCAGAACCAGCCAACGGGCAGGTAGGGGTGGCGCGCGGCGCCACGGATCACCAGAATAGTGATCGCCAGCAGCATGACAAAGTCAAAAAAGACCTGCCACGGAACGAAGATGCTCGGGTGCGGATAAAAGACGGCCAATCCTCTTGGCCAAAGGAACTGATGCAAGTAGGTCACATAGGAAACAATAGCGTTGGCAACACGCATGAAGGTGGGAAACCCCTCAAAACCGATGACTGCTCGCTCCCGAGACTGAACTACGTAGGTCACTACGATCGACGCTACCGAAAGGATAAGGAAGGGTATCTTCTCCCGGATCAATTCTCCGGGCGAAAGATCCTTTCGAATCTGTTTCGAAGGTTTTTTACGGTTGCCTGGGGACACGAGCGACACCTTTTGCTGCCAGCGGCCCAAAGGCCAGTAGTCTAAAAGAAGCAAGCAAAAAGGCAGTGTGACAATCATCGGTTTGGACATCAGTCCCAGACAAAAAGAATCGATGGCCAACAGATACCAGCGGCGTGACTTATACCGGACATAGCGCAGGTAACAGACCAGGGTCAGGAGCCAGAAAAGAGTGCTCAGCACGTTCTTGCGCTCTGCCACCCAAGCCACCGACTCGACCTGCAGGGGGTGCAACGCAAAGATCGCGGCCACGAAGGCGCTGCGCCATAATGATCCTGTCATCAGTGTAAGAGCCGAGAACAATAGGACAACGTTCGCGAGGTGGTATGCAACGCTCATAAGATGGTGCGCACTGGCTCTTTGGCCAAACAGCGAAATGTCGGCCATGTGTGAGATCCAGGTCACCGGGTGCCAGTTGCCGGCGTATCCGATGGAGAAGGCCCAACGCACCGCTTCAGGGCTGAGGCCTCCGCTGATGTGAGGATTCTCCGTCACGTACTTCGGGTCATCGTAGTAGACGAAATCGTGTTGGCCCACCTGGAGATAGAGAGCGAGGGTTACCAAAACCAGAAACAGACCTATGTAGAATTCGCGACGCATGGAGAGCACCGGAAGTCGAGACAAATCGCCTTTTTGGGATCGAATCCTGGCTATGGTGTCCCTAGCCTCCAGTTTGTAGTTCTAGCAGACATTTCGAGCTCCTGAGTTGCCGTGGAGCTCACCACCACGGATTATACACCCATAGCTGGACTCTTCTCCGATCGGCTGCGGGTGAAAGTTTTTGCCCCCGACGCGAGGGAATACGAACGCAGAATCGACATAAAAAAGGGGAATGCGGCTTGCACCGCATTCCCCTTTGCATGAGCAGAACTGCTCGGATTAGAAGTTGATGCGCAACACCAACTGGATTAGGCGTCCGCCTGGATCCTGCGTGTTGGAACTGTCGAGATAGGCTCCCGTTACCACGCCGCAGCTGGCGCTGGTGCTGGCGCACGTCGTGCCGTAAAAGTTGATGTTGTTGAAGATATTCAGGAACTCACCGCGCAGCTCCAGGTTCTTCGTCTCCGTGAAGCGGATTCTCTTCACCAAGCTCATGTCGAATCGCTGGAACCTCGGCCCTCTAATATAGAGCGTGTAGGGCGCGCAGTCTCCCGAGACCACCTGGATGCAGCCGGGGGTGGCGTTCGCCGGCTGGATGTACTGCCCGGTCGGAACACCGTATGTGGTGCTGTATCCGGTCGATGTCGTCGCACTGACGTTGTAGGCGGCGATCGTGTTGCTGATGATGCTCGCCGGTTCGTAGTAGACCAGCTTGTTGGCGTTGTCGTAACGCAGACCAATCTGGCTACGCAGTTGATCGGCCGTCATGCCGACCAGCTGCACATTGCCGAAATTAAGCAGGTTGCCGCTCTGCCACCGGCCCGCACCCTGGAATTCCCAACCGCCAATGATGCGGTCGACGGCCCCGTGCGTATTGCCGAAGAAAGTCCTCCCGCTCCCGAACGGCAGCTCGTAAATCCAGTTGACCTTGAATGCACTGGGAAGCGCGCCGCCTGTAGTTGTGACATACGGCCGGCGATAGTCCACCAAAGTCGAGTTGAGTCCCTTGGAAAACACATAACTGGCTGAAACCAACAGCCCCTTCGCGAGACGGCGCCGCAACTCCACCTGCAACGAGTTGTACCAGTTCCAGCCGCCGTTCGTCGAGAGCCACGAACCTCCTGACGCATTCGTCGGATCGACAAAGAATTCGTTCGCCGGCAACCCGGCTGCCAGTGCGTTGTTGCGCTGCGCCAACGAAGCACTCCACAGGCTGTTTGCGTAGCTGCCCGGGTTCGGATTGTACTTCGCCAGGTAGGTCGTATAGGTGCTGCTGCTGAAATTGGTTGAGGTGTACTTGGTCGCGTCACTGGCCTGCGAAGCCGGATAGCCGCTGAAATAGGCCAGCGTGATCGGCAGGGGCGAAGTGCCCGTTCCCGCACCGTAGTACTTGAAGTTGCTTCCCCGCCCCGCGGCAATGTTCGACTGCAGGTTCGCCATGGCCAGCTGAAACTCACTGAGGAACCCGTTCTCCACGATGTTCTGCTCATTGATGTTGCGCTCTGTCCATAGCTGCAGGCTCTTATTCGCAACATACCGCGCCTCGACGACCGTGTTCTTGCCGAGTTCGCGCTGCCAGCCGAGAGTCCAGGACAGGACGTACGGCGTCTTCGTGTTCGGATCGAACAGGTTCACCTGGTCCGAGATCGACGTGCTCTGCAACGGATACACCGGGGTCGACAAGAACGAAGGCGGACCCAGCCGGCTCTTCTGGCTGAACAATATCGGCAACACGTCGGTGCCCGTATTCGTGATCAGGTTGCCGTTGCTCATGTTGCGGGTCGCGCTGATCGTGATGCCGGGGTTGGCGTCGTACATGGCGTCGTAGTCATACGTCCCGTTGCGGTTGTAAGCGAGCGAAAAACCGCCGCGGAACACGCTCCCGCCGCTCTCGCCCAGGAGCTTGCTCAGAAAGCCGCTCGCGTTCGGTGTCCAGGCAAAGCCGATGCTCGGAGCGAAGTCGTGCCACTTGGTGGTGTACGCAGGCGCGCCCGCGACGAACTGCTTGTAATTAGGTGCCGGCAAGGTCGTGGCGCCGGGCGTGTACAGAGTATTGTTTCCATAATTCTGATGTCCCGAAATTCCCCAGAGATCATCCACGGTGTTGTAAGTCCACACACTGTTGTCGGGTGTAAACGGCATTTGCACTTCCCAGCGCACGCCGTAGTTGAACGTGAAGTTCGGAAACACCCGCCAGGAATCTGTCACGAAGAGTCCGAACTCACTCATGTGGCCCCGCCGTGTCTCCGGCCCGTTGTACGTGTACTGATTCGTGGTCTCGCTCAGCACGCCGTAGCCGACGATCTGGGTCACGCGTCCCGTCAGTACCGCGTAGGCGCTCTGAGCCGCGCCGTACTGCGTGCTCGTCGAATTGGGGAAGTTCTTCGGACCGTTGGTCGCGTTGAACATGGCCGCCGCTGGATCGTACGTCGTGTCCACGCCGAAATTGATCGCGGGCACGACCGTCTGGTCGACGATGAACAGGTGTACTCTAGTGAAAGTGCCGCCCATGCTGATGCTGTGCGAACCATGCGACCAGGTCAGCGTGTCCTCCAGTGTGTTCAGCGGCGAATTGCGGCGTTCGGGACCAACAGTCCGGTAGGCGTTGCTTAATCCCGCGGCACTGAGGCCTAGCGCCATCCCATCCTCGTTGCCGACCGAGCCAACAAACTGCCCGGCATTTACATCCGGCCAGAAAAGCGTGATCCCGCCCTGCAATCCATAGCGCAGTTCATTGACCAGTCTGGGAGTCAATGTCGAGCGCAACGCAGCCGACGTCGTGAACCGGTTTGAAGACTGGTATCCCACATTCGGAAATCCAGGGAACGCCGGATCCACGCTGTTCAGTTGATCCAAAGCAGGAGAATATCGGTGGAAGCTGTAACTGATCTCCACGTGCTGCTTGTTCGTCACATTGAAGTCGAAGCGCGTCGTCATCAGTTTCCGCACGGTCAGGGCTTTGCTGTTGAAGACGAACGTCTGGTACTCGGGATTCGGTGCATAGTTCGCGACCGTTCCTACCCCGCTGCTCGAGGCGCGAATGTCCGAAAGCAGCTTCGAGATCGTGGGATCTATGGTCGCCGTCTGCCCATTCGCCGCTGCCAGCGTCAACAAATTTACCTGCTGCACTTGCCCACTCACCAGGTAATCGAAAAGCCCCTGCTGCATGTCTGGACTGAATATCGTACGAGTACGAGTCGCCTGCGCGGGCAGACGGTACTCTTCGAAGTTGACGAAGAAAAACGCTTTATCCTTGCCGTTGAAGCCCAACGGGCCAAAGATCTTCTTCGGCAGACGGATCGGACCGCCGACGCGGCCGCCCGGCTGATTGAGCAGCACGCGCGCGCGCGGCGCTTTGCAATTACTGAAATTACTCGCCAATTGCGCGGGCGTACAAGCATCGGTCGAGCCATTCCACGTGGGCGCCGCGTCACGGTTGGTGAAGAAGTAGTTCGAATTGAAATCCGGGTTGCGGTGGTACTCGTACAGGCTCCCGTGATATTCGTTGTTTCCCGAGCGCGTCACGTACTTGATCTGAATCGCACCCTGGCCGCCGGCCTCCGCTCCCGGAGTCGCCGTCGACAGCGTCACTTCCTCCATCGCGTCCAGCCTCGGGCTGATCATGCTGAAGAAACCGTCTCCACCGGCGTTCCCTTTGAGGTAGTTGTCCTGGGTGTTGATGCCGTCGATGGTGATGTTGAGCACGTTGTTCGGCATCCCGTTGATGGTGGAAGCGCGGTTGCTGCTCGTGGTATTCACACCAGGGAGAAAGACCAGAAAGTCCATCGCATTGCGGCTGGCCATGGGAAGCTGCTGAAGCTGCGTGGTATTCATGGTCATTGCAATGTTCGCCGTCGTCGCATGCACGATTTCGGTGTTGGCCTGCACCGTGATGGTTTCGTTGCTGCCGCCCACCTCAAGCGTGACCTTGATCGATCCTGGCGTGCCCGCGGTAAGCTTGATGTCCTTTACAACCGCCTGCTTGAAGCCCGCCATCGAAACCGTGCCGGTATACGTGCCGGCCGGGAGAGATGGAATCGAGAAAGTCCCGCTCTCAGATGTGACAACCTTAAACTCGGTGCCGGTGTCGTTGTTCTTGAGCGTGACATCCGCGCCCGGAATAACGCCGCCCGATTGGTCCACCACCGTTCCCGAGAGCGAGGAAGCTGCTCCACCGCCCTGGCCGTAGCAGACCAAGCCGACTGTCGCAACAAGAATTGCTGCAAGAATTAGCCGAAAGAAACATTCTTTCATAAGGGTTCCTT
>Ga0187850_10003249_pt1 | contig 13972 bp, 13 predicted proteins | sample June2016WEW_4_15_FD_132436 | JGI IMG/M metagenome (GOLD analysis project Ga0187850, IMG submission 132436) | Peatland microbial communities from SPRUCE experiment site at the Marcell Experimental Forest, Minnesota, USA - June2016WEW_4_150 | ecosystem: Environmental > Terrestrial > Soil >... | reverse complement strand
CCGGACAGCCCACGGTGACCGTCAGTCCGTAGGCCGCCGATGGCCGGAAACAATGAGGTGTCCCGATGCCGACCGATCCCCTAGCCAACGCAGTTGAAACTTTCGCAGCTCCGATCGAGCACTTGATTATCGCCTTGGGTCAAGGCATCTCGCAGGCCCAACAGGCTATGGATCTGAATGCCATTCAGACGCAGGAGAAAATCGATACCGATCCGGTGCTCGCGCAATACGGATTACAGGCCACCTGGTACCAGTTTCCCAGCGTCAACATGCAGCTCAAGTTGTCGCTGAGTATCGCGCAGGATCAAGCCCCCAGCGGAACACGCGCGCCCCTTAGCTCGGTCCGGATCGTGGCGCAGCCCACCAGCGCATCGTTCGTGACCCACTTCAATTACGACGCGCAGGCAGCTAGCCAGGTGAACGTCACGATTGTTCCGGTGCCGCCGCCCAAAGCGGGCGACCAGACCAGTACGCCGCCGCAGATGACCTCCGACGCAGCCCAGACGGCGGCCCTCGCCAGCCCGGCGGCTTTTGTCACCACTAAGGACGCCAAGGGGAACAAGGTTCCCGCCACTGTGGATTCGAAAGGGAACGCGCTCACCCTGAACGTCAGTTTCAATGCCGCCGCTCGATTGTGGTACGTGATGCAGTGGGCGCCTTCGAATGCGACTGTTGCGCCGGTAGTCGCGGCGGTAGACGATGGGACGGGATCCGTACGGGTCATCGTCGCGTCTTAAGGAGATTCTCCATGGGTGACATAAAACTGTCTTTAGGGGACACAGTGATCAGAGGCGGCGGTGCCGTCGCAATGTCAACCACGCCCGTCGTGGATTCTTTGTCTCCATCCAGTTGTGTGGTAGGTGGGGCAGCTTTCACGCTGACGCTGAACGGAAGTGAATTCGTCAGCGGGGCGACCGTGTTGTGGAACGGCGCAGCCCGCCCCACAACGTATGTCAGCGCCACTCAGGTGTCCGCCGCGATTCCGGCAACGGATCTTGCTAAGACCGGCGCCGTGGCGATTACCGTCTCCAATCCAGCACCCGGTGGAACTTCGAAACCGGCCACATTTACGGTGATTCCGGACATCACATCGGCTCTAGCCACACTTAGCGGCGTTTCCCAGAAGTTCACCGCCGTAAAGCAGATCACGGACGTGCAGGCCGGATTGGTTCAGGCACTCAACGACTCGAAAACGTATCTGTCCTACCAGGAGGCTACGATTAGCGACCTGCATGGCCGGCTCAGCGCGGAACAGACGAGGAGCTCCGGTCTGACCAGCGCGAATGCCGATCTGCAATCCAAGGTGACCGAGCTACAGGCGACCGTGGCGCAACTGCAATCCCGGTTAGCGGCCGCCAAGATCCAGACTGCCTCTCCCTTGGACGTGGCCCAATCATTCAAGGCTGTGGTGGATCAGATCCAGCAAGCGGCTTTGAAGGCGGGGGGCGTGCAGACAACCTTGACGAACATGAACGTGCAACTCAAGGCCGTCGTGAGCGTCCAGACCTCCGCCGGCGGTGCACCTGAAGCACTACTTGTGTTTCCGGACCCCACCGCGCTACCCGATCCGGGTACCCTGTCGACGGTGACGCTGTCCTTTGGCGCGATCCCCAATCTGAAGGCTCCGGCCAACCCGGTTTCGTAGTGAGGGGCCGATGGCGCTACTTACCGATAACATCGACGAGGCACGGGACGCGTACTCCGCCCTGGAGCTGCGGGCGCGAACCGCGGAAAGAAACGCGGCCCATCTCCAGGCGACAGTCACGAGCCTCACCTCCGCCCATGAGTCCCTGGCCCGGTCGGCCGGCCTCTTGAAGGAATACGCGGTCGTACAGGCACAGGACAACGCCCGACTCAGGGCTCAGCAGGCCGGCCAGGTGAGTCCGGACGTGATGCTCGATGGCTTTGTCGCGTCGCTTGGGCTGGCAGTCGCGTTGAGCGAAGCCACGATGCCCGATCGGGCCATCAATTCGATCCAGGTCACGATCCAGAGCTATCTGACCCTCAGCGCCGGGCCGGACGGCGTGTCCAAGGTGGCCGGGATCCGTCTGTACCAGCCCGAACTCGGCGGTAAGGCCGCCTTGGCTACGACTTCATTCGAAATCAGGAAGGTGGCGACGACCGCAGGCGCTCCGGCGCCGCGCAACCTGTACGCGGTGCTCCAGGACAAACAAGCTGCGTTCACCGATCCGTTCTGGGGACAGTTCGCTACCGGCACGCCGGTTTCGTGCCCGGCCTCTCAAATCGTCGCCGAGATCGCCAAGACCCTCGCCCAGGCCGGTCAATGGAGCTTTCCGTTCGTGGCGCAGGAAGCCGCGGTCATCGCGGCCCTCGAAGCCAGTTTGTCGGCGCTGATCGGCAAAGCGGCGGCGACGGAAGCGTTGGCGGCTTATGTGGCCGCGGTGGGAACACTCATCAATCTCACCAAGTCGCTGAATCCCGCCGCCAGAACCGGCTTCGTGGCCGGAGACCTGTTTGCACTCGCGGCAGCGCTAGACGCCACGACGAGAGCCGCGAACACGCTGCGGCCGTGAAACCTCCCAAGACAAGCCGGGAGGAAGTGAGCATCCGGGCGGCTCAGCGACGACAGTCGGTCGTGGACCGGCTTCAGGCTGAGCGCGCAGCCCGCGCGGAGGCGGAACAACGCGCCACAAAGGAGCGCGAGTCTCAGATCGCCTACCTCAGAGAACAGCAGCGGCTCGCCCGGCAAATCGAGGCCGAGCAGAATCGCCTGGACGACGAAACGCTCGCCGCCGCGCTCGCAAGACAACAGGAGGAACAGCAGCGAGAGGCTCGTGCCAGCAAGCTCCGCGAGGCCCAACAACGGGAGCGACAGAACGAGGCGGCGCGAATCGGCCGGGAGGCAGAGGCTCACACGAAGGCCCTGAGAAAACAAGAGCAGGAACACGAGCTCGAACATCGCGTCACAAGGTCGCATGAGGCCGAGCGACCGGCTCGCCAGAGCGAGCCGGCACAGAGCGAGCGGTTGCTGCAGACCCGGGCAGAGGCCCTGAGAAGACCACAGGAAGCGCGCAAGTTCGAGCTTGTCGCCGCGAGGTCGCGAGAGGTAGAGCGAGCGGAGCGCCAAAGCGAGGCTGCGCGAACCGAGCGAGCACAGCACCACAACCTTCGTGCCGCCGCTTTGAGCGAAGCGGAGCGAACGGCGCGACGGAGGGAGGAGGCCCGTAAGCAACAGGAGCAGAATCGGCGAGAACGCCGTGCGGCCGAGTTGCGCGAAGCGCACGAATTGGCGCGCCACAGCGAGGCTGTGCGGATCGAGCACGAGGCGTCATCGCGCGCCGCGGTTCCAGAGCCGCCGCGCGAGACTCATGGTTCCCTCCTTCGGAACGAACGGCGGCGGGCGCGGCAGAGCGAAACGGCGCGGCTGAAGTCCGACGAGCATCGCCGGCTCGCTGAACAGGAGCGAGCGCGCGCGGTTGCCCGTGTCGAGGAGGAGCAGCATCAAGAGAAACTGCGGGCCCAGGAGCGGGCGGCAGCAGAGGCGGCACTGGAGCAGCAACGAAGCGGGCGGGAACGGTGCGAGACCCCTCCGAAGGAGCCTGCCGCGGAGGGGCCCAGGAAAATCGGACGCGAGCTTCTCCCCTTGCGGACCCAGGGCAGGTTCATTGTGGACAGCAACGCCGGCGCAGTGAACCTGCGCGGCGTAACGGTAATAGGTCTGGGATCGACGACTCCCGTGGGGAACCAGACATTCCGCGGCGCGCTCTCGCTCGATGACGCCAATCTTTCGGTGCTGACCCAGCGATGGGGCGTAAACCTCGTCCGGCTGCCTTTCCAGGTCCGGACTCTGCCTGACGCCGACATGTTGGCGGGGCTTGATGAGACGGTCGGCGCAATCACCACGGCGGGAGCCTACGTCCTGCTTGTCGTGGAGCCGTCTTCACCAGATGACGACGCACTTCAGTCCTGGCAGCTCCTGGCAGGTCGCTACCGGGACGAACCAGGCGTAGTGTACGAAATCGTCGCGCCACCTCCTGCGTTCCCTGCCCACTGGCTGCACCGGGCCGTGAGGCTGGCAGGGATCATCCGCCGGCAGAGTCCGGCGTCCCTGATTTTTGTTGGAAGCGGGCACGGCGGTATCGATGTGACCGGGTTGCCGTTGCGTTTCTCGACCGGCGAGCTGGTCTTCAACACGGTTTCGACGATCGACGTTTCACAGCACCATCATCCCGGCCATGACAACCGGCAACTGCACGCGCTGGCGGGGTCAAGCCCTGTCTTCGCTACGGGATGGTCGGAGACCGGACAGCACCTTGGCCGCCTGTCAAAAGACGTGGCGGATTTCTTCGCCCGGCACGCGATCGGATGGGCGGCATCTAGTTGGAATGCGCATCCCCGGTTGGTCGCCGACGCCGCGAAGCATGACTTTACTCCGACCGGGTGGGGACATCTCGTGCAGCACGCCCTGGCGCAACCCGCAAGACCCCTGTACCAACCCTTTCATCTGCGATAAAGCCGCGAACCACACGCTTAACCCGTTGCCGTTCCATAAAAACCAAACGGCCACGCCACGGCGCTAGAATCGCAGGTATGGAAATCACCTGGCTTGGACATGGCACATTTCTATTTCGGCTTCCCTCGGGCCAAGTCATCCTGATGGACCCGTGGACCGACGGCAACCCGGCGTACCCGAAGGGGTACCAGATCGAGCGCGTGGATACGATTTGCATCACGCACGGCCACTTCGACCACGTGCACGACGCCATACCGCTGGCGCAGCGCTTCTCGCCGGAAGTGGTGGCTATTTTCGAGACCTGCGACTGGCTCCAGTCAAAGGGCGTGGCCAACATCCGCCCGATGAACAAGGGCGGCTCGCAGAAAGTGGGCGAGGTCATGGTGACCATGACCCACGCGGTGCATAGCTGCGGGATTCTGGATGACGGCAAGATCATCTACGGCGGCGAGGCGGCCGGTTACGTGCTGCGTTTCGCCGATGGCCGCGCGCTCTATTTCGCCGGCGATACCAACGTGTTTTCGGACATGCACCTGATCGAACAGCTCTACCATCCGGAGTTGGCGTTTCTGCCCATCGGCGACCTGTTCACCATGAGCCCGCGCGAAGCCGCGGTGGCGTGCAAACTGCTCCGGGCGCGCAAGGTAATCCCCATGCACTTCGGCACGTTTCCGCCGCTCACCGGCCGGCCGGAGGAGTTGAGCAAGTTGGTGGCGGACCTGGACACCGAGGTTTGGGCCCTGGAGCCTGGCGAAACGGTGGAGTGGTAGCCGTCGACGGCTTCTGCCCGCCGGCGGTTCAGGTGTATGATAGCTTGGGGTCAGGAGTCCCGAAGGGAAACCCTGGGGGAGGAGACCGCATGTTTCAGAGAATCGTTACCATAGCCGGGATCATGGTTGTGGCGGCTGCCACGCTGCCGGCGGATTTCAGTTACCAGCAGACCAGCAGCGTCACGGGAGGAATGATGGCCTCCATGATGAGCGTCGCCGGGGTGTTTTCCAAACAGGCGCGCGAGCCGGTCGTTACCACGGTCGCGGTCAAGGGCGACAGAATGGTGCATCGGAGCGCCACCAGCGCTACCGTGATCGATCTTGGCAGCCAGACCATCACCACCATCGACCTGCAAAGAAAGACTTACTCCGTGATGACCTTTGATGAGATGAAGCAGATGCTGGCGCAGTTGTCGCAGAGGCAGACACAGAATAGCAACGCCGACATGCATTTCAAAGTTTCTGTGAACGACACCGGCAACACCAAGCTGGTGGCCGGGTTCCAGGCCAAAGAGATGGTCGTCAAGATGGAGACGGAGGCTACCGATTCCCAGAGCGGACAGAAGGGCTCGATGGTGATCACCATGGACACCTGGATCGCTCCCAGCGTGCCGGGGTACGACGAGGTCCGCGATTTTTACAGGCGGATGGGAGAAAAAATCGACTGGAACCCCGGCGGCGGCATGTTCATGAACGACGCCGGGGTAGCCAAGGGCATGGCCGAGGTTTCCAAAGAAGTTGCCAGGTTGGATGGAATGCCGGTGCTCCACACCGTCACGATGGGCGGCGCGGGCACGGTGCCGGCGGGCCAGGCGGGCCAGCAGACGGCGCCGCAAGCGCAACCGCAGCAGCAACAGCCGCAACAACGGCCTTCTATCGGCGGCGCGCTGGGTGGCGCTTTGGGCGGGCGATTCGGCCTGGGCCGGAAAAAGAGTCAGTCCGACCAGGACCAGCAGGCGCCCGCCGCGCAGCCGGCATCCTCCGGAAACGCGTCCGCCCCCGGTACCCTGCTCGAAATGACCACCGAGCTGAGCAGCTTCTCCTCGGGCGCCGTGGATGACTCGCAATTCACGATTCCGGCGGGGTTCAAGAAAGTCGAGCCGGCCGCGAAGCGCGGCACGCGGTGATCCCGCGTGTCCGTTACGGCGCGAGCCACTTCACGATATCCTCGATGACCTCGGGCGCCACGTGGCCGGGCTTGCGGTATTCGGCCTCGGTGCTTTTGCCTTCGCCGGCGACGAATAGGTGGTTGAGCGCCGGATAGCTGCGCATGGTAACGCCCTTGCTGGCGCCCACGGCCGCCTTCCAGAGAGCGAAGTCTTTCGTACCGACCTGAGAGTCCCGCTCGCCCTGCAAAATCAGCATGGGGAGCGCCAGTTTCTTCGCCAGGGCGGCTGGATCGTATCCCTTGAGATCCAGCCAATAGGCGACCGGCACGCCCATTACGGGGGGAGAATCCTCGTCACCGGGTTCCAGACTCTTGACTTTGGCCGCCACCGCCTTGACCGTTTCCAGGTTCTTGGCGGTCACGCCCGAATTCTCAGCTTGTTCCACCACCAGGTCTTCCGTTGGCCGCACATTGGCGGCGAGGACGATCAGGCCCGCGAGCTTGCCATCCTGCTCCGCGATGCGCGGCGCCACATACCCGCCCAGGCTGTGACCGAGCACGAAGATGCGCCGGGAGTTCACTTCCCGCTGCGCGCGCAGCAGCGCCGCGGCCTTGACGGCGTCCTCCACGGCTTCCTCCTCCACCGTGAAGTTCGCCATTCCGGCCATTGCGGCGGCATATTGCCGGGTCCGTTTTTCATACCGCAGGACCACCACGCCGCGGGATGCCAGGCCTTCGGCCAGATCCTTGAACATTTTCGTTCCACCGACGGTTTCGTCCCGGTCGTTGGCTCCGGAACCATGCACCAGCGCGATCGCCGGAAACGGCCCTTGCCCCACCGGCACGGTGAGAGTGCCGGGGAGTTTCCATTGGCCGTCGCCGACCGTCACCTCTCGTTCGCGGAAGGAGTCCGGCTTGCTGTAGGCGGGCCGCTGCCAGTCCACCGCGCCGGGAAGCTGGAACATCCCCGCCACCAGCCCGTCCCGGTCAATAATGAACCGAAAATTGATATTCTGCGCGGCGAACTTCACCGGGAAGTCCACGATGGTGTTGGGACCGGCCTTGCGCGGGGATGGCTCGCCGATCTTTTCCACGGCGCCCCAGGACTTGATCTGAGCGCCGATCTTGCCCAAGGCTTCTTCGGGAAGCGCCTTCTTCATGTCCGTGGTGAACATTGGCGAGAGTTCCGGGTAGTTGCCGGCAAGCAGCAGGTCCAGCGCCTTCCTGCCGAGAGCGGCGGGGTCCTGAGCCGGCTGCGCCAGCAACAGTACCGGCAGTAGCGGCAGAATTCTGATCGCGCGAAGGAGCATCATCTAATAGAATAACTGGATATAGCGGCCACGCGCCACGAGCGAAGGAACTATGAAGAGATCACTCAGTAAAGGCGGGGCCACCGATCGGGCCGATGCCGACGAGATTCTTCCCGAGTACGATTTCAGTCACGCCTCGCGCAACAAGTACGCATCGCGGTACGCCGCAGGAAGTGCTGTGGTGGTGCTGGAACCCGATGTAGCCGCCGCGTTTCCAAGTTCAGAACAAGCCAATGAGGCGCTGCGCGCTCTGGCGGGAATCATCCAGAAACATCGCTCTCGCCGTCCAGCGCCGCATCGCAGTCTCTGAACGACGCCTCATCGATTCAAGTCTGAGTCATACTGCCACCCGCTCCGCTTCCAGCCTTATGAGTTCCCACGCTCGCTCTACATGCGCCTTCGTGGTGGCGTAGTTTCCAATCGCCAGGTGCAGCGTGAAACGGCCGTTCAATACCGTGCTGGAAATGAACACGTCGCCCGCGGCATTCACGCGTTCGAGGATGCGGCGGTTCTCGTCGTCCGTGCCTTTGTAGCGGAAGTTCACCACGGAAAAGGGCGCCGGCGCGGCCAGCTCGAATCGCGGATCGGCAGCGATCGCGTGCGCGAATTCCTGCGCCACGCGCACGTGCTCGCGAATCACGTTGGCCAGTCCCTCACGCCCGTACGAGCGCAGTATGAACCACAACTTCAGCGCGCGGAAACGACGGCCGAGCGGCACGCCGTAGTCCATCATGTTGACGGCGCGCGGGTCTTGCTCGGTGCGCAGGTACTCCGGAACCAGGGAGAAGGCGCGCCTCAGCACCTCCGGCCGCCGCGTGTAAAAAACGCTGCAATCCATGGGGGTGAGCAGCCATTTGTGCGGATTGGTGACGAACGAATCGGCGCGCTCGCATCCCTCGAAAGCCCAGCGGAATTCCGGCGCCATGGCGGCCGAGCCGGCGTAGGCGGCATCCACATGCAGCCACAGGTTATAGCGCTCGCAGATGCCGGCGATGGCCGGCACCGGGTCCACACTGGTAGTGGAGGTGGTGCCCACTGTGGCAGCCACGCAGCAGGGGCGCAGACCGGCGGCGAGATCGCGCTCGATCATCTCGCGCAACACGTCCGGCCGCATGCGGAATTCCGCGTCGACCGGCGCCAGGCGAACGTTGTCGTGACCAATGCCCACGGCGATGGCGCCCTTGGCAATGGAAGAGTGCGCCTGCTCGGAGGTGTAGACCACCAAACCGCGCGCCACGCCCTTGGTCCGCGACTCCGGGTCGGCCGCTTCGCGCGCCGCCGCGATGGCGTGCATGCTGCTGGTGGAGGCGGTGTCGTAGATCAGGCCGAACCACTCCTCCGGCAATCCGCTCCACTGCCGCAGCCAGCGCAGGGTCACCTGCTCCAGCTCGGTGATGGCGGGCGACGTCTTCCATAACATGCCGTTGCCATTGAGCGCCGCCGTGAGCAGCTCGCCGAGGATACCTTCCGGCGTCGCGGAATTGGCAAAATAAGCCAGGAAACCGGGATGGTTCCAGTGGGTGGCCGCAGGCACGATCAGCCGCTCGAAATCGGCGAGGATGGCCGACATAGCCTCGCCGCGCTCGGGGCCGCGGGCAGGCAGAGCGTCGGTGAGCTGGCCGGGCTTCACGGGCGGAAGCACCGGATAGCGCTCGGGATGCGCAAGATACTCGGCGACCCAATCGATCGCCTGGTGGCCGTAACGGCGGAATTCTTCAGGAGTCATTTTCAAACACTCGCACTGGAACGTCAGTCATGGCCGTGGCGCACGCACTCGTGCGTGCCGAGCCGGGACTCTTCCCGGCTCATGTCCGCCCCCGAGCCAAGCGTCGGCATGAGTGCCCGGCCCAGCGGGCACCCCGGCACGCTGAAGCGTACGCCACCAGCGGAATTGGTGCTAGACCCAATGCTGTTCACTTGAGCCAGCTCCGCAGGAGCGATAGACTGTAGCCCACGGCGCAAGCCGTGGGAATAGGCACGACAACGATTCAGCCCCGGAGGGGCGTAAGATGCTGTGGCCCAACCCCTTCCGCCCCTACGGGGCTCATCGTGCTCTGCCACCGACCCACGGCTTGCGCCGTGGGCTAAGATCCTTCGCCCTATCGGGCTCAACACCACAGTGAACAGCATTGGTGCTAGACCTCGTCTCGCTTCCGGAGCTCGCGCTCGGCGCGGAACCAATCTTCCCAGGGCGAGCCGCCCGGACACCCACGCGCCTCCCAATAAGAATACGCCAGCCGCGCCGTCTCCTCGTGAGTGGGAGTGCGCCCCCCGCCGGCGGCGGCGTCCGGCGCGGCGGAGCCAAACCGCGCGCGGACACGGTGGGTCCTTCCGCAAAAATGAAGCATATTGTTCCGAAACACATTATATATAGCAGACCGCAGCTCTCATTTGAGCGGGTCTTCAGGCCAGGCGTGCTTGGGATAACGCCGGGCCAGTTCCTTCCGCACTTGCGGATAGAGGCGCTGCCAGAAGCCGGCCAGGTCGCTGGTCATCTGCACCGGCTGGTGGTTGGGCGCCAGCAGGCGCACCACTACGGGGACCGCGCCACGCGCCACGGTGGGCGTTTCCCGCATGCCGAAAAAGTCCTGCAAGCGGGAGGCGATCCAGGGCGGCTGGCTCGCTTCATAATGCACGCGCGCCTGGCGGCCGCGGCCCAGGCGGATGCGTTCCGGCGCGATCTCCTCCAGCAGTCCCCGCGCGCCCGGCGGCATCTGCCGTTCCAGCGCGCTCAGCAGTCCGCCGCCGCGCGCCGCGGCCTCGAGCTCGGCGAAGCTCTTCAGGCCCGATGCCAGCGAGCGCAAGGCGCGCTCCACGCCATCCGCACCGAGCCGCGGCACGGGGCCGTATTGGGACGCGAAATTCACGCGCGCCAGGAAGAGATCGATCTCCTCCGGGTCCGCGAATCGCGCGACTCCCGCTTCCCACGCCTTCTCCGCAAGCAGCGCTTGTGCGGCCTCGGGATCGGGCGTCGCGCGGCGCGACTCCATGGCGATCTGATCGAACATCAGGGCGCTCACGCTCTCCACGCGCTCGGCGGCGCGGTTCCATTCCACGCGGATCGTCTCGCGGACCCGCTCCGGAAAGAGGTCCAGCAGCCACTCCGCTTCGATGCCGCTGGCAATCCGCACCAGCGGCGTCTTCTGGTCCCGGCGGTCCTCGGCTTCCACCGCCGCCAGGAACTCGCAGCCAGTCACGGTGCTCGACGGGGCAAGCTGCGCCGGCCCGCCCGCCGCCAGTTGCAGCTCGCTTCCCTGGCGCCTTCTCGCCACGCGGTCGGGAAACGCCGCCAGCACCGAAATCAGCAGCGCGTCTTCATCACGATGCCTCTGCCGCGGTGGATCGACGATGCGCCGCACCTGCCGGACCATCCGCGCGGTTCCCGGCTGCCACTCGGATTCCATCAGCACCAGCAGGTCCGAGCGCGTGGCGGGGCGCCCGGCCGCGGATTCCGCGGGCAGCCTCTCGCCCGCGCTCAGCAGCGCCGCGATGGTGCAGCCGTCCTCCGCCACTCTTCGGCGGCGGGCTTCGACGATCAGCCGGGCCAAGCGCGGATGTAGCGGGTAGCGCGCCATCTCTTTGCCCAACGGACCGAAGGCGCCGAGCTGGCGCAGCAACTCCTCGGCGTGCTCGACGCCGGCGGCGGGCGGAGCCTCCAGCCACTCCAGCCCGCCGAGACCGCCCGCGCCCATGGCGTGAACCAGCAGAGCCGCGGGAGCCAGGTCGGCGCGCGCGATTTCAGGCGTGTCCTGCGCGGGACGGCGCGCAAAGTCTTCGAGCGGATAGAGGCGCACCGCGCGCCCGGGCCCGGTCCGTCCGGCGCGCCCCGCGCGCTGGTTGGCGGAAGCCTGGCTGATGCGCGTCACCTGAAGCGTGGGCAGCCCCGACCACGGCGAATGGCTGGCTATTCGTGCCAGGCCGCTGTCGATGACCGCGCTCACGCCTTCAATGGTGATGGAGCTCTCCGCCACGTTGGTCGAAAGGATGACCTTCCGCCGATCGGACGGCCCCACCGCGCGGTCCTGCTCTTCGGGTGATTGGTCGCCGTGCAAGGGCAGCAACAGCCACCCGTTGCGGCGCGCCAGCGGTGCGCAAGCGGTGTGCGCGCGCCGGATCTCCGCGGCTCCGGGCAGAAAAACCAGCGCGTGGCCCCCCAGCCCCCGCGCGGCCAGCCGCTCCAGGGCCGCAGCCACCCGCTCTTCAAGCGGCGCCGCCGAGTGCGGCGTGTACTCGATTTCCAGCGGATACTGACGGCCCTCGGACCGCATCACGCGCGCGCCGCCCAGGAACCGCGCCACGGGAGCGGCGTCGAGCGTGGCCGACATCGCCACCAGCCGCAGGTCCGGCCGCCGGGCGCGCTGGAGACGGCGCAACAGCGCCAGCGCCAGGTCGCCTTCCAAATGGCGCTCGTGAAACTCATCGAGCACCACCGCGGCCACGCCTTCGAGCACAGCGTCGGAGAGCAGCCGCCGCGTGAGCACGCCCTCAGTCAGGAAACGCAGTCGCGTGCGCGGTCCGGCGGCTTCCTCGAACCGGACCTGATAGCCGACTGTGCCGCCCACGGCTTCGCCGCGCTCCGCCGCCACGAAGCGCGCCGCCAGGCGCGCCGCCAATCGGCGGGGTTCCAGAACCAGCACCTCGCCGCCGGTAAGCTCGAGCAGCGCTGGCGGCACGCGCGTGGTCTTCCCCGCCCCCGGCGGCGCCATCAGAACCAGGTTGCCGGCAGCGCGCAGGTGGTTGAGGATTTCGGGAATGAGGGGGTCGATGGGGAGACGCAAGCAATTCTATTATTGCCGCAATTCGCCGATGGTTTGTCTCATCTTGGCGGCTTGCGGCCAGTCGGGGTGGTACTTCAGGAATTCCTCGAGCACCGCGGCCGCCTCGCGGCGTTCGCCGCGGCGAAGGTGAATCTCGGCCAGCAGGAGCTGGGGATGCGAGAAGTGCGCCGGATCGATCTGGCGCGCGCGCTCCAGGTACTTCTGGCCGAGGTCCAGGCGCCCCAGCTCAAAATAGGCGATGCCGAGCTGGGAGTTGGCCAGCGCGTCATTGGGGCGCGCCAGCACGGCTCGCACATTGTAGTCCACGGCTTCGTCGAGCTTGTGCAGCGTCACCAGCACGCCTCCCAGGTTGACCAGGGGCTCGAACGCCCCCGGGTCCTGCCCCAGCGCTTCACGGAAGCATTCCTCGGCCCGGTCGAATTTGCGTGTCTGGTAGGCAATCGTTCCCAGCTCGTTCCACGCCACGGCGAACTGCGGCGCTATCCGGACGGCGTCCTCGAGGCGTTTCACGGCGGCCTCGGGATCGTGTTTCTCCAGGTCCTTCAGAGCTTCCTGGTATTCGCGCAGCGCCGCGTCCGGAATGGCCAGTTCGTTGGTCGAGACGGAGTGCTGGCGGCGCACCGGGCCGGCCAACTCGAAGTCGGAATCTTTCAGCTCGAAGGTGAAGGAAACTCGCCGCCGGGAGCCGGCTGTGGAGGGGCCTACTTCCACCGTCCGCAGCGCTTCCCCGCGCCCCGGAATGAACACCGCGACGGTGTAATCGTCAGCCTGGAGTTTTTTGAAGCTGAACCGGCCGGTGGCGTCGCTCCGGGTCGCGGCGGTGAATGGACGCGCAGTGCCAGACAGAGAGACGGCAGCCCGCGCCGGCGGCAGGAGTTGGCCGGAAAGCTCGTATAGCGGCTCGCCACCGAGGGCCGCCGCTGCCAGTACCGCGGGCAATAGAAACCGAACCATGCGCCGATTCGATTGTATCGCCCGAAGCAGTCTCAATGCCGGTTCCACTCGCTTTCCATCCAGTGGACGCTGGAGATGCAGGGCCAGTCCCGCTTTGTGTTCGAACAGGACGGCGCTGTCCGGCGCATCCGCGACCAATCCGACAGCCGCACCTCGCCATGAAGAACCCGCAGTTCTCCTGCATACCACGATCTACCAGGGCAACCCGGCCACTCCGGCGCTGGTGGCCACGCACGTCTCGTGACGCGAGGCGGGTTCCCGGCATCCCGCAGGCGTGCCTGGTGGGACACGGAACCTTGATGTGGGGATTTCAAAAAGAAACGGAAAAAGGAACTCAAATAGGGACGCCAGAGCTACTGAGGGAACAAACAAGCTGGATTGCCGCGCAGGGGACTTCCGCTACGCGGCTTCCCAGCGACATACGACCGGAAGCGCGCGGATAGGCGCTACTTCTGCTCGGCGGCCTTCTTCTCGGCGGCCTTCTTCTCGGCGGCGGCTTTCTTCTCGGCGGCCTTCTTCTCGGCGGCGGCCTTCGTCTCGGCGGTAGCCTTCGTCTTGGCGGCCTTCTTCTCCGCAGT
>Ga0187850_10003244_pt1 | contig 14002 bp, 26 predicted proteins | sample June2016WEW_4_15_FD_132436 | JGI IMG/M metagenome (GOLD analysis project Ga0187850, IMG submission 132436) | Peatland microbial communities from SPRUCE experiment site at the Marcell Experimental Forest, Minnesota, USA - June2016WEW_4_150 | ecosystem: Environmental > Terrestrial > Soil >... | reverse complement strand
TTCCTACATCCAACAGGAACTGGCAAGCCTGATGGGACCGACGCCGATGCCATATTGAGCTAGGGAAGTGTGAGGTGTCTGATGGCGGAAGATTTGACCACCAAGATTCTGGACGTGCGGCCGATTGCGGTCCTCGATGCCAAAGCCGGGATGACGTCCGGCTTTGCCGTAGACTTCAACGTGGGCAAGCACGGCCCGTTTGTTTTTACATGCAAGCAAGCGGACTACACCGCCGCTGCGGTCAAGGCGGGCGTGGAGGCATTGGCCGCGGAGATTCGCAAGACGCTGAGTTAATCCGCTACCGCGGGGGTTGGACATGGACTTCCTTTCCGGGCTGTTCTCGGCTATTTTCGGGTTTTTCAAGCGCGCGCTCGATGCGCTGCGCAGCCTGAATTTCTCCACCATCTGGGCCTTCTTTAAGAAGATCTATACCCGCGTCCACACCCTCATCCAGTGGTGGCAGAAGCACATCATGAAGCCGCTCGACGACATGCGGCAGTCTATTTACAGAATCTATAACCTTTACTTCAGGCCGATTATCCAGGTGATTGAGACGCTGCGTACCATGGTGCGCTTCCTGGCGATATTCGATAGGAAATTGGCGGCGCTCATCGACTCGAAGCTCTCCTGGCTTGAGAATCTGATCATGACGCCCATCACCGCGGCGCTCAAGCGCATCAATGGCCTTTCCTCCACGCTGCGCGCCATGCTTACCCCCTTGGGGATGCTGGACCGCGTGTTGCTGCTCGAATCCATGCGGCGCGACGCTTCGCTGATTTGGGAAGTGCTCACCAACCCACTCGGATCTGTGCACGCCGCCGCCGACCATGGCACGCCCTACACCTACTCGGATCTTTCGGTAGACGTTGGCACATGGGCGCAAAGTGGTGGTGGACCGGTGGGGGATTACATCCAGGCGGCGCAACTCGCCGGCCGTAGCGTTCTCCAGGGAGGTGCATAAATGGGGGGATTTGGCGAAGGAAACCCACCGCCTCCAGCGCCCGACTATCCACCGGAAAATGCGTTCGACATAAACAGTTTTGTGTCGGGCGTCATCAAAGCCGCGCAAGATTCCGGCGCCGTCATCAAGGGTGGCGGCATAGTGGTGGAAGGTACACCGGGATGGCTGCTCAAAGAGATCCTCGCCGGAATTGGGGTGACTGGGGATGCCCTCGGGGCGCTGTTGGCCGTGGTGGCGGTAATTGCGGAGCCTCTCTTAAAAGCCTTGCTCAAGGCTGCCCTGGTCGTACTCGAACCGGCCGTGGAAGTCGGTGGTGATCTTGCCGGCGCCTTTGTCCAAGTGCTTGTCCAGGGACTGGTGGGGGCGCCACACGGCGGAAGAAGCATCCCGGTTAATCCTGGCACGGGCGCGGCGGCGCAGATGTTTGATAGCATCATGGCGCCGCTGATGGGACTGACGGCCGCGGAAAATCCGGCCACTGTGGGGTCTGGACAACTCAACGCTCAATTCACCCTGGGCGGCATCACGGCGATTCATCTCCACACGTGGATTATTAACATAATTGCAAACGTTACGGGTCTGGGGGTTTTGAAGTTCATCAACAGCTTCGATGAGGCCGTGACGGGCAGTCTAAACGCTCGCGCCCTGGGCCGCGGCGCCATGAAGCCCTACCTTGACAAGTTTATCGCTACACCTCTAACCCGTGATCTCAACGTTGCCATGCCGCTCGCCATTGGTGCCGCCTCCCAGCTCGTCAAGCGGTATATCCGCGGGGACATCGACAACACCACGCTCAAGGCTCAGCTCCGCGGTCTTGGGTACGATGACAACGTGGCCGCGGACATGCTGCTGGACGCCGCCAAACTCCTTGACGTTTCTGCGGTGGTCTACCTGGCAAAGCTCGGAACGTGGACGGATGGCCAGGCCATCCAAGCTCTGCAACAAGCCGGCTATCCGGATACCCTGGCGCGGGCGGCGTTCCAAAAAGAGTACAACTCGAAAGTCGATAGTCAGACGGATTCTCTCGCTGATGATTTGTTGACCCTGGCCAAAGACCACCGGTTGGAAATCGCGGCCCTGGTCACTGCCCTGCAAAAAGCCGGATTCACTGATGAGGAAGTGACCGCTTACCAGACGCGCGCCGCCTATGCTCAGGAAATATCCAAACGGATCTCTTACACGCAAGTGAAGAGCTTGTTCGCGGAAAGCCTGGTCAACATGGATTACGTCCTGAGCTTCCTTATGGATGAAGGCTACAGCACCACCGATGCAGACCTGCTGGTGCTGTTGGAGTTCACCAAGAAGGAAGAGCGCGACCAGACGCGCCTGCTTTTGGCAAACATCCGCCGCGCGCAGTTAGAGCAGGGGCTCAAGAATCAAGCCGCGGCCGATGCCGCGCGCAAAGCCGCCCTGGCCTTACTTCCCACCTAGCGCGCCACCACCCCGCGCTATGCCGGGAGCCCGGCCGTGCTACCTCCCACGGCCGGGCGCGTTCTGCCTAGACCCATCCCCGCTATTCCTGCCGGCAAGGTGTGCCCGACGTCCACCAGGTGGGGACCAGGAAACCTCCTAGAATGCCATTTGCGGTCCACCAGGCGCCCGCCACGCACGCCGCGGACCTGTTTTCAACGCTCTGTAGGGGGTAAAGCGCTCGCGTCCCGCGACCTGAGAAAATCGGCCGGCTTTGTTTTTTCTAGCTAATGTCTGGAAAAGCCGGAAAAAATAATTTCGCCGTAAAATTCTACGAATTTTGGGGGGGGCGCGCCGGCCTGGCACGGGCGGCACGCCGGCCTGGCGCGCTGCCCATGCCGGTTCGGCACGGGGTGCGTGGCATATCGGCACGCCGGGCGTGCCGAATCGGCACGCGGGACATGGAATGATGGCATGGGCATGTTGCCAGAATGCCAACGGCGGCGCCAAGCGCCGGCTACGCCGTGGGCATAACCTGGGGCATGAATTGTGCCGGCAGGACGGCGGGCCCGGTACCGGGAAACTGAAACGTGTAGATGCCTGCCTTGACGATGGTGGCGGCAAAGTCTGAGCCTAGATAGCGGCACACCAAGGCGGGGATGATGACGGGTCGAATCATGGTGGGGAGTAGGAAGTCTGTAGCGTTGCGGTTGGAGATCACATCCAGGCGTTGGGCGTTCTGTCCCTGGTAAAGTGGCGTGATGTGGCTGTAGAGCTGGAGCTGACCCAGTATCTTTGTGGATGGGCGCTCGGCTATCTCAATCACCCATGTTTGATCTTCCCGTTCACCCACCGCGTCGATTCTGAGGCAAGTTTGTGCCCACCAATCACGGGCCATTTCGGGAGTGGTGCCTGCCGGGGGCCTTACGCCGGCGCCGACGCGGACGTTATAGTAGAAAGCCTCAAATTTGCCCTGGTACAATTGCAGCCACTTGCGCCACAAATCCACGCTGGTGCCCAGCAAGCCGGGATACACGCCGCGTTGGTCCTCGCCCGTCATCGCTTAGAGCCCGTGGGAGAACCTAGCCAACGGTGGCCGGAATCAGGGATTGGAATTTCTGGTGCGGTTTGCTTGGGGATGGCCGGCGCAGGCGCCGAAAGTACAACATCGCTTCCAACAATACGCCCGTGAATTTTATCGCCCGCACCAAAACGATGCGCTTCCCATTCATCCATCGCTCTATTGGCGCCCTCTTGCCAGCACCGGCCGGCGCGGCGAATCGCGGGGCCACAGATCCACACAAATACGTACGCGTTCAGCGCGATAAACGGGCTGAATAGAAGCAAACCTATAAGAGCGAATGGAGCAAGTAGTACATCCATAGTCTAGTCCTCCTCTTCCATTTCGTCCAACTCCTCTTCATCCTCAAGAATGTGCATACGGCGGGACTGGTCGTCATCCGCATCGCCGCCGCCCTGATTCTCGCGGATCATATGGGCTTGCCTGATTGATTTCATCAATGATTCAAAGTCAGCCCAAACCTCGGCAAGCGCTGCAGGAATGATAAAGAGCATGGGCGCATCCTACGCCACCACGGCCAGGTAGTCAACGCCCGTCAGTACTACCCCGTGGTCCTGCGCCCAGGTTTGCAGCAATCCCTGCCGGAATCGCTTGGGGAGTGGACTCGCCTTGATGACGGTGATGACATCCTCTTTGGTGCGGGCGGCGTTGATGCGGTCAATAAGGGGCAGGGTGTCCATGCTAGATCTCCACCATAAACTCGCGATCGTCCGAATTCCAAATCATCTGACGCAGAAACCGTGCCAGCACGACGCAGCCGAGTGACGCCGTGCCGGGCGCAACAATGCTGTCCCCATGAATCAGAAAACCCACGCGGCCGTGCACTTCCACGTTGACGGTGGGAGTAAGGGTTAGCACATAGGGGCCGTGCACCAAGGTGTCGGTGGGCGGACCTCCGATAACCCACAACCCGCGCGGGATTGGTCCCACATCATGGACGTATTGCATCTCGGGATTGTTCTTCCCCACGCCGGCGCCACTATAACCCCAACCCTGGTGCATGCCTCCGCGGAGAAGTTCGCCGTCGTGCTGCTGATATTCCCACATGGTTTCACTCTCCCTCCGTAATGTCGATACAACGGATTGCCCACATGTCCGCGTGTTGTGACTCGAATGCCCGCACGGCGTTCGCCCGCGTCCAGTGGGCCTCGAGATACGAACGGCCGTCATCCGCAAAGATGCGGAAGATGCGCACGCTTTGCTCGCGCAGAGAAATCACCGCTTTTTCACCTCATCGGGATGGCGCAGCACGACTTTTCCGCCGGCCAGCTTCAGCACCACATAGGGAACGGGCTGCAAGTTAGGAATCTTGATAGTACCCGCTTTCGGATTATCCGCCATGATGTTTCACTCCTCGACTTGCACATTCTCCACGCCAAAACCTAAAACCTCCGCGGGGGAGCCGGTCACCGTATCTTGCACCGTGTCCCCCACGGCAACGCCGATGCCGTGCAAATCTGCGAGCAATGCACCGGGCGGGGACACGTCAAGCAAGCGCGCCGCCCGCTGTTGTCTCGCTAGGTCCAAGTCCGCCGCTAGTCCGCCCAAAGGGTCTAAGATCATCGTGATTCACCACCTTGTAAGGTACTTGCTTTTTGTCCAGAAACCGCTGCACTTGGATTCGATGGCGATAGCAGCACGCTTGCCGCGCGCCGCAGAATTCCACGCCCTTCCGGCACCCCTTGCCGCACACTTCGAAGGGTACATGCCGGCGCGTACGGATTTGGAACCTATAAGCACAAGTGTGCTTGACTCTGTGCGGCCGTTCTGGCTTTTCCTCGCTCATGCTTTCACCTCCACCGCCGCCGCGTGGCGTTCCTGCTTACGCAGTTCGGCGGCCAGCATCTCGAGCTGGGGCAGTAGGGGCGCATCCAAGTCGATGCCGAGAATTTGCGCCGCGAGCGTTAGCCGATAGACGCATGAGGTGTGGATGTGCCAGAACTCCAGCCCCACTTTCGGCTCATTCTCGCCGCATAAAAAACACTGGAAAATATCGCGTGTGGGGATCACGGGCGCGGCGGGGACCGGCTCACCGGCCGGCGCCGGCGCCACCGGGGCCAGCGCCGCTTCCGCTATTTGCAGCCATTGCCGCGCGGTTTCGATGGTGCATCCCGTACGGATGGCCCATCCCAGGTAGTAATCCCGCTGGTCTTTGGACGTGATCTTGTTGAGCACCGCGGCCACCCCCAGCCCCACCTGGTGGTGTGCGACCGCGTTCAAGACATCAGGATCACCGGTCAGCAAGATTAGCCGCGATTCCACATAGTTCCGTGTGAACCCTAGCGCCTTGCAGAGCGTGTCCGTGTCGGCGCCGAAGTCGGGGAGCAGAGCGTTAAAGTATCCCGCCTCCTCTACTGGATTGGTGTCTTGCCGCCAGAGGTTGGCATGAATTTTTGCCGCCTCCGGGCTCGTATCTTTCGCGCCTCTAACCAGACAGCGCACAGCAGGTAGCCCAGCCAGACGGCAAGCAAGAAAACGGCGATGACCATCAATGACCTCAAATCCATTTTCCACCTCCTTCACCAGCAACGGGCATACCAGGCCGATGCCCTTGATGCTCGCCGCGAGTTTCTCGATTCCGGCTTGGTCGATATAAGCCCGCGACATCAATGCGGGCTCGCGCAGTTCGTTTATGCCGATGATTGCTAAGTGCATCTTTACCCCCTAGGATGGCGCCGGCGTGATGGCAAGCCAGTATAGAACGGCAAAGACGCCGCCAAATAAAAGCACCAGAACCGCATCACGCGCCAAGCGGATCACTTTCTCCCCCTTTTAGTGAAGCGTAACAGTCGGCACTCCCGGTGAGTCCGGGGCGACCGGAAAGGTGTAGCACGTTTCACCGGAACTGGCGGAATTGAGCACTAGGCCACCCGTGGTCTTGACCGCTTGCACCGTCCAACACCGGGTGGTGCCCAGGTAGGCGTTCATGGTGGGGCCGGCGTCGTCATAGCTCGTCCCGGAAACGCTGGCCAGTGGGGTGGTCGATTCCTGGCCGGGGGCCGGGCCCTCAAATAGCTGATAGCTAAATGCTGTGCAGGTGGGTGGGGCGGCGGTGAGACAGGATGCACTGGTAGATGCCGTCCACTGTAGAAGAGCACCATGATTCGCCGCCGCCGCCGCCAATGCAACCAATAGCATGCAGACTGTAAATATTGACAACCTTTGCATAATCTTCATGTCAGTTCCTCTCCTTCGTCTTGCACTTGTCGTTCGGCGCAATGCGCCTCAAGTGCGTCTTCTCCAACCTTGCCCGTGGCGTCCACCACCGCCTTAAGAGCCAGCACCAGGCGCGTGATAGCGAACGTTATCATGGGATGGGACAGTGGCCCGTTGAGTAGTTCGTTAAATCGTTTGTCTGTCATGGGGCAACCTCTCGCCGTTTCTCCTGCTCCTCCGTCAGCGCCGCTTCGTAGGCTTCCCGCGCCGTCCGCTCCGCCGCTACGTACGCTTCCGACACCGCCCGCTTCCGCGCTTTGTACGCTTCCCGCGCCGCCCGCTTCACTGCTTTATACTCTTCCCGCGCCGTCACCTTCGCCACGTAGTACTCTTCCCGCGCCTGCTGCATCGCCGCTTCGTACGCTTCCCGCGCCTGCCGCTCCACCGCTGTAAGGTTAGGTGTTGTTGCCATCACGGTTCACCTACTCATCGGTACTTAATTCGGCTCCGGGGGGAGAGCCGATGGCCACCACGCCGGCCGCAAATCCCCCTTCATCCATGCGCCTCATGCACACCACCCCGCCCACCACATAGATATACACGCGGTCGCCGGGGTGGAAAGACAGCGCCAGGCAAATGTCATGCGGTATGGTGACTTGCTGGCTTGCCCCGCTGCGGTGCAGCCTTCGGACGCTGAACAACCTCGCCACCATGACACAACTCCTCAGTCTTTTCCTTTTCTTGCGCTCTGGCCACGGCCGCGCCCAGCTCTTCGTGGAGCATGACGAGAATTCGCATCTCGACGAATTCCCCGCCGCGGCTCACTTTTTCTTCGAGGTACTTTTGGAGCTGATACACGCGCCGCCCGCTGATTTCCAGCGTCATCATCTCGTCGGGCGGTCCCTGGTGCGATTTCCCTTGATACAGTCTCCCCGCTTGCGCGTCCTCCACCATCCACATGGGACACCTCGGTGCGCGGCAAAACGGCCGTGCGATATTTCTGCCAAGCCTCACTTAGCTCCCAACGGGCTTCACCTTGAGTTTGGAGAAGACTATCAAGACATATAACCCACGCGCGGTCAATAGACCTTTGGTAATTGGTTCCAGTGATGTCAACGGAAGATTCTACGGTGCGTAGAAGGTGGGTTAGATTTTCAGTGTAAACCTTGCAGTGGGCAACGGTTTTGCCCACCAGGGCGGATAGCGCGGCCATCACGGCGTGGCGATAACCAAGGGTGACGGCCTCATGAGAAGGGAGAATCTCCGCGGCGGACGGCCGCTGAGTCATGTTATGTAAACCAGGACCCGCGCACGGCGCGCCATCATTGGTTTCGGTAAAGGTGGGAACGTCTAATTCATCACCCATAAGAGTATCCTACTAAAAGTAGGTGGAATATGTCAAGTGTTATTTATAGAACTAAAGTACTCCCATCTTTCGCCTTTTATTCCCCCATATTTTCAGGGGGATCATTAAAATTCATAGTCTACGCATTTTGATGGGCCCAGCGCGGGCGCTAAATCTGCGGGCGGCGTGAGTTATCCTTTTTTTCCACAGGCTTTTGTGGATTTTCCAGGTTTTCTTCGAGGGTGTTTTCAGGGGCTAGCAAGCGGTTAGCGCAGAACATACGCAGCTGAACCCCTGTACAAGGGTTCTTGCTGCGTATTGCGCTGCTTGCTGTCAGCCCCTGAACACCCCGCGAAAGAAGCTAAAACCGGCTAGAAGCGAAGTCAAGACCAAACTTGGAGCCTCTAGGCGGCAAAAAATGTTGAAACACTATATATAGTGGTGTGTAGACATTCTACCCACAACATCTTGTGGTCACACCCCCAAAACACCCCCAAATTTAACTCATCAGTCATAATTGTACCTATTTAGGCCCTATTTAGAATAGGGTATGCCCTCACCTCAAAACACAAGATATTGTGGTTGAACTATTGACAACCACTACCCATTGTGGTCTAGTGGCTGTCGAAAGGAGTACAAATCATGGCAGGAGCAATCCTCAACCCCGCAAAATGGAGCTCGCGCGCCGGCGCCGCAGCCACCGATTACGCCACCGGCGTCAAGTCCACGACCAAAGACTGGGCCGGCAACACCGCCGCCGCGCAGTCGAGTTACGAGCAAGGAATCCAAGATTCCATCGGCCGCAAGGCGTTCTCGAAAGGCGTCACCAAAGCCGGCACGGCCAAGTGGCAAGCCAATGCCAGCAACATGGGCGCGGCGCGCTATCCGCAAGGCGTCGCCAATGCCCAGGCCGCGTATAGCGACGGATTCTCGCCCTACGCCAACAAACTGCAAAGTATGCAATATCCGCCGCGCGGCCCGAAAGGCTCGCCCCAGAACATCAGCCGCGTGCAAGCGGTGGCGGATGCGCTGCACAAACTCAAGGTGACGGGAACCTAGATATTCCGCCGCCCGCTGCAAGTTTTTGAGATTGCCGGGCGCGGCATCGTCGCGCCCTAAGAAATCTTTTGGAAGGAGTCGCACCTATGCAAGTACGGGATGTTTACGTAACGAAGGCGGAGGCTTGTTCCGACACTTTCGTCAAGACTTACCCGCTAAACCAATTCGCCAACCTCATGCACCTCCGGTTGCGCTTCGCAGCCACCAATGGTGCCACTTCCAACACTGTGGGCAAGATTCACGGGTGGATCTCCAAAATCGAAGTCCTGGACGGGTCAAACGTCCTCTGCTCACTCTCCGGCACAGAGCTTCTAGCCTTCAACTGCTTCAACAATGCGCTCATGCCCTACCAGGATCTCCACGGCGGCGCTGCCCTGACCATCAGTGAAGAGTTGTTTATCCTCTTCGGACGCTTCCTAGGTGACAAGGCGTTTTACCTCAACACCGCCAACTTCAAAAACCCCATGCTCAGGATCACCGGCGCCATGACCGTGAGTGCGACCGCCGGAATCGCCACCGGCAGCACGGCGTTGAGTGTGATTGCGCGCAACATTGAAGCCGCCGCGCCACCCTATCAGGGCTTCATCATGCGGAAGGAAATCAACAATTGGGCAAGCGGGGCTTCGGGCGATCAGCCTACCGTGCTACCGTTGGACTTCCCATTCATGGGGCTCATGATATCGGCGCTCAAGACCACGGTGCCGCCCGATACGATCCTCACCAACTTAAGACTCACGCGCAATTTCGACCAGTTCATCGACTTCAACATCACCGGGCGTGATGCCTACGCGAAGAACGTTGAAGATTTCGGCTACTTCCGGCAGAAGTTCAACCCGTTCATCGGCGCGGCGGCAACCTGGCTAGGGGATCTCTACTTCCAGACCGGAGGTTACGCCACCCAGTCGGGCGCCACGGCGAAGGGCGCGGTCACTGTGGTGACGGCGGAATCCGCCACCTGGGCCGGCACGGGCGGTGAGACGGCGGACCTCGAGCAATTGGAATTGGAAGGCGGGGCGCCGGGGGCCGCGTTCTATCACGGCTTCCACGCCGGCGACCCGTATGTCGCACCCGATCCAGCCGACTTTGCGAATCCGTCCGGGTTGGGAGACTTCCGGCTCATCTGCTCCCAAGGTGTCGCGGCGGCCGCCTGCACGGTTTGCGTGGAGCAATTGCACCCATAAGGGCGCTAGAAGGTACAAATGGAAGGGGCGCGCGACAGGTGCGCGCCCCACTTAGGGAAGCCGAGGCAAGCTATGGCCACAATAGTTATAACTCCACTCTCTCCCTCAGAGCGTGTGCTGGAAGCAACCCCACGCCAAGTTCCCGAATACCTTCCTAAGCTCACCCTCCAACGAGTGGAAGATAATAGCTATCTGGTGGTTAATTCTTATAATTCCCTTTCAGGATTAGTGCTGGGGGTGCGGGCGCGCGTGCTCTGTGATGACGGGTCGATTCGCTACACCGACGAACAACATGTCCCTAATTCCGACCGCAGCCTTGCCACCAGCTACCACCTGCTCAGCGGTGGAGTGCTCCTGGATGCGAGCGTGTTCCCGCTCACCGGCACGCCGCGGCGCGGCCAAACCTTTGTGGTGCTATGCCTGGGGGACCGCTTCCAACCTGTGCCCCAGCGCATCCAGCCCATAGCGAAGGGGTACGTCCACGCCGGCGCGGGCCTGGTGTGGCCGCACGGCGCGTGGTGCGATTCCGTGGAAGGCCCGGGCTGGATGCGGAGCGCATCGCAAGGCAACCCCGCGGCGCAAACCGATTTCACTATTACCGTGCCCACGGGCGCCCGCTGGGCTCTGCGCTCACTCACAGCAACCCTCACCACCGACGCCACCGTACAAACCCGGGTTCCCACCCTGGTGATCGACGATGGCGCCACCACCCTGTTTCAGATGCCGTACGCCACGGGGCAGACGGCCACCTTGGCCTATAAGTATTTTTGGGAAAACCTCGCGTACGCCGTGGGGCTGGTCGGAACCAACGTTTATGTCCCTATGCCGCTTCCCTTCCCGCTATTGGCGGGCTGGCGCGTGAAGTCCAGCACGACGCTTCTGGGCGCCGCGGACCAATGGTCCGCCATCCAATACGATGTGGAAGAATGGATCGAAGCGTGAGCCCAGATGCTTTATGTCTTTCCCGTGGTCATCCCCGCCAACACGCCGGCCGTGTCGCCCGTCACTCTCGACATGCCCATGACCGCGGGGGAGATCACCCGCATGATGATTCAATTCCCCGCCGGTCATCTGGGCCTCACCCACCTCCACATCAATGACGGGCTCCACCAGGTGTGGCCGTCCAATGAACGCGCGGATTTCTCCACCTCCGACGAAATCATTACCTGGCTGGAGGAGTACACCCTGGACGCAGTGCCCTACGACCTCACCGCGTACGCGTGGAATCTCGATGACACTTACGACCACACGATCACCGTCCGCATCGAATTGACGCCCGCCAACGTCCAGGTGAGCCTCACCGACCAAATCAAAACCCTTTTGGGAATCGGGGGGAGCTAACATGCCGCGCGGCTATCCCGATTACACTTACTTCCAATTTCCTCTGGGCGTTGCCGCGGGGGGTACGGGGCTTATTTCCGTCACTCAACACGGGGTGCTCATCGGCAATGGCGCCTCGACGCTCAACGTCACCGCGGCCGGCAATCCTCTGGATGTGCTGCAAGTGCCGGCCGGTGGCGGTGATCCGGCGTTTGCGGCTCTGAGCTTAAATGTTGGTGGCGCCGTAACCGGCATTTTGCCAGTTATCCATGGCGGTACGGGCACGGCCACGCCCGCCCTGGTGCAAGGCTCCAACATCAACATTTCGGGCACGTGGCCGGCTCAAACCGTGGCGCTTGTCGCCTCGCCCTCGGTGAGCAGCCTCACGCTGACCAGCACTTCGGCCCCCATTCTAACATTTGGGGCGTCCTTTGCGGGCGGGGCGCTGACCCTCGATAATTACGGCAATATTCGCGCGCCGGCTGGGACCATGGCGGGCTGGGATTGGGAGGTCATCGACAAGCACGGGACAGTCGTTCTTGGGGTGTTGATGGATGGCACCCAGGCCGTCAACCTAGCTCTGCCTCTCGCCATCACGTCGGGGGGCACGGGCCAAGCCTCATGCAGCGCGGGGCAATTACTCATCGCAAGTGGAACCAACACGGCCGCGTGGGGCACGCCAGACGGAGCGGGAGTGAGGAATTCTGCGGCAGAGAGTATCCCGTCTGGAAGCACAACTGCCCTCACGTTCGACACTGAGCTGTGGAACAATAACAACCTCCATTCGACCGGCACCAACCCATCGCGGATCACCATTAAAAACGCGGGAAAGTACCTGATTGTCGGCCAAATCGCGTGGGCCTCGGTAGCGGCCGGCCACCAACTGGAGGCTATGATCCTCAAGGGCGGCATAACGTATCTGGCCGAGCAGGATCAAATTCAAGGTGCGGCTGGACCGCTAAACCAGAATCTAAGCTGTATCGCCAACCTGGCTGTAGCCGAGTACGTGGAGCTTTACGTCTATCAAAACACCGGCGCGGCCGTGAATTGCAACGGTCCCGCGTCCGCCCCATGGTTCGCGGCGCAGTGGCTCGGGCCGTAGCGGAATTTTAAGTGGAGGGAAAAACATGTTTGTAAAATTCAACGATGCGGAGCTGGCGCACCTGAACCGGCTGCGCACCTTGCGCGCGGAACGCGAAAGGGAGTTCTTGCAACTCGATAACATCACGCGCGGGTTTGTGGAGTACCTGGCGCAAGCCCGCGGCGTGGGAAGTGGAGTGTGGCGCCTCAACGCGGATTGCACGGGCTTGGACGTTGAGGACCCCCTACCAGCGGCAGATTAAGCCCAGGGGAGTGTAAGGGGGAATGCCTCCGCGTTGATCCTGGGGCATCCTGGAGCAAAGCTTAGGCCTATCCTGAAGAATGTACGGTCGGGGGGCCAAAAAAGGAGAGGACATGGGTATTTTCGCGATGGTTCTGCAAAGCATCATGCTCGCCCTTCCGGGCCTGGTAAAATTTGCCGAGGATCTTCACTCCGGCACACCAGGCAAGGGCGCGGACAAATCCAAGCTGGTGATTGACGCCGTAACCACCGGAGCGGCGGTGGCCGGGGTAGTCGATCCCTCCCAGCAATCCCTCATTCAAGGGATCTCGCAAGTCGCTATCAACGGAATTGTCGCCGTGAAGAATGCCACGGGGCAGTTCACGACCAGCGCACCGGCGCCGGCGCCGGCCGCCACCACGGGAGCATAATGGATTTCGCCAAGCTATTGGCCGACCTGGGGCACCCCCTCACCGGGCTCGTAGGCCTGGGGGTGCTCTGGGTACTCAAAGATCTCAGGGATCTCCGCCTGAAAGTGGTGGAGCTTGACATAAAAATGGGCATGCTGTTGGGCGCCCATAAGGTGGTTTCCGATGAGCCTGGTCCCACAACCGACCTGGACGGACTTCGAAGATCCTTTCGCCGGCGTTAGCGGTCAAGAGTCCGACTGCACCAACCTGGCCGCGGACAACCTAGGGAGCATGGATGCAGGCGATACCGCCGCCGCATCCGCCGCCGCCAACCTCTTAACCGGCGTGGTGGGGGAAGAATCGGCCCTTGAGGCTATGGGCGCGGACTTCGCCGCTGCGGCCGACGAGCTGGCCGCCATGGAAGCGGAAGCCGCGGCCGATACCCTGGCAGACCAGCTCGCCGCCGCCGCGGCGCAGGATAGCGCGCTCAGCTCGCTCGGATTGGACCTGGGGGAGGCGGCGCTGGGCCTAATCCCCAATATGCTGGGCTACATCGTGGGCCTGCTCTACCCATCCTTTTTCAGCCTGATTCAAACCCTCATGCAGAATGAATTAGGCGCGCTGGAAGAGGAGATTTCCTACATCCAACAGGAACTGGCAAGCCTGATGGGACCGACGCCGATGCCATATTGAGCTAGGGAAGTGTGAGGTGTCTGATGGCGGAAGATTTGACCACCAAGATTCTGGACGTGCGGCCG